>Ga0210057_1005875_pt1 | contig 15573 bp, 29 predicted proteins | sample CryGeyCG2114_010_2_FD_183968 | JGI IMG/M metagenome (GOLD analysis project Ga0210057, IMG submission 183968) | Groundwater microbial communities from aquifer - Crystal Geyser CG10_big_fil_rev_8/21/14_0.10 (SPAdes) (version 2) | ecosystem: Environmental > Aquatic > Deep subsurface > Groundwater ...
GTCGCCAAAGAACTTAAAATTGGCTAACTATTCCCGACAGCAGTCAATTGCTTTTTTAATCACTTCACCCAGTTTTCCCAAAAAACCCCTGCTTGAGTCTTTATCCTCAACCGATTTTTCAATTTCCGAAGTCTTTAACAGTTTTAAATTCAACCCCCAGAACAAGCTATAAAGAGAGTAGGCCATTTTGAAAAATTCCCCTGCCTCTTTTTTGTCCCCTTTAGTCAAACTTTTTGTTCCCACCTCTATCAGTCGCATACAACCGGCCAGCAAGTGTTTGGAAATACACCAGTCTTCACCTTCATAATCTTTAATGATTTTTTTAAGCAGGGTTTTGCGCATCTCTCTGACTTGGTTTAGAAGCTCGTAATATTGACTCTTGCCTGTTTTTGCCCCAGAAAAGAATAAGTGTTCTTCAATGGAAATTAAATTCATGACGGCAATTGAAAGATCTTCGTCAGAAGAAAGGTCTAACTTTTTACTTTTCTCTACTTTTTTAACTCTGTCTAGTAATTTATTAATATCTTCTGTTTGGTCCATATATTAAAAATTTTTAATTTCTAATTTCTAATTTTTATTCAATTTTTAATGTTTTAAAATTTAATCCGGCAAATTCTGGCGCCGATTAGTGTGGCAGTCAATAATAACACAACCGGCAAAACAACTCTTTGGTAAGGAAAAAAGGCTTTGCCCGGATTTTTCTTGTTTAATTTTCGCAATAAAAGATCCAAATTGTATGCCAATAAAAAGAAAAAAGTCCCAGCAATAATGCCGGTTAGAAGTTTATCGTGTCCATGAATTTTACAAGTAGGATTACCAATAAATCCGGCTTTTTTTAAACCACCTACTGTGGTGATCCATAAAATGGCGGTTAAAAGCCAATTTTGGCCTTTAATAAAAGTTTTTTTAATAAAAGTGGCGGTCCAAAGTCCGGAAGAAAGAATAAGCCCACCGGCCCAAATCCCAATTATTAGATCATCAATTCCCAAGTAACGGGAGAGAAGAACACTAGTTTTACCGTTTCGGTGATTGTTTTCTGGCACGGGCTTTCTGAGCATTGCCGAATTTTCTTCTTTCTTTTTCCCGAGGATCCCGAGTTAAAAGTCCAGCGGTTTTCAAAATCGCCTTATATTTTTCAGTATCAATTTTAATTAAAGCCCGGCTGATACCGTGGATAAGAGCCCCAACCTGTCCATAAAGACCGCCGCCTTCTATTTTAGCGGTAACATAATATTTACCCCCTGTTTGAGTTAAGGCAAAAGGTTTTAAATAATAGACTTTAGGAATACTTTTAAAGTATTCGTCTATTGGCTTATCGTTCACCATTGACTGGCCCTTGCCGGCAAACAACCTAATTCTGGCGCTGCTTCTTTTCCGTCGGCCTATGGTATGAGTATATTTTTTACTGTCTTTCTTCATTTGACTTCCTCTTTTTTTAATTTATCTTTATAATCATGTTCGCTGCCGGCAAAAACATGAAGTTTTGCCAACCAATCAGCTCTTAACTTATTGTGGGGAAGCATTTTTGAAACAGCATTAATAATTATTCTTTCCGGGGCTTTTTCTCTCATTTGGGACAACGAGGTTTTTCTTAAACCGCCCGGGTAACCGGAATAGGAATAATAGAATTTATCTGTTTCTTTTTTACCGGTAACTAAAATTTCTTTAGCATTAATGACGATAACATGATCGCCGCAGTCCAAGTTTCTGACAAAATACGGTTTTGTTTTGCCGATTAAAAGCGGGGTTATTTGTGTTGCCAAACGGCCCAAAATCTTACCCCTGGCATCAATTAAATGCCAATTTCTTTTTATATCTGATTGTTTAGTTGTTCTTAGCATTTTTCTTTTTCCCGGATCGGGAAGCTTTATCTTCTTTAATTGGTTTCTCTATTGCCAAAATTTCATCAACAAATGACAGTTGAGCCATTTCTGCCCGATCGCCTTTTCTTATCTCCAGTTTAGTGATTCTTAAATAACCGCTTTTTCTGTCCTTAAGCTGCGGGGCAATTCCATCAACCAATCTGTTAACCAAGGCTCTTTTATTAAGAAACCGAAAAATACTTCTTCGGTCGGCCAAACTGCCTTTTTTTGCCTTAGTAATTAATTTTTCGGCAATACCGATGATTGACTTGGCTTTAGGCAAGGTCGTTTTTATTTTTCCTTTTTCCACCAAAGAGGAAACCAGGCCTTTAAACAAAGCGGCCCTTTGATTTTTATCTCTTCCTAATTGACGACCAAAAACCTGTTTTCTCATCTTACTCTCCAAGTCTAATGTCTTTTTGGGTTAAGGTTGCTTCAATGATCTTAAGGGATTTGCCGCCCAAATTTTTAACCTTGGCGACTTTTTTGCTGCCGGCTTTCTGTAAATCTTCAACCGTCTTAAGTCCAACCTTTAAAAGAGCATTAACAATCCTGGTTGGTAATTCCAGCTCTTCTATTGTCAAAAGTGATTCCTCGTTTAAGTTTTCTTTGACAACAGCAATTTCTTCCTTAACAATTGCTTTTGGATTGACAATCTGATCAAAAAAGGCGGTTAAAATTTTGGCTGATTCCAAAAAAGCCTGCTTGGGAGAGATTGACCCATCGGTCCATATCTCCATGGTCAATTTATCAAAGTTGGTCACCCGGCCAACACGGGTTGCGCCAACATGATAATTAACCCTTAAAACAGGAGTAAAAACGGCGTCTAAAGCAATTACCCCGATTTCGCCTTCGGATGCTCTTTCTTCAGAAGGAATATAGCCGTATCCTTTTTCCACTAAAAACTCACCTTTTAACCGCGAGGTTTTATCGGCCAGCGTTCCCAAAACCAAGTCTTTATTAATAATCTCCACTGAAGCAGGGGTTTTAAAATCACCCGCCAAAATCGGTCCGGGGCCTAATTTATCAAGAGTTATTTTTATTGGTTTATCCCCACTATAGCTAATTTTAACCTTTTTTAAGTTAAGGGTAAATTCAACAATATCCTCCCTCAAGCCTTTTAAAGTGGCAAAAAGATGTTTTACTTGAGAAATTTTGGCCTGAACAATGGCCGCACCCGGCATGCTGCTTAACAACACTCTTCTTAGGGCATTGCCAACCGTGTTCCCGTAACCCGGCTGAAGCGGTTCTAGGGTAAACACGCCAAAATCGGCTGTTTCTTTTTCAACTTTAAACTGAAAGGTTGGTGTAATCATATAAACTCCTTAAATCAAATATTTTAATATTTTTTTACAATTTTTTTTATTTTAAATTATCTTGAATAATGTTCAACCACCATTTGTTCATTAACATTGGTTTCAACTTCATCTCTTTTGGGCAACCGGGTAAATTTACCTACCGCGGCTTTTCTTTCAAGAAAAGCCAAGATTTTAAAATCTTTTTTCTTAAGCGTTTCTTTTACCACTGTCATTGCCAAAGCCTTGGTATCCAAAGCAAGCACATCACCCGGCTTTAGTTTAAAAGAAGAAATGTTAACCGGTTTGCCATTAACCAAAATATGTTTATGGGAAACCAATTGTCTGGCTAACCGACGAGAAGGCGAAAAGCCAAGGCGAAAAACAACATTATCCAGTCTTGATTCTAAAACTTGAATCATTTTTTCGCCGGTGGCTCCTCTTTCCTTTCTCGCTTGAGTGAAGCAATTTTTCATTTGTCTTTCATTGAGCCCGTAAATTTTCTTTAATTTTTGCTTTTCCGCTAAACGAATTCCGTAATCTGAAATTTTTCTTCTTCTTTTGGCGCCGTGCTGACCGGGGGGGACAGCCCCTTTGCGGTCAATCGGACATTTCACCGAATAACAGCGGTCTCCCTTAAGAAACATTTTTTCGCCCGCTGCGCGGCAAAGTCTACATTTTTTGGAATATGTTCTTATCATAAAATTTTTGTTAAACTCTTCTTTGTTTCCTTGGTTTTACCCCGTTATGGGGAATCGGCGTCACATCGGCGATAAGATCAATCTTTACATTCGCCGCCCTAATCGCCCTTAAAACCGCATCCCTGCCGGCGCCCGGTCCTTTAATATACACCTCAACTTCAGCGACACCATACTGTTTGGCATTAACTAGGGCTTTTTCCATAGCAACCGTCGCCGCATATGGGGTGGATTTTCTGGCCCCTTTAAAACCAAGCGAACCGGCCGACTCCTGTAAAAGCACATTGCCGTCAGTATCGGCAATAGTAATAACCGTATTATTGAAAGTAGCCAGAACGTTGATTTTTGCTTTTGATTTAATGACTTGTTTTTTTGCCATATTATTTTGCTGCCGGTGTTGCCGGAGCAGTTTTTCCTTCTTCCGCTTTTTGCTTCTTTAACATGTCGTCTTTCTTTAGCGCTCCAATAGTCATTCTTTTACCTCTTTTGGTCCGGGCGTTGGTTCTGGTCCTCTGCCCCCTGACGGGAAGATTTAACGAATGGCGTTTTCCCCGGTATGATCCGATTTGTTTTAATCTTTTAATATTCTCGGCGATTTCCTTTCTCAAATCTCCTTCTACCTTCACGGTCGTTTCAACCACTTTCTGTATTTTAGAAACTTCTTCTTCGGTTAAATCTTTAACTCTTTTGGCTCCATTAACTTTAGCGCTTGTTAATATTTTGACCACGTTTTTCCGGCCAACACCAAAAATGCTGGTTAGGGAAATATCTACTCTTTTTGCTTCTGGAATATCAACTCCTGAAATTCTCGGCATTTTTTTTATTAACGGATTAACGAATTAACGGATTAACAAATTACGAATTACGGATTGTTTAATTTTGTTAATTTTTTAATTCATTATTATTTTACCCCTGACGCTGTTTGTGCTTCGGGTTTTTACACACAATATGAATTCTGCCTCTCCGGCAGACAATTTTACAGGCACGACATCTTTTTTTTACTGACGGTTTTACTTTCATTTCATCCTAAACACAATTCTGCCTCTTGCTTGATCGTAAGGGGTTAAAATAAATTTAACCCTGTCACCCGGCAGGATTCTAATATGGTTCATCCTCATTTTTCCTGATAAAGTACAGAGGCATAATTTATCACCAGCCATCTGTACTCTAAAGGTCGCATTGGGCAAGTTTTCTAAAACTATCCCTTCTGCTTCAACTTCATCTTTTTTCAACATAAAAATTCCCCTTTAGTGTTCTTTTAGCCCCAGGTAAATGGGGTCAAAGCCAGGGGTTCACTGTTGGTGATTGCTATTGTATTCTCAAATAGCCCTGATATTTTACCATCTTTTGTTGAAACTGTCCAGCCATCATTTTCTAAAACAATTTTCTCTTCACCTTGATTGTAGATTACCTCAATTGCGATCGTCATTCCCGACCTTAAGAGGGGTGTTTCCTCCAACTTCCCCTTTAATACCCCCGGGATTAGGGGATCTTCGTGCATTTTTCGTCCAATCCCATGGCCGGTCAAAGCCTCAACCGGACGATATCCGGCTGTTTCAATCACCTCCTGAATCTTTTGGCTGATATGCCCCACGCGGTTCCCGGCTCTGGCCACCTTGATCGCTTCTTTCAACGCTTTCTTACCAGCTTCAAGAAAGGGGTCAGTACCGCTGGGCACTTTTATTGTCCAAGCCATATCAGACTGAAAACCCCGCCAAAGCATCCCTAAATCAATTTTAAGCAAATCACCTTTCTTGATTATCTTGTTTTCCTTGGGAATACTGTGAACAACCTCATCATTTAAACCAACACAGCTTGCCCAATGATAACGCGGGACAAGTTTAAAAGATGGAGTTCCGCCGACAAAGGCAATCCCTTCATCAATCCAGCGGTCAATTTCCAAGGTGCTTAAACCAGGTTCAATTTTCTTTAGGACATCTTCAAGAATCCGGCTTAAAAGTTTTCCCCCTTCAGCCATAATTTTAATCTCTTCAGAAGTCTTAATATAACCGTCAGGCATCTTTAACTAAACCTCTTTTTTCCAATCTTTGGACAATATCTTCAAAAATCACCTCTATCGGCCGGTTGCCATCAACTTCTTCAACGATTCCTTTTTGTTTGAAGTATTCAACCATCGGCAACGTCTGCTGGTCAAAGGCGTCGAGCCGGGTATTTATTTTTTCCAATGTTTCATCGTTACGAACAACTAACTTTCCTTGACAAAAATCACAAACCCCTTCAACTTTTGGCAGTTTGGTTAAAACATTAAATACTTTTCCGCACTTTTCACAAGTTCGGCGATTAGATAATCTTTTGAAAACTTCTTCTCTTGGTAAAGAAAGGTAGATTACAATGTCCAGTTTTTGATCTTTTGCCAATAAAAACTTTTCAAAATATTGAGCCTGAGAGACAACTCTGGGAAAACCGTCAAAAAGAATTCCGTCAAGCCTTCCTATGCCCGCTAAATAATTATTAACCATTTCAATGATAATTTCATCAGAAACCAATTTTCCGCTATTTATTGTCTCGGAGACTTTATGGCCGAGTTCAGAATCTTCGGCCGCAACCTTACGGCATAAACCACCCATTTCAACATGAGCCAAACCAAACTTCTCAATTAATTTTTCCGCCTGTGTTCCTTTTCCGGAGCCTTGAGGACCGATGATTAAAATATTCATATTATTATTAAAAAATTAAAAGATTAAAAAATTAACGAAATTAAATAATCCGTAATTCGTAATCTGTTAATTCGTTAATTCGTTAATCGTTAGTATTTTTCCAAAAATTTTTCATAACCCCTCATCTGTATCATGTTTTCAATCACCTGATAGGTTTCCAAAACAACCGAGACAACAATCAGCACCCCGGTTCCGCCGATAGTCATCGTGCTTAGACCGGTTCCTTTTTGAACCAATGAGGGCAAAATAGCAATAACCCCCAAAAACAAAGCGCCCGCTAAAGTGATTCTGGTCAAAATATAATTTAAATAACCGGATGTCGGCACCCCCGGCCTGATACCGGGAATAAAACCGCCGTGTTTTTTTATTTCCTCGGAAATTTTAACCGGGTTAAAAACTACCGCGGTATAAAAATAGGTAAAGCCGACAACTAAAATAAAATAGGATAAATTATAGATAAAACCGCCGGGATTAAAAGTATTGGTGAAAAATAGGGCAATACCTGATAAGGCTTTATTGGGAACTTGAGATAAAAACCGACCGATCATTGAAGGCAGTAAAACCAGCGAAACAGCAAAAATAATCGGGATGACTCCCGCCTGATTAATTTTTAGAGGTAAAAAAGTTGACTGGCCGCCATACATCTTGCCCCCGTAAATTCTTTTGGCGTATTCTATTTTGACTTTCCTTACCGCCTGTTCAATAAAAACAACCGAAGCAATTACCACTAAAGCCAGAATGATAAAAATAATGATGTTGAAAATTCTGGAAGCATCAAGGGTAGCGGCTGTCTGGCCAAAAGAAACCGGCAAACGGCCGACAATGCCGGCAAAAATAAGCAAGGAAATCCCGTTGCCGATCCCCTTGTCGGTTATAAGCTCGCCCATCCACATTAAAAAAAGAGTGCCGGCAACCATGGTGCTCACAATTCCGGCTATCCCTAAAAGAGAAAGCTGGCCAATAATATTTTGATTTTTTAAAAGTGCAATCATGCCGATTGATTGAAAGACCGCCAAGGGAATAGTTAAAAATCTGGTATACTGATTGATCTTTTCCCGGCCGTATTCACCTTCTTTGGAAAGCTCTTCAAGCTTGGGAAAAACCATGGTTAACAGCTGTAAAATAATCGAGGCATTAATATAGGGGTTTAAACCTAGAGCCATGACGGAAAAATTAGCTAAAGTGCCGCCGGAAAAAATATCCAAAAGACCCAAAAATTGATTTTGAACAAATAATTTTTTTAAAGCGGCGACGTTAACACCGGCAACCGGAATATGAGAGGCTAATCTAAAAATTAAAAGGATTAAGGCCGTAAACAAAATTTTACGACGAAGATCGGGTATTTTAAAAGCCGTCTTAAATTCTTCGATTACTTTCTTAATCACTATTTACCCTCCACTTTACCGATCACTTTTCCGCCTGCTTTTTCAATCTTTTCCTGGGCATTTTTTGAACATGACAGTTCAATTATCAGCGGGATGCCAATTTCTCCTTCCCCTAATATTTTTACAACAGTAGAACTGGCTAATTTCTTTTCTAAAATCCCTTTTGATTTTAAACTGTCAAGATTAACCACTTCTTGGGGTTTAAAAACATTTAAATATTTTAAATTAATAATAAGCGGTTTGACGCTGTGTGATTTAAATTTACTTTTGCCGCGGAAAAGCGGTAATCTTTTCAATAAAGATTTTTTTACTTTTGTCCCTTCAAAAAACATACTAACACGGCTTCTTTGTTTCTGACCGGAAGTTCCCCGGGTTGAAGAATGACCGCCTCTTCCTGACCCATGACCGCGGCCGATTCTTTTTTTTGATTTATGGACTGTTTTTGATAAATTAGATAGCTTCATTTTTCCCTCCTTTAAGTCTTTTTAAAGCTTCCATGGTGGCATAAACGTTGGTAGCCTGATTTTTTGTCCCTAAAACTTTAGAAGAAATATCTCTAATGCCGGCGACTTCAACTACCGCTCTAACCGCTCCACCGGCGATAACCCCGCTTCCGGCCGGTGCCGGTTTAAGTAAAATTTCCGCCGCCCCCCACTTAACCCTGATATCGTGAGGGATGGTTGTTCCCTTAAGGGGAACGGTTATTAAATGTTTTTTGGCATAGGCAACCGCTTTGGCAACCGCATTGGCAACATTGACGGATTTTCCCAATCCCACCCCCACCCTGCCTTTTTTATCACCAATAACCACCAGAACCGAAAAACCGATTTTATTGCCACCTTTGGTCTTTTTAGAAACACGGTTAACTTGAACCACTTTTTCTTCAAACTCTTTTTCCGCTCTAGGCTGATTGTCTCGAAAATCTCTTTTCATAAAACTTGTTTTAAATTATATTTTTAATCCTCCCTCTCTTGCTCCTTCGGCAAAAGCCCGAACTCTCCCGTGATAACGGCAGGAACCCCGATCAAAAACAACTTCTTTGATTTTCTTTGCCAAGGCCTGCTTGCCAAACTCAAGGCCGAACAATTTGGCTTTTTCTGTTTTTGTTTTACCCTCAATCTCCAACAAAACCTTTTTGTCCAATAATCCCAAAATTGTCTTGCCTGTCTTGGTGTCAACAATCTGAGCAAATAAATTTTTACTGGAACGGGAAATCGACAGGCGGTAAACACCCTTAATAATTTTATTTCTAACTCTTTTCTCTCTTCTGATTATTGACTGTTTTTTCATTTTCATATTCGTTCTCATTTTCCTCCGGTTCCGCCGGCAACACCTGCTTTAGCCACCACTTTACCGGGCTTTAATTTTAATTTTTCGCCTTCATAATGAATACCCTTACCTTTGTAGGCATCCGGTTCTTTTATTTTTTTAATTCTGGCGGCAATAAGGCCAACTACTTCTTTATTTGCTCCGGCAACCTTGATCTTGTTCTCCACCATTGATATTTTAATGCCAGTTGGGGGGTCAAACCTGACTGGGTGGGAAAAACCCAAAGTTAAAACCAAAACCTCACCTTCCATTTGTCCTCTAAAACCGGTTCCTACCACTTCTAAATTTTTTTCAAATCCGCTGCTTGTCCCAATAATGGCGTTGGTTATCAGTCTGGCAATTGTTCCGTGACATGATCTTGTTTTTTTATCCTCTTTTAACCGGGTAACCCTGATCTGGCCATCCTCAATTTCAACCTTGATGTTTGCCGGGACGACAACTTTCACTTCGCCCAGTGAACCTTTGGCAAGTATATTACCGCCTTCTTTTTGAACAGTCACCCCTTCTTTAATAATAATTGGTTTTACCCCTATTTTAGACATAAAACTTGATTTTTGACATACTTTAAATAATTTTACAAAGCACTTCGCCGCCTAACTTCTTTTTCAAAGCATCTTGGTGTGAGAAAATGCCGGCTGGCGTTGAAATAATGACCGTTCCCAGTCCTCTGGTTAAAGCTTTTATGTTTGCCGCTTTTACATAGACTCTTCTCCCCGGCTTTGAAATTCTTTTAACCTCAATTAAACAAGGCTGATTTTTTTCTTCTTTGACGGTCACGCTTAATTGTTTTTTGCCAGCGTTTTCACTAACTTCAACTTTGCTTAAAAAGCCGGATTTCTGCAAAACCAAAGCCAAACTTTCCTTAAGTTTAGAATGAGGCAGCATAACCACCCCTCTTTTGGCAAGAGCGGCATTTTTTATCCTGATTAGAAAATCGGCAATTGGATCGTTCATCTTTTTTACCAGCTAGCTTTTTTAACCCCCGGGATTTCACCCTTACTGGCTAATTTTCTAAAACACAATCGGCACAGCCCAAAAAACCTAAGATAGCCCCGCGGTCGGCCACAAAGTTGACAGCGGTTACGATGCCGAACTTCATATTTTAACATTTTTTTATTTTTATTTCTAAGAATTTTTGATTGTGTTGCCACTATGCCCTCCGTAGCTTTAGCGAAGGAGGGTCTCCTTTCTAAAAGGCATACCCAGTTCTTCTAATAATAACTTGGCTTTTTTATCATCTTTGGCATTGGTAACAATAGTAATCTGAAAACCTCTGCTTTTATCAATTTTGGCAAAATCAATTTCTGAAAAAACGATTTGTTCGCTGATTCCTAAATTATAATTTCCAGCCCCATCAAAACATTTCGGATCAACTCCATTAAAATCCCTTACTCTCGGTAAAACAATGCTAAACAATTTCTCCAAAAAGGTGTAGGCTCTTTTATCTCTGATTGTCACCGAAAGACCAATCGGCTGACCCTTTCCCAACTTAAATCCGGCAATCGATTTTTTTGCATGATTAATTTTAGGTTTTTGGCCAGAAATTGCTTCAATCTGAGCCCCGACAACCTCTAGTATCTTTTTATCATCTTTGGCTTCTTTTAGGCCAATGTTAATAACTATTTTTACAATCCGAGGGACGGCCATCGGACTCTTTACCCCTAGTTTTTTTTGTAAACTTGGGACGATTTCTTTATGGTATTTTTCAAATAAACTCATTTTGTTTGTAATCCCTAATTACTAATTGCTAATTACTCTCATATTTCCGTTTTACATTTTAAACAAATTCGGTTTTTTTTGCCGCCAATTGTTCGATAACCAACTCTCGCTGTTTTTCCGCACTTCGGACAAATTAAGGCAACTTTGGCAACGTTTAACGGCCGGCTTTTATCAATAATCCCTCCCCGGTCGCCTTCACCTCGCGGTTTGGCGTGTTTTTTAAAAATATTCAATCCGCCAACCAAAACTTCATTTTTCTTTCCCAAAACAAACTCCACCGTTCCTGTCCGGCCGGCATCTTTCCCGATTAAAATTTTTACTTTATCGCCTTTTTTAATTTTCATACTGTCTCGTAATTCGTTAATTTTTTAATCCGTTAATTTATTAATAATTAGTACATTTCTTTTGCTAAAGAGACAATTTTGTTATAACCTCTATCTTTAACTTCTTTGGCAATCGGTCCAAAAACTCTTGTTCCGCGCGGATTACCGTCATTGTCAATTACCACTCCGGCATTGTCATCAAAACGAATATAGGTACCGTCCGGCCGGCGGATTCCCTTCTTTGTTCTGACAACAATTACCCTTACAATTTCACTGTCTTTAACAATACCGTTTGTATCCGCCTGATCAACAACCGCGGCAACAACATCCCCGACCGAACCGGTATCATGTTTAAAACCTCTATAAATATGAATCACCCTTAATTTTTTGGCGCCAGCGTTATCAGCTGGGATTAAGATGGTTCTTAAGCGTATCATTTTTTTTCTAAATTATTTAATATTTCAATAATTTTAAAATTAACCGTTTTCGAAACCGGTCTGATTTCAACAAGTTTAACTTTCTGACCTGTTTTAGCGTTAATTTCGTTTACCGCGTGCAGTTTACTTTTTAAAATCATTATTTTTCCGTACACGGGATGATGAGAGCTTTTTTCAATTTGGATTACCGCCCTTTTGGTCATCCTGTCAGAAATTACTGTGCCGACGATGTTTTTCATTAATTTTTTTTAATTAGTTAACTTTTTAAATATAATTTTTTCCTGCAAAATTGTTTTTATAATGGCCAGGTCATCCTTTTTCCTTCTTAACAAAGAAGTATTTTTTGTCTTAGCCATTCTAATATCTAACATTAATTTGTCAATCTCTTCTTCTGATTTTATAATTTCCCGAGCCAACTCCTCGTCGGTTTTTGATCTTAAGTCTTGTTTTTGTTTGCTTTTCATTTTTTTACCATTCTTTCTTTTCTAAAAATTTAGTTTTAACCGACAGCTTTGAGGAGGCTCTTTGAAAAGCCTCCCTTGCCACCAATTCGGTGACTCCGGCAAGTTCAAAAAGAATTTTACCCGGCTTAACGACAACCACAAAGCCTTTAACATCGCCTTTCCCTGCCCCCATTCTTCCTTCAGCTTTGGCAGTAATTGGTTTATCGGGAAAAATTCTTATCCAAACCTTACCCTCTCTTTCGGTAAAATGAGAGATGGCCTTTCTGGCCGCTTCAATCTCAGCCGCAGAAACAAGACCGCCAACCATCGCTTTTAGACCATACTTGCCAAAATCGATCTGCGAACCCCGGGAGGCAACCCCCCGATTTTTCCCTCTAAATGTTTTTCGATATTTTTGTCTTTTAGGCGCTAGCATTTTCTTCTCCTTGATAAATCCAAACTTTTACCCCGACATAACCCGAGCGGGTTAAAGCAGGCACTTGGGCATAATCAATTTTTGCCCGGATTGTCTGCAGGGGGATTTTACCTTCTGAAAACTTTTCTTTGCGGGCGATTTCGGCTCCATTAATCCTTCCCCCCAGGCGTATTTTGATCCCTTTGGCGCCAGCCGACATTGTTCTTTCCATCGCCTTTTTAATAATATAGCGGTGGGGCATTCTTTTTTCTATTTGTTCGGCAATTCTTTTGGCAACAAATACGGCCGAAACATCGGGATTTTTAACTTCCTCCGGTGAAATCTCTAAATTTTTCTCCGGATTAGGAATAAAAACCATTTTACAAAGAGCTTTTTTTAATTCCTCAAGACCGCTGCCACCACGGCCGATAACCACTCCCGGACGGGTAACCTGAGGAATAACCTTTATCTTATTAATTGATCTTTCAATTTTTACCCCGACAATCCCCGCTAAGTTTAATTTGCCCATTAAATATTTCCTTAAAGCCGCATCTTCCAAAAGCGTTTTCTTGAAATTCTTTTTATTGGCAAACCACAATGAATTCCAAGTGTATAAACCACCTAATCTAAAACTGATTGGATTAACTTTTTGTCCCATTTGCCCTCCGTAGCCTTGGCGAAGGAGGGCGAACCTCCTTTGCTGTTTTTGGCTCTTTATTAACTGATTTCTTGATTTGTTTTTCTGTCTTTATTCCCGTTTCTTTTGACTCAAGTATTAAATACAAATGAGCAGTTTTTCTTTTAATTGTTCCGCGGTTAAACCTGGCGCCGTGGGATTTATCAATCCTCTTGAAACTCGGTCCGTCGCCCACTTCAATTTTTTTAATAATAAGGCCTTCTTTTGACTGTTTAAAATTAGTAGCCGCATTGGCAATTGCCTGTTTAACCACTTTAATCAAAAGGTCATTGCCCCTTTGGGGGTAAAATGCCAGTTTTTCCAAGGCTTTTTGGGCCGAGAGACCGTGTAATTCCTTGGTCAAAAGCCTGAGTTTTCTGGGGCTAATTCTCAAATATTTTGCGCTTGCTTTTATCTCCATAATTTTATTAACGGATTAACGGATTAACGAATTAACGAATTAACGGATTACGAATTGTTTAATCTTGTTAATTTTTTAATCTTTTAATTTTTTAATTTATTATTGTTTTAGGTCTTTTCCATTGTTCTCTTAACAACTTGTCCGTGACCATGGAAAGTCCGTGTAGGAGAAAATTCGCCTAAACGACAGCCAACCATGTCCTCATTGACAAAAACACTGACAAATATTTTACCGTTATGAACCAAAAATGTATAACCAACAAACTCGGGCGGAATTTGTGAGTCCCGGGCCCAAGTTTTAATCGGCTCTTTTTTGCCTGTTTGTTTTTGAATAGTAACTTTCTTTATTAAATTTTTGTCAATAAAGGGTCCTTTTTTGCTTGATCTTGCCATTTTTTAATTTATTCTTTTGATAATAAATTTATTGCTGTATCTTTTCTTGTTTCTGGTTTTTTTGCCAAGAGCCGGTTTTCCCCATGAAGTCTTTGGACCGGGCATTCCGATACCGCTTCTGCCTTCTCCGCCGCCATGCGGATGAGAACGAGGATTCTGAGCAACTCCTCTAACCGTGGGTCTTATACCCCTTCTCCTTGAATCGCCCGCTTTTCTTAATTTTTTAATCTTCTGGTCGATATCACCCAATTGCCCAATTGTTGCCCAGCAATCAAGGGAAAAAAACCTTAGTTCTCCTGAAGGCAATTTTACTTGAGCTTTACCAGCTTCTTTGGCTAAAATTATGGCCAGACAGCCGGCGCCCCTAACCATCTGACTGCCTTTTCCCGGAAACATTTCAATATTATGAATCGGTGTCCCAATCGGGATATTTTTTAAAGGCAGAGAATTCCCTGCTTTAGCTTCAACATTTTCACCGTCTCCCAGTATTTCACCAATCTTTAAACCCTCTGGCGCTAGTATATACTTTCTGTCGCCGTCTTGGTATTTCAAAAGCGCAATTCTGACATTGCGGTTAGGATCATATTCTATTGATTCTACCGTGCCTGTCATCTCTTTTTTATCTTGCTTAAAATCAATCGGCCGTAAATATCTTTTACTGCCTCCACCGCGATGTCTGACCGAGACGTGGCCCTGAGAATCTCTTCCTCCAATTTTTCCGATCATTGTCCTTTTTCTTTTATTCATCATTTGTTTTAAGCTCCAACATCAAATAAAGCTATCTTTTGCCCTTCTTTAACCTTAATAAACACTTTTTTCCAATCTGATTGCTTTCTCATTCTTCGGCTGGTTGGGTTTCTTTTTCTTTTACCCTTAACCACTGCTGTTTTTATGGCCAAAATATCAACTTTAAAGCTTTTCTTAAGCATTTCTTTTAATAAATCCTTATTTACTTCCACTGGAGCAATAAAAGTATACCAATTTTTCTTGGCCAAACTTATTGACGTTTCCGTAATTAATGGTTTAAGGTTTGTTAACATTTTTTTCCAGTTTTTCAAGCGCTTTTTTGGTTAAAAAAACATAATCTGTTTTCAAAAGTGAATAGGGATCTAAAGATTCTACTCCTAAAAGAGAGACTTCATCTAAATTACCAAAGGCTCTGGTTAAATTAGCCTCTTTTGATAATAAAAAAGAGATTTTTTCGTTTTTACTTATTTTTTCCTGAATCTTTTTTAAAAAAGAAAAAGCCTCTTTGGTTTTTTTAAATTCAGTGTCCTCAAGTAAAAAAAGCTTTTTTTCTTTTAATTTGTCGCTTAAAAGAGCTGATAATACTTTTTGAATCATTTTTCTATTTAGTTTTTGTTTGTAATTTTGCGTTCCTTTTGGCCCGTGGGCAACTCCGCCGCCGACAAAAATCGGCGCCTGTCTATCGCCGTGCCGTGCGCGGCCGGTGCCTTTTTGCGCCCAGATTTTTGACTTTGAACCATTAACCTCAGCTCT
>Ga0210057_1005876_pt1 | contig 15568 bp, 23 predicted proteins | sample CryGeyCG2114_010_2_FD_183968 | JGI IMG/M metagenome (GOLD analysis project Ga0210057, IMG submission 183968) | Groundwater microbial communities from aquifer - Crystal Geyser CG10_big_fil_rev_8/21/14_0.10 (SPAdes) (version 2) | ecosystem: Environmental > Aquatic > Deep subsurface > Groundwater ...
TATTTTCATTGTCTATATCCTTAGTTTTTATTCTTTTTAATTGTTCCTATCCGCAAAAAGGATTATCTTTTTTTATTTTTAATTCATTTATTGTCTGCTTAAAATCGTCAAATTCGATATGTTTCTCATTTTGAGTAAGTTTATTAAGAATGGTCTGGTCCCAAACCTTTTCAACTTCTCGAAAACTTTTATTTCCAATATCATTTGCCAATGACTTAATGTCAATATCAATAGTGAAATGTGTTTTTGCTAATTCATACTTTCTTTTCAAGAATTCAGTCTTTTCTTCAAGAGTAGGTTCATCAAACTTGAACATCAAAAATCTATCTTTTAAGGCAGCACCAAATCTTGCTTCCTCATTTAATGTGAAAATAATTATTGATTTCATCTTTTCTCCAACTCCATCCAAATAGCTTTGAAGATCCCCTTGTAAGGCTCCATCTTCATCTAATGTTTTTTTCCCAAAAATCTTTTCAGCTTCATCAAATAAAAATATACAATCCCCAAAACGTCTGCTAAACCCAATTACCTTTTGTAATAATTCAGCAGGAGAGTTTTCCTTGCTAGTAATTGTTGCAGTATTTATTGTAACTATAGGCAATCCAGTTTCTCCCCCTAATGCTTTTGCCATATAAGTCTTACCAGTACCAGGATTACCATAAAAAAATAGTAAATTATTTGTCTTAACACCTAAATTTAAAGCTAATTCTTGATTATTTCTTGATAAAATTACATTTCTTAATTGCTGTTTTATTTTTTCTTTTCCAACTAATTTATTGAAGTTAAGATCAGAAATGTGAGTAGTTTCATAAGATAAAAGTGCAGAAGGAGTATACCGCCCCAAAACTCGCTTGATTAATTTAACAGAAATTTTTTCTTCAGATAAAATTAAGCTTTTTATTATTGAATCAATGTCCCTAAATGTATACCCTATAGTTTTTACTGCTAAATATTTTATACTCTTTAAATCCATCTGTTTTTCGTAAAGACTTTTTATGAATAAAATCTTTGATTCAGTTGTTGGAAGATTTAATTCAAATTTAATATCGAGCCTGTCCCTTAATGAACCTTTAGGAATTTCTTTTTGATCAACTAATATCAATGTAATATTCTTTGAGTTATCTACAGCATCAAATATCTTAAAAAGGTTTATTAGATCATCCCTAGCATATCCTCCCCACCCATCAGACTTATTAATCATAGTTGTGCTGAAATTGTCTATGAAGATTACGCATTCTTTGTGCTTTTTGCAGTTATCTAGGATCTCAGAAGTTGTTTTGCAACAAATATGTCCAGAATGTTTTTCCAGGCCATAATATATTATCGGAAATTTAATGTTGGATATTAACTGTTTAACAAGCCTAGTTTTTCCTGACCCGTGCTCACCAGTTATGAAAATCTTTCTGCAAATGTTCTCTTTGCCAAGATTCTGATGAATATTGCAAAGCATTGTCTTATTTGATTCTTTTGTATTGATCCAACGTAAATAATCTTTGAATTTCATTTTTTCTCCTTATACCAAACTATGTATAATGATTTTGAAAATGGTTCTGAATGAGATATTGAAAGAAGATTAATCTTTCTTTTGTTTAGATTTACCCAAATAATTATTTCTTCAGGTTTTCTGAAATTCTTTGACTTGAATTCTTCATTTGGTTTAATCAACATTTTCCATTTTCCTTTTCTTTCCTAAAATACTAGATCCATCTATCATTATTCCTTTATTTATCATTTTCAAAATAATACTACGATCTAGAAAACCTTTATTCCATTCAAAAGAATCACATTTAGGACATTTGATTAATTCTTCTGATGTTCTTGCGTTCCATCCATTTTCACAATAATAACATTTACACTTCATTTTATTCAAATAAACTAGGATAACATTTCTTGAATTCCTTATAAGCTTCTGGAAATCCTAATTTTAATCTCTTCCTCCATTCTGTACCTGATTTTTGAAAAAGTTCACAAAGTAAGCGTTCGGATTTTGCTAGTTTACAATCATCTAGTATATATTCTAAAACCATTCTTTGCCATTTATTTGGTAAATGCCTTATTTCTTCGATAGTCATGTTGTATGAATATTTGGGGATTACCCCCTTTTCAGGGAGAAAAAAATTAACATTTGTAGGCAATTGATTAATACTGGTGATCATCAATACACTTTTTGCAGTGATTTTGATAGTTTTATGTTTCTTTTTCCAACTATTCCAAATCTTTCCTCTATTAATTCCCCAATATACATCTCTCCAATCTAAATAATTTGGTTCAGACACATCTGGATTTATTTTATTCATAACTTCTAAAGCATATTTAAAAAAATCATCTCTATCTCCATTTCCGACTTTAATATTTTTTGTATTAGGCAAAGTAGTCATGAATTTATGATAATCTTTATCCTTTTTCATTTTACTTAAAATTTGTTTTTCGTAGTTCATTTGGATTCCTAAATGGGTTTGTTTTATTGTATCTATTTATATATCTTTCTATTAAATTGTAGAATAATATAAAAAATGTTATAAACTTAGGATGCTTGTGTTTAAACATGAAAAAGAAGGTGTTAGTAGCTACTTTGTATGGTAGTTCTGCTGTTATTTTGGCTGTGACCAAAGTTGGGCCGGATAAAGTTGTTTTGTTGGTTAATGAGAAAGCAGATGATGTACAAACAAAAGCTTTGAAGTTGATTAAGGATTCTTTAGGCAAAGTCCTTGAAATTGAAGTTGTAAAGACTAAAGTTTATGATATTGTTGAAACTGCTAAGAAAGGTGTTTCGATTATTGATGGAATATCTAAAGAAGATATTGTTTATGTGAATGTTACATCTGGAAGAAAGACTATGGCTATGGGTTTGTTGTTTGCTGCTTATGCTAGAGCTGATAGAGTTAAAAAAATTGCTTATAATCCTGAAGATGAGAATAGGGTAGTGTATTTGCCTAAGTTGAGTTTTAAGCTGACTGAAAGCCAGAAGATGATTCTTTTGGAGTTGAGTAAGAAAGAGTATGAGAGTGTGAAAGAGTTGTCGTTAAGAGTGAAATTGTCTACTGCTATGGTTTATCGAGCCATTGGAGAGTTGGAGGATTTAGATTTTGTTGATGTTAGTGAAGGAGTGAGGTTGACTGATGCTGGGAGGATTGGTGGGTTGTGAGAGATGTTTATAATTCTATTTCTTTAGTATAAGTTTATTGATCAAACTAATAAGTTTTTTAATTTGTTCTTTGCTTTCTATTTTTCCTGACAATTCTCCTAACTTTTTACCTATTAATTTTGAAGAAGATATTATTTCCCAACTTTTGATCCCAAATGAAAATGCTTGTTTTTCGGGATATATACCCCCTAATCCTAAATCTTTTTTTCTTGTTCCATCCTTATCAATATATACTAAACCAATTTCTTTCGGCCCAAATCTTAATTTAACAATGTTACCATATTCTTTCTCAATCCCCTTAAACTCATCTAAAGCATACATTAATAATTTGCGAATTTTGGTAGGATATTTTTCAATTATCTTATTAAATCTATCTTCTGTCATTAATGGAGTAGTTTTTTTAAAATATCTAAGGTCTGAATATTTATGCTCAAATTGTTTTTTTGCATTTTGTAACTCTTTATTATTTCCTAATAATGCAATAATTCTTTTTTCTATATTTTTCCCCTTGGTAAGACTTTGCTTCCCAATTAATGGCTCAATTTCCCTTTTAAAAAAGTTTTTATTTAATAATTTATTGAAGCTAAAATCTAAAATGGGTTCTTTTAATTTGTTAGGATTTAACAAGCAAGAATATAATAATGTATGATTCCCAGAAGTAATCATTACTAAGGGGGTTTTTATTTTTAAACAATATTCCAAACATTGTCCTAGATATTTTGTTAGAGTTTCATTCCAACTTTTAGTTTCTATAATTAGAATAGGTTTATCCTTATCAAACAACACTATATCTGCACCAAAATATTCAAATTGCATATTATCCTTAATATCATAACCAAGAGCTTGAAGAAGAGGGATAATAATTTTAATCTTAATATTTTCTTCAGAATTTCTTTTAATAATATTTGCATCTTTTTCTAATTTAATTATTTTTTTATAAAACTCATTATATTTTTGGTTTTTATTAATCATTTTTTCACCACAAATCTTTTTTCATCTTTTAACAACTCCAAAATATCTTTAAACTTTTTAATCTTATAATCAGCCCAAACTATCTTCCCAACACCCATATAACCATAACTTGCAAAAACTGTTTTAATACCCAGACTTTTAGCACCTTTAATGTCCCTATCAGGAAAATCCCCAACATGCATTGTTTCTTCAGGATTTACTTTCAATAATTTTAATGCTTTCTTAAATGGATACTTAGAAGGTTTTATTTTACCTGTATCTTCAAAACCTACAATAACATCAAATAAATCAACTATGCCCATAGCATCTAATCTTTGATATGCTTTTAATCTTGGAGCATCTGTGACTATTGCTAGCTTATAGCCTAATTTTTTAAGCTTCTTTAAAGTTGATTTAACATCAGGGTATGAAATGCCTATGTTTCTTATCTTGCTTGCTTGATAAGCATTTAAGGCTGTAGCTAGAATCTTTTCTGTGTTGCTTTTGTATTTCTTAAGAAATACTTCAAAAGCAGTATTGCCTTCAATGCCTTCTTTAAGATAAGTTTGGAGAAGTTCTTTTTTTGCTGTGTTTAAGTTGAGTTTGAGTCCTGCCTTGACCATTGCCCTTGCCGCGTTATCACAAGCTAACTTTTTCATTTTCATGAAATCTATTAGGGTGTTGTCTAGATCGAAGGTTAGGGCTTTGATTTTCATGTGTATATTAAGGGGATTTTAGTATAAATGTTTTGTGGGTTGATTGAATGAGAAGTTCTGGAGGTTGAACTCGGTGAGTTCAATGTTAGTATGAGTTTGTGTTTCCATATCCTGAAGGGATAAGGAAACTAAAGAAAAAGCTTAAATAAATTAAAATATAGAAAATAACTTAGTATGGTGAAAGAAACAGGCATAATTACAATTTATCAAGGATTTATAGAGTATTTAAAAAAAGAAAAAGAAAGAATTGCCACAATTATATTAACTGGAGAATGTGAAGATTATTTAGTTAAAGAATTTTCATATTATGTTTATAAAAAATATAAAGGACAATTTTATTTTGGAGCAGATATATTTGCAATTATTAAAAATAAAAGAAGATGGATTGATTTAGTATTGTATAAAGGCCTAAAAAAAGATCCTACAATTATTGGACTCATAGAAGCAAAACACATACGCTCAGCCCATAAAATTTGGCCTTGTGATGATAGTGATTTTGGGACAAAGTTAGAACAATTAAGCAAACAAATAGGAGTTATAGCTAAAAGAAAAACATTGGGTGAGGGCGAGGCCAAGGCTAAACTGAGTTTAACTTCTGAAAATAGATATATTTATGGTTTACTTTTTGCACCTTATGTCAAAATTAGTGGCGAAAAACAAAGACCAGAAGCAGGATTTTATAATTTGATAGAAAAAAATGGTAAAGAAAAAAAATTAAAAAATTACAATTCAGAATCATTTAAAATGACTAAAGTTTTTGAAAATGTTAAAATAAATTATTTAAAGAAAGAACACATTGTAAATCTTAGGATGGCTTTATTGAGGAAATAATATATAACAATGAATAAACATAAAACAATGAATATAAAATTATCAGATCTTATTAAGATTGATCAACCTAAAGATTATAAAGCACATTTTGCTATATCTAATAAGGCGGGCGAGGGAGTTGAGCCCTTAGATGAATTTGCTGAAAGCATAGATTTATGGAAAAAATGGCAAGAATGGCATCCCAAAAAAAATTCATTTAATCGGAAATTTATTTTTTCACTTATGAGATATTATCCAAAAAGTCCAGATTATTGGTTATTTGGTGGGATCTGGGAAGTTCTGGAAAATAGAAATAAAAAAAAATACAAAGTAAAATTGTGTGATTTTGGCAAAGAATATATTGGAAGATTGTTACTTAAGTATACAATTACTAGAGCCACACGTATAAATCTTGAAAAACCCTATAAGGAGCTCATTGTTTCACAAATACTTAATGAAACCTATTCTGGTGAAGAATTTCCAGGTTTTGATAGTATTAATGTTAATTTTAAAAAACTTAAATCAAGAATTAATAAAGAAGGTTGGAAAGAACTTAAGAAAGTTGATGGGATTTATCTAATCACAGATACTAAAACCGGAAAAAAATATGTGGGTTCTGCATTTAGTGGAAAGGGAATTTGGTCAAGATGGAATGATTACCTTAAAAGTGGGCATGGAGGAAACTTGGGCCTTAAAAAATTAATTAAAAAGAAAGGATTAAAATATGCAGAAGCTAATTTTAAATTTGCCATTTTAGAGACATATAGATTTGGTACTTCAGAAAAAACAATTGAAGAAAGGGAAACATATTGGAAAGATGTTTTTATGTCTAAAAATGAAAAATATGGATATAATAAAAATTAAATATGCAAATACATCAAAAAATCAGGGGAAAATCCTATAACAAATGGAAAAAAAAAGCTTTAGAAAGAAAAAGAAAAATTCTATTCATTGCCGAATCTCCCCCATTAAACCCAGAAAATTATTTCTATTTCAATGATAGACCATACTCCAAGAACAGTTTATCCCACTATCTGTTTTCAGCACTTGGAATAAACCAAAATCTCAAAGATAAGAATATAGGATTAAATGAATTTATCAAACAAGGCTATTTTTTAGTTGATGCTATTTCTTTTCCTAGATTCAAAAATAAAAAGCTCTTTAACAAAAAGAAGCAGTTAAATGATGAAAAAAATAAGAACTTTTTATATAAAGAGATTAGATCATTAAATCCTAAAAATATAGTAATCATTGGATGTGGAGTTTATGATGCAATCTCAAATCAAATTGAGAGACAAAAATTAGTAAATATAAGAATTAATTTCCCATCACGAGGACATCAATCTCAGTTCAAGAAGGATATAAAAAAAGCATTAAAAGCTTTGGGGAAAAATTTCTAGAGTTATTTGTCTATTTATTACAACCCATGGAAAAAGAATTATCCTAAAGATTATATTGCACTACAGAATTTAACAATGACTCATATTATACATATCTATGGCTCTAGGGATTGTAAATTTTTTATTAATTTTTTTAAATTTTCCTTGTTTATATAGCTCTTGCATTTTTTTCATGAAATCCAAATAACTTTTGGGGGAAGTATCAAAACCATAATGTTTTCTAATTCCAGTATCCCACATCATAAAAAAATTAGGGGCAAGAATGTGCATAATTTTAGTAGCTCCAACAAATCTTATCCCCTTTATAGAAGATAAGTCATGATATATTTTCATTATTCTTTTTTCAATTTTTAGATTATTTAAATTTACATTAATTAAATGTTTTTCTTTAAAATAATCAAAGTCACATTTCTCAAGTATTTTCTCAAACTTTTTCAAGTTAAATTCTCGCATATGATACCTGAAATAAGCAATGTTTGTCATGTCTATTGCTTCCATCCCAAGTTCTCATATCCGAAGGATATGGAAACACAAACTCAATTTAACTTGGTTTCATCGAAACCAACCTCCAGAATTACCCATTAGACACCCTTACAATACACTAACTCAGTCCTATCTACACAATCTTATTAAACACATCCATATTCAAACAAACAATGGACACAGAAATAATACAAGACATCCTAAAACACAAATCCAAAGGAAAAGCATTAGAACTAGGCTCAGGAGAAGAGTCAGAATACCTAGCAAACCACAATTTCAAAGCAACTTCTGTAGACATCCAAAAAAAACCTTACACAAAAGCAAAACAAGTTGTAACAGACCTCAACGGCTATCATATTCAAGAAGACTACGATGTCATCTACACAATAGCAACCTTGCATTTCTTAGAAAAACCCAATGCAATAAGACTCATTAAAGAGATGAAAGAGCATACCAGCAAAAAAGGAGTTAACGTCATACTTGCTTTCATGGACGATGATCCTACGTTTGAAGAAGGGAAGGCTTATTTCAAGAAAGATGAGCTGAAAGAATTATACAAAGACTGGGATATAATTAATTACAAAGAGTACGATGAGTATGACCCGGAAGAAAGGCATACGAACAAGATTGAGTATTTGCTTGCTGTAAAACATTAGATTACGAAAGATTGCCATTAATTTCCACCTGTAAAAAAGACTTTTCTTTTACCTCTTTTTAGTTTCCCAACAAGGAAACACAAACTCATTCTAACTTTGAGCCATCGGCGAAACCTCCAGTGAGAAATGATTAACAACTCAGAATTTAAAGGGGTCGAATCCGACACGGTTAAAAAATCAAGAAAAAATATTTTTAAGTTACATATTTCCGGAGGATTTCCGAAAACCCACCAAAACGCTTATAAAAAACAAGCAAATGTTTATTAATCAAAAGAGATTAAAATAACACATGGAGAATGATTTATAAAATGCTTAAAGCAAAGTTTCTAAAAGCATACGCCAACTTGCCTGAACCTGAAAGAGTTCAGATTATAGCAATAGTAAATGAGAAAACATATTCATGGAATGCTGCATATAATGAAATTACAAATGGCACAGATTTAGGAACAGAAATATTAAAGAAAATGACTATGGTAGGAATATTATGACTCAAAAATCCAATCAAGAGAAAGAACAAAAAAAGCTTGTTCTAGAAAGATTTAAAACACTAAATCCAAATTCAAAAATTATGCTAGGGGGAAATAAAGAGGTTTCAGTTAAAGAGATTATAAATCATATCCAAAAAGGGGATGATTTTGGAAAACAAATCATTCAAGTCCAAATAAATATGCTTAAAATTCTAGCAAACAGAGGTTAAAATGGTAAAAAAAATATTAATTACAAGACCTAATCATGATATTGCCACATCATACCTCTATAATTTTTCAAAAAATATAGTAAAAATCATCAAGCAAACAAAAGATATACATATAACAAATTTACAAAGCAAGGAAGCAAATAGAAAAAAGTTTGAAAAAGCCTTATTAAAAGAAAAACCTGGATTAATTTTTCTAAATGGCCATGGAAATGAGAAAACAGTATGCGGATATAAAGATGAAGTAATTCTAGATAATAAAAATATAACTTGTACTAAAGGAAAAATTGTTTATGCTTTAGCTTGTGATTCTTTAAAAGATTTAGGCGAAGAAGCAATAAAACAAGGTACAAAAAGCTATATTGGCTACAAAGCCAATTTTATGATTGTCAGGGATCCAACAAGGATAAATAACCCAAGCAAAGATAAAAATGCCTTACCTTTTAAGAAAGCATGTAGTTGCCTTATAAATGCTTTAATATTCGGCAAAAAAGTAAAAGATGCTATTGATTTAACAAAAAAAGAATATATAAAATCAATTCAATCATATGGTACTAGCGAAGATGATCCTTATGGAGATACACCATTAATTAGATTTGCCTTGGCATGGAATCTGGAGTTCTTAGATGCATATGGCAACCAAAATGCAATTTTTAGTTAATTGCATCATCAGATGAGCAATCATGCTTTATAGATTGTGCAAATTTTGCACATACTTACCTGAAGATTTGAACCTTTGCAATGAGATATTAAAAATAATTATTAGATATTGTGGATTTCCTAACAACTGAATAGTTTCCCTATCCGAAGGATATGGAAACACAAACTCATTCTAATTTTGAGCCATCGGCGAAACCTCCTAACCCATAATATTCCCGCAACATTTCCGAGAACAGACTGCAATCTATACTTAATAAAACCACTAGACACGGCAAACACGCGTGGGGTTTAAATAATAAAAGTGATTACTTATATTTTAAATAGGATAAAGAAAAATGGAAGAAAAAAATGCTTTAGTTGTATTTCAAGGACATGACATAAGAAGGAAATGGCATGATGAAGAGTGGTATTTCTCTGTAGTGGATGCAGTGAGGATTTTGACTGAGAGTTCAGTACCTAAAAGATATTGGTCTGATTTGAAAATTAAATTAAGGAATGAAGGGTTTGAACCGTACGCAAAAATCGTACAGTTGAAATTAACTATTTAACCAACAAAAGAATACAAATATTTATATACTAAAAGTAATAATATTATTACAAAAGGTAATAATATGAATTCAGAAACAAAGATACTTAAGGTGCTCTTGGATAATAAGGGCAAGAAGTTTACGATAAGAAAAATAGCTGAAAGAGCAAAAATCAATTATCGTATAGCTTATGAAAAAGTGCATGAGCTGGAAAAAGAAGGGCTGATTATGACTTTAAAAATAGGAAACTCAAAAGTATGCGAGCTTACAAACAAATTCAATAATAAATTGTTTGAAGCCGAATATGAAAGAAGAAAAGAACTATTCAAAAATAAGGATACTGCAGTGCTCTACAAAAGGCTATGTGACCTGCAATTTCCTTTCATAGCCCTGCTATTCGGATCTATGGCAAAAGGTACAGCAGGAAAGCATTCAGACATTGACATTTTATCTATTGGCGGAGATTTTAAGGAGTTACAGGCAGTTGCATCGCTATGGCCTGAAAAAATTCACTTAACATCAATAAGCGGCAAAGACTTTATGCATATGGCAAAGAGCAAAGAGTTTACAGCAGTAAGCGAAGCTATCAAAGATAATATAATTCTTATAGGAATTGAAGAATATTATAGGATGTTGTCAAATGCTAACGCCTGAAAGAATAAAGGAAGCAGAAAGCAATGTAAGGAATTACTTGGCAGAAGGATTGCTGAAGAAGAAAAACAATAATGAAAAAATAATAACTATTCTCTTGAAGAACGCAAAAGAAAGTTTAAGAGTAGCTGATGAAGCACATAAAAATAATCTTTCAGAATTATGGACAATTGTCTGCTCATATTATTCAATGTATTATTATGCAAATGCCGTCATTTTAAAATTAGGTTATAAAGTGGGAAACAAAATAGTGCATAAAGTTACTTCAGATGCAATAATTGTTTATGCAAGAGACAAGCTCAAAACATCCTTAATTGAGGAATATGAAGAAGCTAAAGAAGAAGCAATGAACTTAGCAGGCATCAGGGCTGATGAAATAATAAGCTCTTTTGATTTTGAAAGAAGCAAGAGAGGCAAAATTCAATATGAAACCCTTGAAATAGAAAAAAAATCAAAAGCAAAGACATCATTGAAAAGGGCAAAAGAATTTGCAAAAGAAATGGATAAATTAATTATATTCTGATTTTTCACTAGAAAATTTCCACCTAGTTTCCTTAGCCCAAAGGATAAGGAAACACAAACTCATCCTAACCTTGAGCCATCGGCGAAACCTCCTAACCAATTATATTTCCGCAACATTTCCGAGAACAGACTGTAATATATATCTAATAAAACCAGTAGACATGACAAACACGCGTAGCGCTTAAATAAAAACTTAACATTCAGAATAAAATGAAAAAAGAATCAGAAAATGTAGAATATAAAGAATCTTTAACACAATTAAAGAAAGGCATTATTTCAATAGTTTCTATTCTTAATAAACATAAAAAAGGAAAAGTAATTTTTGGAATTAAAGATGATGGTTTGATAAAAGGGATTTCAGTTGGAAAAAAGACTTTAAGGGAAATATCTAAATCAATATCTGATCATATTGAGCCTAAAATTTATCCAGAAATAAGAGAAGAATCAATAGAAGGGAAAAAATGTGTTATAATTGATTTTGCAGGCAAAAATGTTCCTTATTTTGCATATGGGAGAGCATATATTCGCACTGCAGATGAAGATAGGGTGTTATCTGGTAAAGAATTAGAAGAATTAATATTAAAGAAAAATAAAGATAAAATCAAATGGGATGAAGATACAATAAATGCTAGTTTATCTAATATATCATCACATAAATTAAAAGAATATGTTTTAAAAGCAGGATTAAAATATACTTCTAAAAAAGAAGTTCTTGAAAATTTAGAATTAATTAAAAATGATAAATTAACAAACGCTTCTATAGTTTTATTTGGTAGTGACCCTTCAAAGTTTTTTAGATTGTTAAATCTGAGGTGTGCAACTTTTTTAGGAAAAGATACTGCAAGTAAACCTTTAGATATGACTGATTTTAATGGGAATCTATTTGAATTAATTACTCATGCAGAAAATTATATTTTACAACACATAAATATTGGTATGAAGTTAAAAGGATTATACAGAGTTGATGTTCCAGAAATAAATCAAGATGCTTTTAGGGAAGCAATAATTAATGCTTTTTGCCACAGGGATTATTCTATACCTCAAGAAATAAATGTTGCAGTCTTTAAAGATAGGGTTGAAATAAGAAATCCTGGAGATCTATTTGGGGGTTTGACAATAAAAGATATTTTGAATAAAAAAATATCAAGAAGGAGAAATTCATTAATTGCAGATGTTTTTCACAGAGTTCATTTAGTTGAAAAATGGGGTACTGGGATTGGGAAAATCAAGTCTTTAGAGCCAAGTACTAACTTTGAAGTATTTGCAGGATTCTTTTCTACTACTTTTAAAAGAAAAGACACTGTAAAAGACGGTGTAAAAGACGGTGTAAAAGACGGTGTAAAAGACGGTGTAAAAGACGGTGTAAAATTAACTGAAAATCAAAAGAAAATAGTTCAATTAATACAACAAAATAAATATGTGACTGCTGAAAAATTATCTGAATCCATTGGAATAAATAAGAGAAATATTGAAAAAAATCTAGAAAAATTACAGGAATGGTTTATAATTAAAAGAATTGGTCCTGATAGGGGCGGACATTGGGAAGTGACTGATAAATAACACCAAAAAGTGTGTAACTGGTCACATTTTGCGACCATATTTGAAATACAAACAAATAATTTTCTTAGACTTCTAAAGATTGCCATTAATTTCTACCCGTAAAAAAGACTTTTCCTTACCTCTTCCTAGTTTTCTTATTTCAATAAGAAAACACAAACTCATTCTAACTTTTCGTTACCAACGAAACCTCTTACATATTATTTTCAGAAAAAACTTTAAGTTTTCCGAGAACAGACTATAATATATATCTAATAAAACCAGTAGACATGACAAATATGCGTAGCGCTTAAATACTAACTTAATTTACTTAATATTCAGAAGAGGATGAGAAAAATGGAAGAAAAACCTAAAACTGGAAAAACAGATACCATAACCTTTTATGAGTTCATAGATATAATGACGAAAGGGAAGGGAGAATCAATTAAGAGAGACTTAGAAAAATTAACCCAACATAAAAAATGAAAGAAAAAATAAAAGAATTAATGCTAAAAGATGAAACAACAGATTTCTTAATTTATACTACTCCAGAAGGGAATGTAAAAGTTGAAGTATTCCTGCATAATAAAAATATTTGGCTTACACAAAAAAAGATGGCTGAATTGTTTGGTGTTCAAAGACCTGCAATTACAAAACATCTTAAAAATATATGTGCAGAAGAAGAACTAAATGAAAAAGAGGTTTGTTCCATTTTGGAACATACCACTCTGCATGGCGCAATTAAAGGAAAAACTCAAAAAAAACAGGTAAAATTTTACAACCTCGACGCAATAATATCAGTTGGATACAGGGTTAATTCAAGACAAGCAACACAATTTAGGATATGGGCTACAAAAGTCTTGAAAGAATATGTTCTCAAGGGTTTTGCAATGGATGATGATCGTCTAAAGAATGGTAAGCATTTTGGGGAAGATTATTTCAAAGAATTGCTTGAAAGAGTTCGTTCAATCAGGGCTAGCGAGAGAAGAATCTATCAGCAGATTACAGATATTTTTGCAGAATGTAGCATTGATTATGATCCAAAATCTGAAATTACCAGAGAATTCTATGCAACAGTTCAGAATAAGTTCCATTATGCTATTTCAGGACAAACAGCTGCTGAAATCATTTATTCAAAAGCTGATGCTAACAAAAAGAACATGGGACTTTCTACTTGGAAGCATGCTCCCAAAAGTAGAATTTTAAAATCAGATATAATTGTAGCAAAAAACTATCTGGTAGAAAAAGAAATTAAAAAATTAGAGAGGACAATATCAAGCTTTTTTGATTATATTGAGAGAATTATAGAAAATAGAAAGATTATACATATGAAAGATTTGGCTGAAAGTGTAAATAAGTTCCTAGAATTCAATGAGTTCAAAACATTAGAAGGAAAAGAAAAAATCTCGTTCAAACAAGCGGAAGAAAAAGCGTCTAAACAGTATGAGCATTTTAACAAGACACAAAAAATAGAATCTGATTTTGATAAGTTAACTAAAAAATTATTGGAAAAAAAATGAAAATCATAAAAACCTACGCACTAAGTGAAAAAACACTAGAAAAAGATATAGACAAGTTCATAAGGGATGCCAAAAATGGAGCATACCAATATGACTACAAATACGGACAGGAAGGGCTAAAGATAATAAAGGCATACTTCCGCATGATTAATGATGAATTTAAAAAGCAGAATTTTCAAGATGCAAGGGCATGCTATAAAAAGCTCTTATCATTTCTAATGCAAACAGACCACAACTATTTTAATTATGAAGATATCCTGGCAAAATTCAATTCAGAAAAGATTGTAGGGCTGTATTTTACATGCCTTATCAAGACCTGCAATGCTGACGAGCTATTCCATGAATATATAGAATATCTGAAATTTAAAGAGGACTATTATTTTGAATCGGCAGAAAAAGCAATAATGGAAGAATTGGATAAAGAAACCCTGGACAAATTCAAGGCATTATTGCTGAAAGAAGCAGATAAAATAGGGAAAGAGGATTATGCCATGCAGGATGTTCTTACATTTCTGATGGATATTGTAAAAAAGAAAGACAAGGATGAAAAAATGTTCAAGGAACTCGCAGAGAAGTTTGCCCCAATCCTAGAATATGATAATGCAAAGGATATTTTGGAGGAGTATGAAGAATGAAATGCAAATATTGCGGAAAAGAAACCATTCTCGAAATGTGTGAAGATTGCCTAAAAAAGAAGGAGCCCAGAGCCAAAAATATATGGGATGAAAATTATGATTTTGCAGATAAATTAGGCACTGCATATTATGACTCCTTATTAGAGGAATATGATAAAAAGGCTATTGCCAAGGATTCCAAAAAGAACTTTGGATTCAATACTTTCTGTGATGGGATTAGGCTAGGGCTTGATATAGTGATGCCCATGCTTGATGATAATGGAATAAAGGAAGCCAAAAAAAAGATAAAATTAATGCTGAATAGGCGAAAAAAGGCTGATTCTCAAGCTAAAGAAGATATTGAATGGGGACTTGATTCAGATAAATAGTTTTCTTAGCCTCAAAGGACAGAAAAACACAAACTTTATCTAATTTTGGGCTATCAGCGAAACCTCCCCGGTATAAAAGACACTGTAAAAGATGGAGTAAAGTGGTCAGATATCTCAGAAAGGCAAAAAGACTTTTCCTTACTGGCTTTTAGTTTTACTGGCAGAAGGGGCTGTGGGACAGAAATAGCTATCAATGCTCCCAAATAAACATATTTTTGAAAAAGGCGTGTGTACTGTCATTTTTATCTATGGAATAGACCTTTCTTTCCTGGATTAGTATAAAATTGCTTTATT
>Ga0210057_1005877_pt1 | contig 15566 bp, 16 predicted proteins | sample CryGeyCG2114_010_2_FD_183968 | JGI IMG/M metagenome (GOLD analysis project Ga0210057, IMG submission 183968) | Groundwater microbial communities from aquifer - Crystal Geyser CG10_big_fil_rev_8/21/14_0.10 (SPAdes) (version 2) | ecosystem: Environmental > Aquatic > Deep subsurface > Groundwater ...
CAAAACTTTATGCAGAGCATAGCGCATAACTTAAAAAAGGCAGTAACTATACTGCCCATGCAAATCGCCCCGTAATATGGGGCGCAAGGGTGGAGTGCGTCCGAAGATCCGAAAAAACGCCATTCACACGAATAAATCTGAATAAATTGAGCCAAAAGCAAGCAGATTGAGCAAACTGCTCAATCAGAGTAAGTATAATCTTCTTGCTTTTGAATCAATTAGTAGTTGGGCAACAAGCCCCTTATACTTCCTATCATGCCCTATTATTCCCTGCCATTCCCCGTGGTTCTGACCATCCATTGGGGCAAAATTGGGGCAAAATTTCGCTGTAATTTTGGGCTCTTTCTGCTTATATTTTAAGGAGATACTCCTATCACCGTCAAGCGGAATGGGGCAAAATGGCAGGCAGAAAAGCAGATTCTCCAGTATATGTCATTGGTCAGGTTCGCCTGCGCCAGCGCGGCGAAAAGCATGTCTGGCATGCTCGGTATTCAACTCCAGCCGGCCGCAAAGAAGAATCCCTCAAGGTCACCAATCTGAAGGTGGCCATGCGCAAGGCCCGGGAAATCAGCGAACTGCTGGAGCGGAGCGAATACGCGAATCTGGAATCGCGCCACACCCACAAGAGCACCACGTTTGCCGCGTTCGTAGAGGAATTCCGGGCCAGCTACACCAACTGGAGTGAACGCACATGGCAAGCTAACAACGGCCTGCTCACCAAACTGTTGCATGAATTCGGTCCCCTGCCCTTGAACAGCATCACCACCCACCAGCTCGAATCCTACCTCGCCCGACGACGCGACCAGGATGGCATCAAAACCCCAACCACGAACCGGTATTTGTCCGCGCTCAAGACCATATTCAAAATGGCTGTGCGCTGGGGCTATATGGGGCATAATCCTGCAGAGCCCATCAAGACGCTCCGGGAAGAGAGCGAGATTCCGGATGCCCTCACCGAAGAGCAGTTGGGAAAGCTCCTGGCCGAACTGCCGGACAACGCCCGTACCATCGCCATATTCGCGGTGGATACTGGCCTGCGCCGCTCCGAGATAAAACAGCTCCAATGGTCTGATATCCGCTTCGGAGAGCGCATGATTGTGGTGCGCGGCTCTGAAGCAAAAAATGACGAATTCCGGGTCATCCCCATGACCGAGCGCGTGCATACCCTCCTGCAGGAACTGCACCAACAGAACCAGCAGGCCAAAGTCAAACGCATGCAGGCCATCCCCTGGCAGGACATCAAGAAGTCCCTGCACAGCGCTGGTATGCGCGCCGGCATCGGCCATGTGCACCTGCACATGCTGCGCCACACCTTCGCCACCCGGCTCCGCGACCGCGGCGTTCCCTTGGATCGCATCATGGAACTCCTGGGCCACAAATCCATGGAAATGGTGCTCCGATACGCCAAAGCCCGTCCTGAACAACTCAAAGACGCTATCGCGGCCTTGGATAGGTAATTTTTCACCCAATGTGACCCGCCTCACATCCCCCACGCCCCATTCCGACGATCTTCTATTAGCACCCAAATTCCGACTATAACCAAGGGTCGTCCCGCGGCCCCAAGGAATCGGTATATGAAAAGGGTGCTCATAGTTGATGACAATGAAAGAGTGCGGAAGGTGCTCCACCAGATTCTCAGGCGACTGCCTCTTGAAATCCAGGAAGCCAGAGACGGCGAGCAGGGCTTGACCCTCTTTTTTCAGTCGCCTTTTGATCTGATCATCACGGATTATCGCATGCCCAAAATGGACGGCCTGGCCATGCTCAAACAATGCCGCCAGCGATTCCCGGAGCTTCTTTGCATTGTGATTTCAGGAGAACACCCGGAAGGAATGGATCAGATAGAAAAAGTGCACTTCCTCCAAAAGCCACTGAACGCGGGCGTGCTGGTGAGATTAGTAACGCACCTGCTCAACATGGGCAAAACCCAATGGTAGCCGGCTCCCGAATTTTGTCAGCCAAGTATTCTTCCGCTTCCGCGCGTCACCCCAACCTGCCCCCTCCTTTATCCCGCGCCGCACGAGCGTGACATCAGATACATTGCTACCAGAAACAGCAGAAGAACACCCACATCACCCAGACCCTCCCAGACCTTCTTGCTGAACCGCTCTTCTTTCCGCTCTGCCATAGCGCATCCTCTCGTCCGGCAGAAATATTTCCATAAAAACGTCTCGTGCGATACTTGCAATATCTGAGATTTTTGGGAAAATTGGACTTTAACACAAAGTACTTATTTTTTGGTAAGAGTCAACTCAATCGGTATCTTTGTTCAAATATCGGGTTAAATCCCCCACCTTGGGTTATATGCCCCAACAGGGAGTTACGGCAATTCATTTGATGCGCCTACATTCCGACCATAAAGAATTGATTTTATTTCACTTACTACCTCATTCACCATTCAGGCATAGGGTTTGCTAAGTTTTACCAAATACGCTATGTCCATACCGCATCTTCACGCGGGACAGGGAGGATGGGGTAAATCGCCCCCTCCTACGCCAACTGGATGCGGATTCCGGAAAGCGGGTCATGAGGGATCAAAGGAAAACCAAAGCACAGCTCGTGGAGGAACTGGCGCACCTGCGCCAGCGTGTAGCAGAGCTGGAAGCCGAAAACAAGGCCGCACCGACAAGCGGCACCGCCCGCGCGCGCTCCGGTCCGGCTGATCCAATCCGCATGGCGGCCACCGATACGGATATCACCTGCCGACAAGGTGAAGAAAACCTCCACATTGAACTGGCCTTACAGCGCCTGCGCAATGTCATTCTCCAGATGGAGAGCGAAGCGGATTGGGAACAGGTGGTCCAGAACTTCCACAAGGAGCTGAAAGCATGGGTATGCTTTAATGCCTGTAGCATCAACATTATTGACTTGCAAGCAGGTACCCTCATCTCGCACGCGGTGGGTCCCAGGAAAGGGGTGCATCAGAACATCCGGAAAACCGTGGAGCCGGATCTGCTGAAAGCGCTGGCCACAGCCATGGAAAACGGCCGCCCCTGGTACCGGCCCAACCGGCGCGATCCCCTTTTTGCGGCGCGCATCCCTCCGGAAATCAACGCGGTGGTGGATGTGCCGTTCCTGGGGGGCACGGTAGCTATCAACAGCACCCAAGAGAATGCCTTTACCAAACGGGATATGGAAATCGTGGAGAAATTCGCGCAAGTCATCTCCCAGGCGTATCGCCGTCTGGAGGATCTGCGCGCCCTGGCCGAAACCGAGAAGCGGTTCCAGCAGGCGCAAAAACTGGAAGCCGTGGGCCAGTTGGCCGGGGGCGTGGCGCACGACTTCAACAACCTGCTGACTATCATCAGCGGGTACAGCCAGATGCTCCTGCTGAACCTGGGCGACAACCATTCCGCGCGGGAAGAGGTGAAGGAAATATACACTGCCTCCCAGCGCGGCAGCGCCCTGGTGCGCCAGCTTTTGGCGTTCAGCCGCCGCCAGGTGCTCCATCCCGAGGTGCTGGATCTCAACGCGCTGATCGCGGATTGGGAGAAAATGCTCCATCGCCTGCTGAGCGAAGATATCACGCTGGAGCTGAAGCGGTCTCCCTTCCTCAGTCCGGTGTTGGCAGATGAAGGGCAGCTCCAGCAGGTGCTCATGAATCTGGCCGTCAATGCCCGGGATGCCATGCCGGACGGAGGTCAGTTGGTTATTGAGACAATGGATGTGGAACTGAAGGAGGGGCATGTGCGCGAAGGCGTGGCCGTCACCGCCGGACCCTATGTCAAGCTGATGGTGCGCGACACCGGCATGGGCATGGACGAAACTACGCGCGCCCGCGTGTTTGAGCCCTTCTTTACCACCAAGAAAGCGGGCAAAGGCACGGGCCTGGGATTGTCTACGGTGTACGGGATTGTCAAGCAGAGCCAGGGATATGTCTGGGTCTTGAGCGAACCGGGTCAGGGAGCGACTTTTGAAATCTACCTGCCGCGCACTTCAGAAATAGCCCCAGGGCCTGCCAGCGCGGAACCGCACTCTTCTTCCCAGGGAACAGAAACCATCCTCTTGGTGGAAGATGACGATGCTTTGCGTTCCGTGGCTCGTCGGATGCTCACACAGCGCGGGTATCAAGTGCTGGAAGCGTCAAGCGGCCAGGAAGCCCTTCGTCTCGCCTCACAGCCCCACGACTCCATCCACCTCTTATTGACGGACCTGGTTATGCCCCAGATGAACGGCCGGGAACTGGCCCAGACCCTCTCCGCGATGCGCCCGGAAACCAAAGTGGTCTATATGTCCGGGTATGCCCAAGGCGTCACGGACCACCACGGTGTGTTGGCGCCGGGAACCGCCTTTCTACAGAAACCTTTTACCCTGGAATCCCTGTCTCAAAAAGTGCGCGAGGTGTTGGATTCTTCATAACCCGAGCTGATGAATTTACTCGGAAAAGTTCCGATTTCCCTTGAATTCCGCCATCCCAAAGAATATCTTTGGGGTGATTTATCCTTGGAAAAAGGCAAACCCGCCCAAAGGCGGGGACGCAAAGGCGCGGGTCCTCGTCAGACCGGCCCCACCCCGAGAAGCCGGCCCGCACAAGATAGCCGCACTGCCGAAAGGATACGCTGGTAGTGCGGCTTTTCGTTTATCCGGCTCCTTACGAGCTACCTGAATGGAGGGGGAGCGCTCGCAGCAAAAGGAGGACGCCATGATCGGCATGGATTTCATCTGCTTCTTGATCCTGCTGGTGATCAGCGTCGTGGTATCCGCGATCCTGCACTACGGGATCAAATTCTGCATTGTTCCTGGAACGCGTTCGTTTCTTTCCAAGGTGATCATCGGCTGGATCGGGGCCTGGCTGGGATCGCCGGTGTTCGGCCACTGGTGGCAAGGCGTCAACTACATGGACATCTACATCATCCCGGCCATCCTCGGTTCCCTGGCCCTGCTGATTCTCGCGGTTGACCTGGTGAAAACCGTGGGCCAGGTATGCGGGAAGTGTTGCCCTGAATCAAAATCCCTGGAGGATACAGAAACAACAGAGAACTGACCGCTCCGGTCTCAAAAGAAGTCCCCACCCCACCCCAGCTCCCCCTCCATTCTGATGGATAGCCCACTGGACTATCCGGAAAAGTGGTCCACGGACATTCCAAGCCCCCCATACGGCCTTTCTTTTTGTCCCTTTTTTTGGGAGCAGGGGGGTCGCCGGTTCGAATCAGGCCACCCAAACCAATAAAGACAACGGGTTATGAGATATTCCTCGTGGTCCGTCTTTCTTGCTGTGGCAAGCTACGATCACTTAATCCTTGACGCATTCTAGTTTGTGCCTTATCATAACTATGAAATCCATAAAAGTCCTTTCAAAGACGCGTCTTTCAACGTCAACCATCTCCTGATTATGTGCCGAGATCTGAGCAACTATATTCTACGGTTATACATTCCTGCTAATTCATCATGAAACGAAACAACCTTAAGCTGATCATAGAAAACGAAGGTATAACCGAGCCCGAGTTAAGCACAAGCTCTGGAGTGTCTGTCACCACCATAAACCGAGCAGCAAACCATCGACATGACTGTACTCCTAAGACCAAGAGCAAAATAGTCGCCGGTCTAAACAAGATTACAGAGAGGCACTATGAACGCTGCGAGGTGTTCCCAGAGCTTACTTAAAGAAACAGGAAGGATTTCCTGGTTAATCGGAGATACCAAAAGATCCTTGATGGGATAGCGTTGAGCTATGTACCAAAATTTAGAAGAGAGGAGAAAATGCTATGAGAGATCACTTTGGCCGAAGCGCTCAAAGAAAAGTTTCAAAGCAGTCCGCGAGTCAAAATCTTGCAGACATCATAGAGCGTCCCTCAAAAGAAGCCGAAAACACTTTTCGAGAGATGCTCCACTGGTTACACCAGGGTCTTCCTCCAGCATCTAACGGGGCATTCCTGAGTTCTCGTTGTAGCTGGTAAGTTAGCCAACTGCACCTTGAGACAGATACCGCAAAAGTATCTGTCTCCTTTTTTTATATGTTTGGAAGATGAAGGATGGCCGCACATGTCACGCATATTCCCACACCTGCAGGTGTCTCCAGCCCCCCAAGTACTCTCCGATCTTCAAAAATACTTTCAACATACCGGTGCTGACCCCTTCGTAGTGGAAGCACTTTCTGATGCTTTGTCAAATAGAAACCACCCAGCATCCACGGCTGTTATAGAGGACCGATACATTGACATCGATTACTCGGCCTCCTTTTACCTACAGCATGGAAGATCCTTCACGCCGGCAGAGCGCAATACTACACGCATCCACTTCTTCTCTTCTGACTTCAACCGACGACATCTGCACAGCCCAACTGATCGGACCATTCGCCTGCTACGGGATGACGATTCATACCTAGGGTTTACCGTAATTCGTCCCAGTAGTATTCCTACCCTCGGCCGCACTTTCATCCGACCCCCTGAACAAATCAGGCATCAACAAGCATTTTTTCCCACCAAGGCTGATATCCAGTCAAGTCTGTATGGCATTCAACTCTGTACGGAGGCAAGTCCTTACTTATCTCAGGATGGACTTGTAATGGCGTGCGCGACAGCCTCAGTGTGGATGTCCTCCCGTGCACTCTCGAGCAAAATTTTCGGTATATCGGAGTACACGACTGCCGAGATAACGGCTCTCGCCATGTCTTTAGATCGCCCTTACACGCCATCGATTGGAAACCGAGGTCTTCGCATAGACGAAATTGAGAGAGCACTGATGGCAATGGGTTACGATCCGAAGGTGTGGGAGCTACCAGCTTTGAATTACGAAACTCTCTATTGGTCTGAATATCCACAAGCACAATATTTGAAAAAATGGTATAATATTAAAAGACACCGTACATGATACGGTGTCTTTTGTTACAACAAGCCATTGAGGTGATTATGTACACAACAGTGTTCAAACAACTCAAGGCAGTTGTCACACAGCTCGTTAACACTTTCCGGCTGGTGAAAGAAACGTCTGCCACAGGTCGGCCGAGAAAGATATCTCAGGTTGACTCTGCAGTACTTGCATTATACCAGCATGCCTCAACCCGCGCAACTAAGAAGTCAGTGTATGATGATTTCAAGGATGTGTTGCAGTGCTCCTACAAAACATTGGTAGTATCTATGAATCATGCCTCAACCTTATGCGCGCAGATACTGGTTATACTGATGCGCTTGAATCAAAGAAACCAGCATGTCATCAAATACACTGATGCCACTGACATTCCGGTATGCCTGAAAAAGAATGCTGATTCCCACAAGACCATGAAAGCATTCGCAGAAATGGGAAGAAGCGCAAAAGGCTGGTTTTACGGCATAAAACTCACAATTACCAGAGACAAGGACAGAAGATTGCTTGCTATCCTGTTTACCAGAGCCAATGAGAATGACCGGGACATATGCAGGACCATCAACAAAGACATCTATGGCATCATCATACTGGACGCGGGATACGTGTCCAAAGCCCTTGAGAAAGACATGAATATTGAAAACAAGAGATGGTTGCTCATCAGGTCATTCAAGTCCATGAAAAAGATAATGACCAAATGGCAGAAAGAACTATACAAAGGCAGATTCCAGATAGAGTTTGATTTCAGAAACCTCAAACTGTTTCATGGCCTTGTTACTTCGCTTCCAAGATCCATCAATGGTTATTTCGCCAATTACATTCATGCCGTCACCTCGTTCGTGGTGCGGCAGATAGACACTCTGCGGATACAAATCGCATCCGCCTAACGGACAAAAAAGACGTTTCATCTGTGTGACAATTCAGCCTAAAAACAAAAAATCCGCTTTCGCGGGCTGTTTTTGGTTTGGGTTTTATTTTTCGTTGAGGATGGCGTGGGGAGGAGTTTCGTAATTCAAAGCTACCAGACCCCAACCTCCTCATTCAAGCTTGTTACATGTATGTGGAGAGTGGCATACCTCCAATCCTGACCATCTTCGTACCTCCGTCAAGACTCAATGGTTACCGGATAGGGGGAGGCCTGCATGCAGTTACAGCAGTTGGCCACACGTTCAGTACATCATTTCGTAGAAACTCCCCCATTCCCGCAACACCTAAGCTTTTCACCTCTACTGAGTTCGTGCCAAGCATTGTCCTTCATGATGATCAGGTAGGTATGTATCTCGACGCAGAAGTGAGGGCGCTGACATCAGATGAAGAGCGGACTATCGACAAGTTGGGTCTCCCCGCCAGGACAGCCATTGAGATCCATTATAAAAGCGATAGTTTGGTCTGCTACTGTACTGGTCTGATAGTGCCGTTTCCAAATCGTGTTATGCTAGAGGGTGTTGAGGCGACTTTGCGTGCTGCCAGCCTTATTGATAAAGACATGCAGGCGGGCGGATTCGTCGACAGAGGTAGAGATAAAGTCCTCCGAACCTTCCTCGTGCGATCCAATACATATAAAGAGTCGCTACTTTATAACTCGCACATGTCTCGTGCCTTGAGATCTGTGTACCGGGGACTTCCAATGCCACGGTCTATCTGGGTAGTAGAGTTCGGTTACTTGGATGAGTGGGAAGGTCAGGTCGCCCCGGAGAATCTGTTGGTGCATGGCGAGTTCATTTTTGATAGCACATCAGCAGATGTGTATAGAGCGTGTCTTGCTGTTCATATGCCCAGCAGCGTGACTGCCTACGATGTCACCCTTCCTACTCGCCACCCAAAGAGGTATCACATCTCAAACGACACACAGGGCTATCCAACCTATGTGTGTCATTCTGGACGTCCTTAAGTCACTCTGTCAAACACGGGATTGAATTTCACGCACTGTGAAAGAGAGTCTATTTTACCCCTTCATGATGATAACGATTTTTAGTGCTTCACACACTCCTCATGCACCCGCCCGAACCACGTATGCACACAGCACCGCGGATAAAACGCCTCTGCCTCAATCGCCCGCCACACCCCCTCCACAATCTCAAATAACCGAGCCACATCATGCGCATCCCGGTACATCGGATACCGAAGGAACTTCGGCTTCTTTGACTTGGTCAGCACATCAAACCTCAGCAACACATCCCTACCCTCCACCACATCCAACTGCTTCACAGCCGCCGCGTAAATCAGCATCTGCAAATCCCCGGACACCTGTTGCTCCGAATACGCCCGGCCAGCGGTCTTGTGGTCCACCACCCACAGCGTCCCGTTTTCATCCTCCTCAATCAAGTCTATCACGCCCTTCAGCGGAACCGACGAATCCTCACCGGTCTTTGGATGCTCCAGCCGAAACTCAAACGGAACCTCCACGGCAATCACCCTCTGCGGTATCACCGACCGGGCAAACACCTTCAGCATCTCCGTCCCGAGCGCCAGCAAGGACTCTGCATCCTCCCCATCCCCGAACACCACCTCCCGTTCCTCCACCGCATCCCGCCACGCCGTCTCAAACGCCCCCAGAAACGCCGCCAGCGCGAACGGCTCCCCATCCATCACATCTCGGTAGAACCCGGCCAGGGCCTTATGAATCGCGCTCCCGAACGCCAACGCCGCCGGCATCCCCTCCCCCCGTTCACCCTCAACATACCGCAGCTTATACAGCAACGGGCACTCCAGATACAAGGCGATTTGGGAATAGGAAAGATGAGAGGGCATCTATCCTCACTCTACCCAATCCCCGACTCCCCCAACAGCCCGGCATTCTTCCTATTGCGGATAATCCTGCGAATCCGTTGATAACCTCCGAAATCACTTTCCCGAGATTAAAAAAATATGTCCCCCTTTGATCTGGTCATTTTTGACCTCCCCTGTGGCCGCTATTGACCAGACCATCTGGTCATTTTTGACCAGTAAAAGAGAGACATGTAATTATAACATCCAAAAAAACCATTAATAAAAAGAAACAGCAAAATGATCCTGGACTTCCTTGTCTGTACGCAGTGACATGGGTACTTTTTGAATCATCAGGTTCACACACGCCACGGGGGTTGTCAAAATCATGGCCAAAGCAAATCAAGACAATAACAAACAATCAGTAGCAAATCGTTGGACCAAACAGCTCGCAGAGGACGGGTTTGTGCCGGTAGTAAATTACTTCCTTGAGCATTACCACGAACTGGAACCCTATGATCTAACTCACAATGAGGCGATGTTCGTGATTCATCTGATGCAGTACAAATGGGATAATAAACCCCCTCGTCCGGCGTACAAAACACTTGCAAAACTAATGGGAGTATCAGAGAAAACGGTCCGGCGTTACGCCCAGAGCTTAGAGCAGAAAAAATATTTGAGGCGTAAGATCCGAACCGCGCAACCTAACGAATTCTATTTGGATCCTCTCTTCAGAGCTTTGGAACAACACCAAAGGAAAAATAAAAGACAGAAGTAGATGATGCGATGGTGGCCGGGGGAACATTCGGTAGCCCAAGCTCATCAGATGGGGTCCAAACTCATCTGGTGTGGGCAATGATGTTTTCGGGTGGGGTCCAAACTCACTCAAAGCCGGCCACTATTGCATACCCCACCCCCACCGCCGCAAACATCGGCCCCCAATACTCCTTCTGCCACGAACTCACCTTGTAGCTCTCCCTCTTGCCTTCTCGCCTACCCACAGGAATCCGCACCTCACCCACCCCCTCACAATACCGCCCCAACCCCTCAAACCGCTCCGCCAGCTTCTCTGCCATCTCCTTCCGCGTCGCCGTCTCTGACCCGCACACTCGCTTCCGAACCTCTGCCGGCGACACGGCCACAAACCGCAATCCAGCACCTCGAGCCGCAGATCGGATTCGCGCCACCAAGCCACCAAGCGCCGGTGACATCTGCAAACGCACGCCACTGGGCGACTCAATAGCCACCACCGTGGGCTCAAACCGTTGAATCAAGCCTCGCACCCGCCGTTCCACCGCATCCAACAGCGCCTCTCCGGCCGGCTCCCGAAAGCACGACACCCGCCAGTCCACCAGCTCTCCAGCCGCTGATCGCAGGCCCTGCCCCGCAAGCGGGACCTCAAGCACGGCCGCGCCCATCTCCCGCCTGCCGGGCCGCAAAGCCAGAATCACCTCTATTGTTTTTGTTTTGTCCTCCATATTTTTGCACCAGGAAGTTGAACAGCGCTCCCCGGCTTTTCTTAATTTTATCAGGCGACACCTCCCGCGCCCGCACATAGGCGGCCAGAATCACCTCCGCCGGATACCGCCGGCAATAGCTCTCATACAGCCGCAGATTCTTCACATCCTCCAGCCCGTCCGCCACCTGAAACGCCAGCCGTTCCTCCTCCGAAGGATCCGCGGTTGGCTCCATACGGATGCCAGCTTGATGAACCCCCTCTGCTCTGCCAGACGCATTCCGGTTGTGGACAACCCCCGCGATATCGTTATCGCCTATAGATATAGAATCAGAAGAATCGCTATCGCTATCGCTGGGATTCGGCTGACCGATTTTCGGCCGACCACTTACCTGACCGGATATCTTTCCCCCTCTTATTTGATGTCCAGCACGACCTCTTATTCCGTCATTCTGGAGCCCTGTATTTAGGGCGATAGAATCTCCGTCATCCTGCCCGCCGTCCCCCCTACCGTCATTCCGAGCAGAGCGGAGCGAAGCCGAGGAATCTCCCTGCGCCCCGTCATCCTGAACTTGTTTCAGGATCTGTTTTCCTTCCAGCATCTGATTTCGTTTTCGGATCTCGTCATTCCCACAGACCACCTCATACACCGACCCCTGATACTGATTACACCCAGGCCAAAACCGAATCACCTTCCGCTTTGCCAGATGATGCACCACCCGCTTCACCGTGCTTTCTGCAAGACCACATCGCCGCCCCAAATCAGCAAAAGTGATCGTGCATTGCCTATCCGCACCCTGACACAGATTCTCCAGCATCCAAAAAACGACCGCCTCAGACGGCCGTTCAAACACCGGAAACCCACCTGTTGATTGTGCCTTGTCTTGATCCATGCTTTTTATACCGTCATGCTGAACTTGATTCAGCATCTGTTCCCGAATCCCGCGTCTCTTCCCCTGTCATTGCGAGGGGGCGAATGCCCCCGAAGCAATCCCGTGTCCATTCCCACTGACCTATCCGACACCACCGCCCGATTTACCGTCCATACCCCGCCGAAACCGACGAAGAACGCTCCCGGAAAAACGCGGACCGCCGCCGCGCCACCGGATCATACACCGCGTCAAAATACCGCGGATACAAATCCCGGAACGGACGCTGAAACGCGGCCTCCAGCTTGATCAGCGTGTCCATGGACGGCCGCTTCTTGCCCGCCTCCAAACTCGCCAGCGAACTCACGCTCTCATACCCCATGACGCGCGCCAGCTGTCCCTGTGTCCAACCCCGCTCCATGCGGAACTGCCGGATGCGATTCGGAAACCGCCGGCCCGACCCGCCCTCCCGCGGCGCAACCGCCGCCTCGGACGACCCGCGACCCGGCCGAATTGTTGATAATGCTCCCCCCATAACCCTCCACCACAAAGGTGTGATTACTGATAAGGTCTTTTCACCATACCAAACCCGCCCCATCTCTTGTAGGGGGTGCATTTCACCACCCCGGATAACCCAGAAATCCCCTCATCTTGAACCATGTCATAGATCTATCCCAAACATCCCCGAGGGTATGTTTAAGGGTTGATATAGTTTGCTTCATCAGCCCATATCAGAGTACTTTGATATTATCAACAGAAGAACGATGCACGTACTCCTCATACGCTCTTACAATCGTTAATAGTAGAACTCAGCAGGTAGCTGGAAACCGATTCATGTCCATCGCTCTATAATAATGAGATATCAACATGAACTATCTGAAAAAAACCACTTCTTGGTGTCGGAGAGCTACAAAATGGTTCTCTAATTTCTCTCGAGCACTTTACCGAGTGATAAGCAGTAGCGAGACCCGGAATTTCCTCATTTCAGCCGTTGCGGTATTCGTTGCTATGCTGTCTCTTGGGGTGTCTATTTGGCAGGGATGGGAAAGCCGACAACATTACCGCCTATCAATAAGACCGATCTTAGATGGAGCTTGGGATGACAAGGGGGATGATGAGAAGAATCGCGATGTTTGGGCATGGACAATGTTTAACACGGGATCAGGAACAGCTTATATTGATCGAATTCGTATTCTATGTGGACAGGATGCGGTTATCTGGGACAGCCTCCATCCCGACGCCGAGATGCTTCCAAATGGCCATATATGTCTTTCTGAACACGGAATCAATATGATATTTGTTCCGACCAGCGCACCGATTGCGGCGCCTGCTGGCACTCGTTACCCACTGATTCACCGCGTTATCGCTCAACACACATGGGTTCAGATAAATAGATACACGAAAGTCTGGTATGCGACAGGACTGAAGGCTCTCTCTATTGTGGCGGACTACCATGACATATATGGGACCAAATTCACGATGGTTAAAAACGAGCCACCACCTAAGTCCGCTTGGGATGCAATTATGGGAACACTTGACTCACTGAATGCGAAGTAGAAGTACCCCTTAAGGCAGTGGAGCATAATTTCAACACTTACCTTGCCTCCCTCTCCCCACCCCGAAATCCGCCCCGGTTGCCCCTACCCGCATCTGCCGTACCATGAAAGGGTATGTTCACCTCCCAAGCCCTCAACGAATTCAAAGAAATCTACCGCGAGGACTACGGAATCACCCTCACGGACCAGGAAACCTTGGAAAAGGCCACTTCCTTTTTCACCCTCATGCAGGCCATCTGCCGGCCGCTTCCAGATGAACCGCACACCAATGAAAAACAGCTCTCTGGGGAGTCAGAACTTTGTCTTCAAAACTCGGATATGCTAGAATATCCGCGTTGACCATTTGAATTGCCTTTAACTCTATGCCCCCATCCACTTTCCCCATCAAATACCTCATCTACGCCCGCAAATCCACGGAAAGCGAAGACCGACAAGTCGCCTCCATTGACTCCCAAATCAAGGAACTCAACACCATCGCCCGCCGCGACCGGCTCTGCATCGTGGACACGCTCTCCGAATCCCAATCCGCCAAAGCCCCAGGTCGGCCCATTTTCGGCGACCTGCTCGCCCGCATCCACCGCAACGAAGCCAGCGGCATCCTGTGCTGGAAGCTGGACCGGCTCGCGCGCAACCCAGTGGACGGCGGCAACGTCTCCTGGATGCTCCAGCAAGGCATGCTCCAGCATATCCAGACCCACGAACGCGGCTACTTCCCCACGGACAATGTGCTCATGATGGCCGTAGAACTGGGCATGGCCAACCAATTTCTTCGGGACCTGTCCCAGAATGTCAAGCGCGGCCTGCAAGCCAAAGTGGAAAAGGGCTGGTATCCGGGGCCGGCCAAAGCCGGATACCAAAACGATGCCGCCGCCGGCAAAGGCGAGAAGATCATCCGCCCGGACCCGATCCGCTTCCCCCTGCTCCGGCGCGCCCTCCGGCTCATCCTGGCCCAAACCCACACCCCCATGCAAGCCCTGCACATCCTGAACTACGAATGTGGCTACCGCACCCCCAAGAAGCGAAAGATGGGCGGCCTGCCCCTGTCCCGCACCACCTTCTACGATACACTCACGGACCCGTTCTACTACGGCCGATTTGAGTATCCCAAAGGATCCGACAGATGGTATCAGGCCAGCCACAAGCCCATGATTACAGAAGATGAATACTGGCACCTCCAGCGCATCCTCGGTCGAGATGACAGACCGAGTCCGCGCTTGCACTGCTTTGCCTTCACCGGCCTGATGCACTGCGGCGAATGCAACTGCCTCATCACAGCCGAAGACAAAGAGCAGACCATCTGCTCCCAATGCAAACGCAAATTCGCCTCCCGCAACCGGAATGATTGCCCGACCTGCGGCATCGCCATCAGCCAGATGGCAAGCCCCAAGCACCTGCATTACGTGTACTATCACTGCACCAAAAAGAAGATCCCCTGCTCCCAGAAATTCATCCGCGACACCCTCCTGGAAGAACAGATCATCCAGACCTTGCACACCCTCACTATATCCGAACGGCTCAAGACCTGGTACATGGACCAGCTCCGCCAGCAAGCCGAACATGACGCCAATGACCAGATGCCTCTCCGCCAATCCCTGCAAGAAGCATACAGCACCTGCCAGCAGCGAATGGACAACCTCCTCAAACTCAAAATCTCGCCCCAGAACAACGCCGGCGAGCTGTTAGATGATGAGACCTACGCCCGCCAGCAAGCCGCCCTCAAACAGGAAATGAGCCGCCTGCAATTCAAAATGGCCAGCACCGAAAAAGATGCTGACCAATGGATCAACCCCTGCGAAAAGACCTTCCACTTCGCCTGCTACGCCGCGGCCCACTTCAAAAACGGCACCCCGGAAACCAAACGCGCCATACTCACGGCCCTAGGTTCGAACCTAACCCTGACCAACAAAAAGCTCCGTATTTCCCTGCATAAACACCTCCAACTCATGCAACTCGTCCGCGACCCCTCCCCCGTCAAAAACCACAGGTTCGAACCTAAAATTCTTGGCCAATCTAACAGAAAAGACAGGGCTTTAGACCCTGCCTTTCCCCGTTGGCTCGGGGACAGGGGCTCGAACCCCGATTCCTAGGTCCAGAACCTAGTGTCCTACCATTAGACGATCCCCGAATATTAGTTTATTATTTCCGCACCTTCAAACACTTCTAGCGCGACTTTTACGA
>Ga0210057_1005878_pt1 | contig 15566 bp, 14 predicted proteins | sample CryGeyCG2114_010_2_FD_183968 | JGI IMG/M metagenome (GOLD analysis project Ga0210057, IMG submission 183968) | Groundwater microbial communities from aquifer - Crystal Geyser CG10_big_fil_rev_8/21/14_0.10 (SPAdes) (version 2) | ecosystem: Environmental > Aquatic > Deep subsurface > Groundwater ...
ATAAGAGATAAGAGATAAGAGATAAGAGATAAGAGATAAGAGATAAGAGATAAGAGATAAGAGATTCGATGATTATTGTACATTGCTCATTACATAGGTATAATGGAGCTTCATATGGATAAATTAACGAAAATCATCGCAACCATTGGTCCCGCAAGTGATTCAGAAGAAAAAATTACTGCTCTGATACAAAAAGGGGTCAATGTGTTTCGATTTAACTTCAAGCATAACACGGTAGAATGGCACGCTGATCGAATAAAGCGGGTAAATAGGATTGCTCATTCGCTTGGGGTTCCGATTGGTACGCTCATCGATCTTGCTGGTCCCGAAATCCGAATCGTCATGCCGTTTGAAAAACTATCACTTAAAATCGATGAAGAAATTGTATTTGGTCCGGCATTGTACGAAAAAAAAGGAGTGAAAGGTCTTTCGATCACACACACAGAAATCATTGAACATTTGAAACATGGACAGGTGCTTGTTGCTGACGATGGCATGTTTTCATTTGAAGTAGTGAAAAAAGAAAGCGATATATTTCTCAAATCACATACTGAAGGAGTGCTTCTCAACAATAAATCACTCAACATACCCGGCGCGCATATTCCCCTCTCATCTCTTATCGATCGAGATCTTGAAGGCTTAAAGCTTGCGGCAAAACATGAGGTTGATTTTATTGCGCTTTCATTTGTGCGATCCCCTTCTGACATTCAGACTCTTCGCAAAGAAGCAAAGAAATATGGCGTTACCGGTTTGGTTGTGTCAAAAATTGAAACACAAAAATCGCTTGATAATATCGATAAAATTATTGATGCAACCGATGGAATCATGGTTGCACGCGGAGATCTTGGCGTAGAAATTCCCATAGAGCAGGTACCATTCTATCAGAAAATGATGATACGAAAATGTCTTATTGCAGGAAAATTTGTCATAACTGCAACGCAAATGCTTCAATCAATGATTAGTAATCCCTTGCCTACTCGTGCAGAAGTTTCTGATGTTGCAAATGCAATATATGATCATACTGACGCAATCATGCTTTCAGGGGAGACTGCCTCAGGAAAGTATCCGGAAAAAACAGTGGATGTGATGAGGAAAACCGCACTGTTTTATGAACCAAAACCTGAGCATGATATAAGAAGCTACATTCAATATTCGGCAAAAGACACCGGTGCAATGATCTGTGACACTGCATACAATCTGTATCGAAGATATGTCGCTGCAAAACAGTCAATCAGTGGGTTTATTGTATTTACGCAAACCGGAAATACCGCACGACTCCTTTCGCGATATCGACCGCAAGTACCCATATATGCATTTGCTCCTTCTCAAGAAGTTTGTGAATCTCTTACTATAAATTTTGGTGTACGATCATATCTGTACGAGTTTGATAGTACGCTCAATGCGGAGATGGTTGCCATAAAACAAGCAGTACGATTTTTACAGGATAAAATTGAACAAAAACGAAACAGTAAATTTATTGTTGTTCATGGAGATTTATGGGGGCAAGGAAAAGGTGCTACTACGATACGGATTATCTAGGGAAAATTCTTCTGTAATAATATTTTGATTCCGATTGTTCCGGTGCGCTTATTGTGTACAATATAACCTTATGAATCAAATCCGCAACTTTGCGATTATCGCTCATGTAGACCACGGCAAGTCAACGCTTGCAGACCGTCTTTTGGAAATGACGGGAACGATCGATAAAAATAAACACGATGAGCAGATGCTTGATCGGAACCCCATTTCAAGGGAGCGTGGCATTACGATCAAACTTGCTCCCGTCAGGATGGAGTATACTTCATTCTGTCATGCTGAACTTTTTTCAGCATCTGATAATAAGATCCCGAAACGAGTTGGGGACGAAAAGAGTGAATATATATTAAATTTGATCGATACTCCGGGGCACGTGGATTTTTCATATGAAGTTGACCGAACACTCGCATGTGTCGAGGGTGCGGTACTACTCGTTGATGCAACACAAGGAATTCAGGCTCAGACAATCTCAAACATCTACAAAGCACTTGATAAGAATTTGGTGATCATACCGGTTGTTAATAAAATCGATATGCCAAATGCGGAAGTTGAAAAAACGATCAATGCGCTCTCGGATTTTCTGGGAGTTGACCCCGACGAAGTTATTCAAATTTCTGCAAAAACAGGACAAAATGTTGAAAAAGTACTTTCGACTATTATTGAAAAAATTCCTCCTCCACCCGCTCTTCCGGATTTTGTTCAATCTGATGATCTTTTGAAAGCGCTCATTTTTGATTCGTATTTTGATACCCACAAAGGGGTGATTGCCTTTGTTCGCATTTTTGAAGGACAGGCGAAAAAAGGAATGAAGATGAAGCTTGCCATTGGAAATCGCATTTTTGAATCGACAGAAGTAGGCATCTTTACTCCCGACCTTATTTCACAAACCTCAATTTCAGAAGGAGAGATCGGATATATTGTCACCAACTTGAAAGATATTCGAGATGTGCGGGTTGGAGATTCGATTATTGATCAGGGTAAAAATGTTGGGGTGGCCGGATATAAAAAAGTAAATCCGGTGGTGTTTGCTTCACTTTTTCCCACTGATACTGCAGATTATGAGCGGCTCATGAAAGCTCTTGAAAAAATATACTTGACCGATTCGGCTCTGGAGTTTAAGCCATTATACAGTCAGGCGCTTGGTGCAGGGTATCGTGTTGGATTTTTGGGACTACTCCACGCTGATGTCATCCGTGAGAGACTCGAGCGCGAGTATGACTTGAGTCTTGTTTTGACTCCTCCGCAGGTTGATTATCAAATAGAAGGTGACCAGATCAAAGAACCAATTGTCAAAGTTCTCATAATAACACCACAAGAGTATCTTGGAGGAGTCATGCGGCTATGTGAAGATCATCGTGCAACTTTTAAACATATGGACAATAAAAATCAAGTTTCCATCGAATACGAGATGCCGCTTGCTGAAATGATCTCAGATTTTTTTGATCAGTTGAAATCTGTTACTTCCGGATATGCTTCTTTTGACTGGGAGATGCTTCGCTATGATGTTGTTGACGCTTCGAGATTGTTGCTCCTTCTGAATGGAGATGAAATTGAAGAATTTTCTCAGATTGTCGTACATGAGCGTGCACAAAAAATTGCTATACATCTTACTAAAAGCATGAAAGATTTGATTCCTCGTCAACAGTTTGAAGTTAAAATTCAAGCACAATACAAAGGGAAAATTATTGCATCTGAGCGATTATCACCATTTCGCAAAGATGTTTTGACCAAGGGCGGCAAGACCGTTGGTGGCGGTGACGTGAGTAGAAAGAAAAAGGTACTTGAAAAACAAAAAGAAGGAAAGAAAAAAATGAAAATGATCGGAAAAGTTGAGGTGCCAAAAGAAGTTTTCACAAAGTTGTTCAACAAATAAGATTCTTCGCCGTGCTTTGCTTATTGATACTGCTTACAGTAGCAATCCAAGAAGCAATAGTCCGATTGGTACTACTATCAAAGTCCATGGAGTGATTCCTGGTTTTTGATTATCAACCGTAAGTTGGGTCACCGGTGTTGGTGTTGCCGTCGGAGCTTGTGCGATTACAACTGTAGTTGGTGTTGGTGGAATGGGAGTATTCGTCGGAACGGGTGTTTCAGTGGGGACGGGAGTTACCGTCGGGACGGGGGTTTCGGTAGGCACGGGAGTTGCGGTCTTTGTCGGAGTACTTGTCGGTGGTACGGGCGTATGTGTTTTAGTTGGGGTATTTGTTGGTGGAACAGGTGTGTTTGTTGGGGGGAGATCGGTTGGCGTACTGGTATTTGTTATAATCGGTGTTGCGGTCGCTGTGCTTTGTGGAACCGTCGGCGTGTTTGTGTTTCCAGGTGGGGAGGTGTGTCCCTGGCATCCGGTATCATTACATACACCATTTCCCCCATCCGGGTCGGCTTGTTCACAGTTACCTACTGTATAACACTGACCAGTGCTTAGGGAAACTTCGGTTGCATTTGAACTTATGGGGCAGGAGTTGTCCTCTGCAGTCCCTTTGTGCACGGTGACTATCCCAGAGCCTTCACCCTTATAACATAGTCCATCCCAATTAGCTACATTTGTTCCTTGACAGGTACCACAAGACAGATTGTTGGGGTCGTAATATGCACATCCCGTTCCGCATGATACACCGCCCTTAGCTGCACATTGATTGGGATCATCGGCTTTGTAGCCTCCACCGCATTTTGCAGCGCAGAGTGCCTCATCAGTAGTTATAGTCGCGTCAGTACAGGCTCCCTGTTCCCCCGTCTCTTCAGGACCGCCACAATTCCCACAACACTCGCCGGTGCCCTGCTCGGAGGATTCAGGGTTGCCATCTGCTCCACATTTTACACACCAGTAGTAGTACTTTCCATCATTTGCAGGATTATTTGCACATCGTTTGGAACCAACACAGTCACCAACCGCGGTTCCGTTACACGTTATGGGTGGTTCGTCTGCTCGTGACCGTATCAGTACTTGATATTTCTGTACCGCGAGTGAAAAAAAAATCACGCCAAGTACAAAAAAGGATATCGCTGAGATAAGGAAGATATTCTTTTTTGTGATTTTTTTAACTTGTGCCATGTTTAAGTAGTTAGGACATAAAGTAATTTACATATATCCAAAACCCAAGTCCTGATATAAAAAACAGTATGGAGACAACTACAATAAGAATATATTTATCAAACCCAAATGGAATTCGGATTTTGGGAAGACTTCTTCTAGTGCGTACCGAAGTACGCGTATTTGCAACTTTTGTGTGTTCAGATAGCTTTTTGATATCGAGCGGCGTGTGGTTTTTTTCCAGTTGTTTCTCAACTTTGGAGATAAATGAAAAAGCCATATAGAGTGATTATTTCACGAAAATGTAGTTATATCAACTGATTATCATTTGTATATCCAATTAATATTTTCATTTTGCTTGATGAAGGTGTATTGACGTTTTGCATATTGTATTTCTTTGGTCTTCCAATCCAATAGTAACTCCTCATAAGAAATGCTTTTATTCAAATATGAAATGATTTGTTTATATCCGATTGCGTTTAATCCGGGAGTTTCTCCCGTATAGTTCATCTGTTGAAGTTTAATTACTTCATCAACTGCACCTTTTTCCATTCTCTCGTTTATTCTTTTTTCAATAATCTGTCCAAGAACAAGAGGATCCTTATGTCGCAATCCAATCAGTTTAATATAATATTTCTCAGCAATGGGAATTGAAGAAATATCACTTATTGGAGCTTTTGCATTTGATAAGATCTCGATTTTTCTGATCAATCGATGAGGATTACTTCGATCACTTTCATTCATGGTACCCAAAATTGTAGAGTTAATGTTATTAAGCTTTTTTTGAAGGTTGTAAACAGTTAGTTCAGAAAGTTCAGTTCTCAATCTTAGATTTGGAGGAACGTGGATATCAATAGTATTAAAGAGTAAACTCTTGATGTACAAATAACTTCCCCCAACAATAATAGGCACTTTTTGATTAGTTAATATTTTTTCGATACAATCTAGTGCGCAGATTTTATAATCAAAAGCTGAAAAATTAATATTCGGATCTACAACGTCATATAGCCAAACTTTTGAATGTACCAGTGGAATCGAATAATATCCAATATCAAAATCGTTCACTTTGTTAACCAATTGAAATGATCCTTGAGTCAAATAAAGATCTTTTCCCGTTACGATATCCATATGCTTATAGATTTGTCTCGAATCTGCATTGACCAATTCTCCATTCAATTCATTTGCAAGATTTATAGCATATGATGTTTTGCCTGATGCGGTTTGACCCGTGACTACATAGATTGTTTTCATATCTTAGCGTGAAAGATTGAGACTGGCAGATTGAAGAAGATTTTTGTATAAATACGACACGTCCAACGGTCCAAATCCACGAGGAGTTAGATTGTACCAAGCGGCGATACCATCGACACTTTTTTCGTCCAAATCACCTTTGAGCATGTCATTTTCCTTTCGGAGTCCTACATTGAGTAAGATTACACCAGGTTTAATATTATTGGAGGTTATTACTTGCCTCCCCGTTGCGGTAATGATAATGTCTGCTTGTCTAAAAATAGCATCAGGATTCATCGTTTTTGAGTCAATTACGGTAAATGGAACACCAATTTCTGCAAGAGATTTTCCGATTGGTTTACCTCCCGTTTGACCTTTTCCCGCTATGACAATATTTTTATTTTGAAGGACACTTTTGAAAAACGGTATATCATTTTGGAAATCTACCACGGCATTTTCCGGCGTTTTTATGTTTGAAAAGATATACTTAAGTCCTGAAAGTACTGAAAGGCTTAATGGAAATTGAAAGAAAGAGTTGGTCATGTGTCCTTCAATTTCTTTTGAAGAAGGAATACAGCTGTACATCCTCTCAAGATCGTAGTTCTGGGGAAGGGGATGTTGGATTATTACACCTGTTGTTTCGGGTCGCTGCACAATCTGTTGCAACTCACTCAAAAATTCTTTGAATGGCGGGACATGGCTCAGATTTATAAATTCAAAATCAACACCAATCATTTCGGCTTTTCTTTGTTTGATATTTACAAATGAAAGTTGTTCAGGGGCTTGTCCAAGAAGAATCGTCACCAGTTTTGGAGAAATATTATTTTCCTTCAAACGAACCACCTGCTGTTTTAACTGTTCATCTAGATAGGAAACGATGTCAACACACGGAATGATCATTGAGTTTAGATAAATGTCGCGCTTACAACTTTATCGCCAGACTTTGAAAATCGCATCAATATAACTCCTTTTGCTGTTCGAGAATATTTTGGAATTTTACTTATTTCAGTTTTTACCACTTGACCTTGTTGGCTTGTGATAATAATGGTGCTATCTTCTGGTTCTACGATTTGAGCAAAAGCTACTGTTCCTGTTTTCTCTCCTGCTGGTGCAATCTTGACTCCCTTTCCTCCCCGATGTTGATCATTAAAGTTCTTTAAGTTGACGAGTTTTCCAATTCCTTTTTCTAAGATCACCAATATAGCTTTTTTTAGATCTTCGTCAGTGAAAAAATCTGCAGCAACAACCGTATCTCCTACTCCCAAACTGATACCTCGAACCCCTCGTGAGGATCTTCCCGTTTCTCTAATCTCTTTTTCTTTGAAGAGAATTGCTTTTCCACCGCGACTTACAATCATAATATTCATATGTCCATCAGTGAGAGATGAGGTGAGCAGTTCGTCTCCATTGTTCAGCTTGATTGCAATCAAGCCGTTGCTTCGAATATTTGCATATTTATTAAACTCAGTTTTTTTGATGAGTCCTTTTTTAGTAACCATCAAAATATTTGTTCCCTTTTTTTGAGAAAGCTCTTCGTTAAATGAAAGAACAGATGTAATCACTTCATTTGGTCGAAGAGTCAAAAGATTTACAATTGCTTTCCCTTTTGATGTACGTGCACCTACGGGAATTTCCCAGACGCGTGTTTTGAACACTCGTCCTTGATTGCTGAAAAATAACATATAATCATGTGCCATTGCCGTTGTGATGAAGAAAATATCATCATTTTCTTTCGTAGTCATTCCCGAGACTCCCTTTCCTCCGCGTTTTTGTACTTTGAAAGTCTCTCTGGGTACTTGCTTGATATATCCTTCTTTTGTAAGAACTACAATAACTTCTTTGTTTTCAATGAGCATATCATCGGTGATTTCTCCTGGTTTTGAGACAAATACTTTTGTGCGGCGCGCATCACCAAATTGCTTTTTTAATTCAAGAAGTTCATCTTTTATTACCGTTAATATCTTAAATACATCTCTTAAAAGCTCTTCCAAATAACTAATTAATTTTCTTAACTTTGCCAGCTCATCCTCTATTTTTGCTCGTTCAAGTCCGGTAAGCCGCTTCAGCTGCATATCAAGAATTGCTTGCGACTGAATTTCAGAAAGCCCAAAGTTTTTCATCAACAGTTCTCGAGCAATTGCTTCATCCCTGGAGTTTCGAATTATTTTAATTACTTCATCAATATTATCGAGTGCGATGAGGTATCCTTCCAAGATGTGCGCACGATATTTTGCTTGTGCAAGTTCGTATTCAGTACGTTTTCGAATGATATTTACGCGGTGATGAATGTAGAGTTCGAGAATTGACTTGAGGGAAAGGGTTTGGGGAACTCCCTCAACAAGTGCGACCATATTTACTGGAAATGTGGTCTGAAGTTCGGTGTGTTTATATAGATTATTTATTACTTTCTTATATACGGCATCACGCTTGAGTTCAATGACAACGCGAATTCCATCTCTGTCTGACTCATCTCGAAGATCTGAAATACCATTAATTTTCTTATGTACGACCAGATGTGCGATTTTCTTTACTAAATTTGCCTTATTTACTTGGTACGGAAGTTCATTGACAATAATTGCCGTTTTTCCTTTTCCATAATCTTCATCCTTTACTTTTGCCCTTATCAGAATTTTTCCTCGCCCCGTCTGATATGCTTGGCGAATATCTGCCGCACCATAAATACTTCCTGCGGTTGGGAAATCAGGTCCTTTTATGTGCGTAAGAATTTGATCAAGATCTATCCCAAAAACAAGATCAGTATCGTGATGAACATCATTGATGTTGGAAGCTGCTTTTTTTGAAGAGGATTCGGCTCCTTCAGGTTCCGCAGAAGTATCTCCTGTTGAGTCTGTAGTAATTTCTGAAAATTTTGCATTGTCGATCATGGTGATGAGTGTATCGACAACTTCGGTAAGATTGTGTGGTGGGATCTTTGTAGCCATGCCAACAGCGATTCCTTCAGCGCCCATCAAAAGCAAATTGGGAAGTTTTGCGGGAAGAAACATTGGTTCTTGAAGCGTACCGTCGAAATTATCAACGGTAGTAATGGTATCTTTCTCAATGTCATACAGAAGCTCTTCAGCTATTTTGGTCATCTTGACTTCTGTGTATCTCATTGCAGCAGGTGGATCTCCATCAATTGATCCAAAGTTTCCTTGACCATTTACCAATGGATATCGCATTGAAAAATCTTGTGCAAGTCGTACGAGAGCATCATAAACTGGAGAATCACCATGAGGATGATATTTTCCGAGCACTTCTCCGACAACTTTTGCAGATTTTGAGAATCTTCCTCCCGAGGTTAGACCCATTTTGTACATTGCATATAAAATACGTCTATGAACAGGTTTCAGTCCATCGCGGACGTCAGGAAGAGCTCGAGCCACGATAACTGACATAGCATAATCAAGATATGCTTTTTTCATTTCCTCAGAGATTGGTGCGTTTTGAATGGTGGTCATGTATCTACAATTAAAAGAAAATTATTATTCAGATTTTACTAATGATTTTTCAATATTTTTCATTGCTTCTCCTTTTCCTAAAAACTCTTTTGTTTTCACCCATTTATTTGGTTCAAGCTCTTTGTAATGGTCAAAAAAGTGTTTGATTTTATTTCTCGTTGGTTCGTCAAGATCAGTGACATCATTGATATGTGCATAAAAAGGATCAACTTTTGAGGTTGGCACGGCAATAACTTTTGTGTCAATCCCTGCCTCGTCTTCCATCTCAAGCATCCCAATAACCCGAACCGGAATTACCACGCCAACAGCCAGAGGTTGTGATGATACTACCATAACATCTGTTGGATCACCATCTTCTGCCATAGTGTTTGGCACAAATCCATAATTGAATGGATATGGCATCGATGTGTAATGAAATCGATCTACCATCATAAAACCAGACTCTTTATCAATTTCATACTTGATGAGTGATCCTTGTGGGATCTCTATGAGAACATTAATAAATTCCGGTGGGTTTTCTCCGGTACTCAGTTTTTTTAGATTCATAATGGTTAAGTTAATTAATAATCTTTGCGTAGCTAACCATATCACACGTCCAAATCTGCCAACTTCGCATGAGTGGTGATAAACTTCTTTCGAGGCGGCACTTCTTCACCCATAAGCATGGTGAATGTTTCATCCGCGTCCTCATTGTCCTCAACAGTAATTTGTTTAAGTATTCTTGTATCTGGGTTCATCGTTGTCTCCCATAGTTCTTCAGAGTTCATTTCTCCCAGACCTTTAAATCGTTGAATGTTCCAGTTTTCTTCTTTATGTTCCGCAGAGAATTTTTCTAAATTAGAATCAGTATAAAGATACAATTTTTTCTTTCCTTTTGTAGCTTTAAACAGTGGCGGTACTGCGACATATACCAAGCCATTTTCTACCAGTGGGGTAAGATGTCGGAAAAAGAATGTAAGATACAAGGTTTTAATATGTGAACCATCAATATCTGCATCGGTCATGATGATTATTTTGTGATATCGTGCTTTGCTGAGTTCAAACTGTTCTCCAATTCCTGATCCAAGAGCGACAATAAGATCCTTAAACTTATCAGACCCGATGACACGATCAAGTCGATAGCGCTCAGTGTTTAGAATTTTTCCAAACAACGGCAAAATTGCCTGATTTTTTCGATTTCGTCCTGCCTTTGCACTACCCCCTGCTGAATCTCCCTCAACAATAAATATCTCAGATTTTGCAGGGTCCTTTTCTTGACAATCGGCAAGTTTCCCCGGAAGTGCAGAGCCTTCAAGAGCACCTTTTCGAAGGACTGCATCTTTTGCGGCTTTTGCTGCAAATCGAGCGCGTTGTGCAAGAAGTATCTTTCCAATTATTTCTCTTCCTTCTCGGGGGTTTTCTTCAAAATATACATCGAGATATGAATTTACCTTTGTTTGGACGACCGATTGTACTTCTGAGTTTCCAAGTTTAGATTTTGTTTGTCCTTCAAACTGTAAATCATTTGAAGACATTTTGACATATACGACCGCAGAAAGCCCTTCCTTAATGTCATTTCCAGAAAAATTTTCTTTAAAATCTTTTTCTGAAAGAATTTTACTTGCATAGGTATTTATGGACTTCGTGAGAGCAGAGCGAAAACCGGTAAGATGAGTCCCACCTTCAACAGTATTGATGACATTTACAAATGTATGAACGTTCTCAATGAGTGAATCATTAAACTGTATCGCAACTTCAATCTCAATATCTCCATCTGCATCTTTCAGATAAATGGGATTGTGAATGGTTTTTTTACCTTTATTCATATCGCGGATAAGCGATCTGATGCCGCCTTCAAAGTAATATGCCGTTTTGTCAATTTCCTTTTTATTCTCAATATGAAACATTACATTGGGAATAAGGTACGCTTTTTCTTTAATCTGCTTCTTAAATTTTGAATAATTGATTTCTATTGTTTCTTTAAATATTTCAGCGTCTGGTTTGAAAGAAATAGCAGTTCCTGTTTTGAATGGATTATTAAGCATGGAGGATTCGACTTCTTTTACATCATATTTTGGGATTCCTCGAACGTATTCCTGTCGATATACTTTTCCTTCACGTGTGACCTCAGCTATAAGATGTTCCGAAAGTGCATTAACGACTGATGCGCCGACTCCATGAAGCCCGCCTGATACTTTGTACGCTCCTTGTCCAAACTTTCCTCCTGCATGAAGCATTGTCATGACAAGTTCAAGCGCTGATTTTTTATATTTATCAACAATCTCAATGGGGATTCCTCGACCATCATCAAAGACAGTCATGTAGTCATTATTTTCGATAACAATACGGATAGAAGAAGCATATCCTGCAAGAGCTTCATCAATACCATTATCAACAATTTCGTTTAGTGCATGATTAACTCCAGGCTGACTTGTTGTTCCAATATACATTCCTGGTCGTTTTCTTACTGGATCAAGCCCTTCTAATACCGTAATTGAATCTGCACCATAATCATTCTTTTGTCCTTTTGTAGTCATATATTATTGCTGTACGAATTGAGGTTAAAAAAAGATTATAACATAAAAAAAGAACCTTGTGTGAGCACAAGGTTCTTTTTTTGAATCAATCTACGACTCAGTTGTTACTTTAATTCTACTGTTGCGCCTGCAGCTTCAAGCTTTGTTTTTGCTTCTTCAGCCTCTTCCTTTTTGACGCCGGTCAAAAGTTCTTGTGGTGGTGTTTCTACCAATTTTTTTGCATCCATGAGCCCGAGATCTTGTCGAAGTTCTCGTACTGCTTTAATGACTGCAAGTTTTTGCTCCCCAGCTCCTGTGATAACTACATTAAATGTTGTCTTTTCTTCTGCTGGTTCTGCATCTGCTGCTGGTGTTGCTTCTGCCACTGCTCCTCCTGCCATCATTGGCATTGCAGATACACCGAATTTTTCTTCAAGATATTTTGCAAGATCAGCTACCTCTAAAACAGTAAGTTTTTCGATCTGTTCCGCAATTTTTTGAAGTTTTGCATCGAGCTTTATTTCTGTTTTATTTTCTTCGTCTGCCATAATTGTGTGACACCCCCTTTAAAAATGTAATGAATAATTTAATTTGCTTGCTTAAGCTTTTTGATTTAAAACGTATACCAATTTTTGTGATGGTGATTTCAAAGATCGTGTTGTCCTTGCCATAGGATTTTTAATGGTTCCAATAAACGTTGCCAAAAGCTCTCCTTTACTGGGAAGAAGGGAAAGTTTTATCAACCCTTCTTGATTGTATGGTACTTTTTCAATAAGTCCTAGTTTAAATAGGAGATGTTCGTTTCCTTTTGAAAACTCTTGGTACTTTTTAAGTCCAATCATCCAATCTCCTGTAAAGGTAAGAAGTGCAGATTTATTTTGAAGAGGAAAACTCTCTTCTCTGATTTTTTTAAATGAATCACTTGATTGTGAAAGTTGATTCACTGCCTTTTCAAATAGAGTATTCTTGATTACTTGCAATTGTGAACCGATTTTTTTTAAATCACGGCGCATTTCTTCAAATTCTTTATGAGAAATTTTATCAAACTCTACTAAAGCGAAGTTTGCCTCATTACCTATGGAGTTGGTTACAGCAGCTACAATATCTTTTTTTTGTGTGTTTGGCATGATTATTTCACTTTGTTCGATATGTATCGAAGGTACCTGAGGAACTTGGTTTTCTATCCCGATTCCTATCGGAAAAACCGCAGGTTTTGGTGAATATTCCAGTAATAATGTTCATTACCAGAGAAAATAGTTTACTATATGGTTTGCATTATTGCAATTACACTTCTCCGAGAAGTTCTCGGAGTGACTTTGTCTTTTTATTTTGTGAACTTTGTTTTTTGTCTCGTTTTGAAGCTGCTGTTTTTTTATATTCCTTTGCTTGCTTTTCTTTCTGCAAGAATTTATCTACTGTCCCCTTAGTATCCAAAAATTTCTGCTCACCAGTATAAAACGGATGACATTTTGAGCATACTTCTACGATAATATTTTTTTTGGTTGAGCCGGTGGTGAATGTGCTTCCACAAGAACAGGTGACCATTGCGTCTTCATAAAACTGTGGATGTATTTTTGCCTGCATAAGAAAAGTATTATAACAATTAACAGTCTCGTTGTCACTATGATTTATCTTTGAGCTTTAAATTTACCGCTTCAAAGACTTTGTCCCATTTTCCACTGTCGATTACTTGCTCTAAATTATGAAAGTTTTTATTGATGCGGTGATCAGTAATTCTGCTTTGGGAATAGTTGTAGGTGCGAATTTTTTCTGCTCGATCGCCGGTCCCAATATCTTTTACATACGAAAATTGAAGCCCTTTTTTCTTCTCTTCTTCTAGTTGATAGAGCTTTCCAGCCAAAAGTTCTTGAGCTATTTGACGGTTTGCTTGTTGTGTTCGTTCACGACTTGAAGTCACCACAACTCCTGAGGGTTTATGAGTCAAGCGCACTGCAGATGATACTTTGTTGACATTTTGTCCACCCGCCCCACTTGCGCGAAAGAACTGCCACTCGAGGTCGGCATTACTAATATGAATATCACTTGCCGAGATTTGAGGCGTTACGATAATGACCGCAGTTGAGGTGTGAATTCTTCCCCGTTTCTCGGTCGATGGAATTCTTTGTACGCGATGAACGCCAATTTCATTTTTAAAGTAATTGAATGCATTTGGTCCGCTGAATCGAATAATGTTCTCTTCAAGTTGTTGGACTTTTAATCCTTTTTTATCCGCAAATTTTGCATAGGACGAAAGAAGGTCCTTTCCCCAGATTTTAGATTCATCTCCACCCGCACCCTGCGCAGCTTCGATTATGACGATATTTGAATTTATGTTCATATGTTTAGCACAATGTCATCCTGAACTTGTTTCAGGATCTATTCAGATCAAGCAAAGATATTGAAATAAATTCAGCATGACAGATTAATCTGAACAGATGAGATGGATAAGTTTGGTTAATTTTCCAGTATTCTCTTCTCCACTCTTCATATCTTTGAGTGTTGCAACGCTCTCTATTGCCTCATCAGGACCTACTATTATAACAAATGGAATATTTTTATCATCAGCATACTTCATTTGTTTGCCAAATTTATCTGATGACGTTGGATAAAGCTCTGTTCGAATTCCTTTTGCACGAAGAGTTTTTGTAATTGAAGCTGAGCTACGAGCGAGGTCTTCGTCAAATATTGTGACAAGTACCTGTGCAGTCGAATCAAGTGAGGGAAGAAGTTTAAGCGCGTCAAGCGCTTCGATCGTTCGATCAAATCCTATTGCAAAACCTACTGCAGATATTTCTGGACCACCCAGTTGTTTGATCAAATTGTCGTATCTCCCCCCACCCCCCACTGAGCCTCCCGTACAATTCGGCACAATAGCTTCAAATATAAGACCGGTATAATAATCCAGTCCTCGTGCGAGCGATGGGGTGAACACAATTTGCTCTTTGGGGACGCCGAGATTTTCCGTGTACTCAATGATTTGATTGAGGTTATCTGTCGGTTTTGTTGAAAGAATGGCATCAATGATAGTCTGTGTTTTTTCTGGTGCAATTCCTTTTTTTGAGAGCTCCCTCATGACATCGTCTTTTTGCAACTTATCAAGCTTGTCAATCGATTGAATTATTGAAAAAACAGATACAGCATTTGTTTCAAACGGTTTGAGCGTATTGATAAGGGTTTGGCGATCATTTATTCGAAGAGAGATAGTGAGCCCTAATGCTTGGTATGTCGCATAAAACACTGCAAGTACTTCGGCGTCAGCAATGACGGAGTTTGTTCCAAATATATCACAGTCACATTGGGTAAACTCCCGATATCGACCTTTTTGCGTATTTTCGGATCGAAATACGTTTTGCATTTGATATCTACGAAAGTATTTTGGAAGCGTCGCGCTATATTGAGATAAAAATCGAGCCGTTGGTACGGTTTGATCATAGCGAAGTCCCACCATTCGTTTGCCTCGATCTTCAAACGTATAGACCATTTTGTCTGCTTCATCTCCATATTTTCCGAGTAAGAGCGTTGCGTATTCAAGAGTCGGCGTCTCAAGCGGTTCAAATCCGGAAAGTTCAAATGATTTTTTGATTTTTTGAGCCACATAGTCCCGTTTCCGTTTTTCAACTGGCAAAAAATCACGAAATCCTTTTAATGTTTGTAACTTGTTTTGTACTGTCATAGAGGTATTATATAGGCTGGTGAAGTTTTAACTTCGCTACTACTTTAAAATGTTTTATGTTGTGCGTGACCAAAGTATAACCATAGTGTATAGCGGTGGCAGCAATGAGCGCATCGTTTATGAGAAGTGAGTGAGAAAGA
>Ga0210057_1005879_pt1 | contig 15563 bp, 20 predicted proteins | sample CryGeyCG2114_010_2_FD_183968 | JGI IMG/M metagenome (GOLD analysis project Ga0210057, IMG submission 183968) | Groundwater microbial communities from aquifer - Crystal Geyser CG10_big_fil_rev_8/21/14_0.10 (SPAdes) (version 2) | ecosystem: Environmental > Aquatic > Deep subsurface > Groundwater ...
CCCCGCCCCGCCCTCGCTTTTTCGCCGCCGCAATTTTTCGTATTTCGCTTTGCGAAATGCGCCGCCAAGGAGCGTTGCCCTTGTCCCACCAGCCCATACGCGGGCAACAATAAGGAACTCCCTATGCTAACTATAGTATGTAGAACCAAAATTAGCAAGTGTGTATACTAAAATTATCGAGTATGAAAAGAGAAATTTTAATAAAATTCGGCAGCAAGGTTAGAAAAGAACGCGCAAAATTAAGATTGTCGCAAGAAGGATTGGCCGCTAAAGCCGGCGTTCACAGAACCTACATCGGAATGATTGAAAGAGCAGAAAAAAATATAACTCTGGAAAACATAGAAAAAGTGGCAAAAGCACTTGGTTTAAAGTTATCTGATTTTTTTAGCGATTTTTAATATGTCATCATTTGATAAATTTCTAAAAAAGTTTGTAGAAAGTTTCAGCGGTAAAGACCCGATGATTGTTAGCGTTTTGGGTAACGTTTTTTCAATGAGAATTATCGGGAATAAAACGCACGGCGATCTCGCAGAAATCGCTCTTACTGAATACATAAATCAATTTGTTGGTGGTTATTCGGCAAAACATACGGGCAAAGAAAAATTTCGCGCGAAAGAATTTGAAGAAGATATAAGAATTACTGAAACCGATACCAAAAACGAGATCCCTATCAGTATCAAAACTTATGGGTTTGGACCACTTCAACTTTCAACAAATAAAGATGGGTCAATGTTTTCTCTTTTGCAAAAAGAAATTGGGAAACGAGGGACAAATGACGCGGGGAAAATAAAAGAAATTTTGAGCAATAAGAGTTTTAAGGATTTTAGCGCTGTTAATGTTTTGCCGTTGATTTATAACGAAAAAGAAATGAAGTTTAAGGTAATAGTTTTTGATTTACAAAAAGCGTACGCCTCTGTTAAAAAGATAAAATTTTTCCCGCCTCGTAAAATCGGCAGAAAAAAGACATTCCCAATCTATAAGTTTTTTGATAATAAGAACAATTATATTCTTGAGGTTAGATATGGGGACGCAAAAGCCAACGCCCTTCAGCGCGGAATGTGGACGCATACGGAAAACGCCGAGCTATTTTTCAAAGAATTACTCGCTGGCGGCTATAAAATCAACGAACCACTCATTACTTTAATCGCAAAAATTCTCGTTTCTCGCAAGAATACTCATGAAAAGATACTCCAGCATTTTTTCAATTTTGCCAAATAGACCAAAGGAATTAAAAATGCTAAAATGATACCGGAGAACAATTTAGCGTTTTTAATCTATGGAAACACAGGGCATAAAATACACTGGTTCTAAAAGGGAAATACTTCCTGTTTTGTTAGAATTGATAAAGCCGTTGAATGTAAAGACGATTTTAGATGGTTTTTCTGGCACAACAAGAGTTTCCCAAGCGTTAAAGCAAGCCGGTTATACTGTCTATGCTAATGATATTGCCGATTGGTCAAAAGTTTTTGGCGAATGTTATTTACTGAATAGAAAACCAGCCAATTATTATTTACCGATTATAGAACATCTTAATAAACTTCCCGGGAAATATGGCTGGTTTTCTGAAAATTATGGCGGCGAACCGAATGGCGGTTCGGCCATACAAAAAGATGGCAGAAAAAGAATTTGGCAATTACACAATACTAAAAAATTAGATGCAATAAGAGATGAGATTGATAAAATCGCAAAAGACGAAATTGAAAAATCCGTGTTGCTTACAAGTTTAATAATTGCGATGGATAAGGTTGATAGTTCTGTTGGTCATCAAGTTTCGTATTTGAAAAAATGGGCACCTCGCGCCTACAATATAATGAAGATGGAAGTACCTCGCTTGATTATTGACGATAAACAACATCAAGTTTATCAAAAAGATATTTTTGATTTGGTGAACGATATTGAAGTGGACTTGGCCTATTACGATCCGCCCTATGGTTCTTCAAACGAGTTAATGCCACCCTCTCGTGTTAGATATGCTTCTTATTATCACATTTGGAAAACTATTTGCTTAAATGACAAGCCAAAATTAGTTGGTGCGGCGAATAGACGAGAAGATGTCGGCGATACAATTTCTAGTTCAATTTTTGAAGAATTTAGAAAAAATGACAAAGGACAATATATTGTCATCGAAGCATTAGAAAGGTTGATAAAGAATACACCGGCAAAATATGTAGTTCTATCTTATAACAATAATGGCAGGGCTACTTTTAAAGCGATAATAGATATATTAAAGAATTTAAAGAAAAAAATCTCTATCATTGAAATGGATTATAGAAAGAATGTAATGGCCACAATAACTCGAACGACTAATGAGTGGATTAATGATACTAATGGAAAAAACAAAGAATATCTATTTTTAATAAATAAAAATGGAAAAATAAAAGTTATGTCAGAAATTGAAGTTAAGAAAGTTGATATTAGAAATTTAGTACCAGCAGGCCAGCGGAGACTATTTTTTTAAAGTTCGATATTCCCATATTACATATCATTTATTTCTTTTAATCCCTTGACAGGGATTTTTTATTGATATAAAATGGAGGTATTAATAATAATTAAATTAAAAACCATATGAAAAATGATAATGATATAAAAAATTTACTGATAGTTGATGGCGACAACTATTCAAGGCAAATAATGGAAGAATTTGCCAAAAAGTTGATAAAATACGCTAAAATAAGCAAGAACGGTGATATAATTATTCTTGATAACTCTTTATCCCCTGATAATAAGCTAAAGATAGCTTTTGTTTTGCGCTTCATAGCTCATACTTTTGATAATAATATTCCAGAAACAATTACTCTTAAAGAATTAGCTAATTTACTATCCGAGAGATTAGAAGCGGTAGGGTCTAGGTTGTCTCAAATAATGAAAAAAGAAAATTTTGCTAAAAAAGTGAAAAAGGGAGTTTATTTAGTTCAATATTTTGTGATTGATAAATTCATTACTGATTTAGAAAATAAAGAACATAGTATTGGAAGCGGAAAGAAAAGGACAATAAAAAGTGGATCAAAAAGAAAAGACAAAGCCGTTACGGGAGTCGGTAAAGATATTTTGGAATTATTGGTTAATAATAATTTCTTTAAAACACCCAAAACGATTAAAGAGGCCTGCGAAAAGTTAAAAGAAGAAACGAGATTCTATAATCCCAAAGTCGTAGATATGACAATTAGAAAAACTTTCGTAAATAGCAAAAAGATATTAAAGCGGATTCCAAATCCGGATAAAGGAAAAGCCAAATGGTTATATGTTAATAGATAATTAAATTTTTTAATCTAATTATATGAACACCGAAAAAATCATAAAAATAGTTAATCAAATTCAAGCGGGGCTCGATGAAATCAAAAGAGAATTTGGTTCTTCTGAAGATTTTGTGGCAGAAGCGAAGAAAAACAAACCTAAGTTAAGTGGAAAAAAGAAAAGCAAAGGTATTGATTTAACTCAACCAATTAAGAAATTGTACGATGATAAATTTTTTTCTGATTCCAAAACAGATTTAGACGCAAAAGATAAATTGGAATTAGATTTACTTACAGAAAAATCGCCCAAGAGATCAAGTATTGTGAATGTTTTGAGAAAAATGGTTAAAGATGGTTTACTGACTAGGGATAAAATATTAAAAGGAAAAAGGACAATTATCGGATATAAAAATAAATCTTGATATTTATGGATAAAATCATATCTGATACAGAAAATTTGCGAAAGCAAATTTTCAAATCGGCTAAAACAATATCTGATAGCAAGACAAAAGGTTTAGTAGAAGTTTGGCTAAGCTGTTATTATGTTGCATTGGCGGATAATTTCAAAGACGATGAGGGTATTAAAAGAGCAATCGATTATTTGAAAACCTCGTCTACTAATAATCGGCTCGTTAGAAAAAATTGGTTATCAAAATTAAATCTTATTATTAAAGAATTAAAAGAGAAAAAATATACTAAATTTAAGATACGAAAAAATAATTCTGATACACCTAAATATATTCTACAAAATAATTTGTTAAAAAAGATAAAAAGGGTTGACAAAAAAGTTTATATTCTCGGAGTAGAACTTAATCAAAACTGGCAAATACAAAATTGCTGGAATAGTTGCGGAATTTTAATGAGAATAATTCTTGAGAGAGCGTTAGACAAGAAAGATAATAATATTAAAAACAAGAGCGGACTGAAAAATAAAATCAATTTTTGTTTAGGTTCAAGTATTTTTGGAAAGAGCGTATTAGAAGCATTGAAGAAATTGGATAATAGTACTAAAATTACAGGTGATATTGTTGCTCACGATTCAAATATACTGCTTTCCAAAAATGATATAGAATTAGCAATAATTCCGTTTAGAGTTTTACTGGCAGATATTTTTTAAAGGCGGTGCGCCAGCTTCGTTGGCACGAAAAATTACGGCGGCGAAAAAGCGAGGGCGGGGCGGGAATTCATTTTCCCCACACCCCTTTTTCTTCCCGCCCCGCCCGAGCGGAATTTTTAAAAATCAATTTCCGGATTTTCGTCAAAAAAGGTTCGGATTTTGTCCAAAAGGTACCGCACCAATTTTCCGCATCGCCCGGCAGGCGATTTTTTGGTAGAGGCCTTGATTTTTTGAAAGAATTAATGTAAACTAGAATTAGTTAAGAGTTCGGATTGTAAATAGGTATATCCGTTATTATAGATGGATAATAAATAATAATATTTGCAACTTATACGGTTAAGAGTTACTTTTTATTTAAAGATGACTAAAAAACAACAATTTTTATTAGAACATAATAAATTATCTCCTTTAAACTTGCAGGCTACAACATCTTTGCTTTCGCGTTTCAGAATAGAGAAAGCTTCGCTTTTTAAAGATGATAATTGGTCAATAGATAAACTTCGCAGGCCATTTATTTTGTGGCTTACTTCTTTGGCGGTTGGAGAAAAAGAAAACATTAAGAAGAAAAAAATTTGACATTTTTATAATAATAGATTATTGTATAAATGTAAGTTTCTATTAAATTTTCTTTCCTTACATATTTTATTAATTATGTAAGCATTGAAAGAGAAAAAAATAGTCGGTCGGCTTACTAATTAATAAATTATTAAGGAATAAATATGGCAAAAAAATTATTTGTCGGTGGATTGTCTTACGAAACCACCGAAGCGACTTTAAAAGAGACTTTCTCTCAGGCTGGAACCGTTGAATCAGCAAATGTGATTACTGACAAAATATCCGGTCGTTCAAAAGGATTTGGGTTTGTGGAAATGTCTTCCGAAGAAGAAGCTCAAAAAGCCATTGAAATGTTCAATGGTAAAGAGATTGATGGAAAAAACGTTACGGTAAACGAAGCCAGACCCTTAGAGTCTCGTCCCAGAAGAAGCGGATTTGACCGCGGAGATCGAGGATTCGGAAGGAACCGAAGAGATCGTTGGTAAGAAATTTGAAAAAATCCCCTTAAAGGGATTTTTTCATTAAACCATGAGTGACAAGGTGGGGTGAAATATGATAAACTAAGCTTGCCTTTGAATTATAGTTCTAACGTTGTCCACGATGTTCCGCCAAAAAGTCGATATATTAATTAATCTTTTCAATAATATGAAACAGGGAAAACTGACCCTTTCTATTCTGCCGGCAAAATTAGGCATTTGTCATTTTGCCGCAAATAGCCCGATTCCTTCTTGGGCGACCAGCGGAGAATTCTTTTCGATAACCAGAACTGACCAGGAATTATCTATTGTCTATCCTCAAGAAAAAATCCCTGCTGGTGTCTTGTTTGAAAAAGATTGGCGAGTTTTCCGGTTGGAAGGTTTCGTTGGGGGGCTCTATGCAGTCGGGATTATTGCCTCTCTGTCTAAACCTCTGGCCGAGGCAGGCATCAGCATATTTAATATTTCGACCTACGAAACAAATTACCTTTTGGTTGAAGAAAAAAACCTAGAGAAAGCAAGAAAAATTCTGAATAAATTTTGTAATATTAAGTAATTCCAATGTAGAACCTTGGAAATTATTCATAGACAAAAAGTACACGTCCCTTTTTCCTTTTACTTTTAATTCGCCTTTAGCCCACCCAACCCGCCCTAAATATGTTTACTTCTCCTATTGATGAAATTAAAAATAGATTAGATATTGTTGAAGTAATTGGCAGTTATATTAAACTTCAAAAAACCGGGGCCAATTTTCGGGCTCTTTGCCCTTTTCATTCAGAGAAAAAACCATCTTTTTTTGTCTCGCCGGCCAGACAAATCTGGCACTGTTTTGGCTGTGGAACCGGAGGAGATATTTTTAAATTCGTCATGCAGATTGAGGGCGTGGAATTTGGCGATGCTTTAAGAATCTTAGCCCAAAAAGCCGGCGTAGAATTAAAAAGACAAACGCCGGAATACGCTCAGCTAAAAAGCGAGAGACAAAGATTATATGAAATTTGTGAGTTGGCAACCAGATTTTTTGAAAGACAATTGTTGGCAAGTTCGGTCGGCAAAGAAGCTAAAAAATATCTTTTGAGTCGGGGGATTTCTGAAGATTCAGTTAAAAAATGGCGATTGGGCTATTCACCTGATAGCTGGAAATCGCTTTCAGATTTTCTGGTTTCCAAAGGATATCAAAGAGAAGAAATTGAGCGAGCCGGATTATCTATTAAAAATGAGCAGGGTTCGTTTTACGACAGGTTCCGGGGCAGAATTATTTTTCCTATTTTTGATTTAAACTCCCAAGTAAATGGTTTTGGCGGCAGACTACAACCCACCTGCCACCCACGCACCGCCACCGATGAGATTGCTAAATATATAAACACCCCCAACACCCTTTTATATGATAAAAGTCGAATTCTATACGGCCTGGACAGAGCAAAAGTAGAGATTCGGAAAAAAGATGCCTGTATTTTGGTTGAAGGTTATACCGATGTCATTATGGCTCACCAGTCAGGAACTCAAAACGTTGTTGCCACTTCCGGCACCGCCTTAACTCCCTATCAATTGAAAGTCATCAAGCGCTATTCGGAAAATTTAATTTTGGGCTTTGATATGGATGTGGCTGGCGATTCGGCCACTAAAAGGGGGATTGATTTAGCCCAGAGTTTAGGATTTAATCTTAAAGTCATCCGCCTGTCGGAAGGCAAAGGGGGTAGTAGAAACGGAGTTTCACTACCCCCCAAGGATGCTGCTGATATTATTTCAGAAAATCCCCAAAAATGGTTAGAAACCCTCCAAAATCCAAAATCAATTCTTGAATTCTATTTCGAATCCGCTTTTTCCGGCCGCAATCCAAAAACGCCAGAAGGGAAAAAAGAAATCTCTAAAATTTTACTGCCGGTTCTTAAGAGAATTCCAAATCAAATTGAAAAATCTTTTTGGATTCAAAAGTTAGCCGAAGAATTAGAAGTAAAAGAAGAAAGCATCGAAGAGGAATTGAAAAAAGTGAAGCTGGAAGAGGAAATCTACGGTTTAGAGCCAGAAGAGCAAATAAATCTTCCGCCAAAATCGCGAAAAGAACTTTTAGAAGAAAGGTTGCTGACAATGATTTTAAAAACTCCTCAAAATCTCAATTTTATTGAAAAAAATAAATTAACTTATTTCTCCCCTCAAATTCAGGAAATTTTAATCAAATTAGCTGAAGGACAAAAGATTGACTCTGATTTCTTCAATTACCTTGCCCTAAAAGCCGAGGTTGAAGAGATTGGGGAAAGGGAAATTTTGCCGGAAATCCAATTCTGTTTAAAAGAAATTCAATTCCTGGAAATTAAAAACAAATTAAACCAAATTTCGAAAGATTTAAAAAAAGCCGAAAGCGAAAAAGATTCTCAAAAAATTGAAAAATTAACCCAAGAATTCAATCAACTGGCCAAAGACATTATATGAAAATTATATGAAAAAGAAACCTAAAAAATTTGACCTTTAATAATTCTTTGTTATAATATCTATATATGGTTAAACTTGTTACCCAGCCTAAAAATATAACTACAATTGTCAGGAAAGAGGTTATTGATGTAATACGCGAAGTTTTGAGCGATCCAGACATTGGTTTGGAGCTAACCCAGGGTTTTATCAGACGTCTCAAAAAATCTGTAAAAGAAAAAGAGGTAGGCAAGACGACTCCTTTGTCAGAAGTATTTAAGCGGTACGGTATTTAAATAATTAATATGGCCAATTTAAGTAATTGGCAATTTGAAATTACCGATGTCGGAAAAGCGGATTTGGCTCGTTTAGATAAAGAGGTTCAGGGGAGAGTGTTGGAAAAGCTTAAATGGTTCACGGAGAATTTCCAGGATATTACGTCTCTTCCATTGGGCGGTCAATGGAGAGGATTTTTTAAATTACGCGCAGGAGAATGGCGCATCATATACGAAGTAAAGTATGATACCCGCCGCATTACCGTTCACGTGATTGATAACAGGGATAGAATTTATAAACGAAAATTTCCCCGCAGGTAGTAAAGACGGAAAAAAGGGACATATACTTTTTTAAAGTTTTGAAAATAAAAGCCCATTGCTGGGCATTTTTTATTTTAACTTGAAGTTTTAAAGAAATTGGGTTATCTTAAAAATAGACAAACACATCTTATGGGCCGATTTTGGTTATGATGAAAAAAGATAAAAAAATTAAAAAAATAAAAAAAAGGCGAAAAAGATTTAAAGTTCCCCGGGGCAGGCCGAAACGACACCCACCCGCCGCCCTCCCGCGGAAGCGGGCCCCTGTTTTTTTGCCGGAGAAATTTCAGAAATTGCTGGAAAAGGGCAGAGAAAGAGGTTTTGTTACTCCTTCAGAAATTTTATTTTTCTTCCCGGAAGTGGAAAGAGATATTAAAGGTTTAGATAAGCTTTATGAAGATTTAGAAAAAGAGGGAATTGAGGTCCGGGAAGCTAAAGAACTTTTGCCAGAGGCAGAAAAAGAAAAAGTGGCCGCCGCTCCGGAAGTAAGAATTGACCCTATTCAGATGTATCTAAGGGAAATTGGTCAGATTCCTTTTGTTACTGCCGAAGAAGAAAAGGAACTGGCAAAAAGAATTGAAAAAGGAGACGAAGAGGCAAGGAAGAAGTTAGCCCGGGCTAATTTAAGATTGGTGGTTTCTATTGCTAAAAGATATATCGGCCGTTCTCCCAATTTAACCCTGCTGGATTTGATTCAGGAGGGAAATCTTGGTTTATTTCGGGCAGTAGAAAAATTTGACTGGCGAAGGGGATACAAATTTTCAACCTATGCCACCTGGTGGATCAGACAGGCCATTACCCGGGCCCTGGCTGACCAGGCCAGAACAATTAGAATCCCGGTTCACATGGTGGAAACCCTTTCCAAATATAGCCAGACCAAAAGGCGGCTTTTACAGGATTTAGGACGAGAACCCCTGCCAGAAGAAATTGCTGCTGAAATGGGAATTGAAGTTGAAAAAATCCATCATATTCAAAGAATTTCTCAAGAAACCGTTTCTCTGGAAACGCCGATCGGCAAGGATGAAGAAGATTCAATTTTAGCTGAATTCATTGAAGATAAAAAAGTGGTCGCCCCTTCGGTTGAGGCGGCCAGAACCTTGCTTAAAGAAAGGTTAAAAGAAATTTTAGTTGATTTAACTCCCCGGGAGCAAAAAATTCTGGCAATGAGATTTGGCTTGGAAGACGGAATTACTCATACTCTTGAGGAAGTCGGCAACGAATTCGGCGTCACCCGAGAAAGAATCCGCCAGATTGAGGCCAAAGCCCTAGAAAGAATCCGCGAACATAGAGCTTTGAAAAAGTTGAAGGGCTATTAAAAATATTGTATAATTAAGTTATTCCGCGGTAGTTCAATGGTAGAACGCTGGACTGTAGCACCTTAAAATTTCTGGCATAAGATGATAAAATTAAATTAATCCTTATGTTAGAGAAAAGAACTTATCGTCAGCGTGCGGAGTATTTGATTGAGGCAGTGAAAAAGAGAAGAAAGAAATTGAAAGAGATGGCTGTGGAATACAAAGGTGGGAAATGTGCAATATGCGGTTATAATGATTGCCTAGATTGTCTGATATTTCATCATTTGAATCCTAGCGAAAAAGATTTTGGCTTTTCTACACGGGGCATTACTCGATCTTGGAAGAAAACTAAAAAAGAATTGAATAAATGTATTCTCCTTTGTGTTAAGTGTCATTGTGAATTGCACGCTGGCAAATTGCAGCTTCCTCGAGAAATCGAGGTTGAAAAACGGGGTGAAGTGCAGAGAATCAGATCTTTTTAAGACATGACAATCTGCAGCCAAGCTGAGCCCATTAACTCTTTATGGCTCGGAAGGTTCAGAGACTATCCCGAAAGGGAGTACTCTTGTAAAAATTCACAAGAGGAAGCGCCTCGTCCCCATTTAAATTTTAGGGGAATGAAATAGTCCACCCCTTAGAGAAATCTAAGGAAGCGGTGTAATCCAGTTGTTGTAGGTTCGAATCCTACCCGCGGAGCCAGTCAGGAAGTTCTAAAAAATTCGCGTTTATTTCCGCCTCGCCGCTTCGCGGCTCGGCGGCAAAATTGCCCAAATTTACGAGTATTTTGGTCTGCCAAAACAATGTTCGAGCCGACTTTTTGTAGAAATTCGCGCTTTTTTTGAAGATTATCTTGGTGGGCGATAATTTTAGCTCCATTTGAAGTCAAAATAAAATTTCTGGCACGTTCGAGCCACCCATTCTCGTTCTTCTCAAAATCACGCAATTTCTCTGAAATCTCAATCTTTTGATTGAGAATTTTTTGTTTCTTTTGGGTGTATTCTTCGGTAGATATAGCGCCGGATAATTGAAGATCTAAAAGTTTATCCAGTTTTTCCTCGTATTCCCTGATTTGAAATTTCAGATTTTGGGCAAAAGAAAAGTCGGCTCGATTTTTCTTCTGTTTTTCCTTTTCAAGTTTAGTAATCATTTTTTGAGTCCAAGAATTCGGCAAAGAAACTTTTTGAAGTATCTTTGAAATTTGCTCAGCCAAATTTTCTTCTTTGATATATCTCTGAGAGCAGGGGATTTTCTTTTTGGTACAGCGATAATAAATATGTCCTCTTTGGATTTCGGAAGTAATCATACAGCCACATTCGCCGCATCTTAATAATCCCCGAAAAATATGAGCTTTCTCTAACCTTTTTAATAGCCAAGCGGGGCATATCCCGGCAATTCGCCTCGGCGCAACTTCTGGCGCAATCCTCTTTTAGTATTTTCTGAAAGATTGTCAACAAAATACTTTGACTGGCCAAAAGCGATATTTAACATAAATTTTCCTTGGGGTGTTGGTTCAAACCAAAAAGTTGGGAATTTTAGCAACTGGATTTTTCCTGAATCAATGAAATAAATAATTTTTCCACCGTCAACAGAATTACGGGCAAGACGATCCGGATGCCAAGCCAAAATTCCATTAGCTTCGCCTTTCTCTATGCGAGACAACATATCATTGAAAATTGGTCGCCCCGGTTCTTTGGCGGTTTGTGATTCTTTGAAGATGCCAACAATTTCTAATTTTTCTTTTCGTGCAAACTCTTTCAATTCTATTTCTTGTGCTTCAAGAGAAAGTACTTGTCGGTCTTCTTCGTCAGTTGATTTACGGATATAGATAAAATACCTAATCATAGAAGTAAAATATTTTTCGCCTTTCGGGCGAAAAATCTCGAAAATTTGCCCGATTTGAGCGCCGAGCGCCGAAGGCGCGAGGCGCGAAAAGATATAAATTTCTTAAAGATTCCTATCTGGCTCCGTATATTGGATGAAATCCGAACATATTTTAAGGAGAATCCCGACGCTGACTTCTGACTACCCCGCTCGCCGAAGGCGAGCGGGGTAGAAATCCGCTTCGCGGATTCCCACCCAACGGCTCCGAAAGTCCGCCTTTGGCGGCTAAATCCGCAAAAATTTTATTATTAAGGGCAGGCAATAAAAAATTTTCTTTTAAAAAGGAATTATTTTTGCGGGCTTAATTTTTCGGAGCCGTCCCACCCTCAGCCCGCCTTCGGCGGGCAATAGGCGGATACCTTTACTCCAGTCAATAGTATTCCAATTTGGCATATTCTATTATGGAATATATCATTAAAGAAGAAATAGTGTCAAGATATGAGCAAAACAATTTATTCAAAAGAGCATAAATATATCGTTGAGCAACTAAAAAAAGCCCGCGAAGGGGTCGGTTTGTCACAGGAAGAAGTTGCCAAGATTCTTGGCAAAACCCAATCTTATATTTCAAAAATTGAATCTGGACAGCGGAAAGTTGATGTTGTCCAATTAAAAGAATTCGCGAAAATTTATCAAAAACCTTTAGATTTTTTTGTCAAATAATTCTATGTCGAGGTCCAAAACTATCGAATTAAAAATTAAAAATCCTAAAAAGATTTATCAAGAATTAGCGAATGTATTAGCTCCTTACAGGGAAGAACCTACCAGTTCTGTTTTATTTATCGTTGAAGGCCCAAAAAAGAATCCGGTCATAGGAATCCGTTACCCCGGTAGAAAACTCAGAAGAAGGACCCTAAAAACAATTAGAGCCAATTCTGTTTTATGGGCTAACTTATATGATTTTGAGGTTGTTCCATACCAAAAAGGAAAACAGCTAAATACACAAGAGTTTACTTATGAAAAACTACTTAGAGATTTTCAAGGATATAAAAGAAATAGTAAAAAGTTTTGGTTAATGATTGAAGAGTTATATAGGGATAATACTATAACGAAAAAACCGCCTAAGCTGGGCGGGATAGATTCTCATCTCTATTTACTATTGCTAAAATGGATGTGGATTCAGGAAGACTTTAATTATCGATATAGTTGGAAAGAAGTGAGTTCTCCAATTAGGTATGCTTTAGAAACTAGAACTGGAAGTAGAACTTCTCGTGGAGCCGGAAGGGCAAAATTCTTTGCGGCTTTAATACTACTTAAGCACCATTTTAGTTTCGAACAGGTAAAGAAAATTATACCTCTTTATTAAAATAATGTTAAAGAAGATGGAGTTTGTTCTTTTTTATTTTTTCTAAATTGTAGTTTATATTTTTCTTCAATTCGACCATTTTTTAATCGCGAGGCAATAAGCTCGTGATATTTTTTGTCTATCTCTGCAGAAATATATTGTCTTTTGAGAATTTTACATACTTCTAATTCGGCGCCGCTCCCTCCGAAAAGAATCAATACTGTGTCATTTGGCATTGTACAAGATTTAACCAACATCTCTGTGAATTTCTGTGGTACTTGGCAAGCATGATATGTTTTTTCTTTGCTTACATTTTTAACTAAATCAAAATAAAACCAGTCGTAAGGCATTCTACCTTTTGATCCATTTTTTAGATTCTGTAAAATTCTTTTATCGCTTGGGTTTTTATAAGGTACGGCTACATTTTCTTTATAGAATTTATTATTTTTTGCTTTCCGGACATGTAAGATAGTTCGATGTGCAGTGGTGAAACGCTTTGGGGTATGGCCTACATTTGTATTGTAAATCCACACATATTCGCTCACTAGAGGATATACTTTATCTAAATACTTTACCCTTAAATGAGCATTCTGTTTTGGATAGTTCATCATAAACAGATTTCCATCATCTTTTAGGACTCGCATCGATTCTTTTGTTAATTCTATATACCAATCAATATATTCATCAAAATTTTTAGTATAAGTTTTGTCTCCATATTTTATTCCAACATTATAATCAGGATCTCCAAATACCATATCTACACATTTATCTGGTAATTGCTTCAGGAGGTCCATAATATCCCCAAAATATACCGTATTCAAATATTTTCCTAACTCTTGAGATACTGGTTTTTTATTTTTTTCTAATTCTACTTTTGGCAAAATGCGTTTTTCTTTCAATTCTTCAAATTTTCTGATAACCGTGATAACTTTTCCTTGTATCACTAGCTCTTTTGTAAAAATCGGTTTAAGATTCGGATTTGCCGGTTGAAGTCGAAAACCGTTTTTTTCTTTATAAATTTTCTTTAAGGTGACCTCATTATTATTTATTAAAGCAACTACCGTTTCTCCATTTTCAGCATCTGGCTGTTTTCTTATAACCACAATATCTCCATCAAAAATTCCTTCCTTAATCATACTGTCGCCATTAACACGCAGAGCAAAATGTTCTCCAGATTTGGATAATTGAGATTTAGGTACTTTAATAGTTTCCGGATATTCAATGGCCTCGATAGGTTCTCCTGCCGCAATAGTTCCAAGTAAAGGAATTTCTAGTAAATTTGACTGTTTCTTTTTTTCATTTAGTTCAATTGATCTAGGTTGATTTTCAATTTTTTTTAGATATCCTTTCGTCCACAGAGTTTCTATATGTTGATGAATGGTAGAGATAGAAGATAATTTAAAGTACTTCTTAATTTCCTCAAGAGTTGGAGCATAATCATTTTCTTTTATATATTCCTTAATGTACTCAAAAATTTGTTTTTGCCTTTTAGTTAGCATATTGACATATTTTTTCCACCTGTTATATTAAAATAACCGAAACAAAACCGAAAGTCAATAGTTAGTTATCCACACCTATATGCGTGGGGGAAAATGTTTAAAAATATTGGGCCATAATTTTATCTCAAAATATGATTTCTATAAATTGGACAGATTATATTTTTTTACGAAATATAGAAGGTAAACCGCACCAGATATTCAAGCATAAGAATACCGGCGAACAAAAATTCGTGAAGTTTTTACGATTAAATAATTATGAGCGCACGAAAGAGTTAGTCAGTGAGTTTTTAGCCAATAAGATTTTTTTTGCGATGAATATAGAAGGTTTAAATCCCTTCGTCGCTATCAAAGAAGGTAAACCGGTAATCGTGATGGATTACTGGATGGATACTAGAAAACTTGCTCCTTTTGGAGAAGTACGGATTGAGAATCGAGAATATTTCGCTGCTGCATTATATCTTATCGATGTGTTAGTGAAAAACACAAACCGTGCAACAAGGCGAGATCACATGGGTTGGAAAGAAACTGATAGTGGCGAAATAAGGTTATGTCCATTAGATAATGGACATACACTAGGCCATGGGTCAGGTGATGACGCATTATTAAATGATGATGACCTAATTAGTATTCAACTTATAAAAGATCAATATCAACAACATTTTTCCTCTATTTTATCACCTCTTCAAGCCGTAGCTGTAGAACAAACCATCCAAAGATTAGACACGCTTAATTTTCAGGTAATGGGAGAAGAAATTATTTCTGAGATTATCACTTCGCTCGCACCAACGGATGAAGAAGTTATAATTATTAGAAATCGAATTAATTCTGTTATAGAGATGTTATTACGAAGAAAACCGAAAGCTTGTGAAATATTTCGGCAAATAATAAGCAGTGCACCATTAGTTGAGTCTCAGGCAAACGTGGAGATAGCCGTTGCCAAGTAGTTTTAAAAAAAATAATAAGTCTATTTTTAAAACTAATTTTATTTCCGAAATTTTATTGCCCGCCGAAGGCGGGCTGAGGGTGGGACGGCTCCGAAAAATTAAGCCCGCAAAAATAATTCCTTTTTTTAAAAAATTTTTGTCGCCCGCCCTTAATAAATAAAAATTTTTGCGGATTTAGCCGCCAAAGGCGGACTTTCGGAGCCGTTGGGTGGGAATCCGCGAAGCGGATTTCTACCCCGCTCGCCTTCGGCGAGCGGGGTAGTCAGAAGTCAGCGTCGGGATTCT
>Ga0210057_1005881_pt1 | contig 15562 bp, 20 predicted proteins | sample CryGeyCG2114_010_2_FD_183968 | JGI IMG/M metagenome (GOLD analysis project Ga0210057, IMG submission 183968) | Groundwater microbial communities from aquifer - Crystal Geyser CG10_big_fil_rev_8/21/14_0.10 (SPAdes) (version 2) | ecosystem: Environmental > Aquatic > Deep subsurface > Groundwater ...
AATTTTCTTTCAATATTAGAAGGCGTTGAAAGCAATAAAAAGACCATAAATTATGCGATAAAAGGATTATGGATTGCAGCAATAGGATTAGTGATTACTGGACTTGCTACGATTTTTTTCAGTGATTCTTCTTACTCTTCAGTTGATTCAACTTCGCATAGGCACACTTCCCTCCTTCTAGTCGCTCTACTCGCAGGAATTAAATTAATCCTTTCGATTCTGGGGATGATTGAGCGATCGCAACGATTATTATCTTCCTTCCGTTTGATGCTCCATCAGAGGTGAAGTGTTATGCAAAGTGTAAATGCAGCTATCAGAAGAGTTAGAGAAGAATTGTTTGGTTCGGAGATTGCTGGGCTGTTGGATATCGGGAGGTCTCCTCCTTCCCCAATTTATCCTTGTATTACATCTACTTCCAAGCATTTAATGTAAGATGTCTTGGATGCACTATTTCTGTTTGATAGCCACATTCTTGAAAGAATCTTTCCAACCGATGATATGTTTGCTCTCCATTTACTAAGTGGTATGAAGCTATGGACCACTCAGAACCATTCTGGAATGTTTTCGGAGCACCATCAACTGCTTCAATTTCATGGCCTTCGATATCCATTTTTATGAATGGCTTCCTCCCGCTAAAATCGCTTAAAAAATCATCAATAGTAGTTAATTCAACAGTGCAAATGCCATTGCCTTCAGGGCCTGAACAAATTCTTGATCCGACCCCATCAGACCTAAACATGGCCCTGCCGTTAGTATTGAATATTCCCAACCTGATTGCCTCTACCCTTCCCCTCAGGCCGTTTGCATATATCATCTCTTGCGTATAGTCATAGTTCTCTGGATCAGGCTCAAAAGCATAGACTTTCTTTCCAATCAATGATGCTGCCAATACTGCGAAATCCCCAGGAAATGAACCCACATCCATCACTAAATCGGCTTCTCTTGGTTTTCTTTTGAAATAACCGGGCATTTCCTCAGATACGCTAAACAAAAAGTAAGTATCCAAAAAATCTGCTGGCGGGAATATTATTCTACTCCCTGCTAATTCACCCCTATTGAATTCCAAAGAATATGATCCGTCTCCAGATGATCTTGTTATTTTATAATCTTTAGGCGAAATCTGATGGCAGGCTAATCTTAATTTTCTATAAAGAAATCTTGCTGTGCCTCTCATAGGCCCTTCTGGAATCAGTTTTTTTACCCTTTGCTTTGTTAGATAGTCCATATGGTATATTTCTTGGACATAAAACTTTTAAATGGATATCATAGGGTTTTTTGGCAAAAACATTTTTTCTGGACGATAGAAACTATGCTTTTCCCCGTTCTTTTTTCAGATAGTCTAATATCTCCTTACCATTCTTAGTCAGTCTATAGACTCTGCCTACCTTCTGCTCTGGAGTAACACATTCAACTATGCCTTTATCCTGAAAGTCAGACAATGTCCTCGAGACATGGGAAACACTCGTCTTGACCTTATTACCTATTTCTGTAGGTGTTCTGACCTTTTCCAACGATAATAGAATATCCTTTCTCTTCTTAGATCTGATAACAAAGGAGTAAAGCTTCCAATTCATATTTACATTTTATTGTTAAAGCTATTCACTTCTTCTACCAATCAATTAACAATTTATTGACAAAGATATAACAATAATCATGTCCAGGCATATCCCATTAACAATCTTCACCATCAGTTTCCTAGGATCCATGGCCTTGACTACTATAGCCTATCAAGGCAGCCGCATAGTCGAAGCAAATCCAATCATGCGATTTATGTTCAGCAGAAGCACTATCTCAGCATGGATTTATGGCATGTCAGTAGCAGCTTTCATTCTGCTCGCAAGCCACTTCGGTTTTAAGAAAAGGAAATACACCAGAACCTACCAGATTGCTTATTGGCTGCTTGCTGGAGCATTCTTTGTTAATTTTGTCAGGGAAGTGATTTTGCTTTATCTTTGATAATCCAATAGCCTATGCCCTTGCCCTCCTAGCTAAAAAGGTAGAGTCGTCACTATTATGGCACCTGAATTCCCCTTCTATCTACTTGGAAGTAAAAATCAGATTAACTATAAAACAGATTTTATGGCTTCATCCAAACGTTCCATAGAGTCACCAATTTCTTCTGGTGTAATGATTATTGGTGGCTTAATGCTAATTGCACTATGTCTTCCCCGTTCAGTCGTAGGAATGTTGATCAGGAGCCCACGTTCAAATGCGGCATGGTAAACATCGACACCTATGTCCATATCAGGGCTACCATCGTCATGAATAAATTCCATTCCAAGGATAAGACCTAAACCTCTAACATCCCCAATAAATGGATATTTCTCCTTCATCCTTGTTAGGTGAGACATGAACCTCTCGTGCTTTTCTGGTATCGTGTCTAATATTCCAGATGTGGTTAGATAATCTATATTCGCAAGCGCTGCTACACATCCCAATGACTGAGCACCGAAAGAGTACTCTGAAGTACCTGGTTTAAGAACATCATATTTTTCTTTGAAAACAGTAGCAGCCAAGGCAGGAAATCCAGCAGTCATGCCTTTTGCCAAGGAAATTGCATCTGGCTGGATTCCATATACATTGGAAGCGAATATATCACCACACCATCCAAATGCAGTTTGAATCTCATCTACTATCATAGCCACATCATTTTCTCTGCATACTCTTTCAATTCCCCTCACATAATCGGGTGGCGGAACCAACACACCTGCATTGAAGGGTATTATTTCCATGATAATTCCAGCAACATCTTCCCTGCTTTTTACAATTCTTTCAAATTCCCTAACTTTGGCTTCTGTATATTCCTCAATAGTCATGCCTTCCGGTTTTCTGTATGGATTCATGGGATCGATGAAAATATAGTCTCCTGACCCACCAAGGCAAGGTTCTTTCCAAATATTGCCTCCAGAAGCGCTTATTGTTTCCGAAGAAGCGCCTAAATAACTTCCATTAAGAGAAACTATCATCCTTCTGTTGTTGTCCCTGTGATATTTTCTCGCCCTTTTTAAGGCGTCCTCATTTGCATCACTGCCATTACACATATGTAAATTCACTTTGTTCAAACCTTCAGGCGCTAGACCAACTAGTCTTTCCGCAAGCTCTGCAACATACCTATTTTTAAATCGAGGTGAAACATAATATGTGAAGCCTTCTGTATCTAATAAACTTCTCACAGCATCTAAAATAACTGGATGTCCATGCCCTAGATTAAGGTCGAGTGTTTGTGAGGTTAAATCTAAGTACTCATTTCCTTCTGAGTCATAAACTTTGATTCCGCTTGCTCTAACGATTTCGGTGGGTCTCGGAATCATGTTCTTAGCTAAATACTGCATGATAAGACTTAAACGTAAAAATTTAAATAATACTTTCAAATATTAATTATGAGTTATTTTATAATTATCCGAGGACCTTTAGGATGCGGGAAATCTACAATCGCTAGAAAATTAGTGGATATACTTAATGCCGAATATATTTCTATTGATGAGATTCTTGCGAAAAATGGGTTGGATGAGATCAATCCCAAAATTGGATGTATATCAGAAGACAATTTCATCAAAGCCAATGAAGCAATAATCCCCCATGCAAATGAGATGTTAAGCAAAGGTAGGGTCGTGATTTTTGATGCGTGCTTCTACCATAAAAAACCAATTGAGCATCTTATCAAAAAATTAAAATTCCCATATTATATCTTTACTCTTAAGGCACCACTAGAAGTGTGTATAGAAAGGGATAGCAAAAGGGAGAAAAAACATGGAAAAAATGCTGCAAGAGATGTTTATAAATTGGTCTCAAAATTTGACTATGGAATAGTCATAGATGTCAGCAAATCAGTAGATAAGTCAGTTGAGGAGATTCTTTCATATTTACCTAGATGAAATTTTATTTTGAGTATCTCTGGAGATCTGTCAGTTGGATAGGTCCGCCTGTTTCAAGACTTTCATTTGCTGCAAGACTGAGTTGAAGACTTCGAAAACCATCTTCGTAATTACTAAGTATTCTTGTTGGATCATTATACTTGACTGCATTCAGGAAGGCACGGTCTTCAATAGCGAATATATCTTTTTCTCCAGGTATTTCTAGTGGAACAAGATAATCTCGACATACTATTTTTGTATCAAGATCCCAATTTTTGAATTCAACACTAATGTTAGGACCAAAAAGTTTCAGGTAAATATCACGTTCAAAGCCCGCAGACCAGGAACTTTGAATACAAGCTACGGCTCCGGATTTCAGTTGTATAGAGACAGTTGTTGCATCATCCACATCATAAGTATCGTTTGGATGAACAAAACCTTTAGAACCATAACAATGAATACTCGCTGCTTCACCACAAAGATAACGCACCAAATCAAAAAGATGGGTTGTTTGTTCAACTAGTTGACCACCAGAAAGTTCTCTCTGTGTCAACCATGGATGATCAGACGGAGTATCTATCAACCAACCACCACTAACTAATGATGCGGGATATCTTTCTAAAAATATTTTAGAAAAGATGTAGATTACGAAGAGTAACTTCCTATTTATTTAAAGTACTAATCCAATATAATTCTAGTTACTAAGGGTTTATTCTTTTCCGTGCCTCAAGTTCAGAGGAGAGGAAATAAATCTAAATATTTTTATATCCTAATTCTATAAAGATAATGCCTAAAGGCGGTCAGAAATGATTAGGATGTATCAAGATGCATTTTGTATCTATTTAGCTAATTCCAAAAGAAATATACCTATGAAATATCAAATGACCAAATTATACGATAAAACATGGGTTTCAGACAACTGGTTATTTTTGTGTTTCGCATGGATCATGTGGAAAAACTTTTATCATAAAAACTGATTAGAGGACCTGTACTTCCAAAAAAATGGTATTTTCCATTCCGGAGAAAATTAGTGAGCTAAATAGATACTGCATTTGAAGCAAAAGAAAAGCTACACAAGTTAATGAAAAAGGTCGTATTCTCCACAGGCTATGGCGAAGAAGATGTAGATTATACAGAAACAATCCACCTCAATATCGGAAATGGAACATTGACTTATGATCCGTATTACCAACAGTTGATTTATGAAGCTGATGAAGATATGCATGAGTTTGGGGATGATGACCTTGAGGCAATCCAATCATTAATTGAAGAGATAGAAAAGAGGTTTAAGGCTTTTGAGGCTGGAATAAAGGAGTCAAGGACAAAATTAGTAAAAGATTTATTTGATCAGCCTTTAAATATTAAGTTATAGGTGATATATATGAAATCAGCAGGGAAATGCAGTTTTTGCGGAAAAGAAGTTTCTGGGAGTGCAATGACAAAACATTTGTCTTCTTGCGGGGAAAGGATAAAATACAATGCTTCAGGATCCAATGCTGAAAAAATTTTACTTATCAAAGCTGAGGCTGGCCCATTCTGGGTTTATTTTGAACTGAGTTCCTCTTCCAAATTAGGAGACATTGACCAGTTTTTGCGCGACCTTTGGGTTGAATGCTGTGGCCATTTGAGCGTCTTTAAAATAGGGGAAATGGATTATTACTCGCAAAAATTAGAGCATGGGGACAAAACTATGAGCATAAAACTTGATGGTTTGCTGTCAGAGGGTATGACTTTCAGTTATGAGTATGATTTTGGAACTACCACAGAGCTCGAGATGAAGTGTATTTCGGAAAGAAACGGGTCTGTAAGGGGTATTAAGATTCTTTCCAGAAATGGCCCACCAGAATTTGTTTGCGACAATTGCGGGAAGCCTGCAAAAGAGATATGCTCTATGTGCATCTGTGAGGGGGGTGATACCTTGTTCTGCGAATCATGTGCAAAGAAACATAAATGCGGCGAAGATTATCTGCTTCCTGTCGTAAACTCTCCGCGAATGGGGATGTGCGGATATGTCGGTTAAAAATGATTAAGTATGTAAAATGTATAGATATTGCTAAAGAAAGCTTTAATAGTGCTAGGAAGGTGGTTGAATGGACGAGAAAGAATCTAAAAGAGTTATAAATGGCATCAAAAAATTTAAAGAAAAGATCAAAGCTGATAAAATAGTTATATTTGGAAGCTTTGCACGAGGCGAATTTGGAAAGCATAGCGATATCGATATCATATTGGTGAGCAGAAAATTCAAAGGGAAAAATTTCCACTCAAGATTCAAAGGGTTGTGGCTCAAGTGGGATTTGGATTTGCCTGTTGATTTTATACCATATACTCCAGAAGAGTTTGATAAGCTTAAGAAAGAAGTTTCAATTGTCAGCGAAGCTTTGAGGGAAGGAATTGTTGTGTAAATGATAGTATTAATAATTTTAAAAGAAAATTGTGGTTATGAGGCTGTTGCTTGACCTTGTGGCAGCAAAAGATTGCTCATATGATCTGATGTATTACCATAAACTACAAGGCTTTATCTACAACTTCCTGAAAGATACAAAATTCTCTGGGTTGCATGATAAGATAGGCTACAAGTTCTTCTGCTTCTCGAATATTTTCTCAAAAAACAAGCAGGGGAAGGATTTTATTGAGGGTGAAAAGAAGAATCTGATAATATCCTCCCCCAACAAGGAATTTGTGATGCTGATAAAAGAGAAGTTGGATGGGTTAAATGGTCAAAACATGGGAATAGGGGAGATGTTGTTTGAACTGGAAAATACAAGGATTATTAGCCCTAAGCTGGTTGATAGAGGATTTACTGTTGAAACATCCACGCCTATCATTATCCGGATACCTAAGGAGAGATATGGCAGGTATGGAATTGCTAACGAGAAGAAATGGCTTTACTGGAGGCCTGAATATGCTTTTAATGCCTTTGTCAAGCAACTTGAGGAAAATTTATTCAAGAAATATAGCGAGTTTTTTGGTGAGAAGTTGGATGAGTTTCCTTTGTTTGAGCAGTATCACTACATATGTCCTGTTGTTAATCATGTTGTCGTGGATGGCTTTGAAAGGCAGTTTGTTGGGAGCATATGGAAATTTATATTCAGCTATGCAAGTAAAGAACAGAGGAAGATTTTGGAGTTTGGCTTGGACTGCGGGTTTGGTGAAAGGAACAGTCTAGGGTTTGGGTTTGTTAATGTTTTGAAGTCTGTAAACACACAAGTAACTGAAAGCATTTGAATTGAGGATACTGATGAAAGGAAAAATAGAGAACGAAGTTGAAGAATACGAGAAGATGCTTGAAGAGGCGACTGTAGGCTGCTATAACGAAGAGGAAGAATTTACAGGCGTTTTATACACGCTTCAGGATAAGTTGAAATTTCCATTCGATGCGATTGCTCTGGGAAGGCATGTGCAGATTTTGGATGTGGATGAAGACAAAAGCGGTTAACGTAACGGGATTATGATGAAGACTCAAATTGACGGGAAGATGGATAGCGTGGTGCTGGCGATGGTTGAGGTTGGCAATAAAGGAACAGGGAATAAGAAGTGGGTTGAATTTGGGAAATGGTGGGTAAGAGGGTGAAATATGTTAGAAGCAATTAAAATGTTGGGAGAGTACGAAACCGTAAAGAATTGTCCTACAAATACTGATCAATTTACAGAAAAGTCAAAATTAAAAAATATTAAAAAAGTTGTGTGCATTCTCTTCAGAAAAAATGGACTGAAAGTAACTTACGAGCATATTCATATCGAAGATTATGATTCGGCGAAATCTGGGAAATACTTGTATAAAACAACTCAACATAAGAGATATGATGTAACCCCTACTTCAAAGATTAAAAAGATCATTGATGAAGACAAAAAAACGAATATAGATGCGGTTATAGGAAGCATGAAGAAACGACTGCTTCTTTGGCTTAATACTTATGAAGGAAAGGGTGCACTCATTACTTCTTTGAAAAAAGAATTTAATGATAACAAAAAGATTTTTATTGATTTTGCAGAGGAATACAGTTCTTTACGAGCATATAAGGATGACAACGGTAAAAAAATAGATGAACAGGCTAATTCTATTATCACGATTAAAATAATCGAGAACGATGCAGAGAAATATCTTGGCGATTTTGAAATTTTTGAAAATATTCTGAAAGAGGAATCTGAAAGGAAATTCTCTTATCGAAAATCATTTGGCGGGGGTGAATCTAAAGGTACTGGCTCTTGTTGCGTTTGCAGAAAGAATGCAGAAGTTCTTGGATTAGCATTTCCCTTTTCTTTTTATACCATGGATAAAATGGGCTTTGCTCCCGAATTCAAACGTGAAGATTCATGGAAAAGATTGCCAATATGTAAAGAATGTGCGAAATACCTCTCCGTTGGGCGAGAATTTTTAGATAACTATCTTCTAAAAAAGAGATTCTATAATGGCTTTCAGTTTTATGTCATTCCAAAATTCATTTGGGGTGACATGGATGAAGAACTTGTAAAAGAAATAAAGCGACAAGAGAAAAAAGAGAATTATGAAGGACTGTTAATCGAAGATGATTATATACTAGAACCGCTAAAAGAACGAGGAGATAGTTTAAATCTTATTTTCGTATTTATTGAACCCAAACAGGGCGGAAATTTTGACATTGTTCGTTATGTTGAAGATGTATCGCCCTCATGGATTAAAAAATTGGATGATAGACTCAAAGAAGTTAACAATATGTCCCTTTTCAAGGAAGAGTCACTAAAAAAGATCGGTCTTGTTGGTAAAAAGAAAAGCGGCGACCTAAAAAATATAGATTATCTAGGAACGAGGATTGGTAGCCTTATTGCAACCTTCTTTCCAAATTCAAAAGAAACGGGTGTATATAGCAAATATTTCATTGACATAATTGGAGATATTTTAGCTCAAAGACTCATAAATAGAGATCTATTATTGAATGCATTTATGAGGGAAATCAGAAATAAGCATGTAAAGGAAGATACGTGGAATGAAAAGACCCTTACCTTAAAGTCTTTGATGTTAATCTCGTTTTTAAATAAGCTAAACCTAATTAAAAGGTGATGTGTATGGTAGAACAAGAAGTAAAATTAGAAACTGTAGATAAGTTTTTGAGAGGTCATGAGGTAGCTTTTGATACACCCGCCAAAAAAGCAGTATTCTTGGAAGGAGTTTTGGTTAAATTCCTCTTGGATGTACAGTATGCGAATAGAAAATCTACGCCATTTAGAGGAAAATTACATGGATTGAAACTCGACGTTATAAAAATAAGAAAATTGTTGCCAGAAATTGTAGAAAAGCTTAGGGAGTATAAAGTGGGATGTTATTCTTGGCTGGAAAGATTAGTATCGCAATATTTTATCGATGCAGAAAACGAAGGGTGGGATTTGTCAAAAGATGAAATTAGCTATTATTTCGCATTGGGACTAAACTTAGGCGGGATATTAAAACAAAAAGAGGATAATATAAACGGAGGTAATGAAAATGGCTGAAACAGAAAGCAAGCCAATATCTAATAGATCGGAACTAGTGTTCCTATATGACATAAAGGATGCAAATCCAAACGGAGATCCGATGGATGAAAATAAACCACGCATAGATGAAGAGACGGACATAAACATCGTGACTGATGTAAGGTTGAAAAGGACAGTTAGAGATTATCTACACAATTTCAGAAATCAACATATTTTTATTATAAAAGAAATTACAGAAGAAGGAATTCAAAAAACACGCGAGCTAAGACTTAAAGAACTTAATATAAAATCAAAAAAAGATGGAGAACAACTACTTGGCAGATACATTGACTTAAGACTATTTGGCGCAACAATAGCGGTTGAGAATATGCCATTGACATGGATAGGTCCGGTTCAATTCAGATTCGGTAGATCTTTACATAAAGTTGAGCCGAGAACAATAAAAGGCACCAGTGTAATGCCGTCAGGTGAAGAGAAAAAGGCAGGAACATTTATCGAAACACAGGTTCTCGCCTATTCATTGATATGTTTCTATGGAATTATCAATGAAAATGCTTCAAAAACAACAGGTCTTACAGAAAAAGACGTAAGTTTGCTTTTGGATGGTGTATGGAACGGTACTAAAAACCTTATAACAAGATCAAAAATAGGACAGATACCAAGATTCCTTCTCAGAGTGATTTACAAAGATAAAAATTACCACATCGGCGATTTAGAGAAGAAAATAAATATAGGCAAGGATAAAGATAGAAAAGACATAAGAGATATTTCAGAGTTAAAACTCGATATCACCGAGCTAGTGAACACCCTTAAAGAAAACAAAGAAAAAATTGAAAAAATTGAATATGAAGTAAACAGCGATGTTCTGTTCTTTAATGGTGCAGAGGTAAGAGGCAGTAAAATAGAGGAAGCATTGAAAATAGATAAGATTCCAGTTGAACGATTGAATTTGGAGATACCGAAACAAAAAGAAAAATAGATTGCGATTGATGGTGGCCATGCAACAAATAGATAAAGTATTAGTTTTTGATATCTGGGGAGATTATGCGCATTTTAAGAAGATTGAGACCACAACATCCCCTTTGAGTTACTCCATCCCTACAGGAACTGCGCTATCAGGAATTGTAGCTACCATTCTAGGTAAAGCAAGAGATTCTTATTACTTGCTTTTTTCTTCTGAAAACGCCAAGTTAGCTATACGCTTATTGAATCCGATTAAAAAGAGACGAATAAACATTAACTTGATAAAAACCGATGACGGATTTTATCTTTGGGATATTAAGAATACTCCTCGAAGCCCGACGCCGTTTGAATTCGTTAAAGAGCCGAAATATAGAATTTATATTTGGTTAAAAGATAAGGAAGCATACTCAAATCTAAAAGAGTTTTTACAACAACATAAAAGCTTCTATACGCCTTATCTAGGAATAGCTGGGATGATTGCAAATTTTAGTTTTATTGGTGAATTTGATGCGAATATACAATATTCCAAAAATGAAGAAATTATTCATACGATAGTAAGGAAGGATAAATCGAGACTCATTATAGAGAAAGGGAAGAGATATATTGTAGAGAGAATTCCAATATTTATGGATACTAATAGGGTTGTTCAAGAGTATGGAGATGTGTTTTTCGAAGCAAACGCCAAACCAATAAAAGTGCGCGATACGACATATTACAAAATTGGTGATGATAATGTCGTATTTATTTAAATTAAAATCGCATCCAGATATACTTCTCAAAGACCATCTGGAAAGTGTCGCGAAACTGTCAAAAGATATGGTATGTTCCAAGTGCATAGAGAACAAAGCGATTTCTTCAGAAATATCATATTTGATTGGTGTTGCCCACGATTTTGGAAAAGCAACTACGTTTTTTCAGGAAATTTTAATCAATGATAATAAAAGAACAAAATACGCCAACCACGGATTTTTATCTTCTTTGTTTTGCTATTATTTGATTAAAAGGCATCTTAAAAAAAGCAGTCAATTAAACGAGTTTCGATACCTTCCAATAACATCTTGGATCGTTGTAAAAAAACATCATGGAAATATTAAGAATGTGGGCGACTTAAACGGAGAGATTTCTGAGCTAGAAGATTTAAGCGAAAAAGAAACTATTGAAGGGCAGATGTCGGACATAATCAAAAATGCTTTAAACGAAATAACTATGATGTATGGCGATCTTCTAGACGGTTTTGAAATTAAAGAATTCATTGAAATTTTTAAAAATTCCAATAAGCTAAATTCTTTTCTTAAAGAGATAAAACTAGATGCCATAAAAATTTCCAGAGCAGAGGATCTAAAATATTACTTTGAGATTTTGTTTTTTTATTCTGTTCTTTTAGACGCTGACAAGTTAAGTGCTTCAAAAACATCAGTTCCCCCTAGAATCGATATTCCAAAAGACATTGTATCGAGTTATAAGAAGATAAAATTTCTTGAGAATGACAGTTACATAAATAAAGTTCGTGAAGAAGCGTATAATGAAGTTAACAGCCACATCAATGATATCGATATGAAAAATGAAAGGATATTATCCATAAATCTGCCAACTGGAATCGGTAAGACATTAACAGGTTTGTCTTTTGCATTAAATCTTAGAGAAAAAGTAAAGGAGACGTATGGATTTACCCCACGAATTATCTATTCTTTGCCATTTCTGAGTATAATCGACCAAAATAATGAAGTTACGGAAGATGTATTCAGGACTACCTGCGGTTATCGGGAGGTGCCGTCAAATCTATGCTTAAAACATCACCATTTAGCGGAAATTAATTATACAGAAGAAAGAGATAATGAGTTAAGACCTGTGGAAGACATCAATAAATCTTTGTTGTTAACTGAAGGCTGGCATTCCGAGGTTATAATTACAACATTCGTACAATTTTTCCATAGCTTAATCACAAATAGAAATCGCGCTGCAAGAAAATTTCACAATATTGTTAATTCTATAGTGCTTTTAGATGAAATACAATCCATCCCTACAGAATATTGGCTTTTGATTAATGGTGCGTTAAACTACTTGAGTAACAAATTTAACTGCTGGATTATATTAATGACAGCGACAGAGCCACTTATTTTTGAAAAAGACAAAGAGATAAAGAGTCTGGTAGAAAACAAAGATAGGTACTTCAAATTGTTTAACCGGTTCGAACTTAAATCTAATCTTGTTGAGAAAAGTTTTGATACTTTCTCAAAAGAAGTTTTTGATGAGATTGCAGACAAAAAAGATAAAGATGTTATGATTGTATTGAACACAATCGATTCATGTAAATATCTGTATGGATATATAAGAGATAAGGTGCTAATCCGTTATGGCGTAAATGATAACGATAAAAAAGACCTTCTCGATAAAGACGGAATTTGTGTTCTCCCAGATGTGGAACTAATTAATCTATCAACCCACATCCTACCTGAATTCCGATTAAACAGAATTAATAGAATTAAAGATGATAATAAGAGAAAAATTATTATAACTACGCAAATGGTAGAAGCGGGAGTCGATATCAGCGTTGACATTCTTTACAGGGATATGGCTCCATTGGATTCTATAATTCAGAGTGCAGGGCGATGCAACAGGAACAATAAAAGAGCGGGTACAGTGAACGTTGTTTTGTTAAAAAATGATAAAACTGGCAAAGCATATTACTCATATATTTACGATTCGGTACTTATCGGTGCCACGCGCGAAGTGCTTCAAAAATATAATCAAACCGTATCTGAAAGTGAGTTTATTCTTGATGCGGAAGAGAAATACTATAAATTAGTAACTGAAAGAAAACAAAAGCAGGAATCTGAGCAAATTTTATCTCATTTGAAACAACTAAATTTTGGCGACATCGTTGAATTTAATTTGATTGAGGAACGTCCGAATTCTGTATCCCTCTTTGTTGAGATTAATGAACGGGCAAAGAGCATTAGAGAAAATATTGAATCTATATTGGAAGAAAAGGATAGATTTGAAAAAAGGAAAAAACTCTTGAAATTAAAGAAGGGTATAAACCAATACAGTCTCTCAATAGATGCTAAAAAATTTGAATCTATAAATTGTTTGCCCATAATGAATGGTATAAACGAGCTAAAATATATTCCAAAAAGAGACTTAGATCATTGGTATAAATTAGATATTGGATTTCATATAGATAATGCTACTTTGCATGGTATTCTTTAGTCTGTCGCTTATCCACCTCACTTTTATAGACCTATAATCCCAGTTATATAAATGGGTTATAAATCAAGCATTCAGAAACAGAAATAATAAAACCTTTTCCTCCCCATTTCCATAATATAAGCTGACAATTATGCAAGATCAACTCACAAAAGAACTCAAATTTACAGGAACCCAAATCAACTACTACATAATCTGCCCTACAAAACTTTGGTACTTCTCCCACTTCCTGCAAATGGAACACTCATCAGACCTAGTCTCACTAGGAAAACTCCTCCACGAAACAAGCTATAGCAAGCAAAAGAAAGAAGTTTTAATTGATTCAAAAATAGGCATAGACTTCATCAAAAAAGGCAATAAAATCATCCTCCACGACATAAAAAAATCAAAAAAAATGGAAAAAGCACATGAATACCAGCTCCTCTACTACATATACTACCTTAAGCAAAAAGGCATAGAAAGTGAAGGAATAATAAATTACCCTCTCCAAAGGCAAATAGCAGAGGTCAAGCTGACAGAAGACAAGGAAAAAGAAATAGTAAAAATAATAGAAGAAATACCAAAAATAATGTCACTAGAGAAGCCACCAAAACCAGAGAAAAAAAGGTATTGCAGAAAATGCAGCTATTTTGAATTCTGCTGGTCATAACTTAAATACTTCCGTAACGCTTTTACTTTATGACAAAGGTGAACTATTACATCACCAAAAATGGCGTTCTCAAAAGAAAGCAAAATACAATCTACTTCATCAGAAAAGACGAAAAAGGTGGTCTGGAAAAAAGAATACTTCCCATAAATAAGATATATTCAATCTTTGCCCATGGCAGGATATCTTTTACTTCGGGTGTAGTCTCCTATCTTGCCAAGAACGGAATTCCTATCCATTTTTTTAACTACTATGGCTATTATGAAGGCAGCTTCTATCCAAGAGAATCTCTTTTGTCAGGGAACCTGCTAGTCAAACAGGTGGAAAACTACACAAATAACAAAAAAAGGCTGATACTCGCAAGGGAATTTGTCAAAGGCTGTGCTGACAATATATTGAAGAATCTCCAGTATTACGAAAACTCAGGAAAAAATTTATCGGACAAAATAGAGAAAATCAAAGCTTCATTAGCAGGCTTGGAAAATACCAAGGACATAAATCAAATCTTAAGCGTAGAAGGCGCGATCTGGGGCGCTTATTATGAAGGCTTTAATGAAGTGCTGCCTGAAAAATTCCAGTTCTCAAAAAGAGTTAAAAGGCCGCCGAATAATATGATCAACTGCCTGATAAGCTTCGGCAATTCATTGCTCTATTCCACTGTGCTTACGGAAATCTATAACACCCAGTTAAATCCGACTATATCTTATTTGCATGAACCCTCTGAAAGGAGGTTCTCATTGGCTTTGGACTTGAGTGAAATCTTCAAGCCTCTGATTGCGGACAGGGTCATTTTCAAGCTCATAAACAAAAAGATAATAGGCGAGGAGCATTTTGTAAAAGAGTTGAATTCTTGCCTCTTAAACGATGCTGGAAGGAGGCTTTTTTTGGAAAGTTATGATGAAAAATTAAAAACAACCATAAAACATAGAACCCTCGGAAGGAATGTTTCTTTTCAGAGGCTTATAAGGCTGGAGTGCTATAAGCTCATCAAACACCTTCTTGATATGGAAAAATACACTGCTTTTAGGATGTGGTGGTAATGTTTGTTATAATTGTTTATGATGTTTCTGTTGAAAGGGTCGGCAAGATCTGCCAGTTTCTAAGGCAGTACTTGAATTGGGTTCAAAATTCAGTATTTGAGGGGGATTTAACTGAAAGCGAGATGAAGCAGGTTGAATTCGGGATCAAGGAAATAATAAATTTGGAGAGCGATTCTGTGATTATTTACAGCATGCAGACAGAAAAATTTATTAACAGGACAATCGTTGGCATCCAAAAAGTAGACACTTCTTCTATTGTTTGAGATCTAGTCGTGGATCTTTATAAATGAATCACCTTTTTATTGATTCGTTACATAATATTCTTATGAAGCCTAATTTTAGTAGTTTTTAGGTTGTTTTTTAGGCTGGTTTGAATTAGACTAGTGTAGGATTGAAATGTTCTT
>Ga0210057_1005883_pt1 | contig 15553 bp, 16 predicted proteins | sample CryGeyCG2114_010_2_FD_183968 | JGI IMG/M metagenome (GOLD analysis project Ga0210057, IMG submission 183968) | Groundwater microbial communities from aquifer - Crystal Geyser CG10_big_fil_rev_8/21/14_0.10 (SPAdes) (version 2) | ecosystem: Environmental > Aquatic > Deep subsurface > Groundwater ...
TTAAAATTCCGGGCTTTAGCCGGTAAAACATATTCGCCGGTTAATTCGCCTTCAAACTCATCGTAATAAATTCCGGGCAAAGTATTATTTTCCAAATAATTAAAAAAATTAGTCCAATAAACATGGCCGTTTAAAATGTCTTTTGCCGCGACCACCCGCTGCCGCAGCCGGTTCAGCTCCGCTACCGCCGCCCTTAATTGCTTTAACTCCGCCTCTTGAGCGGAAATCCGCTGGCTGATTGGCGAGGATAGCATCTCTCGTTTGCTTAGCAACCAAAGCATCCCCCAGGCGCCGCCGGTAATCAAGACGGCTAAAATAATAACCGCCGCGTTAATCTTTGCCGCCCGCCGCCAATTGAAAAAAGCCAGCCCTTGCCCTTTGATTAAATTCGTCCTTAAGACGTCTGGGCTGCTCTTAACTTCCTCTTTTAACTCCGCCGTCAGCCGGGGTTCGTTTTTAGACGCTGCCGGAGCGGCAAGGGGCGGCGCCGATGCGGGAGCGGTAAACGTCTCGTCGGGCGGCGCCGATCGGACTAATTTTTTAGCCGCCGGCCGCTTTAATTTTTGCATTAAACTTAACCAAGGATGTTTTTCTTTAGCCGCCGGTTCGAGGTTCAAACGCTCACTGCTTAAATTGAACCCGGCGGTTAAACCGTCGGCCGCTTTGGATATTTTGCTCATGGCCTCGCTTGCCGGCCCCTCGCTTTTAAGTTCGGCTCGGCCGTTACCGCCGCCGCCAACGCCCTTGATGTGTTTCAGTAAGCTTTCTCTCGCCGCCTGCATATTAAGATTGCTTCGGCTCAAAGGAACGGCGTCAGTAACCGCCGCGAAACCAGCGCCATCCGCTCCCTCGCTTTTTTTAAACAGCTTAAACAACCTGCTCGCTGCTTTTTTGGCGGGCGAAACGGAGTCTTTGGGGGCAGCCGGGGAAGTTTGGCTCGCGCCGAGCGCCGCCGCCGGATGAGAAAGCTCCACCGCTTCTCTTTCTTTCTTTACGGTCTGCTTTCTTTTTGGACGCTCCTCGGGGGGGAGAAAATTAATGTCGGTAGACATGGGGATGTTTTAGTTAAAAGTCTAAAGTCCTTAAAGTCCGTAAAACCAAACGAATTTTTAGATAGTTTCCCTTAACGCCAGCCCGACCGCAATCGCCATCTTCGTGCCCATTTCATCTAAAGCCGGCTTCAAATCCAGGGGGTAAGACAGCCGCGCGAACGGGTCGCCAATAATAACTTTGGTATCTAAAATAGCGCTTAAATAATTGTCAATGCGGGGTAAGTTCGCTCCCCCGCCGGCCAGTATTACTTTTTCAATCTGCTTGTTATTTTCTTGCTGAAATAAATTCAGCGAATATTTTATTTCATTAACTATCGGCGCAATCGTATTGGTGATGATAGCCGGCAGTGGAGTGGCCGCCTGGTCGTTAAGGGATGAGCCTAAATCCAACTTAAATTGTTCGGCTCGCTTAAAATCCACCTTTAAGCTGTCGCTAATGGCTTTAGTGACCATAATGCCGCCGGAATTTAAACTGCGGCTGAACATCGGCAAACCATTGGCAATAATGGCGATGTCCGTATTCACCGCCCCTAGATCAACCAAGGCGACGACTGAGCGGTCTATCCCCACTAAAGAGCGAATGAGGGAAAATATTTCCGTTTCTAAGCTTAATAAATTTATTTTCGCCTCCTTAAAAATAGCGACGTATTTTTTGACTAATGATTTGGGCGCGCCGGTTAACAGGACTTTGGTGTTGCCGTTAATTTGGCCGTCCGCCTCGTCCCGCGATACTGCGGGAGACTGTTCGGCTGCGGGCGGAGTCTCGGCTAAAACTTTCCAGTCCAAAATCATCTCTTCTAAATCAAGCGGCATCACTTTCTTCGCCTCCCCCATCACCGCCGCCGCTAAATCTTTTTTATCAATACGATTTAAACTTAAAACTGCAGAAAATACCGAAAAACTAGGCAACGCCGCCACGGCATTATTATTTTTTATATTAGAGCGGCTGCAGATTTCGGTAATTAAACGAGCGGCTTTGGCGGTATCAATAGACAAATTTTTTGCCGAAAAATCACTGGCTTCTTCGCTGTAGCCGTAATTCACTAACGTTGCCTGCCCTTTAATCTTTCTGATCTCTACGATTTTGACGCTAGTTTTACCGATGTCCACTCCTAAATAGCTCTGCGGCTTTTTAAAAATATTTTTAAACATAATTCAATTTTGCTAATAACCCCAGTATAGTTTATAATAAATTACAGCTAAGCCCCCGCGAGCGGTTATCAACATAAGGTAATTATATTTATTTTAACATATTTGGCGGTAGTGATGCAACTGTTCTCAAAGCCAAAAATTGTTTTTATGTTTTATGGTCATAAATTATAAAAAAATTATCTTGATAGTCGGATTTTTACTGGGGTGTTTATTCATCGGCTATCTTATTTACGCTTTATTTTTTAAGTCAACTCCGCCCGCCGTTACTACGGAGACGCCGCCGGCCGCTTCATCGCTGGCGCAGCTGCCTAGCGCTAAAGTTGGCGCTTCCGGAGCCGTCGGCGCTGATGCGGGAACCGGGAAACTGCCGAGCGGAGAAAAAGCGGCGCCGTCCGAAACTCCCCGATCCTTGGGCCAAGAAGCGGCCGTCGTCGCCCAAGGCGGCTTAACGCAAACGACTCTGCTTAGTTCGCTCGCTAGCTTTGCGCCGACGCTGGGCGATAACGGCGCGGATATTTATTTCTATAATCGCAACGACGGCCAATTTTACCGCTTAAACGGCAACGGGCAAGCAACCGCCTTAAGCGATAAAAAATTCTTTAACGTGGCGCGCGTCAGTTGGGCCGCCAATAAACAAAAGGCGATGATGGAGTACCCGGACGGAGCCAACATTTTATATAATTTCCAAACCGGGCAACAGCTGACTTTGCCCAAACATTGGCAGGACTTTGACTTTTCTCCCCAAAGCACGCAAATAGTGGCTAAAAGCATCGGACTCAATCCGGAAAATAACTGGCTGATTACCGCCAATGAAGACGGCTCGCAAGCCCGCGCGATTGAAAATTTAGGAGCCAACTACCCCGCGGCGTATTCTTCCTGGTCGCCGAATAATCTCTCGGTAGCTTTATTTACGGAAAGCATTGACTTCAACCGCCAACGGTTATATTTCATTGGCCAAAACGACGAAAATTTCAAATCAACGACCATTGAGGGCCGCGGACCGGAATTTAAATGGACTCCTTCTGGCAGCCGCCTGCTCTATAGCGTTTATAGCGACGCCACTAATTTAAACCCGAGTTTATGGGTGGTGGACGCTCAAGGCGAAAATATCGGCGCTAACCGCCAAAGTTTAGGAATCCGAACTTGGGCTGATAAATGCGCTTTCTCTAGCGAAACAGTTGCTTATTGCGCCGTGCCTGCTAATTTACCGGAAGGAGCGGGCCTGTTCCCGGAACTCGCGCAAAACACGGCTGACAGCATCTATAAAATTGACTTGACTACCGGTTCTTATTCTCTAGCCGCCGTGCCAGACGGCGCTTACAACATCCAAACGATAATTGTTTCTGCGGATGAAAGGCAGCTTTATTTTACCGACGGCGCAACCGGCAATATACATAAAATAAGATTGAAATAAATTTCTAATTCCTAAGGAGTTAAAAAATTGGGCATTAATTAGGTTAATTAGAAATTCTAAATTATGTCTAAATCCAAGGATTCTTTCCCCACGACATTCATCCCCCTTTCTTTGCTATTGTTATTGTTATTTATCGTCTTTTTATTTATCATCTATCCCCTTACTTTCCGCCGTTCCCCGCAACAAGCGCAACTAAAAGCGGCTGATACTTTTTATTTTAATAATGATTACAATGAAACTGACCCCTTACTCACTGCCGTTCCTACTTTAGACAAAATGATTACCGGGCCGATCATTACCGGCCTTGACCCAAGTATTGGCGCAAGCGACGCGCCGGTAAATATCGTTGTTTATACCGATTTTACCTGCTGGTACTGCGGCCAAACTATAGCGGATGCGCGGCAAATACAGCGGCAATTTCCGGCTAAAGTAAGAGTGGTGCATAAAGATTTTCCGAGCGCGGACAAAACTTTTAAATCATACCAAGCCGCCATTGCCGGCCGTTGCGCGCAGGCGCAGAATAAATTTTGGGAGATGAGTAATTTGCTTTATCAAAATTACGACAACTTGAGCCAAGTTTTGTTTAATTCGCTTGCCCGCGAGCTTAAATTAAACCAGCCGCAGTTTGAGCAATGCTTAACTAACGGCGCCACGACCGCTTTAATTAACGACGACATCAAAGAAGCCAACGCCCTGCGCATCAACGGCATCCCAACGGTATATGTTAATAAACAAGAGATTATGGGCAAGGTAACTCATGAGGAGTTAAAGCAGGCGATAGAGGAAGAGCTGAAAAAATAAAATTTTTAAACTAATGTCCAACTTATTAAAAACCGTTATAATTTTTATTTTCACATCCGCCCTCTTTTTTTCTTTTGTTAACTTTGCCTTAGCTACGGAAACCGGTTTAACCCCGCCGCGACTGCAAATTAATATTCCCACTCTAGACCTATCGGAATGGACGGTAAACAACAGCGGCAACTGGCTGGGGCTTTACATTAAAGCAATCTACCAATACGCCATCGGCATCGTGGGAATCTTAGCGGCCGTAGTTTTAATGTTCGGCGGCCTGCTTTGGCTCACGGCCGGCGGCAACACCGGCCAAGTTACCGAAGCCAAAGAATGGATTAAAGCTTCTTTGACCGGCTTGATTTTAGCTTTATCGTCGTATATGATTTTGTATGTCGTTAATCCGGATTTGACGATTTTTCAGCCGCTAAATATACCTTCTATTAAGAGTACGGGCACAAATAACGCTACTAATAATTTAACGCGAAGCGGTGATCCTCTTAATTTAACTGGCGTCACTGACAACCAAAGTTTAACCAAAGCTTATGAAGGCCTAAGATTAGATCCGTACACGGATTCGCTCGGTAACTTAACTATCGGCTACGGGCATAGATTGGGGATAGATGAATCGCGTGACAGCATTACCCAAGAACAGGCGGAAAATTTATTTAATGGTGATTACACTAGAGCTATGCAAATCGCTCAATCAGTATCTGTTAGGGATTATGGCACAGACTTTAATACTCTTACCTCGGCGCAACAGGGAGTGTTAACTGATATGGCTTTTAATATGGGTAGAGGAGGGTTAAATAGCTTTAGCAGAATGTTTGAAGCAATTAATCAACAAAATTGGGTCCAAGCCGGAGCGGAAATAAGAGACAGCACATACGCCGGACAAGTCGGGCAGCGCTCCAACACTAATGCTAACATTATGGCGAGCGGGCAACTACCATAATAATATGCCAAAACTAACAACCATCTACGCGTGCGTTAAATGCGGCGCCCAATCCCCAAAATGGTCTGGGCGCTGTTTAAGCTGTGGCGCTTGGGGCACAATGCAAGAAGAAACAATTGACAAAAAAGAACAAACGCAAACAAACTTGCAAGTTACGGCTGCCCAAACTACTGATTTAGAAAGTATCGCGGTAGAAAAATTAGAGCGGCTCGCAACCGGCATTTCCGAATTTGACCGCGTCTTAGGCGGAGGAATGGCGCCGGGCAGTTTAGTTTTAATCGGCGGCGAGCCGGGCATTGGCAAATCAACTTTGATGCTGCAGGTAGCGGCGAGCGTCTCGGGCGCGCTGTATGTCAGCGGCGAAGAGTCAGCCGCCCAGATAAAATCGCGGCTTATTCGCCTGCAACTCAAAAGCAACTTGCAATTTTCCGCCGAAACCAATGTGGAAAAAATAATCAGCGCCATTTTGAAAATGAAACCGCCGCTGGTTATTATTGATTCAATCCAAACGGCGTATTCTTCCGACGCGCCGGCCGAAACCGGCAGCGTCAACCAAATCCGCGCCTGCGCCGCCAAACTATTGCAAATTGCCAAAGAAAATAATGTCACCATTTTTATCACCGGCCATATTACTAAAGACGGGCTGCTCGCCGGGCCAAAGACGCTGGAACATTTGGTAGACACCGTTATTTATCTGGAACAGCAAAAAAATAAAGACTTCCGTATTTTGCGCACCGTTAAAAACCGCTTTGGTTCAACGGACGAAATCGGTTTGTTTGAAATGACCGGCCTGGGCTTTAAAGAAATAATTAATTCTGCCGGCGTATTTTTAGATGAGCGCGCTAACGCGCAGACCGGCAATGCGGTGTCCTGCGTGATGGAAGGCACGCGGCCGTTTTTGGTAGAAGCGCAGGCGCTCGCGACTAAAACTGTTTTTGGCTATCCCCAGCGCAAATCCGCCGGTTTTGACTTAAACCGCCTGCAAATTTTAATCGCCGTTTTAACCAAACGCGCCGGCGTTAATTTAATGGCGCAAGACGTGCATATCAACATTGTCGGCGGGCTTAGAATAACCGAAACGGCTTTGGATTTAGCGGTTTGCGCCGCCATTGTTTCCAGTCTCTTAAACCAAGTTATAGACGCTAAAACGATTATTTTGGGCGAAGTCGGTTTAGGGGGCGAAGTGCGTTCAGTCCATAAGCTTGAACAACGGCTGGCGGAAGCGGCGAAATTAGGGTTCAACAAAGCGATTATTCCGCCAGTTAACGCGGAAGTTAAATTGGAGTTGGTAAAAATTAACAATGTGGGAGAGCTGGTGAAATACATCACCGGGCGATAATTACTCTGTCATTCCCGCGCAGGCGGGAATCCCGTGAAAACGAGATTAATATGAAAGACTATACCTATTATGTTTACATATTAACCAATCAAAGAAATACAGTATTATATGTAGGAGTTACTAATAATTTAATAGAAAGGGCGCGACAACATAAAGAAAAAATTACTAAAGGGTTTACTCAAAAATACAATGTGGATAAGTTAATATATTATGAGGAGTACGGACAAATCGGTGATGCTCTATATCGGGAAAAATGTTTGAAGAAATGGAATAGAGCGTGGAAAGAAAAATTAATAAATCAATTTAATCCCAAATGGAGAGACTTATTTGAGGAGTTAATCACTTAAACGACGGGATCCCCGCCTACGCGGGGATGACATAATATGCTTCTGCCTCAATCTTTCTACAACCGCCCCACCCTTCAAGTCGCCCGCAATTTATTGGGGGCTGTTTTGTGCCGCGACCTCACCCAAACCTCACCCCAACCCTCTCCTTATAAAGGAGAGGGAGGACATCCAACCTACAAAATGGTTCCCCTCTCCTTGCGAAGGAGAGGGGTTAGGGGTGAGGTAATTCGCTGCCGCATTGTGGAAGTAGAAACTTATTTTGGTTTTAAAGATTTAGCCTCGCACGCAAGCCGCGGCAAAACCCCGCGTAACGCGGTAATGTTCGGCCCGCCCGGCTACACTTATGTTTATTTCACTTACGGCATGCATTACCTGCTGAATATTGTTACTGAGCGGAAAAATTATCCGGCCGCGGTTTTGGTACGGGCGGTAGAACCCACTCCACCCTCTCCCCCGGCCCCTCTTCCCGCAATACTGCTGGACGAGGAGAACTATAGCAAAAAGTTTTACCATAGCTCCCTCCTCCTGCGAGGAACGCAGCGGGAGGAGGGCTGGGGTGGAGGAGGGGTGAGGGTAAACGGTCCGGCCAAACTAACCAAATTCTTGCATATTGATAAATCTCTAAATAGTATTCCTGTTTTTACTAAAAAGCATGGCTTATGGATTGAAGCCGGAAAAGAAACGCCAGCGGCGCAAATTATACGGGCAAAGCGCGTCGGCGTTGATTATGCCGGTGAATATAAAAATAAACTCTGGCGGTTTTATATAAAAGATAATAAGTTTGTTTCAAAAAAATAACGGGACCCATTTCCAATGAATCCCGTGATGGTCTTAAACAAATAACGCTTAAACAGTGACGGTTGCCCGCTTCCGCACGAACCCCACCGCTTTTTCGAAGATTCTCGCTGCCATCTGCAGGCATATGGTAATATCCAGATGCGTGCCCGGCACATCTTTGATAATCCGCCGCACTTCTGACACATCCATCTCCTTCTCAAAAATCAACAAATAAAGGATTTGGATATTGGCGAGTTTTTCTCCTTCATTCCTCTGGAGAAATCCCCCGGCGACGCCTAATATCTGTTCTTTGTCCTCAACTTGGCCATTCCGGAATTGAATGCGCAGGCCAAGTTTCTCGGCAAGAGAACGAATCGTATACTCACGGCAATCTTGACAGATGCCGTGTACTACCACTTCATTCACCTGCAACTTCCCTTTGCAGGTGAATAGAACTTTCTGACCGCAGCCATAACTTCCCTCACCCTTCCTGCTTCCATTGCCGTTGTTTGACATTCTCTTTTCTCCCAATTTCTTCGGCGGCCGACCATTGTCGGCTGCCTGCCTTTTGCCCTCACCGAAATCCTGCGAAAACACTCGCAGGGGCCCCTGTTGATTTTTTTTTATTTATCCTATCCCCCGGTAGTACCTCCTTAGCATTCTAAATTACCTGCAGACAACAACACCTACATTCCACAGACCATCTGCCAGCCCTCTGATGCCAACTGATAGTAGTCCTCCGGCAATCGCGACTGAACATCTTGGAAACTAATGATTTTTTTCTGCTCGCGGTAAACGAGCAAAATCATTACTTCCATAATGTCGGCGATTACCGGCACATCCAACTCTTGGATGTGCATTTTCATTTTCGCGACCATCGCCTTGCAGTGATGGTCAAGGGCCTGCTCGCCCTGCAAAGGCGTTTTGGGGTCCCCGTAATTCATCACGATAATTTTGGGGACGCCTTTAGTTTGCTTCCCCAAGAGACCCCGACATAAAGCGTCCAACCGCTTATTTATTTCTGCGGTCGGGACGCTTCCGCCCTCAACCAGACGACGAACTACATCTACATCTTTCATCGTAACTACTCCCTCTTGCATTGTATGCCTCCTCTTTCGCGTAATTATAAATGAACGACTTTGTATAAATATCTATATACCATAGTAAATGACCGTTGTCAAATTTTATTTTGCCGTTTTAATATCTAAGTTAACGCCGTCACTGATAATTTTTACCCAGCCGTTATTGTCAGTCCGGTAAACTTCGGCTCCCAGTTTTTCTAAACGCTTGATGGTGCGTAAAGAAGGATGGCCAAAAGTATTGTCTTTGCCTACCGAGATAACCGCCGTCTTTGGTTTAACTATTTGTAAAAATTCTTCTGATGTGGCATCGTCACTGCCGTGATGCGCAACCTTTAAAACATCCGTCTCTGATAACCCCCTCTCTCCCTGGGAAAGGAGGCTTGGGGTAAGGGCGTTTTCGGCGTCGCCCATAAACAAAAATTTTTGCTCCTGATAAATTAATTCTAAAACGATTGAACTGTTGTTTAAATTGTCAATCTCTTGATTTAATAAACTCGCTTGCGGCCATAAAATTTCCATTTTTAAATCCGGACCTAAATTAATTTCTTGCGGCCGGTCAATAATTACGAGCGGAATGTTTTTCCGCTTAACTGCTTCCAGCCACGCTAAGTAGGTCGGCGTGTTATGCGCCACGCCGGTAGCTAAAATTTTTTGTACGCGGTAGCGCCCTAATATTTTTACTAAGCCGCCGATATGGTCTTCGTGCGGATGGGTTAAAATCATCAGGTCAATGGTGCGGTCATAAAACGGCAACACTCGCCCCAGTTCAGGCAAAATTTTCTGGCCGTCGCCGCCGTCAATGATGATGTTTTGCCCGAAAGGCGTTTTAATGAAACTGCCGTCTCCCTGCCCGACGTCTAAAAAATTAATCACTAACTTTGGAGACGGATGATAAAAATATATAAAAACAGCCAGCCCTACGCTGGCAAAGATAGCAATGGTTAAAAATATGCCAACAACTTTTTTATTAAAAATCATGGTTCACTCCACGCAACATATAACACGTAACCTGTAACAAAAAACTGCGCGTTTTATTGTATTATGCGTTACTTGTCAAGCGTTATGCGCCTGCCTGTCGGCAGGTTATGCGACATGAGTTACGCGTCACTTACTAAATTTATTATACAGCCAGGCTATAAGCCAACCGCAGATAAACCCGTCCACAAATCCCCAAATCGCGCCGATAATAGCGCCGACAAAACTTGCTCCATACCCTTGGTAGTAAGTGGCGATTAAATTAACTACATCCACGCCCCAGCCAAACCAAGCGGCCGCGAGGCCCATTAAAAAAATATAAGCGGCGGTAATGACGCCAATGGCGAACCCTAGCCCTTTCTCATTAAGCATAATCTCACCCCCTCTTTTGCTTATTATACCACCAAATCCCCCCGCTGGCCAAAACATAAAATAGCATTATCCAGCCGGCCCAAATATATTCAACCTCTAAGTAAGCGAGCGGCAAGCGCACCGCCGTTTGCGCTACCCAAATCATGTACGCCAGCGTAAGATAAGTCGGCGTAAACCAAAGCCAGGCAAGCGACGGCAATAATAAACTGATGAGGGGCGCGATTAAACCGCTGACCATGATAAAAGGCAATAAAAACAATACTAATACGTTCACGAGCGGGGCGACAACGGAAACCTGATGAAAATTTAAAGCAATGACCGGCAAAGTTAAAACTTGGGCGGCTAGAGTTAGTATGATAACGTCAATTACGCCCTTTAGCAAAGGCGCCCGCAAGCGCTTCTCCGCCTTAATAATTTTTCCGAACCAATCTTTAAAAATAGGGTAAACGTAAATAATGCTTAGCAGCGCCAAGAACGATAATTGAAAGCCGACGTCATCGCGCAGCATTTTAGGGTTAACTATTAACATCAGCGCCGCCGCCAATACCAAGCCGTTGGTTAATTTATGCAAACGCCCTAAAAATACCGCCAGCATGGCGATAAAAGCCATAATGCCGGCGCGCACCGCTGATGCCGGCAAGCCAATTAATGTTAAATAAATAAGCAATGCCCCGGCGGATAAAAGTAAGGCAAAGCGGCGGGAAACGCCGATGATGATTAAAAGATTAATGATGATAACCGAGATAATGGCGATGTTCATCCCGGAAATCGCGATAATATGCGTAATGCCGGCTTGGGAAAAAGATTGTTTCAATTCTGCCGGCAACTCTCCCCGGTTATTTAAAATCATGCCCTGTAACAGTGAATTGGCCGGCTCCGGCAAACCGGCGGCCATCGCGCCCGCCAGTTGGGATTTTAATTTTAAAATCGCCGAATAAATTGCGTTCAGGAAAGACGAAGCACGCCCCGCCTCTCCCTTAAAAATTTCAATTTGCGGGTTATAACATAACGAATAAATATTTTGCATCGCCAAATACCGGTCATAATAAAAATCGTCAATTTGTTCCGGCTGCTTTAATTGACATTTGATTTTCAAGATATCGCCGTAATTATAGCGCGGATATAATTTCGTCGTAATTAAAACATTACCGCTTATGGGCCGGGACGGCTCGCGTTCCGTCCCGATATACCGTGCCCCCACCGTCAGTTTCACGCTATTTTGCCGCGTGTCTAACTCTCGGTTCACCACCCCGATAAACTCCGCCTCCCGCCCGTTGTAAAACCAAATTTTATCCGGGCCGCTTACCGGCAAGCTGATGCCATAACGCCAGAAGCCGAGGAGAAAAAATAACAGGCAAAATAAAAAAAAGGCCCTGATATCGGCCTTCCTATCAAACACGCGCCATAAAATTATAGTAACCGCGCAGCCGACTGCTAAGCCAAAAAACCACAAACCATCGGCTAAAAATACCCCTCCGGAAAACGAAGCGCTGGCGACGCCGACGATAAAAGATACGCAACCGTATAAAAATAATTTTGCTCGCGAAAAATTAGCGCGCATGGAATCTGCTCTTAGTTAACGATCTTATCTCACGGCAAAAAATTTATGCTTAAATAGTATAATCAAAAACTTCAACATCGTCTATGCCGAAATTTTTGATGAGACTAAATTTTTATTGGCGACAAAAATTATCTTACTTATTCATCTTCACTGCCCCGTAAATCATATAGAGCGCCCCCAAACCGACTAAATCGTAAATAATTTTTGATAAAGCTGACATTGAGCCAAAAATTGCCGCGACTAAATCAAAATTAAACAGGCCGATTAGCCCCCAGTTGATGCCGCCGATAATTACCAAAATAACGGCGACCCAGTCTAAACCGTTCATTTTTTGCATATACTCACCCCCTTTCTTATTTTGAGCATAATTGACGCTTTTATTATAGCACATTTTTTCGGTCAATAGCAGTACTGGCTCCGTTGTCCATGTTTAACAAAAATACTTATTACCCGCGTCAGGCGTTGTGGGTTGTGCGTTTTCGCCATCTCAAATAGCTTTCCATAAACTCCTCTAACTTTCCGTCCAACACGCTTTCCACGCCTTGCGTTTCGTAATCAGTGCGATGGTCTTTAACCATTTTATAGGGCTGCATGACATACGAGCGCGCTTGATTGCCCCATTCGGGCGCGAGCGTTTCACCCCGTAACGCCGCTTCGGCGGCGAAACGTTTTTGCTCTTCCAGTTGAAATAATTTTGCTTTTAAAATTTTCAGCGCCGTTTCTTTATTCTGCTGCTGGGAGCGCTCGTTTTGGCAAGTAACCGTAATGCCCGTCGGCGCATGCACGATCCGCACTGCGCTGTCGGTCGTATTGACGCTTTGGCCGCCGGCTCCGGAAGAGCGATAAACATCAACGCGCAAATCCTCGTCTTTAATTTCTACGGCCGCGGTTTCCGGCAATTCCGGCACTACCTCTACCAGCGCAAACGAGGTATGCCTCATTTTCTCCGCGTCAAAGGGCGAGATGCGCACCAGCCGGTGCACGCCCGCCTCCGATTTCAAATATCCGTACGCCCAGCGTCCGGTTATTTTCAGCGTCACGCTTTTAATGCCCGCCTCGCCGCCCACGCTGCGCTCCAGCGCCTCCGCGCTCCATTTCTTACTCTCGCAAAATCGTAAATACATTCGTTCCAGCATCTGCGCCCAATCCTGCGCGTCCGTTCCACCGGTGCCGGCATGAACGGTTAAAACAGCGTTACTAACGTCGTATTTATCATTAAATAAAACAAGGAATTCGAGTTTGTCAAATTCCCCTTCTAATTCTTTAAATCTGCCGACAAGTTCAGACACCAAAGTATCGTCAAGTTTGGTGCCGGTTTTCTCCTCTTTTTGCGCGAGGGCGACTAACGCCTCTAAATCCCTGATTTTTTTTCCTAAATCGTCCCATTTTTTTATTTCTTCGCGCAGTTCCGCCGCCTGCCGGCTAATTTGCTTTGCTTTATTTTGGTCCTGCCAAAACTGCGGCTCCTGCATCTGCCGCTCCAGCCCTTGCAACTCGCTGCGCATTCCTTCCAAACGCAAAAGTTCGGCTGTTTTTTTCACCCGTTCGCGCAAGGATTCTAAATTTTTGAGTAAATTCTCCATCCACTACTAATTACAAATCATTTACAAATATACAAATTATAGTATAATAAATTTTACTTCTTACCTCCCCGCCTCGCCGGCAGGCGGGTTACTTTAAATTTCTTTCCGTGCCCCGGGATAATATAATCCGCCGACTGCAATAACTTCTGCCGGCTTTTTCTTAAAGCCACTTTATCTTTTACGAATTCGTCTGTCAATCGCAGTAATGACTGTTTATCCATTGGCGGCTCTTGGCCGTCTTCCCACCAAAACACGTCTCCCGCAATAGCGCCCTTCCCCTCTTTTGTCTCAACTAACAGCGATGCGTGCTCGTGCGCGTGCCCGGGCGTGGGAACAACTTTGACGGTCGTGCCTGGGATGGTTTTGCCGTCATAAAATATCTCGCGGTCGCCGCGATAAATCGTGTTGCCGTCATAAATATCCGCCTGCGGAAACAAGCGGATGTTTAAAATATGGTCCGGATGATAATGAGTTAAAAAAATAATGTCAATGTTTCCGGGTTTTAGTTTCTCTTTCGCCAACGCCCTTAACAGCAACTTATCGTTCGCGCCCGGATCAACTAAAATTAGTTTGCCTGAATCTTTAATTAAAGTTGTGGTCGGCGAAGCGATATATCCGCCTTTAGCTGGCCGCGCGTAACCTTGGATTAAAATTTTTATCTCACTCATAATTATTCTTCATGGCTTGCTTATTGCCCATACTCTCCCAATTCAACCTTTACCGTCTTCGCTTCGCCTTTATGCCAAATTCTTAAAGTAATTTCCTGCCCCGGCTTATATTTACCGACCTCTTTGGCTAAAATGTTTTTGCCGGTTAACTTCTCGCCGTTAACTTCCAAAATGATGTCGTTTTCCGCTATGCCCGCTTTATCCGCCGGGGAACCGGGGATCACCGCTAAATCCGTGCGCTGTTCGCCGCGGATAATAAGCGCGCCCTCGGTGACGGTTAAATTATTTTGGGTGGCGATATCTTCGGTTAACATTACGTAACGCACCCCGAGCCACGGCCGGACAATTTTACCTTCCTGCTTCACCGTTTCAATGGAATTTTTTACTTCATTGATTGGGATGGCAAAACCAATGCCCTGCGCGCCTTGGGCGACTGCGGTATTAATGCCAATCACTTGGCCGGCGATGTTTAATAGCGGCCCGCCGGAATTGCCCGGATTAATCGCCGCATCCGTCTGAATAATATTAGTCAGCTCTTCCGATATGCCCGCGCCGCCCGCGGTGATGGAACGCGCCAGCCCCGAAATTACGCCCACCGATACGGTATTTCTAAACTCTCCTAAAGCGTTGCCAATCGCAATCACGCTTTGGCCGACCTTAAGATCGCTTGAGTCGCCTAATTCTACCGTCGGCAAATCTTTAGCGTCTATTTTTAAAATGGCTAAATCATTGATGGGATCGCGCGCCAGCGCTTTGGCCGGATATTTTTTTTCGTCGTTCATCAATACGGTGTATTCCGCCTGCTCGTCCGTTACGACATGCTTGTTAGTCACGATCAAACCGTCAGCGGAGATAATAAAACCGGTGCCGCCGCCGACTTCTTGTTTTTGCGTGCCGTTTTGGCGCGTGCCCGGCACTAAAAAGTCATTGCCGAAAAAATCGCGGAAAAACGGATCTTCGCCGAAAGGATTATAATAAAATTGTTCCAATTTCGGCAAATCTTTAGTGATGATGATGCTTACCACCGCCGGATTAACTTTTTCTACGGCATCAACCACGGCGGACTCTTCCTGTACCCGCACGGTGCGCTGTTCCGCGCCGCTACTGCCGCCGGGTAAAATCTTCTGCCAAAAATTTCGTATTTGCCCGGTGGAAACGGCGCCGTTGGAAACGACTAAAAATCCGGCTCCCGCGCCAAAAATTGAGGAAAGTATGACGGCGGTAACCACGACGGTGACGATTAGATTTTTATTGTCTGGCATATGTTTAAAATTTTTAATTTTATAATTTTTAATAATGTCTAATTTTTAAACTCTAATAGACAAGTCCTGCTGTAAAATTAGTTGTTTAGAATTTAAAAAAGGTATATTAACAAAATCCCTGTTTTTATTCAAGGCATTGCCAACCGCTCGCGCCGCCCGAGGCCGGCCTAAAGCGAGCGCCAGGCCGCCGTAAGTTATTAGCCGGCCGCGAGGAATTTTTTTAGT
>Ga0210057_1005884_pt1 | contig 15548 bp, 13 predicted proteins | sample CryGeyCG2114_010_2_FD_183968 | JGI IMG/M metagenome (GOLD analysis project Ga0210057, IMG submission 183968) | Groundwater microbial communities from aquifer - Crystal Geyser CG10_big_fil_rev_8/21/14_0.10 (SPAdes) (version 2) | ecosystem: Environmental > Aquatic > Deep subsurface > Groundwater ...
GTTGGCTCCAGCGGCCAGGGCGATAAAATTTGGCGATGACTCGTTCTGACTTTTCCAAGCGCAGGTCAAAGACTCGGTTTTCATAAGAGTTAAGCTGAGTGAACTCACCCGTGGGCATAAAGCCGGCCTCTTCGGTTGCACTCAAGACCGAGTCAGGATCTAATCGATAAAAGGATGATGTGGAATCTACGAAGCTCACAGGGGCGCATTCAAACACAAGAATTCAAATTTCGCCAGTGGACAGTCCGTCTGGAGCGAAAAGCTTTTAGACGGTCTTTGTCAATCGTTCTGAAGCCAGATGGCAGCGTCTGTGTTCGGGCTAACCTCAAAACATCTGATGAGAGAATCCACAATTTTTTGGTGGAAAAACAGGCCTGGATTGAAAAGCATCTGAATCAGTTTGAAAAGTTGCGGCTGCAATTTCCTGAAAAGAAACTGCTTTGTGACGAGGAGTTTCCCTTTTTGGGCCAAAACTTGAGCTTACGAGTGGTGCCCACGCTACTCAAGAAAGTCTTTTTTTCTCGTCAAGAGCGGCATCTTTTGATGCATATTCCGCAGGCGGCTTGGGATGAGATGAGCGAAGAGGACATGCAGCAGTTTTTCCCGCAGTTAAAACAATTTTATCAACGAGAATCCATTCGGTTGATCACTGAGCGGTTGCAGATTTGGTCGGTGCAAATGGAATTGGCTCCTCGGAAGCTCAAGTTTCGAAATCAGAAATCTCGCTGGGGGAGCTGTTCTGCGCAAGGAATCGTGACCATGAACTGGAGACTGATTGGAGCGCCTCTCGAGGTGGTTGATTATGTCATTATTCATGAGCTCGCGCATTTGCAACACATGAACCACTCAAAGTCCTTCTGGACCTTGGTGGAAAGGCATTGTCTGAATTTGAAGGCATGTGAAGATTGGCTTAAGAACCATCAGATGAGTCTTGATTTTTTGCTCACATAAACGCTCTAAAAAGCGCAAAAATTGAAACTAAATCTTCATAGTTGAGAAGACTTCTGGAAATAGGGTCGTGGTGCTCTTTCCTTCGGTAAAGTTGTCCGATAGAATTTTAAATAAATACATCGATATTAAATTGCGGACGGTGAAAAACGATGACACGACCTGAGATTCCGAAGAACGAAGAGTTGCGACTAGAGGAACTCTATAGCTACCAAATTCTGGACACGGAGCCTGAAGAACATTTTGATGATTTGGTTTGGATGGCGGCAGAACTTGCCAAAACGCCAATGGCGATGATCAGTCTTGTGGAAAAAAATCGGCAATGGTTCAAATCTAAGACCGGCTTCGTGGCCGAGGAAACCTCCCGAGAAGTTTCGTTTTGTGGACATGTAGTTGCTTCAGGTCAGTCAATAGTTGTCGAAGACACCACCAAGGACAGTCGATTTGCGGACAATCCCTTGGTTACTAAGCATCCGAATATTCGTTTTTATATGGGCGTGCCGTTGATCAGTCCCAGCGGATCAGTGCTCGGAACCTTATGTGTGATGGACACGGTTCCACGAACGGTCTGTCCCCGACAAATTCGATCTTTGAAAACCTTGGCCCACCAAGTGGTCACTCTGATGAACCGCAAAGTTGAAGGGCGGGCTTTGATTCGAAACAATCAACTGACCTCGATTGGGGAGCTGGCTGGCGGGATCGCGCATGAAATCAACAACCCAATGGCGATCATCTCGGGGCGAACTCAGATTTTGCGCCGAATGATCGAGGAAAATCGATACGAACCTGAAAAATTCGAAAAAGATCTACAGGTTATTCAGGCCACCTGTGACCGGATCGTCAAAGTGATTCGCGGATTGTTGAAAATGTCTCGTGGAACTGTCGGCGATACTTATGATCGTATCCGTTTTGGAGTTTTGGTCGAAGAGGTGACCAGTCTTTTTAATCAGAAACTTTCACAGGGTGGGGTTTCTCTGGTCGTAGAGGGGGATCCTTCGGTCGAAGTGGAGTGTCGATCTATTGAGATTTCTCAGGTATTGATGAATCTAATTTCCAATGCGATTGATTCCTTGGTCAGCGCCAATGAACGGAAAATTTTTATTCGTTGGGCAGTGGTTGGCCAGAAGCTTCGAGTAGAGATCGAGGACACCGGGGCTGGTATTCCCGCAGACCTTCGTGACCGAGTGATGAAAGCCTATTTCACAACCAAACCTGCGGGTCAGGGAACAGGGTTGGGGCTCAGCATTTCTCAGAAGATCTGTGAAGCCCATCACGGTCGCCTTGAATTGGACAGCCAAACAGAGGTCGCGAAATTCGTGATGACCTTGCCCCTGGAGCTGGGGCGAAAATCCAGAAAAGCCGCGTAAATGGGCTTTTGTCAAAAACTTGAACAAGCGATTTAAGCTGTTCTCCCTGTAGATTTGAATCCGCATCGGCGTCTAGATTGCTTTGTCTAGAGCTTGGTTTATTTCTATTGGAGGAACTATGACAAAAATGTGGATACGTTTAATGGTAACGTTGTCGATGATGAGCTTGGTCATTGCTTGTGGAAAATCTAAAAGCGAGGATTCAGTTCAAGCTCCTCCCGTTCCGAAAGCGGATACATCTAAGGACACAGGTTCTGACCAAAACGGAGGTCTTCCCCCTGGCGCCCCAGGCGACAAAACCCCGCAATCCCAAGGTCAAACTGAGCATTTTGGACCAAGACAGTCGGGGCGTCCCGGTGACAGAGCTCATCGACCTCGTGGTCAGGACTCTTCCCCAGGTTTAGAGGTTTCTCGTGATCCTTTTTCCGGATCTGCGAATGATTATTTGCGGTCTTATTTAAACTATAAAATGGATCAAGTGAGTGGGGAACAAAAAACCCGCAATCAAAGTCTCGCTGAGCGGACTCAAAAGGCAGATTTGAAAATTGATTTTGATGGCACCGGTGATGTGGCGTTGGTGTTGAAGGTCGCTTCGCAAAAAAAACCTCAACGAATTCAAACCATCATTTTAGGTGGCACAATGGACCGCACCCGTCGCGCTCAATTGCGCAGTGATGAACCAGGAATTGCCGTTGGTGATGTTCAATGTTTGGATGTGCTTGTTGCGGGTCGACGTACCTGTGAAACGGCGAAGGTTTCTGTAAGGAGTTTAAATTCAAAGGCTGACTTGGAAATCATTTTTCGCCGCACGGATGTGAAGTTGAGCAGCCGATTTCCATCCAAGGTTTGTGTCAGTAACGATTGTGCAAAACTGCAACGGATGTTTTATCTGTCTGCCGAAGCCCCTCGTTCAGCTGGTGCGATGAAAAAAGCCAAACTGGAAACTTTTGAAATCATCGGTGGACGATCTGGATTTCGTTTTGTCTTGGTGACAAATTTGAAACAAGTTTTGACCGTATCGGGCCCTTTGTTGAATCCAGCTCAAAATCCCAACATGAATATTTTGGCGGATCGGTCTTTGAACATGGATGAATTGGTGGACCTGGATCATTTGGGCACCGTTAAAACAGATCTTCAAGAGGCCTTGAAGGAAGTTCGCATCACTGGCAATGACGGCAAAGGTGCAATCCAGCTTCATATCCTGATTGATGGTCGTTACGCAGATGGACAACAAGAGCAGGTAGATTTGAAAATTCAAAGAATTTCCACAGATATCAACCCCATCGCTGAGCGAGTGGGGTCAAAGTAATCCAATTCACTTGGTCCGGCATTTGCTGAGGTGTTCTGTGTTGGTTCGTGAACGAGCCAAAAGAGCACCATTTTTCTTCCGGGGGGGAGATTATGCAAATACCAAGAATCATTTTGGCCCTGATTTCATCATTGGGCCTCGTATCTGTGGCGTATTCACAAAATTTTGGTGGCATTTCAGGCGGCATCTGTCGTCTCGGTGACCCGATGTGTTCACCATCTCCCATCGGCGGTCATCCAATTGATCCTTCGCCCTATGATCCAAGACCGATGCCTCGTCCTTTGCCGCCTCCGATGCCTCCTCCCGGTTATGGGATGGATCACCGAGATGTTTATGTCGGTCGTTATTTGCGAAACCAAGATGTCGAGCTGATCTCTTTGATGAATCTAAGCCCATGGGATTTGCGGAATGCTGACTTGGATTCTGTCGAGGTCCTCTTGCGGGATGGGAACAGAGCTTATCTGTCGTTGGCCGTCGACGGCATGGTGGTGGCGCAGAATTCGTTCCTCAATGTCAGAACAGTTTTGGTTCCCAGTCGTTATGTGCCCTTGGATCGGGTTCGTCGCCTAGATCTGCAGGTTCGGGGAATGATTTATGTTGATCGCATCACTTTGAATTTTCGCCGCAGTGGTGGATATCAACCAAATCCTCCGCCTTACAATCCGCCGAACCAGGGCCAGATCATTGTTCCGGCGCAGATCAATCAGGTCTTTAATGCTCCGGTAAATATCGATTTGCTCCGTCAGTCAGCTTTGCTGAATTACCGCGGGTACAGAATTGATTCGATTCGTATATATGGACGGGCTTTGAATTCAAGCGCAGCCTCGGCTTTGGTCCGGGTGATGGTGAACGGCACGGTTCAGGGTCAGACTTATCTGAGCTCTTTTGGTGGAAGCTCTGCAGATGCCGTGATTTCTGGCACCTATGTGCTGGGCCAGAACGTGAATGCTGTGGGTTTGTTGCTCAATGGCGGAGTGCAAATCGATCGCCTAGAGGTTCGTCTAGTTCGCTTCTAGAGCCTTGCTGATATCCTTGGCAGGTTTGCAAAAACAGCTGAGAATTAAATCAGTTGGCTAACATGAGAATGTATTTGAGTTTTGATGACAGGATGATGTGAAATGGAAAGAGACTTTGGGGGAAATATGGAATTTCAAAATGCGAGCTCAGACTTGAACGTCATCCTGCCGGCGATGCCGATCCAGACTTTGCCGACAATGGTCGAGGCCCCTGAGTTGGGTCTGTACATGGACTTTCGTCTGTATCTGGCCGATTACTATCAGTATCGCCGAGAGCTTTCTAAAAAAGACATTCGCCAGTACAACTATGCGGTTTTTTCAGCCGGTGCAGATATCAAATCGCCGAACTATTTAAAAATGATTATCGAAGGCCGTCGAAATCTGTCCGAGGACATGATTTACAAATTCGCCAAAGCTCTGAGCTTGAACAAAGAACAGACCGAAGAATTTCGTCTGTTGGTTTTGTTTGGCCAAGCCACAGATCCTGCAGAAAGAAATCTGCATTTGAAGTCCCTGAATGAAAAACGGGTGAATGCGAAATTGCGAAGCGGTGAAATCGATCAAAAGACCTGGGAGAAAGTCCCCAGCTGGATCGCGTGGATCTTGTATTCGATGCTGGATCAGCAAGGCGTGAAATTTGATCCACAAAATCTGCGAGAGCTTTTGCGTAGCAAAGCCACCAGCGATGAAATCCGCGAAGCGCTGGATTCATTGATTCGTTCTGGCGAAGTTGTGCAAGATGCCGAAACGGGCGAGATGAAAAAAGCGCGGACCTTGATGGACGCAGCCGATGACATCCCGGTGGCTTTGGTGCGTAAGCTGCAAACGGAGCTGATGTATCTGGGGTTGGAAAGTTTGTTTCAGGACAACGCCACAGAACGAGAATTCGGTTCGGCGACCATGGCTTTGACCAAACAAGAATTCGAAGAACTGCGTTTTCAGTTGCGGAAGTTGCGCAAAGAAACTCAAAAAAATATCAGCGTCAAAAGAGCGTCTTCGAAAGGGGAGCGAGTTTATCAGATGAATTTGCAGCTTTTCCCCGTCACCAAAAGTGTGGAATAAAAGGGCAATCTTTTGCCCATAATGCTCAATGGCCAGGCGCATTGTGAGCCTGGACCAAATGTCTGGATTTTGTCAGAATATGTAATACGCCAGCTCACTTTTCCGTCAATTTGTGGATAACTTGGTGGAGGAAGTTGATAACTCTGCATTTTTGAGAGGGAAATGGGTAAAAGTGACCCCAAATCATGGCCAACATCCTTGCTTATAATTTCGACATTCGAGAGCTCTAGAAAATATGTTCTTATTGATAAAGAAAACGTTTACAATTCTGACCTCGACATCGTGATTCTTCAAAAGAGATTCGTGCTAAGAGAAAAGACAAATTTGGGGGTGAAATGGCTTCGACGTGGGTGTTGAAGTCTGAGGAGCATTCCGGGGCGCATGGGGACCCCGTTAAAAATGTGCACTTTGTAATTGGAAACGATTACGCACTTGCAGCTTAATTTAGGTTAACGCTGTACGGATTCCGGTGATTTGATCGCGTTCACCGAGAGTCCGTCATTTAGCGATCTCGACTGCCATTGTTCTCTGAAGGGTGTCAGTTTAAATAAACTTCGGGGAGGGTCTGGATGATTTTGTTTTTGGAAGCTCCCAGATCAACGAAAAACAAAAACTAAGAATGTAGTGCCTCAGCACGGATCGCTTGCGGACGCGGGTTCAATTCCCGCCACCTCCACCATATACGGAACCTGGAAATGGTTCTAAGTTGTTAGAAAGATTGAATTCTCCCCTCTGGGGGAATCAACCTCAGGTTCCGAGGTTCTACAGGGAATCAATAACTTATAAAGGTGTTTTGATTTAAGGGATTGGCGGAATGTCATTACGTGACCAATTAAAAAAGTTAAATGTAGGGATGAGTCGGAAAGCCGTTTCATTGTCTCGACATAGTGAAAATTGGTTTAGGGCGTTCACGATCGCGAATGAGACCCTGAGAAAGCAAATCCCTGCGAACCTTGAACTGCACTACATCGGCAGCACCTCCATTCCCAATATTCACGCGAAGCCAATCTTGGACGTTCTCGGTGTAGTCCCTTCAATCGAAGCTTTTGATAGCCATCGACCTGAATTGGAAGCTTTGGGGTTTGTTTGGAAAGGCGAATACGGGATTGCGAACAGACGATATTGTGTTCTCTATGATGAAACCGAAGAGTTTGGATTGATCCACCTTCATGTCTTTGCAAAAGAAGATCGTGAAGTTGAGAAGCATCTTGTTTTCCGAGATTATCTACGAAGTTCTCCGGAAGCTTCTAGTCGTTATCAAGACCTTAAAAGAAAGTTGGCCGAAACTCATACCGATGCTCGTGCAAATTACTCTGAAGGAAAAGCGGAACTAATAACTCAGCTTTTAAGTGAAGCATACGATTGGAAAAAGTTAAAAATTGCACGCCATGAAATTGGTCATGCGGTAATGGCATTAAGGTATGGCCAAAGAATTCAGAAAGTCTCACTCAAAGAGATGGACTCTGCTTTAGGAACGGATAACTACCGTGCCTTTATGAAACTTGAGCCCGTTGATCCAACAATTAAATTTACTGGTGAAAGGGCGCTTCAGAAAATCATGATTTCATTGGGCGGTTATGCCAGTGAGATTTTATTTTACGACGTAGCCAATATCGGTGGCGATGACTTAACTATTGCGGCCAAAACGGCTGAAGACATGTTGCAAGTCGAAGAGTTCAGAAATTGGTTAGCCACACTGCCAAGTCCGCAGCCGAGCGTGCTGGATATGATTGAGAATCCAAAGATCAGAGCCTACATCGATCGCAAGATTCGCGAGTGCGTGGAAACCTTGCGCCAGGTTAAACCGGTAATTCAATTGATCGCTGAAGAGCTTTATAAGAAGGAGGAACTTACCGGAGATGAGATTGCCGCCATCTTTGAAGAGGAAACCCAATGACCGTCCTTGCAGCATACTACGACACAAACTACGTAGGATTCCTAAGTGATGTTGAAGTGGCAGCAGTTCCTCCACGAGAGTCTTTCAAGATTCAATATAGCGAGGACCTTTCGATTGTATATGCAATTGTTGGTGACGAACTCGCGATCAATGTCATCAACACACTATTAATGTGGAATAGCATCGCCGCAATACAATCCAAAATTCAGTTGGACCAACTTCCTTTCATTCAGGAAGTAACCAGGGCGATGACCCATTTGGCGCGAACTTCTAAAAGCTACGCCCCTCAATACCGTGATACCAACATCTACATCTTTTCGGGACAACGGCTTTTTATGTGGCGAGTATCTGCCATAGCGTCGCAAAAACTATTTTCGCCACTTCAAGGGCTTCCAATGACTTTACCGCCGAATCAAATCCACTTTGATTGGTTCGGCAACAGGTCTTCGAAGCCAACTACTGTCCCGAGTTCAGAGTCCGACTTACGTTCTATACTCGAAACTCAAATCCTCAATGAGGACCAAGTCTGGCGATCAAATTTAGCACCCAACAGTCAGGTACCTCCTTTATTGAATGGTAGATTTACCACCGTTATCTCTTCTACGAACGGGAACAAACTTATATCCCATCCTTACGTAAGCTTTTTCGACATGATTTCTAGATTTGTTTGAATTTAGAAAAGTCCATCAGCTTGGGATTCGAGTCCTCTGATCAATTAACCCGTTAATCAATTTGGGCGTCGTCTTAGAATTATTTAAGCCTCTCTCTCGGCATACCTTTTGTTTATCTATGGTGATTGTTGGCGCAGTTCAAAGACCGCGTTAACTGAGCTTTTGGAAATCCGATTTCCGATCGGATGTCGGACTAAAGTTCTAACGCGCCAGGAGATCCCGACAGAATTCAGGAGATCTAAAATTAATTTCGTGAGATCCTTTTTTTATGAGTGCATCAAAGTTTAATACAGCAAAGATCAGAAAAGCTGATCTGAAGAAAAAAGGCTATCTGTGGCATTTCGGAGATTGCCTAGATTTGATGGACCAGATTCCAGATGAAAGTGTCCAGCTAATAGTAACGTCCCCTCCATATGGAATAAAAAAGGAATACGAAAAAGAACATACCCTCGCCGACGTTCTTTCCTTCCAGGAGGAACTTATTGAAGAGTGCTTTAGAGCGCTGAAGCCTGATGGCAGCATTTGCTGGCAAGTCGGCAACTTCGTAGACGGAGAAGGTGGCGAGAAGGTTCCGTGGGATATTTTACTCTACAAATCATTTCGAAGATTAGGATTGAAACTCCGAAATAGAATTATCTGGCATTACGAACATGGAATGCATGCACGCCACTTCTTTTCTGGCAGATATGAGACCATTCTTTGGTTTACGAAATCCGATGATTACTATTTCCACTTAGATTCAGTAAGAGTGCCTCAGAAACAACCGACTAAAAGATTTTATAAGGGACCACGTAAGGGTGAGATCAGCTCACATCCACTAGGTAAAAACCCCGGAGACGTCTGGAAGATTACTAACATCAAAAATGGTCACCCTGAAAAGATCGCTGATGGGCACCCTTGCCAGTATCCGTTGAAATTGGTTGAGCGGTTAGTAACATCAATGTCCCGCCCGGGCGACATCGTACTGGATCCGTTTGGCGGAGTGGCCAGCACGCTAGTGGGGGCCATAAAACATGGCCGGATAGGTATCGGAGCGGAAATCAATAAAAAGTACTATCGATTGGGTGAAGAGAGGGTCGAGAAGGCCGCGGCAGAGATGAGGGCTTTCTCCAAACTGAAGAAAGCCGATCGCCCTACTTCTTTAGACTCAATTCTTTAAGTAGCTCGTCCCGCAGTCGAACAAAATCGTCATGATTTAGGTCTTTGTTGGTTACGATGTAACTTGCAAAGTGGTCAATCGCAAGAAACTCTCCGATTGCATTCAGTTCTGCACTTTCTCGCATCGCAAGAAATGGATGATCGCGGTTTAGGGTTATCTCAAGAATATTTCCAGTCTTTTCTTTTACCACTTTGGTAAACACCATCGCCGTGTCCTCACCCTTCCGCGCATATTTGATATGTGGTCGAGTGAACATCAATTTAGTAGTAGATTCAGATTCTTGCTTCTTAGACTCTTCTTTCTTTTTCTCTGCAGGAGTTGCAGTCCGGCTTTTCTCAACTACTGCTGACCTAGTCTTCTCGATTGTTGAAAGAGCGTTCTTAACCGCGGAAGATCGAACTGCCTTCTGTACTCCTTTTTCAATATCAGGAATTTTATCTTCAAACTTTTTCTCGGCAATCGCCGCCGGCGCATTTGCATCTTCAATTTTCAGATTTTCTTTGAAGTACTTGTTGGGATTTTGAATAAGTGAACTAATTCGAAGGAGCTTCTTAGTATGTTCCGAGACATACTCAGTCAGTTTATTCCAATCGTCTGAGTCCTTTAGAAAGGAAGTCTTCTGGTGATCAGTTGTCCAGTCGTCCAAAAATAGTTGGCCAGCAATACGAGCATTGTGGTTGCTTGCCATTAGGCCTATCTCACGGTCTTTCAAGTCCTTATCAAGGACATTCTCTTCGATGATTCGCCCGTTTTTAACTAAGTCGAACCCGTATTTGTTATTGTGAGCCATCCCGCGATCAAGAATACCGATTCGTCCCCAAACTTTTCTTCCGTTAATTACTTTTTCAGGGATTTTAGTTACGCCAGGAATATCTTCGAACCACTTTATCCTAGAAGGAATAATTGCTGACTCTTCCTGATCGCCCTTCAGGTTTTCAGTGCCAACATCCCGTAAAGCGTTAGGGTCTTTTTTTACGCGCTTAAGGAAATCGGCCGTTTCATCTTCGATTTTGCGAGCAGAATTATTCCAGACTTCGTAGAACGGTCCGGCCGCGAGAACATTCTCTTCATTGAAGGTGATGTTCATCACGTCATCGAAATCTTCAAAATCGATTTTGAGCTTTGGATTTTTCGCTAGGCGAGGGCCAAATACCCTGCGAAGGCGATTGAGAATACTTCCTTTGCTTCCTGGGCTATAGCGTTCATTTCGAACTTGAATTTCTGTTCCGTGACCATCAGGAAAATACACGCCAATCTTTGCGGCCTCATCTGCTGACATTTGATCAAATTTAAGTTTCCAGTCGTTGGATTTTTCAAATTTTACTCGGTCGAACTCTACGAAGTGAACTACCTTCGGCTTATCATGATGGGCCGTAAACACTCGGAACTTGCTTCCGATATACATCGCAGCTGACTTGAGCCCTAGTCCGAAGTGACCGATGAATCGACCATCTTCTCCCTTAGAGGATTTAGCTACAGTAAGAGCATCAATAAGACCCTGCTGGTCCATGCCGCCAGCATTATCCTTAATTACAAACCACGCGTCTTTTCCGACTTTCGCCGATATCTCAACTAGTAACTTCTTACCTTTCTTCTTAGGCTTAGGAAGGGCAATCCAAGAGTCTAAGCTGTTATCCACCAACTCGGTGACGACCATTGGGAACGCTCTTGATCGCGCTCCAAGCTTTCCGAATAAACTCACATCAGGTGTAATTTCTCGCTCTATTGCCATGCAACTACCTTAAATCCTTAAAGTTTCTCATTTTTAGATCTTCTTATCATAACGGGACGCGTGAGAGATGTCAATAAGACGCCTTATTGATTCGGATCAATAAACGATCTAATTGATCTAAGAATGTAATTTTTGGATCAATTAACCGTCTTATTGATGTGAGTCCTTCGTAATTGTATAAGTATCGCTCTCAGAACCCATCAAATCGTGCGTAGCAAATTATTTGGATAAGTTTCTTGATTTTTGGATAAAAATATGACATCCTGCGCTTAAGAGTCCGTAATCGTTACGGAAGCGAAGGATGATTAAATGGCGAAACGAAACACAGTGACGATTAGGACGATGGGCAAGGCTTTCGAAGCAGAAGCCCTGACCTGCTCTCCACATGATGTCGACATCAACTCAGTTACAGCTATCCAGTTTTATCATGAAGCAAACATGGCACGTCGTCGCAAAGAGATGACCGAGAAATCGACGGACATGTTCAAATTGACATGCACGAATGATCTTCCGCTTCCTGATGAAGTCTCCGCCGACGAACTAGAAGCTGAAGCAGTCACAAGCCACAAACGTATTATCCTTACCGACAAAGAACTTAATGTAATTCATGGTCACGAAAGTGTACTGATTGCTCGCGAAACCGACGAACAGATTCTCATCTTAAGAATTAAAAAGTCACTTTCTCCGGACTCGGTTTTCTTACTTCAAGTTAGACACGCAGCAAAGGAGGGCCTGTTGTATCCGGCTGTCCGCATGGAAGTGATTCGCACCCTCGTTGATGACATGAAGCTCGACATTCGAGACGCTCAGTTACTCTTAGTTAATCCGAAAGGGAAAAAACCCTCACCTAAGGAAGTAACGTCAGAGCTTCGTGTAGGGCGTCTTTTTGAAGCCAATCCTGGCTATAAAATTCCGTTCACCGGCTTTGAATTGGATAAGCACTCATTCTCAAATCTGAAGTATCTGGTCGGTAACAATACGATTTTCAATGAGATGCAAACCGGTAAGGATAAAAGCGATCATTTCCTTCGCATGGCCATTACGGCTACAAAAACCCGTAGCAAGCGTCTAAACTCTGAAGTCCCTCCGTTGATGAAATATCCTGACACCAAAGATGTTCTCTTCGCTCAGGGTTTGCCCCAGTCAAAAGCTTTGTTGCGCGCTAAGTACCCTGAGGAAAATCAAGCGCAGCACCCCCAGAATGATCTCGTCTCAGCAAATCAAAAACTGAAAAACACCGATACGTTGCTTCTGATCAAACACCAAATTGACAACAATCCGACAACAAATGCCCTGTTGAGACAGGTCTTGGAGATCAATTTCACGATGGCCGAGCTTTCGACGAATGCCAGGAAGGAAATCCTGCGTTCATTATTTGAGCTAGCGCCGCAGGATTTTGCAGACATCTTGATTGATAACCACCCTGAACTTGCCGTCGAGAGTCTTAACAAGAAAAAGCAAAGGTTCGAGAAACTTCTAAAAGGTGTCAATTGAGTCACTTTGAAATAGACGCCACTCAACACGACATTTTTTTGAGCCTCGCAATAAATACTTTTCTCACTGCAGGCGGTGGCAGGCTTCTATTCACGGACGGCGGATTAGCGTTTCGCGCTCACTGCTCGGTTACTCCGCCTATACTGAATGGTTATAGGCCCGACGCGATTATCGTACGCCAAACTCAGCTTTGGTTAATTGAGGTCAAGAGTTTCGAAGATCTGGCTTCTAGCCACACCTCGAAACAACTAGCGAACATTCGAAATCTCATGATCCGAAATGAGGAGATTAGCTTGAATCTCTTTATTTTTGGGGATCGGCACCGCAACGTCACCGTGCCAAGAGAGCTGGTTGATCTCGTAGGGAGCGATCGACTCATCATTAATCACACTCCCCTTAATGTAGGAGCCGCGCAATGAATCCAAAATATGCCCCGGCGTTGTCGCCAAAGCAGCACCAAACAGAGGCCGTCGATGCCATGCTACTCGGAAACATTGCGAACTTCGATGACCAGGGCCTTGGCAAATGCAAGCAAGCGTATGACCTCGCTGGCCGTTTGTTCCAAGATAATAAAATTGACTTGATGGTGATGGTCTCAAAGGCGTCATTAAAAGACAATTTTCACTTTGAAGTTTCAAAGGATGCAATCCAACTAATATCTCGGGTGGCTACCGGAAATAAAATTGAACGTCGTAGAATTTATAAATATCCCTCATATCACATCCTGATAATTTCTTATGAGAATGCAATTAATGATAACGAGGAGCTACTCGATCTGCTTTCCAAAAATCGAACCCTCCTTTGCCTCGATGAAGCTCACTATATTAAGAACCCATCTGCTAAACGAACAGAAGCTTGCTTGAAACTCTCAGAAAAAGCTGTGCGAACGGCCATTTTCACCGGCACACCCATCCCGAATAGTGTCGAGGACATTTACACGCAACTTAGATTCTTGGGCCATGATGTTGGTGCGGATTTAGAAGCGTTTAAGCTTAGATTCGGAGACATCGGCGCTTTCAGAGACTACCTAAGTGCGACGATGATACGCCGAAAAAAAGAGAATGTGATTGAACTGAATCTGCCAAAAAAGAAAGTCACCCATATCAAGGTGAAGCTCACTCCAGACGAGCGTGCAGTATATGACAAGGCAGCGTCCGACATGCTCATACAGTACGAGAGCAAAAAGAATCAGAAGACAGAGATATCAATTAACGGAATTCTATCACAGCTGGTACGACTTACGCAGATTACGTCTAACCCTGAACTGCTGATACCTGGATATGATGGCACGCGGGCTAAGATTACTAAGTTGGATGAGATTATCGAGAGGTCGGTCGCCTCGGGCGAGAAAATCATTGTTTGGACCGGATACCGCCAGAATGTTCGTTCACTTTTGCAAAGATATAAATCTCACGGTGCAGTTTCGATCTTCGGAGAAATGAAAAAAGACGAAATCCAATCGAGTGTAAAACGATTCAAGGAAGATCCAACATCGAAAGTTTTGATTGCCACGCCAGCTTGTGCTCGCGAGGGATTTACCCTTACTTCCGCGTGCAAGGCAGTTTACTTGGACAGAAATTTCTCTTTGTTAGACTGGGTACAGAGCCAGGATCGTATCCACAGAATTAGTCAGACGAAGGAGTGTGAGATCATAGTGCTCATGGCAGAGGACTCAATCGACACACGAATCGATGATATCTTGGATCGAAAGGATCACATTCAAAGATTTCTTTTGGGAGATATCGAAGAGTATATGGGCTTAGAGAATATAAAGCTAAGCGAGCTTAAGGCTATTGTCGGAGGTCGAAGTGTCTGATTACTACACGCCACAACGCACACGAAATATGTACGACCCTAAGTCAGAAAAACCGTTCAAGCTAAGCAGATCGAAGATAGAACAGTTTATGAACTGTCCTCGTTGTTTTTACATCGACAGACGGCTCGGTGTTTCCCATCCTCCTGGATTTCCATTCAATTTGAATTCGGCTGTAGATACCCTTTTGAAAAAGGAATTTGATGATTATCGGTTGAAACAGAAACCTCATCCATTAATGAAAAAGTTCGGTTATTCCGGCGTGCCCTTTCAACACGTCAATCTTGATCAGTGGAGGGATTCTTTGAGAAGAGGAATCTCTTTTCACCATAAAGAAACCAATTTAATTATCACGGGTGGCGTCGACGATGTTTGGGTCGATGCCGATGGTTGGCTTAACATTGTTGATTACAAGGCCACCTCAAAGAATGGCGAAGTTAGTCTGAATGCTGATTGGCAAATTGGTTATAAGCGGCAAATGGAAATGTACCAATGGTTGTTCAGACAAAACGGTTTCAAGGTCTCGGACACTGGCTATTTTGTATACTGCAACGGTGACACCTCTTTAGAAAGATTTGACTCCAATCTCAGTTTTAAAATCTCTATTCTTCCTTATTCTGGAAATGATTCTTGGGTGGAAGATTATATTTTCAAGATCAAGCAGGCTCTGGATTTGGATGAGATTCCCGAACATTCCGATTCTTGCGATTACTGCGCATATCATTTGGCGATAGCTGCAGTAAGTAATGCACGCTAATCCAACCCAACCAAAAAGCCATCGGTTGGGTTGCCGGTTTTGTGACATCCTAAAATTTGATCAATTTGAGATATGGCTCTCTATAAACGCGTATAAATTCGATGATCCCATAATCAGTTCCATAGGTAATTGAATTGTCATACAGCCACATATCACCATCTTCCCTGAATATCTGCTGAATACGCAGAACGGCTGCTGACCAGCCGGGAGTTTTGCTACCACTTACATTGTTAACGATTCGTTCGCAAGCATCTTAAGAGTTGGTTGAAAAAACTCCGGTGCTGGCGGGATTCCTCCAAGGCTACTGTGCGGTCTCTTTGTGT
>Ga0210057_1005885_pt1 | contig 15546 bp, 14 predicted proteins | sample CryGeyCG2114_010_2_FD_183968 | JGI IMG/M metagenome (GOLD analysis project Ga0210057, IMG submission 183968) | Groundwater microbial communities from aquifer - Crystal Geyser CG10_big_fil_rev_8/21/14_0.10 (SPAdes) (version 2) | ecosystem: Environmental > Aquatic > Deep subsurface > Groundwater ...
TTGAAAAAATTCATTTTATGACGATAACTTAACATAATTTAAATGAAAAATCCATCATCTAAAGTTATCCACAGAATCGTTTGACGCAGAAAGAGTATAATAATAGAAAGGCTTTAAAAGGTCGAAATTTAATTATGCCTTAATAAACTCCTAACAAAAAAGGTCGAAAAAATAAAAAAATAATTTAAAAAAATGACTAAAATAACTCGTAATATTTTAAGCGCTTTTTTCGTCGCTGTTTTGGTTTTAGTGTTTTCATCCAGCATTGCTTCCGCGGCAAATACCATAACCACCGCGAGCATCACCGCGAGCAGCACCTCTGATTTGAGAGTCGGCAACACCAATTCCTATTACAAAGTCACTTTTGTGACAACCGGGCTCACTGCCAGGAACGCGTCTACGACAATAATCACGATAGTGTTCCCTGTCGGTTTTAGTATCGCGGATAACGATAACCTTCTTGCAAGCAGCACTATCTGTAATATTCTGTGCGATGCTACTGACGCAATAACATTCAACGGCTCAGACATAACAGTCACCGGGGCAACTTCCACTAATTCCACCCGCACAATCGCTTTTTCAATCACTTCCACCACTCTTTGGGCCGAAGGAGACACCGCGAGCACCACATTCAGCTTTACCGGAGCAACTGGAATCACCAATGCCACAACGTCCGGCGCTACCGCGACTACCACTATCCAGATTAACCCCTTAGCAGTTGATACTCCTTCTTCAACAGTTTCCGGAGTCACTTTGACCGCCGACGACGCAACTAAGCTTGTCTACAGACGGCAAGCGTCGAGCACAACCGATAATGGAAGCGTGATAAGCGGAATAGTCTTCGGCCAGCAGCCGGTGATAATAGCCCAGGACCAATACGGCAATACCAGCACTACCTACAGCGGAACCGTAACCTTGACGGCATCATCAACCGCCGGAGGAACATTAGGCGGCACGGCTTCGGTAGTCGCTGTTAACGGCGTGGCCACAACCACCGACCTGAAATTTACCGTTGCTGCCGCTGACCAGGAAACGTTCCAGATATTAGGCAATCAGGGTTCGCTGGCAACAGCCACTTCTTCAACATATACGGCTGACGTCGTTGCTACTGTTTTGGTTTTCACGACTCAACCGGGCAATGGAATGACTACTGAACCCCTTACTACCCAGCCGGTAGTAACGGCCAAAGACGCTGACAACTTTGTTGACACCGATTATACCAGCACGATCGCCTTATCGCCCACTTCAACAACGGCTCTCGGCTCATTAGCCAACGGCATCAAAGCCGCCGTTCTCGGTGTGGCAACATTCACCAGTGTTGTCTATAACCCCAGCGCTGATTCGGAAACCTTTATGTTATCGGCCGACGACAGCACTCTTCCAACGGTGGACTCAAATTCCGCAATTGCTCAATTCTATAGAGGCGTAGCCAGCGGCAACACCTACATTGCTCCAGCTCAAACGACTACGGCCACAACGGAGACAACTACAACGACCACAACGCCGGCCACTGCTACAACGACCGCTCCGACAACTACCACTACAGAAACGACAACTCCCGCAACGACTGCCGCGACAACCGGAACCCAAACCCAGCAACAGCTTTTGGATTCGCTGATTGTTCAGCTAAAATCCCTGCTTCAGCAGGCAGCTTCGTTGGGTATCACTTTACCGGCCGGGTCAGAAGCGTATCTCGCTTCTTCCAAGCTTTCGGAAATGACTGAAGACCTCGAACTCGATTCTACCGGCGAGGCGGTGAAAACGCTTCAGCAGTTCCTTAATGCCCAAGGATTCACGCTGGCTTCAAGCGGCGCCGGTTCTTCCGGACAAGAAACAACCCGTTTTGGCGGTTTAACCAAAGCGGCTCTTGCAAAGTTCCAGAGCAGCGTCGGAATTTCTCCGGCTGCCGGATACTTCGGTCCGATAACCAGAGCGTATCTGAAAACAATCGGATACTAGGATGTGTAAATCTAAAAGACCCCTTTCGGGGTCTTTTAGATTTCGCTGATAGATGCTGATGTAGCTGATTAATACTGATTAATACCATACTGATCGATGCTGATGACGCCGAATTATAATGATAATTTATTTGCATGGGCGTATCGTTTAATGGTTAATTTCTACGAGCCGAAATTTATCAGAAAACCTAATTTATATTTTGAGCTTTTTAAATATCCCCAAAATTGTTTTTCATCTGTTAAATTTACTTGATAGAAATAATTAAACTGTTGCTAATTCGTTGTTTCAACTGCCCAAGCGTACTCCCGTAATTTTTAAGAGTTTTTTCTCTTAATTGAGCGTCTTTTTTGGAAAGAAACGCCTCATAATAAACCAGATTCCATGGCCTGCCTAATTTTGTAAATTTTACTCTTCCATAATTATGATCTTTAAATCTATTTCTTAAATCGGCTGTATATCCCATATAAGTTTTGTCAAATTTATTTTTTAATAAATAAACATAGAACATATCATTGACTAAATTATATATAAAATATATCTAATAATAAAACAATTACCGCGTAATTGTGCGATAAAATAATCCCGCCGGTCCAATGGACCGGCGGGATTTCATCCTTACTCTCAAGATAAGGACTACTAAATACTAGACGTTAGGACTTCGCGGTAACCGTGGCCAATGAAGGAGTGCCATCAACATACAAGCTGTAGATGGTGTCATTCAAATTGCCGTTCGAGTTGCCGTCGTAACCCAAGTCGGTTTCTGCGACGCTGAACAAGATATTTCCCAAAGCGCTTACAGAGAATTGGAAGCTATCGTTGTTAGCCGGTGACGAGCTGGACAATTGAATCGTCAGATATCTCCACGAACCCGCGGTAATCTTAAGATTCGTTGTCGGAGTTGCTACCGCATTAAGGTTGAACTTAATCGTGGAAGAAGCTCCAGTCGCGCCGTCAGTGGCAAAAGTGGAAGTAGTGTTCCAGGCAGAAATATCGCCCGAAGTGCCTCCTATCGCCGAAGAATAAAGCTTGAAGTTAACGTTGCTTGTCGCAGTTCCGGAGTTAGCAAAGGTCAGGGTCGTGGTCGCCAAGTAAATGGCTGCCGATCCGTTATTGGTGATTTTGAAGACACCAACGCTTACACCGGTGCTAAGTCCAACGGTAGCCGCCGTCAAAGGCGAAACCGCTTCAATCTTTACGTTGTGAGGAACAACATGGCTTACGCCGCTTACTGACGCCGTACCGCTCTTGGCTCCGGTCGTTAAAGCGCTGACCGAACCCTTGATGGCGATATCGCCAGTTGAAGAAGCAATCTCAAAGTAGAAGCGATCGCCCAACCTTGATGTGCCGCCAGCTGAAACATCGGCTTTCACGTAAATCGTGGTGCCGGTTATAGGCACTGTTGTGGGCAGCAAATTGTCAGACGCGGTAAAGGTTACTTTACAGCCTCTATTTGAGTAACAAGCGTCAAACTGCGCGGCTGTCGCGAACGCGGTTGTGCCGCTGTCCTGATAAAGTTTGATGTTTGTCAGGGTCGTGGTCGCCAAGGTATCTCCAACCGAAGTCGTGGCATAAAGCGTCAACGACGTAATTTTTTGCGTTTCAAACTGAGAAGTCAGTTTGAAGGCAAAAACCGTCGCCTGAGAAGTTCCGACATTAACCACCTGGTTGGCTGAAGGCGAAGCGCCTGTTCCGGAAATCAAAGAGAGAACCAATTTTCCCACTGAAACAATGGTCATCGCCTGTCCGTCTCCGGCGTAGGTAATGGCGCTCGTGTCAGTTAAAGTGTTCCCGGTTGAATAACCGGACGCAACCGTCGTCGCTGTTGAAGTTGTAACAGCGAAGGCGTGCGTGCTGGTGCTGGTGTCATCCGTGTCGCTAACCACATTGCCTTTAATGTGCAATATCACCGGAGTTGCTTTTGAAACAATAAGCGGTGTTGCGAAAGTAAAGGTAACGGTTGCGGCATTGGTCGCGGTTGAAGCCGTTGTAGTAAGGGCGCTTGTTTCGCTGTCCTTATACATCTGGAGATTTGAGATATCCGTGTACACAGTACCAACTTTGGTGTCAAACACCTTGATGGAGCTGACTTTCACGTCTTCACCTCCAGTGCTGGCATCCAACCGGATTGTCGCAAATTCATAGTTGTTTGTTCCAACAACTACGGAATTGGCAACCGGAGTAACAAGAGTGGTCACGGTTAATTTAGCAGCTGAAATAGCAAGTGTTATGCCATCAGTTGCCGCCGTAGCCAAACCTGTGTCTGAATCGCTCAAGAGGTCGTTTGAAACCAATCTCTTGGCTGAAGTCAGGTCGAAAGATTTCACCAAATAGGTGTCGCTCGCGGTCGCGGTTGAAGGAATTGAAGTTTCAACCGTAATCGTGTTATCCACACCCGCGGTCAAAATCGGGTACGCGGAAAGATTGGCGGTATAAACTGCGCCTACCCCAATCGAAGAACCTCCAACACTAAAGACCGTCGCGCCGTTAACCTTCACGTAAACCGTTCCGGTTATAGGATGGGCGCTAGTGCCATAAGTGGCTGAAGTCGCGATGTAAAACTTTACCTGGCGAAGTTCATAATTCTCGCCATTTGGTTTGGCAAGATATTTAGCCAAAACCACGCTGTTCGCTCCCGGGGTCAATGCCGAGCTCGGAGAATCCGAAGCTCTCTGCAAAGTAATAGAACCGGAACCGATTGTGGTCTGGTTGAAGCTGTTGCCAACCGGGAAAGTTGTATCGTTTGTCGGGCCGGCAGACGGCGTAATGGAAACACCGGTGGTCGCGCCGACAAGATTAATGTCGTAATCGTTGTAGGTTACGAGCTTAATCGTTTTAGTGGTTCCGCCCACGATCTTCGCTTTAACGGTAAAGTCCTTGGTCAGGCCTTTATCAATAAAGTACGGGGTCGCGAGAACGAAATTTACATACAAGCCGGAGGGCTGGACTGTCGCCAAAACCGTGCCGTCCTGCGCCACTAATTGAACATCCTGATAATCCGCGGCTGCGGCATTACCATAGTTGTAAAGGGTCCATGACTTAATATTGACCCCTTCTTTGCTTGACGCTTCCACAATCCGGAATTTGGTTATTTCCTGGAAGCTGTCCGCGTCAACGGTCAAGGTTGAAGAACCGGTTGACGTCTGAACATCCAAAGTGGTGCTCGCCAAAGCGTTTCCGCCGTTAACGACGTTCATTATCGCGCCGGTCAACGGGAAAGTGCCGGAAATTGAACCGGCGTCAGACGTAATGTCGGTTGCCGCGCTAATGGCAAAAACAACTGTTCCGTTGTAATCGCCGCCAAGGAGGTTAAAGCGAACCAATAAGGTTTCGCTTGTGCCGGCCTTAATGACAACCGGGGTGCTTGCCATGTTAATCGTAATGGTGTTGTCGGCATTAACCGAAGTCACCACCTGACCGTGACGAACGCCCGCGGAATCAAGAATATCAACGCCGTTCAATTTGGTGTTAGCGACAAAGCCGCTCTTTAACAAATTGATTGACGTGATGCTTACGTCTTTACTGCCGGCTGTCAAAGCAACTTTTAAGGCTGAATTGAAAGCCGTGCCGCTACCAATAGTTTTGGCCGCTGGCGAATCTGACGCCACTGCTATTGCCAAAACTTCGCCGTCCGGCACTGCTGGGGCGCTCGGGGTTGTCGGAGTTGTCGGGGTTGTCGGAGTGGTCGGGGTCGTCGGAGTGGTCACGGCCACTGAAGCAATGTAAGCCCGGGTCTTAGGTCCAAAATATCCGGCTGGAGGAGTGATTTCTTTAGCCGCCTGATATTTTGCCAAAGCCGCTTGGGTCAATGAACCAAAATATGTGGTTTCATTGCCAACCGAACCGGCTCCGGATGCGGCAACCTGATAGCCGGCGGCATTTAAGAACTGCTGCAAAGCTTTTACATCATCTCCTTTTGAACCAAGGGTGAGGTCCTTAGTAAAAGAGTATGTAGTTCCTTGCGTTGTTCCTTGAGCCGTAGCTAATTGGGTCTGCAATGCCTGGATTTGAGCTAACAATGCGGTAATCTGTGCTTGGAGATCATCAACGGTAACTGCTGACACCGGCATCATTAATGAACCGGAAAGAAAAACAGCCGTCGCCAATGAAATCGCTATTGAACTAATTTTTCTACTCATTTTAAATTAAATTTTAATCGACTTAATAATTTTTGCTTTTATAATTTTTGGAAGATTATCGCTTTTATTCATCGACCCGCCGCTAAGCTTGTGAGGTTAGTTAGCGGAATAAATAAAGAAATAATCTGTAGTGTCTTAATAAATAAAAAACTCGCTTTTCAAAGCGAGACCGATTGCACTTCATGAAACATTGAGCTTGAAACATGAAACATTCAAAAAATTATGCTTCATGATTCATGTTTTATGCTCCATGAAATACGGCTCAGCCTCACTCTGAACCCTATTTGCTAATTATATCAAATAGCCAACATCAATCTTGTTGATAGCTATTTGGATAACTATTAAATATAACGTAATTATTGGCCAAAAGTTACGCGGTTTTAAGCTGGTAATAGGTTCCGGGACCGCCGGGGCCAACCCGTTCAATCACCCCCTCTTCGCAGAACTTCTGAAGGTCGTAACGGAGCGTTCTTTCGCTAACTCCGGGGAATGCGGCAACTAAATCTTTAATCCGGCAATTTTTGACTTGCCGCATTATATCTACAATTGCCGATTTCCTCATTGCCGAATTCTCCCTGCCTTGCTCTTTAGCTTCTGACTGTTCGGCTTCCGGGGACATTATATTGGCTTTAGTTTCTAATACTATTGGCACAGCCGGGTTAGATTTTGATTCGGCATTTTGAGAAACCGGGGCCTGAAAGAATTCTTCTAAATTCAATTCGGCAATTGCCGAATTGCTTTGCCGGATTGCAATATTAAGATTGCCGATTTCCCGCAACAGCACCTGCGACTGGATATATCCTATTTCCCCTATGCCTTGGCTAAAGTTTATTAAAGTTTCTAAAAGAGAGAGTGAATTGCTTGAAAACAAATTATTAGAAGAACCGGCTTCTAAAAGATCAAGCCCGGCTTTTTCCAGCCGGGTTCTTAAATCGGCATTTTTAACGCCGGCTCCCAGCCGAAAAACGGCATAACAAATTTCATAGGTCTTTTTGGCAAAACTAGACAACATTAAGCTTTAGTATCTTATATTCCCTGGCTGAATGTCAAGGGAAAACAAAAAGGTTGACCCCGTTAGAAGTCCTGGGCAGAAAAATTTCTTGGAAATTTTTCTGTTTTTGAATAATGGCTTGAATTCCCATTTCGGGTAAGAATCAATTAATTATTATTTAATTTGGAACCCAACAGACTTCTAACGGGGTTGACAATATCGCTTTAACTGATAAAATCGTTCTATATTAAGGTCGTTAAAAAAACTTATTAATTATGAATTTCAAACCCCTTTCAAATCATGTTTTTATTGAACCGCTGGAAGAAGAATTAAAAACCAAGTCCGGCATCGTCCTTCCGGATACCGCGGAAAAAGAAAAACCCATCAAGGGCAAAGTAATCGCCATCGGTCCGGGCAAATTAAGCGAAAAAGGCGAACGCCTGCCGATGACGGTGAAAATCGGCGATATGGTCCTGTTTAAGAAATACGGGCCCGATGAAATCGAAATCAGCGATAAAAAATATTTGGTCGGAGACGAAGACGACATCCTTGCTATCCTTGAAGGATAGCAAGAAATTAAAATTAAAAAATCAAAAATCAAAATTATTCCGATTCTATCGAGAACCCTCGACAGAGTCGGGGCAATGTAAAATTGTAAAATGATCGCAAAACTTGCTGACTTTAACATTTTAATCTGTCATTTTACATTTTGATATTTACATTTTAAATTTAACTTATTATGGCTAAACAAATTTTATTTGACGAAAAAGCGAGAACTAAATTAAAAGCCGGAGTGGATAAGCTGGCCGATGCCGTAAAAATTACCCTTGGCCCCAAAGGCCGGGCGGTTATTTTAGACAAGGGCTACGGCTCCCCCACCATTACTTTGGACGGCGTAACCATTGCCAAAGAAATAGAATTAAAAGACAGGATTGAAAACATCGGAGCCGAGCTCATTAAAGAAGTGGCCTCAAAAACCAATGACGTTGCCGGCGACGGCACCACCACTGCCACTCTTTTGGCGCAGATTTTCATCAACGAAGGGCTTAAAAACGTCACTTCCGGCGTTGACCCTATCGCTATGCGCCGGGGCATGGAAAAGGCCTACGAAGAAGTCCTGGCTTCCCTTAAAAATCTTTCCCAAAAAATAGCCAATAAGGAAGAAACCGCCCAGGTGGCGACTATCTCCGCCCGCGACCCGGAAATCGGCAAATTAATCGCCGATGTCATTGACCAAGTCGGCAAAGACGGGGTGGTAACGGTTGAAGAAGCGCAAACCTTAGGACTTTCCAAAGAATTGGTGGACGGTCTGCAGTTTGACCGCGGCTATGTCTCCGCTTATATGGTCACCAACCCCGAACGGATGGAAACGGTTATGGAAAACCCTTATATCTTAGTGACTGACCAAAAAATTTCCAGCATCGGTTCCCTGTTGCCGCTTTTGGAAAAACTCGTCCAAACCGGCAAAAAAGATTTAGTAATTATCGCCGACGATATCGACGGCGAAGCCCTGGCCACTTTGGTGGTCAATAAAATCCGGGGCGTCTTCAACGTTTTAGGAGTAAAAGCTCCGGGCTTCGGCGACCGCCGAAAAGAAATGCTTCAGGATATCGCCACCGTCACCGGCGCCGAATTTATTTCAGAAGAAATCGGACGCAAATTGGAAAACACCGACATCATTGCTTTGGGCCAGGCGCACCGCGTGGTAGCCAACAAAGACAACACGACCATTGTCGGCGGCAAAGGAGAAAAAAAGGAAATTGAAAAAAGAATCGTCCAGCTGAAAGCCCAAATCCAGAAAACCGATTCCGAATTCGACAAAGAACATCTTCAGGAAAGATTAGGCAAACTTTCCGGCGGCGTAGCCGTCATTAAAGTCGGCGCGGCCACCGAAGTGGAACAAAAAGAAAAACAGCACCGGATTGAAGACGCCGTAGCCGCCACTAAAGCCGCCATTGACGAAGGAATCGTTCCCGGCGGAGGCGTGGCGTTAATTCGAACCGCCAAAGCCGTGGAAGCCCTGATAGACAAATACGATAAAAGCCAATTAGCGGAAATTGTCGGCGCTAAAATAGTTTTGGAAGGGCTTTACGCTCCTTTAAAGCAAATTTCGGAAAACGCCGGCTACAACGGCGCGGTTGTCTTGAATAAAGTTAAAGAGGGCAAAGATGATTTCGGTTTTAACGCTGCCACCGGCCAGTTTGAAAATCTTATCAAATCCGGCGTCATTGACCCGGCTAAAGTCACCCGTTTGGCTCTCCAAAACGCGGTTTCGGTCGCTTCCCTGCTTTTAATCACCGAAGCGGTGGTGGCGGAACTGCCGGATGAAAAGAAAGACAAAATGCCGGGCCAATCTCCGATGGGCATGGGAATGGGAGATTACTAATAAATTCCCGGAAATATTTTAAAACGGAGGCGCTTGCCTCCGTTTTTATTTTCTGACAAATACTTGACAATATTTACCTTTTTTGTTTTTATGCTGATAGCATTTTAAAAACGAAGTTTAAAGAAACTTCAAAAAAGAAAGGAGTTTTTCATGGAAAACGGAAAAAGGATAAGCTGGGATGATTTTTTTATGGGGACTACTAAACTTTGCGCGCAAAGGTCTGCCTGTAAGCATTTTAAAGTTGGTGTTGTTTTTACGAGAAATAGAAGGATTTTAGCAACGGGCTATAATGGTCCGCCGGTAAACGAACCTCATTGCACGGAAGTCGGCTGCGCGAAGGAAGACAAAAACGGCGACAGACTGCCCGCCGGTTCGGCTTTGTGCCGCGGCGCCCATGCCGAAACGAATGCCATCGCCAATGCCTCGTCTGAAGGAATAAACCTGTCCGGCTCAACCGTCTATTGCATTTACTCCCCTTGCTATGACTGCGCCAAGGTACTGGTTAATCTCGGCATTAAAGAATTCATCTACCTCAAAGAATACAGCGACGAAGATGAAAGTCTCGCGAAACAGCTGTTTAGACGCCACCATATTCTGGTGAGAAAAATTAACATCTAAAGGAGGTGAGATAATGAATAACGGGATTTTATTAGAGCACGTGAAAGCCACTGATCTTGACGATGCCTGGTATCAATGCGTTAAAACGGTAGTAGAGAAAGGAAGGACTTATCACATTGACGCCGGAAGTTTTGAAAAGACGCGGCGCGTGGGAATGCCGATTATCGCGGAGATTCATAACCCCGGCAAAAGACCGCTCGCTCCTTTAATGCCGGAAGGTTCTTCTTTTCAGCCGCCAACAGACGAAAGGTTTATTAATGATTACTTCAACTACCTTTGCTCTGACCGAAAAACCTCAAGCGAACATTACACTTACGGCGAGGACCTTTGGTGGCAGATTGAATGGGTGGTGGAATATTACAAAAAAGTGGGGCATGGAACCAATCATTGCTATATGACTGTCGGCCGGCCGGAATCAATGCTGTTTTACGACCGCAATGTTAATCTTGTTGAGACAATTTCCGTTTATGACTTGGTGAAAGAAGAATTATGGTGGGCAAGAAACATTGACAATGACTGGAATAAAAACAAAGACATAAAAACCAGCTCGCAGTGCCTGCGCGGAATTGACACCTGGATTGACAACGGTAAACTCCATTTCTGGATTTATTTCCGGAGCTGGGATTTGTGGGGCGGCTTTCCCGTGAATTTGGGCGGCATCCAACTGCTCAAGGAACACATGGCTGAAAGAATAGGCGTGGCAGACGGCCCAATGATCGTTTCGTGCAAAGACTTGCATATTTACGACAGCACCTGGCCTTTTGCCCTACAAAGGCTGGGACTGGATAAAGAGTTTCTGGAAAGGCGCTTCGCAGAAACCAAAAAAGATTAAAACAAAAAGGCGTTCCGATATTAATATCGGAACGCCTTTTAATTTTGAAATTTTATGATAAAATACAAGAGTCGTAAATTAATATTTTAAAAAATATGAATTATTTTTCTTTAACCAACATTATTATCGCCGTCGCCGTTATCGTCGTTTTGTGGATTATCTCGGCTTACAACGGCTTAATCAAAAAAAACTACCGGATAAAAGAAGCGTGGTCTGACATTGAAGTGCAATTAAAACGGCGCTACGACCTTATTCCTAATTTAGTGGAAGCGGTCAAGGGCTATATGGCTCACGAAAGGACGGTTTTTGAAAAAGTGACCGAAGCCCGGACCCGAGCCATCGGCGCCAGCGGCAAAGACGAAAAAGCCAAAGCCGAAAACGCCCTTTCCGGCACCTTAAAAACGCTCTTCGCGGTGGCGGAAAATTATCCGGAACTGAAAGCCAACACTAATTTTTTGAACCTGCAGGAAGAAATAACCGACACCGAAAATAAAATCCAGGCGGCCCGGAGATTCTATAACGGCAACGTCAGGGATTTTGACACCGCCATTGAAACTTTCCCGACTAACCTGCTCGCCAATTTGTTTAAATTCAAGAAAGAAGAATTTTTCGGCTTGGAATCGGAAACAGAAAAAGAACCAATCAAGGTAAATTTCTAATTCCCAATTTCCAATTATTTTTGACATTTAACATTGGGTATTCGGATTTTTATTAGAAATTGGAAATTGGTCATTTATTATGACTTTATATTCTCACAAAGATGCAAATATCAGGAAAACATGCTTGCTTTTTACTGTTTTTCTGATTGTCGTCATCGGCCTCGGCTGGTTTTTTTCTTATGTTTTTGAAAGCTCGGCGATTCTGGTTTTTGCCGTTATTTTCAGCGTCCTGATGTCATTTATAAGCTATTGGCAGTCGGATAAAATCGTTCTGGCTATGGCGCGGGCAATTCCGGTTGAAAGAAAAAACAACCCTGAACTCTACAATATTGTGGAAAATCTGGCTATCACCGCCGGCCTGCCTACCCCCAAGATTTATCTGATAAATGAGGCTTCACCGAATGCTTTTGCCACCGGCCGCGACCCCGCTCACAGCGTAATCGCGGTCACTTCCGGTTTGCTTGATAAATTAAACCGCGCCGAGCTCGAAGGCGTCATCAGCCATGAGCTTTCCCATGTCGGCAACCGGGATATATTGCTTTCAACCGCCGTCGTGGTTCTGGTCGGTTTTATTTCTTTGATTTCGAATATGTTTTTCCGTTCAATGTTTTGGAACCGGGGCAACCGCCGGAATAACCGGGAAGGCGGCCAAATATTGCTTTTAATAGGAATAATATTTTCGATACTGGCGCCGATTACTGCTGTTGTGATGCAATTGGCGATTTCCCGAAAAAGAGAATTTTTAGCCGACGCTTCAGGCGCGTTGCTCACCCGCTACCCGGAAGGCTTGGCTAAAGCGCTGGAAAAAATTTCAGCCGACCCCACGCCGATGAAAACGGTCAATGACACCACTTCGCATCTCTGGATTGAAAATCCTTTCAAAGGCAAAAACCGGGAATCTTTGTTTCATCGTCTATTTATGACTCATCCGCCGGTTAAAGAAAGAATCAAGGCATTGCGGGAAATGAGCATTTAAAAACATTAAAAAACCCAACCATGTATGAAGCAAAAAAGAAAAAGGGGCAAGGATTCGGTGGCAAATTTTCTATTATCCAGATTTAAAAGAAAAAGTATTAATAGATTTTTGGTCAAAAGAATCTGGTATCTCCAAAAGTCAATTTCAGCAAAGTATATTGTTAAAAGCTAAAACGAAATTCAAGCCAAGCCCATATGGTACATTTAAGATAAGGTATAGTTGCAAAAAAGATTTTTTAAGATTACAGGTAATTATAGATAAAGTTTGGAAAGGTGCAGGAGCGGTTTAACTGGCGGTCCTGGAAAGACCGTATGCCAGCAATGGCATCGAGGGTTCGAATCCCTCCCTTTCCGCCAACTTTCAGAATTCGGATTTTAGAAAAATTTTCTTTTCCTTACTTACCAAAATTGAGGTAGGGCTCGCGATATTTTTCGTACTCGCCCTAATTTATATTGTTATTATGAAAACCTTATGAAAATAGCCTTTATCCATAGCGACAAAAAAATAGGCACCGGCGCGCATTTCATCAATGACCTTATCGCCTGTAAATTGCGAGAAAAGGGGGCGGAAGTAAATAATTTTTATCCGCAATTTTTACTTACAGACACCCCCATTCATTTTAAGGGCATTAATAATATCCTCTTTTTTTATTCATTATTGGAAAAACGCAAGAAGATATTGCGCCATGACATTATTCAGGGGACAACCTATACCCCGCTTGCCTTTCTCCGTTTTTCCAAACCAGTAGTGTCGCATTTCGGTTCAACCACTATTGGTTTTTTAAAAGCCGTACCGAAAACAAATCATTTAGAAAACGGAAGCAGCGAGGTTTTTATTCGTTTAAAACAATCGGGAGCGATTCGCGAACTTAACATAAAAACACGCCGACCGCTCAACGATATCGCTTCCATTGAGCAGTATGCCGCTGAACGCGCTGATTATATTATTGCCACATCTGATATAGTAAAAAGGGATCTAATAAGCGTCGGGGTTGCGGCTGAAAAAATTGAAGTTATTTATAACGCAATTGAGGATTATTGGTTTGAAACGCCAAACAATAATCCAAAGAGCGAACCAACCATCGTTTTTCTTGGTCGAATTGGAGAGGACCCATTCACGCTTAAACTAAAAGGTGTTGATCGTCTCATTTGGCTTTTTGAGCGATTTCCTGAAGTTAAAAAGTTTTCGGTTGTAATGTCGAGAAATAAGAAGTTAGTACAATGGATGAAAAATAATATTTCAAATCACTCCATTATCGCAAACGCGGTTAAAGATACTATTCCTTCTCTGTTAAACCAGCATACGGGAGGAATTGTGCTATTAACCTCGCGCTATGGTTGACAAAATAGGGCAACCTATGTTAATATATAGATTATCCCTTAAACGGGGATTTTTTATTGGATAAACCGCAATATGCCCAGTAACTCAACTCCGATGGTTCGCCAAGTCAGGCGAACAGAAGTACTGGGTAAAGACCAAGATTAATCAAATAAAACAAAATCATTAATTATCAACTTCGATATATCCATAAAATATCGGAGTTGAGTTAACTGGGTATGAATAAACAACACAAATTTTTGGCCTCGATAATCTTCTTTAATCTAATGCCCGGCTTGTTTTTTCCGAATTTAGCGCTTAAAGGGATAATTGATGAGTTTAGGCTAAAAATCGACTTTATTAAATCGGAATCTCCGGCAGCCCCGAACCCAGAAATTGAACCGGAAATTAAGTTAATAACGATAACCGCTTATTCAAGCACCCCGGAACAGACCGACTCCACGCCATTTATCACCGCTTCGGGCTCCCTGGTTGAAGACGGCATCGTGGCTGCCAATTTCCTGCCGTTTGACACCAAAATCAAGCTCCCGGAACTTTACGGCGACAAGATTTTCACGGTCAAAGACCGGATGGCTAAAAAGAACAGCCATAAAATTGATATCTGGTTCCCAACCACCGAACAAGCCAAACAATTCGGCATCCAAAAAACCAGAGTAGAAATAGTGGAAAGTTAAAAATACCCGCCTTTGGCGGGTTAATTTTTTAAAAAATATGTTATAATTACTTTGTAATAAATTACAAAGGTCGAGAATATCTTTAAATAATTAAAAAAATACAAAAACTTGAAAATCAACAAAAAAGGGCTATTGATTCTGGCAATAGTTATTATAATGGCGGCATTAGGCGCGGTAATCTATTTTTTGTTAAAAAATAACAAGCCTATTGTTTGGGACGGCAATTACACCATGACTGGAGATTTGGCTTGTACGGGAAATTTCCCGAATCTAACCGCTATTCCAATGAACACAATTATTACTGTCAGCGGCAATAAAATAGTTGATGAACAAACTGGAAATAGTTTTGACATAGATAAGCGCGGCAGAGTTACGCAAATTGAGGAAATGACCACTCAAGGCATAACCACTAAGATTACAGCCGTTTACAAATTCTCTAAAACTGGCGACACTTATAAGTACACCGCCGACGGCACTGCGGATATAAGCACAACCCAAAACGGAACAGATTACGTTTCAAAATGCACCGGAGTCCTTAACGGCGCCAAACAGTAATTAAATCTGCAATATTTAATAAATAAAAGCGGTTTTTAACGCCTCGCCGCACTGGCAATCTCTTTTTTCCGGCATCTTTTCAATCATCTTAAAAATCGCCTTTTTCACTTTTTCGTTGTTTTCATTAAAAACTCTGACCACCTCATCCGCGGTCACCGGAAAAATATCCTGCATACCCTCTAACCCGGCGTCAAAATCGGTAATTAAAGAAATATTGACGTAGCAGATTTCCGCTTCCCGGGCCAAAATAACTTCCGGATACTGGGTCATATTTATCACTTCCCAGCCGCGGGAAGAAAACCAGCGGGATTCGGCGGTTGAAGAAAAACGCGGGCCGTTAATGATGACCGCCGTGCCTTTTTCGTGGGGTTTAATGCCGAGTTCTTTGCAGGATTTGACGGCTAAATTTCTCAAATCGGGGC
>Ga0210057_1005888_pt1 | contig 15539 bp, 14 predicted proteins | sample CryGeyCG2114_010_2_FD_183968 | JGI IMG/M metagenome (GOLD analysis project Ga0210057, IMG submission 183968) | Groundwater microbial communities from aquifer - Crystal Geyser CG10_big_fil_rev_8/21/14_0.10 (SPAdes) (version 2) | ecosystem: Environmental > Aquatic > Deep subsurface > Groundwater ...
ATTCCCAATATTATTTCTAATTTTTAAATTATGATTAGCATAAACCCATGAAAAAAATTCAGATACCTCTTTTACTTCTGGCCACAAAATTTTTGATAAATGATTATTTTCCAAATCCCGAAAATCAGCCGACTGATAATTTTCGTCTAGAGATTGAAGATTGAAATAAGTGTTTGGCCTGTTAGCATATTTGTTAATTAAATCCGGGATGGTAGTAATATTTTGTTTGGTAATTAAAATACTAATTTCTAAAGTAATATTCGTATCAACCAATGCTTCAATTGCCGCTAGAGCATCATCATAAGCACAATCGACACCCCGCAAAAAATTATGAGCTGATTTATCTAAACTATAAAAAGAAAGTTTCAATATATTAAGACCGATACTATCTAACTTCTTCGCAGTCTCGCTATTAATCAAAGAACCATTGGAATTAAGAGAGACGGTTCTAAAATGCTTTTTGAGTTCGGAAATTATTTTAAGGGTTAAATCTTTTTTGATAATCGGCTCACCGCCAGAAATATCAATAAACACATCTCTAGAAAAATCTTTCTTTAAATTTTCAATTAAATCTAACCACTGATTTTCAGTTAGAACATTTTTTTCTGGTAAGGCCCAAGACGAACAGCCTCGACAATGATAATTACAATTGTAAGTCAAATTAATATTTATTAAATTAGGCAAAACTGTGCAATAACCAGAATAGTAACCGGCTTCCATTAAAATTTTTCGACTGATTTTGCTATTTGATTTTTTATTATCATTAATATAGACACTAGCCAAAACTGACCACAACATTATTAATCCGACATAACTAGACCACAAATAATGATCAAAAAAACCAATAATTAATACTGCTATAAAAAGAGTTAAAGGATAATAATTACTTTTATAATTTTTTATTAATGTCTGATAAGTTATTAATAATAAACCTAAAAATAAAACAAAACCAATTATGCCTAATTCAGCAAAAATCAATAGATAAATATTATGAACGGGTTGATAATAATTAGCTGTTTGACTAGGCACCCTTTGTTGCAACTCATATGTAAAACCCCCAATTCCCACACCGGTTAACCAATAATCAGAAATAATACTATCCGCAGATTGGACAAGACTTGATCGCTCATTGAGAGACATATTTTCTAAATCACTTCCGGCTTGTAACCGAGAAGTAACCAATGGATGATAAAAAGAAAATAAAATAACTGATACCAATAATAAATAAGAACTAACTTTTAAAAGTGACAAAAAATAAGATCGACCCTTAAAGTAGAAAATAATTAAAAGAATAAAATAAGACACTGCTAAGCCCAGCCAAGCACTCCTGGAAAAAGAAAAAAATATTCCTACAAAGCTCAGTAGTGTAAAAGACAAGGCAAAGATTCGCTGCCACTTTGAATAATAATTAAAATAAAGGTAAAGACCGGTGAAAAAAACTAATACCAAAAAGCCACCTAAAATATTGGGATGAGAAAAACTACCATAAGCCCTTAACCACCGATAACTATCATATTGCACGACTGCTGTCCCCCAGTGAGCTGACAAATGTAGAGCTATTCCCAGCCATTTACTAGCCCAAATTTCTTGAGTTATAAACTGCCAAATCGCTAAGACTGATTGAATCACACCCGCCAAAACTAAAGCCCAAGCTAATTTATTAATATTAATTCTGGTCAGTAAAATAATAAAAAATAATATTAGAGCTTCCACTAATCTAAACCAATAATAAACAGCTAACTCCTGACCACCGCTCCAAATAATTGATAGAGCTGACCAAATCAATAATAAAACCAGATTCAAAACAAATAGTAATTTTTTTAAATTAATCGAATTACTATATTGTATTAATTTATGTCTTTCCTTAATTAATATAATGACAAATAAAACAATAATTACCCAAAGTAATATTTCTGTGCCGTATAAAACCAGTGTGCCATATTCCCATTTGTCATCACCAATAGATCTCTGGCGCCAAATCCATAGAACTTGCCAAGGTAATAGAAAGAAATATAAATATAATAATTTTTGACTGAGGAATTTAATTTTTAAAATCATAAATTTTTTGCTAAATTCTCTTGAAAAAGATTATTGTACAGCTGACGCCGATCATTTTTATGAAATTTTAAAATTTTATTATTAATAACTACTCGAGTATCTAAATTAGACATTTTTTTCAAATCCGGTGGCATTAACCAATATTGAATGAGTTGATAAAAATATACTGGCAATAAATTAGATATCTTTTCGGCGATAAATTTAATCTTTGATTTATTATTTTTGATTTTTCGACTTAATGGTTGGACATATTCAACCTGGGGTAGAAATTCACTAGCCCAAGAATTGGCTTCAAAAAAACACTTATAAACATCCAATCCATAAATCGGAAATATTTGTCTTAACCAAAAAACAAAATGTGTATCCTGACCATCTAAACATAAATTTTTTAAATTATAAACAGACTCATCAATAAAAAACGCCGTACAAATTTTATTGGCAGATTTAGTATTGGTTGGACGCAAATTAAAAATTGCCAAAAAAAACAAAACCCAAAAACGAGTTGGCCAAACTCGATTAACCATAGTAATAATAAACAAATCTAAATCACCATCTGGACGAGAATTACTATTGGCTAAAGTATTGGAAATAGCAATCATTTTTATAAAGGGAAAGTATGATAAAATTTTTGTTACCGCTAAAATTTTTTTGAATTTTGGTTGAGCTATCTTATAACGATTAGATCTAATATCAATAATACTCTCTCGACCAGCTAAAAAATAAAAACCATTTTGAAAATTTATTTTTTTGGCCAAATATTGACTCTCTTTTAAAGTCTGTAAAATAATCGCCAAATCAGTGTTTGGTTTTGGTGATTGATCGACGTATAACCATTGCCACACTTCCATTAAAGTTAGCGGGTAATCAAATATATCAAAATAACAAATGGTCGCTAGAATAGATTTTTCTAAATCGGTATTATTCATAACTTAAATTTAACACAAAAAATGATTTTTATTAACTAATGAAACGCATTTATACCTGCCTGCCGGTAGGCAGGTGCGTATCCATAAAAACGTCATCCCGAGTGAAGTGAGCGAAGCGAAAGAAACCGAGGGATCTAGAATGTTTTTTTATTTACTGGCATATTTTAAACAGCAATAAAATAAAAATTACATAATATCCAAACGTTCTCTAGCCAATAGCTTGGCAACACTCTTGAAGAATTTGGGAGGGGGTTTGTAAGTTTATGCCTAAGTGTAATCTCTCTTGATTGTAGTATCGCAAATAACCGTTTAAGTGTCTATTAATAACTCTAACATTCTTAGGTAATTGATTGAGAAATTCATGTTGGATAGTGCGATTAAATCTCTCAATGTGGGCATTGTCATTGGGCTTCCTTACCCTGATATGTCGATGCCTGGTTTTAATCATATGCGTGAAATATTTGGAAAACTCAGGGCCATGATCAGATTGGACACAGTTAAAATTAAAACTAGCCTTTCTTCTCGCTTGCTTAACAAACTTAAGCGTCTCGCCTCCACTGATTCTTTTGGTCGCATACGCATATGTCCATCTGGAATTAACATCGATTAAGGTGTAGACATAGATTTTTTCTTTGTTACCTAGCCAAAGATGAATCGTATCAACCTGTACTAAATCACCTGGTTTTACAGCCTCTGGACGCTCTCCAGAGAGGTGATATCTCTTCCATGGGCTTCTAGGTTTAATTAATCCTTGTTTTCTTAATGTTCTTTTGACCGTGTTTAAACTTACCTCAGTACCATCGTTTAAAAGCATTTGATGAATTACTTCAGAGCATCGACCCTTGGTCTTGATTCTTAAATCAATTATTCTTTTCCTAGTTTGCCAACTAGTGGCATGAGGATGACTCTTTGGTCTTGATGATCTAGTAGCTAGCTCGTAGAAGTTACCTTCTGGCGCTCTTTTTACCCATTTGCAAACAGTACTGGGATTGAAGCCAAAATACTTAGCGACTTGTCTGATACTCTAGCCATTTCTAACCATCATAACTGCTTTAGCTCTAAACTTGGGTAAATTAGGATTAAGGGTGTAGGACATATTTATTTAAGGGTTATATTTAACCCTTCCATTATACCTCAATGTGTTGCCAAGCTATTGGCCCATTACGTCCAAATTGACATTTAAGTCAATTAATCTTATAATCAAAACTGTTATTTAAAGAAAAATAACTCCAAAAATATAAGTTTTCAATTCAAAAAAATACTATTTAAATTGTGGTCATTAACTCTAAAAATGGCCACTCTTAGTCTAATATCCTTGGATAAATTACTAAAACTATCCAGGGGTCCTTTTTTATCAATTTTTAATTTTATTTTTAAATTCATTATTTTGCCGAACTTCGGACGCTATCTTTTAATTAAAAATAAAATCACCAAAAAAACTTCCAATCTTAGAGAGGGTATAATCCTCACTTTTACTAATCATTATGTTATTCATCTGATTATAATTGTGATGGCCATCTTAGTTACCACCTCCAATATATTAGCATATGAAAGACAAGAAGACTATGGCCAAAACGCCTTGATCTATAAAGTGATTGGCATAGATAACTTGGAGATTATTCAAGATACCAATACGACTTTAGAAGAACCAAAGGTTTACAGTTATTTGGGTGAAAGTTTTCAAGTCGGTAGTGAAGTTTATTCTGAGGCGCAAAAAAAAGAAATAGAATTATACCAAAAACAACTCAACGATATTGCCGTCACCGAAGGAGGAGTTGCTTTAGTTAAGCCTGATTTAGTTAGTACCGAAAATGCTAAAATTACTCGAACTACCATTAAAACTTATAAAGTCGAAGCGGGAGATGCTTTGGGAATTATCGCTTCCAAATTTAATATTTCTATAGAAACTATTTTGTGGGCTAACAATTTAACAATTCGCTCTTATATCAAACCCGGTCAAGAATTAATCATCCCACCGGTAAGTGGAGTCCTGCATACCATCGCCAAAGGCAACACCCTTAGGAGTATCGCCCAAAAATATGACGCGGTCGAAGCTAAAATTAAAGAATTTAATAATTTAAAAGATGATTCTCTTTTGGTTGTTGGTGACACTTTAATGATTCCTGGGGGTAGAATAATTTATACAACCAAACCAAGAACTTATGTAGCGCCAACTCCCACCCCGATTTATACCACCCCAATAGTAACCAGTGGTAAAATGGCTTGGCCCAATGGTTGTAGCCGGATCACCCAATATTATCGTGGCTGGATTCATACCGGTATTGATATTGCCTGTCCATATGGTACGCCAATTGTAGCCGCGGCCGATGGAGTGGTAACTCGCGTTCAGTATTTAAGATATGGTTACGGTTATAATATAATCATTGACCATGGCGGTGGCAAACAAACACTTTATGCTCATAATAGTTGGATTGGAGTCGTCGTCGGTCAACATGTCAGTCAGGGTGAAGTGATTTCCAGAGAAGGATCAACCGGCCGTTCGACTGGTCCTCATCTTCATTTTGAAGTTATTATTAACGGCCAAAAAGTCAATCCGCTCAGTTATATTAGATAAAATTTGTAAATTACACTAAAAACTCTCTCAATTTTATGAGAGAGTTTTTATAATATATTTAGACACAAAAAATTTTAATCAATTTGTGGACGATACTGCAGAGCTTCGGCAATATGATTAACTGTAATGCTTTCACAATTATCTAAATCGGCTATAGTTCTGGCCACTTTAATAATTCGATAATAGGCACGAGCGGAAAGATGAAGTTTTTCTGTCGCTTGTCGTAAAATATCTTTACTAGCGCTGTCTAATAAACAATATTTCTTTAATTGTTCCGATCCCATTTCCGAATTATCAGTTATATTTTCATGTTCAAACCGAGCTGTTTGAATATTACGAGCATTTTGAACACGCCAGCGAATAGTTTCTGAATTCTCGCCAATATTTTCGCTTTCTAATTTTGAAAAACTAATTCTGGGGACTTCCACATGAAGATCAATCCGATCTAGAAGTGGCCCTGAAGCTCGTTTTTGATATTTGATCACCTGAGATAAATTACAAGTACACTCAATATTGGGATCTGAATAAAAACCACAAGGACATGGATTCATGGCCGCCACCAAAACAAATCGCGCTGGAAATTTTAAAGTCCCAGCTACCCGCGACACAGAAATGACTCCGTCTTCGAGTGGCTGTCGTAAATTCTCCAAAACATTTTTGGGAAATTCCAAAAATTCATCCAAAAATAAAACCCCACGGTGAGCCAACGATATTTCCCCAGGCCTCGGCCAAGCCCCACCACCAACAAGCGCCACGCCAGAAGCGGTATGATGTGGACTACGATATGGTCTGATAGTAACCAGTGGTTTGTCAGATGATAATAGCCCAGCCGTGCTATAAATCTTGGTCACTTCCAGACTCTCGTCAGCAGACATTTTGGGCAAAATCGATATCATCGCTTTGGCCAACATGGTTTTGCCAGAGCCCGGCGGGCCAGACATTAAAATATTATGACTGCCAGCAGCTGCAATCTCTAGAGCTCTTTTGGCCTGTTCTTGGCCCTTGATAAAGGCCATATCAACTTCAAATATTTTAACCGTCGCTTTATTGTTACCATGACTTATATATCTCGGCATCAGGCCATCACCTCTCAAGTGCTCAGCTAACTGCTTTAAATTTTCCACCCCAAAAACATTTAAACCGTCCACCAAACTGGCTTCACCAGCATTAGCTAGGGGTAGGAAAATATTTTTTATACCTCTTTTTTTACACATATCGGCAATCGAGAGCACCCCGCTGACCGGCCGAAGATAACCGTCGAGAGACAATTCGCCGATGAAAAGATTATTTTGAAAATCCGCTAATTTTATTTGTTCAGTTTTTAACAGACAAGCCACGGCAATTGGCAAATCATAATATGAGCCCATTTTTTTTAAATCAGCTGGTGCTAAATTAATGGTCACATTCCCGCGAGGAAATTCTAATTCGGAATTTTTGACTGCACTCCTTACTCGGCTTTTAGACTCGTCTACCGCTTTATCTGCCAAGCCGACGATATACATGCCTGGGGTGCCATGAGGCGAATTATCGGCTTCCACTTCTACTGGGATAGCATCTAAGCCGATAATTGCCGCGGAAAGAATTCTGACAGACATAAAATTTAGTAAAGTATTTATTGATTTCATTATAACAAGATAAAAACTTTTCGGAAAATAAAACAGCCCACGAGTGGTGGGTTGTTTTGTTTAAAAAAGTTTATTTAAATTTATAAGATTTTTTTACCTCGAACAAATTTTCCCTTCAGCAAAAGTACCATTGAACCAATTCTTACAATATAGGTTGCTAGTTACAGTCATTGAACCTCCACCATAAGTACAACATCCCATTCTTAAACTACACATGTCTACATTTTTCGCACATGTTTCTCCTGCTTTAAATTGAGCACCCATTGCAAAACAATCTTTAGGAGAAACATTATTTGTACAAGTTCCTGAATTTCCTTCATCAAGATCAAATGTCCAACAACAACCTAGTTGGACACATGATCCTAAATGATCTGTATAATCTCTATACCCATCGCTATGCATTGCAAATTCTCTATCGCAAACATACCCCTCCGTACAATCCTCTGTCGAACCATCTTCTTCACATCCACATTTATAACTAGAATAATTGTAAGGCATAGTATCTGATGGAATATTACATTTACTACCCATAATACCTGCAAAAGGTAGGGAACTACAATGCGCATCTTCTGTACAGGAAACGCATCTATTTTGATAAGTTGTATCTCCACCAACTTTTGATTCTATGGTTGCACAATGTTTGCGAAATAAAGAACCACACCCATTATCCTCACTTGGATCATTAGATTTTGGTATATGCTCACACTCTTGACATTCATATGTTTTTGTACCATCTAAATTTGTTCTAGATGGCTCGCAATAAGGTTTGCCTGCAAGAGCGTGTTTGTAACAATCTGTATTTTTATCACGAGGTACAGTTTTTCCTCCAAATTTTTCACCTAATAATATTCCTGTTGTACTTGGATCGCAACTAAAATCAGTATTAGTAACTTGAGAAGTTATGGCATATGACATTGCGCCAATAGTACCTAAAACTACTGTCGAGGAAAGAATTAATATAGTTAAAATGATTAATATATGAACTTCAATTTTTGGTTTAGTTGTGACTTCTTGATCCATATTTTATATATTTTATTCTTTAATAAATATAGTAATTATTATTTATTATAACGCTTATCAACTAAAAAAACAAATATACCTAAAACAAATTGAGTAATCGCTATGATAGATAAAAAAAGAACAAACCAACGAATTGAATAAATATCATCATTTGGGACATAAGGAAAGCAAGATTCAAAAGCACAATTAACATTATGCTCACCAGAAGTAAATAATTTTAAAATCACATAAATCGTGGTTCCCTGAATTACACTAATAATCCAAGCGTATTTTATCTTTTTAGCAATCAAATACATAGCTACTAATGCCAAAGGAACTAAAAAAAAATGCTCTAGAGAAACTAATCTAGCCGGCCAAAGCAAATGGTCTTCATAAAAGTATTTAGTGGTACCAAAAATATGTTGACCAGTTATTAGTCGTGAAAAAAAATCAATATTCCAAATTGCCAAATAAACAATTAATAAATTAAGCTGACTAGCGATTAGCTTAGAATTCCTCGTCAACATAGCAAAACCAATCACCACCAAACCAATATAACAAAACCAAAGTGCCCACTCTGGTTTATTTCGATAAATAGCATATTCTATGGCAAATATACCATAAACAATATAAAATACACCAAGATTATTTAAAATTGTTGCCTTTTTTATTGATAAAAACTTAATCATTATAACCTTTAATTATCTTACCGTATCCAATCTCTTGAATATCTAAATACTTCTCAACATCATAAACAGCATCTTCTTTGTACATGCCAATTTTTTCTATAAAACCAATAAGATCATTAAAATTACCAACTTTGTCTATGTGTCTTATTCCTCCTCCTAAATCACTATGAGCCATTTGTCTCAGTATTTCGTCTTCTTCAAGTTCAGGATTTTCTGCTATTATTTTTTCTCTTAATGTTTTGTAAAATAATCTAAAAAAACTTATTACTGAATCATGTGTATAAAATCTTATAAAATTGAGTTGTTCTTCTCTATTATGGGATTCATATTCTTTTAAATTAAAAAGAATAAATCCTCCATGTTCTGGTCCACTAAAATCATATAACTGCAAAAATTTTTCAGGGAAAATGCGTATTTCTGAGAGTTCTTCCTCACTGATTGTTTTATCTGGGTTTTGCCCTGGTACTTCTAGTATAACTTTATAATTATTTATATTATTACTCTTATCTTACTAAATATCCTCAATAATCTCAAATCTAACTACCTCACCATTGTACACGCCACACCAGATTCTTTGGGTGGTTGGTGGAGAATAAACCAGCCCACAAATATGAACTGGGACCCCAAAAGTGGACACACAAGTGTCCACTTTTTATGTATAATATAAATAATAATTAAATCACTAATTACTATTTTAAAAACCTAGATATTTAATTACAGCTTTTAAAAATTATATACCTCGTATTATATTTATAAAACAAATAAAAAACGCTGGAAATTTTTCCAGCATATATTTGATGATAGTTATTTAACCCTATATTCATTGCTTAACCTAGTTAAAATTAAGCCCAATAAATTATACTCTTCATATAGATCAATTTGATCAACTTCATTGGGACAAAAACAACCACTCTCTGCCATAGGCGCAGCTAAAGCATTGCCATTTCTGACGTCTTCATATATCTTTTTAACCGCGACTTTTAATTCACCCTGACAGCACTCTTGCGCCAGACACAGAGAAGTAGATAATGGTAATTTTGACTCCTCGCCAATTCTTAAGGTGTTATAAAAATTATAAATATTCTGATACTTCTTATGTCTAATCGGCATAAAATATTCAGACAAACACTTTAAAACCATAGGCAGAATATCAGAGGTTTCACCAATTCTAATCAAATTAGCTTCAGTTTCACCAAAGAGTTTAGGATTTTTAGTTAAGGCTGCCGAAAAAGACCAGTTATCATCCATATCAATAATAATTTTCTTCAGTTCATTAGCAAAATAACTCTGCGAATCGTGATAAGATAATATAAGTTGCAGGACTCTTTTAAGAGCTACGCCATTATTAACTAAATCACTTAAATTTTGCCAAAATTGCCTGATAATTAGAGTTCTATTCAACATCAATTATCCTCCTTTTAGGGTTAGAATTTGATTCTAGATTAATTTGTAAAGAACCTATCCTCATCTAAACACAGATTTTATTTTTGGTCAATGATAACTCTCGGCCGAAAATTATTAACTAAAATCATCACTACCCCCACTCCAATCATCACATCAGCCAAATTTAAAACCGTCAGCTTCTAACTTAGAACTAATAACTATCAAATCACACTCATAATATTTTATAAAGATTCTTAATTGTGTTTTTCAAGTTCCTTATATCTTTCATATTCCTGCCCAATAGCATCATCAGTTATTTCCAGTCCATATTGTGAAAACATAGTTTTACGTTGTTCTTGAATAACTTGATTAAAAAATTCTCGCAATCTATTAACCTCTGATGTATTAGCACTATCAGTGACCTGATCAATGGTATATAAACATTTAGCAAACTTTTCCGCTAATTTATTTTCGGCTTTATCTTTCTGTTCCTGACTGCCATCAACCTTATCTGTAATATATTTTAAATCTGAAACATCATCCATTCTATCAAAAGTTTCAGCAATGGCAATTGCTTCACCACCGGTTTTAAGCTGCTTAATAAAATGAATTATACTAACTTTGCGTTGATCACTTTTATTAAGATCACTACTGGATTCACTTTCAGAAACTTGTTCAGTCATAATTGAAGCTAATTCAGCTGTGCGATCACCAAATTTTTTTCGAATATCATTGTTGGTTAATTGAGTATCCTCTTCGATATCATGCAAAAGCAAAGTATTAAGAACTTCTGGATAATTAATACCAAATTTATTGCGTGCTGTTTCAAATAACTGAATTGAATGAACTGCGATATGACTACCATCATTACGAAATGTTTTACTTTCATCCCTGGGCTTTCTAAAAGAATCTAAAACAAACATAATAAGCCCAATCTGCTCATCATCAACCATTAATTGCTCCTGTATGGCCATAGCCTTAAGCTCCCCTTGATAATACGCTTCAGTTAGATTGTTAAGTGCAGCAGCACTATGACGTCGGTATTCAATAAAATCTTGAGCGGTGAACTCAGATATTTCCGCTGATTTTTTTCTTTCTGGTGTTGATTCATTATTTTCTAAAGATTCTGACATAATTTTATATTATTAAATTATAATTTTATTATACTTTATACGCTCTATAATTTAAAATCAAGATTTTCTATAAAAACTTTTCATTAAAATCATTATCACCCCAAAAACAATCATCACATCCGCCAAATTAAAAACGCTGTAATATTTTAAATCAATATAATCAATCACTACTCCCCCAAATAATCTATCTATTAAATTTGATAGCGCGCCAAAAATAACCATGGTCAAGCCTAAAATATTAAAATTATTTTTATACTTATATTGATTAATTAAAATAAAAATTAAAACTGGGATAATTATCAAATATAATAAAACGATTAAATAATAATTAACAACTAAGCCAAAAGCAATACCAGAATTAACAGCTAATTTTAATTTTAACCAACCAAAAACAAAATATTCCCGACTAGAATCAGTCAGGAATATTTTTTTGAGTAAAATATCTAATAATAATAAATTGAGAGTAATAATATTGATCAACCAATATTTAAAATTAATCATCATTATTTTCTGGTAATAGCTCTTTTGCAAGAAATACAAGAGCCGGATTCGGGACGAATTTTTAATCTTTCAATTTCAATCTGATGACCACAATGACTGCAAATGCCGTAAGTGCCATCAGCGATTTTTTTAAGGGATTTTTCCACATCCCGCAAATCTTTTTCCAATTCATGTTCGACCGAAAGATTTTTAGAATAATCCGCCACTTCGACAGCATTGTCTTCAGCACTATCACCATAATCAGGAAAATCAGCATTAAAATTTATTTCAGATCCTGGCTTAGTTTTTTCTTGATGACCGATACTGCCAAGCTGTTCAATGATAACTAATTTTCTGTCTTCAAGTTGTTTTTTAATATCTTTTAATAACTGCTTGTCCATAATATTTTGATTAATCATAAACTTAAAATACCCCTAAGGGAATTGACAATAGTATAACATAAAAAATAAGGAAAAAAAAGGAGCGCCAGCTTATCTTCACTAACATGGGTATTAATTGAAGTGGCTCGCGCTCACGGACCATATATAGTCTGTCTTGACTACCGCCAATAGTTGGCTGGCAGTACTCAAGAAAGCATGACTTAATGGTTTTTTGTCTGTTCGAACGAGACAGACGCTGTCTTCTACCAAATAATGGTCGAGAAATCCTCTTTGTGGGAGACGACCGTATAAAACACGGATATATGAGGGTAGTTCGATTCCCCTCAAAAAATGCGATTTATCAAGTAAAAGACAAGGAGTTAGCATCAAAAAATCTATTTTAATGACAATTCCCTTGTTTAAGGTTGTTAAAAAGAGCATTTCATAGTGATTACTACAATCACTATAACCATTATAGCACACTTTTAAGGCAATGTCAATACCAAATATTGACTAAAATTAGATAAAAATTGTCTGTTATAGGTTTTTTGTCCCCACTAATCATTTCTAAGTTATCAACTATTTATCCACATATACTAAATTAAGATAATAAAACTATCGAACCATTACGGGTGTGTTGACAAACAATAATATATGTGCTACTATAAACACAGTACATTAAACGATTTGGAGATTTAGGTTAAAGTTAAAGGCCAATGGCCGGAAAGGCAGAAAACAGATGGGAACAGCAACAGCAACAGAAAAAGAGATGAAAGAGATGCAGGTGGCCGTAATAACCTATAACTGCATCGGGGATGGTCAGTACGAAAATGGCGTTACTGACGCACCAGGAATTCGGCTATTTATTGCTCAAAACGGCCACAAGAGCAAGTGGGCGGCCGATCCCGACTACGGCGACTATGAAAGTCGACAAGAGACCAGGAAGCACATGGCTCGAGCAGTCGCCAATATGGTGCAGCTGGCGGATATGGACCATGTGTTTATTTATGTCGGCAGCAGCGGTGGCGAAGAGGCCATCAGGATATCTCGAGATTTGCCGGCGCACAAGGTCAGCTATGTCATGTGTGGCTGTAATTGGGGCCACAAACTTAGCTTGATCCGCGATACCGGCAATGTCGGCGCCAGGATCATCAAGTGCCAGTGTGGCGGACGGTACACCTTGGCCAGTATCGTCAAACGACTCTTGGCTGGCACCAAGCCGTCGGCAATATCATCCTAATTAGTTTACAAAGCCCCGTTTTGACGAAAGTCGAAACGGGGTTATTTTTTTATAAAACTATTTTAAAATAATCCCTCGCTCACTAATTTCTAAAACATTAAATAATTTCAAATATTTAGTAAAACTATTGTCCGGTAAAAAGCTGGAATTAAATCGTAGATAATTACCATCAAACTGAGGCCAATTCTGATTGATCAAAGATTCACTATTACTAATTATGGTATTATTACCCTCTGATTTATATATTAAAATAAATTGATTATCCGGAGCATAAAGATATTTAAGACCGTTCTTATTTACAAAAGAAAATTGTTCTGGATCCGGCAATAATTCAGATACTTTCGTGCCATCAGATAAATAAACACTTTTAATAATCGGATATCTATTAGCTATGATGTTTTTTAATATCTCTTCAACTTTTTCTGAATATAAATTTTCCAACGAAATATAAAAATCATAATCATCAAATAACCAGCCGGACTGGGGACCATTTTTTAAAGCAACTAAAAATAATTGGCGATTATCAACTGATAAATAAGTATTTAAATTGGTATTTAATTGACTAGCAATGAATTGTTGATAATCATCGGCTGATATATTTTTTAAATTATTCTGCCAATTATTTAGAAGTAAGTGGGCATCGGTGGTGGCCAAAACCAAATCCCCAGCTATAGTCGGCTTTAAATCCTGAGCTATAAATTCATCAGCAGACCTCACTACCGACAAAATTCCGCCAGCAAACATTTTCAAATCATCCCCTTTGGCCTTAAAACTAACGGCTAAATCATTATGCTCATTTTTTAAAAACAAATGAACAAAATTTAAATTAAGATCACTGGTTACCGTAGCCAAAAATTGCGAGGAAACATAAATATTTATAGAACTCAAAGGATGGAATCTTTGGGCAATATTAGTTCTAATAAAGTTATTTTTATCCGGCTGATAAGTCTCTAGCCAATTCTGGTCAGCCACCACAAACCGATTAAAAGTTAATGGTCTATAATTCAATTTAGCGTCCGTTAATAATTTCTTAAATTTAGCCGGTCTATTGGTTTTGATAATCAAGCCATATTGAATTTGATTATTTTGTAATCGGCCCAGCACCGCTACTTCTCGATCAATATCTAAGGACTCATAATCGGGCAGAGCCAAATCTATAAAAATATTATTTATAATTTGATCAATTTTTTCGGCGCTATTTATCTTGGGTCGGCTAAAATGAACATACAAATCTGTATCAGTGGGCGCATACTTTATTAAAGTATCAGAAAAATTTCTTTGCCAAATAGAAAATAATAATAGCAAAACAAAAACACCCCCGACCACAGACAGAGCTATAACTCGGCCTCGGCTGGAGATGTTTTTAAGTTTAAAGTAATTGACAAGCATTTGAAAATAATTTCAAATTTTTAATTTCTAATTTCTAAAATAATTTCAAATTTTTAATTTTGAAACATTTTTATTATCATTCCTATGAGACTCACCTATTAATTTATTTGCTATAAACATGACAAGTAAATATGGGATGGCAATTATCACACTTTATAAACTTTAAAACTTTATAAACTTTTAACTAAGTATTCTATCTTTTTCTAAAACCGAAGCCACCACGATGATTTCTTTGTTGATCAAATTTAGCTCGATCACCGCCGTGACTAGGTCTGGAATGATCATCACGATAATCTCTTTGAACAGCCCTATAGTTGGGATCGGCCTGCTTAATAGACAAGTTAATACGACCTTGGTTATCAATTTCCATCACTTTGACTTTTACTGTTTGTCCAACCTTAGCCACATCAGTAATCTTGTCCACGCGTTCATTGGAAAATTCAGAAATATGAACCAAACCATCTTTGCCCGGCAAGACTTCAACGAAAGCCCCAAAATCCATTAATCTTACAACCTTACCATTATAAATTTCTCCCACTTCCACATCTTTGGTTAATCTTTCAACCCAAGCTTTGGCCTGGGCTAATCCTTCGGCGCCAACACCAGTAATACTGACAGTCCCATCATCATCAATGTCAATTTGCACCCCGCAAGCTTCAATT
>Ga0210057_1005892_pt1 | contig 15532 bp, 18 predicted proteins | sample CryGeyCG2114_010_2_FD_183968 | JGI IMG/M metagenome (GOLD analysis project Ga0210057, IMG submission 183968) | Groundwater microbial communities from aquifer - Crystal Geyser CG10_big_fil_rev_8/21/14_0.10 (SPAdes) (version 2) | ecosystem: Environmental > Aquatic > Deep subsurface > Groundwater ...
GTTTTCCAAATATTTATTAATGTGTTTTTAGTTGGTAATTTATGGAAATTGAGGAGATAGTGAAGATATTAATTGCAGTCTTGATACTTGTGTTGCTTATTGGCGTGTTTATCTTTGTGTTTAAGGGCGGGGGCGGAGACATTCTGGAATCTTTGAAAAGTGTTTTTAGGTTTGGAGGGGGAAAGTGATTAATATGGTTTTTAGAAAAAGAGGTGCGATTGATTGGACTGTCGGGAAACTTTTGTCGTTGATACTTGCTGTTCTTCTTTTAGTTTTGATAACTTATGGATTTTCTACCGGGGCGATTACTCCTTTGAAGGAAAGGATTATGGGGCAAATTAATAATGTTTTGCTGATGCTTGGCTCGATTAAGGGTGGCGGAGAGGGCTCATCGGATTGTCTGGAATTTTCCTCGTCGGAGATTGGAGGAAAGAAAGGAGGAAAGGTTTTGCTTGGAAATCTTTCCAGAATTGAAAGGAAGACGAGTGGTTTAGAGTTTAAGATATGCCGTGATGGAACTTGCTCTCTGGAGGATTCTAATATTAAGGAAGAGGGAAAGCCAAAAGTTTATGATTTCGAAAAACTTGGAGAAGAATTTAATAAAGAAGGAAAAGTTTATTCAGAAAACTTGATGAGAAGTTATGGGCTTTATACTGGGGCAAACAAATTGTTGGAACAGGAAAATCTTGAAGATGTTTTTGACCCGTTGTTTAATGACATTCATGTGTTTTATAGTTGGGCTTATGGGGCACAGGATAATTTAATTTATGCCATTGGGTGGGATGATAATTGGAATGTTTATAGAAGAGCTTATCTAAACGAAAATGGGGAGATTGAAGAAGGATTGTTTATGAAGGTTAGCGAGGGTGGAGGAATGAAGGATGTTTCTCTTCTTAATAAATCATCTACGGAGAAAATGTTAAAATTATTAGAAAGTGAAACTGATGATTATGCTAATTTCAACAACGAGGTTTTTTATGCTTCTCTTGATTATGAAGAAAGTAAGAATATTGATTTTAATGATTTCTTGACATTCAGAAGAACAGAGGAAAATTTAATTTCAAATAATATTAATTATCCTTCTGATAATGAATTGGCTGGAAATGAAGATATTGAGATTTTAAGTTCATGGATTGAAGGAAATGCAAAATGGCAGAAGGAAGTTTATAATCCTGATTTGTCCGGGGGGGACTTTGATGAGGGAGTTCATGTAATATATTCATATGCTTATGATAAGGTCGGCGTTCTTCCAGGGGGTCCGGTTGCTTATAGCACCAAGCCAGATGATAATTTAATGTACGCAATTGGCGGGCATAATAACTGGAATGTTTATGCGATTATCGGAGATTATTCTATATTAATTTTGGATAAGGGCAGTACCGAAAAAATGCTTGATTTGTTTAGGGAGAATGTTGAGCATGGGTTTGAGAACAGGGATACAATTTATTATTTTTCAGACAATTATTCTTCTTTGAGCTATTTAGATGGGGAGAATTCAAGAGGGATTCTGACGGATTTTTTTAAAGATGATTATATGCCTCTTTCTCATGACTTACCCCTCTTTAGTTGGATAAATTTTGGGGACCATGATTATAGACCTCTTTCTTACGAAATTCCATTTAATTTGATAAAGGTTGGAGAACTCTATAATTTTGATAGTGCTCCTAAGGCATTTGATGAGGGTGTAGCCGCTAAATGGCTGAAGATTAATGCTAAAGTTCCTATTAATATGGAAGAAGAATTGTTTTCCAAAGAAGATTTATCTCAAATTTTTGAATCTCTTGAAGCTCTCATCGGTAAAAAAATAGAATTTTATGGCGAAGAATTTACTATTGATAAAATTAAGGGAGATGAAATTAAGGGAAATAAAATTCCTTTAATTTTTGTAAGCAATGATAATGAAGAAGTTTATGTTCTTGGTGTTGAGCCCCCTTATGGTGAAGAAGAAATTCCTTTAGTTGTCTTAACTACTCGTGAAACTGCCCCAGGAATTTTAAAACCTTTAATTCCTGAAGGAGATTATAAAGGGATTTCTGAGGAAGAATTTAAGAAGAAATATGCGGACTTTTTGATTTATGAATTTCTTGAGAAGAATTGCGATTAAGAGGCTCCGGCCCAAATTATTATGTTTCACTAATAAAACAGGGACGAAGAATTGAGAATGGAACATATAAATTTAATTTGGGGCGTTGGTTGATTACATTATCTTTTGATGACTTTCAATAACTATTAATCTTAAAGAAATATTAAAGCAGGGCAAATCATTTTTATTTGTTAAACTATATTAAAAAACTTTTAACTAAAGAATAAAGTACTGAAGGCAAGTTAAGTCATCTTTGCGACGACAAATCCCCCGCAAGACATAATTTGTAATCCCCCCATAACGAGCATACTTAGGCAACTTATCCAATCTATCCAACTAATTACCAAATGAATTAATAAACGTCAAACTTCTGTTCTCAGAAAAACAGTTTTAATATCAATTCTCTCTTAATGAAATAAAAGAATTATCAGAACTTCTTTAATTTTTATAATTATTGAAAGGTATGGGATTAAGAATTAACTTTATTAACTTTATTTCGTTGTCTTAGATATGCGAAAAAAAGGGGAGTTGGTTACTGAAGAGATTCTTGAACTTATTTTGGCTGCGGCCGCGGTTTTCTTGCTGGTTCTTCTTTTTTATAATTTGCTTTCTCCGGGATTTGATAAAACAGAAGAAACTTCTGAATCTTATTTTAATGTATTGGAGGAACAGATGGCTTTGGCGAAGAGCGGCGGCGAAGGGCAGATGGTTTTTATTGGAAGTGAGAAAGATAAAAGAAGGTACGCCATTGTTTATTTTGGGGAAGATAATCTCTATGAGGAAGATTATTCCTTTGAAGGGACGGGTGGCTATCCTGAGTTTGCCGTCGCAAAATTCTTAAAATGGAAAGAAGGAAAAGAGAATACTATTTGTATTTGCTCCGGAGGTTTTGATGGAGAAACGGCTTATTGTGATGATTGTAAAGATTTGGAGCATCCGGCCGTTATTGGTTGGTGGGGTGAGGCTCCAGATTTAGAGTTTCCTCCGGATGAAAGTGGAAAAGAGCCATGGGCAATTTTGCTTTCTAAGAAGCCGAAAATTGAATTTGATAAAGAAGGAAAAAAATATATTTTTAAGGTGAATCCTAATGAAGAATAAAGTTGCGGAGGCAGTTGCGAATGAAACAGTAAAATGGATAATTTATCTGGCGATTTTGGTTGCTGCGGGGTTTGCCGTTAAAGGAATTGTTGGAAAGTTTGCCGGATGAGATATAATATCTTTCTGATGATTTTTCATAATTATTATGTTTAAAGATAAATCAAAAAATAAAGTGCCCAAGGCAAATTACGCCATCTTTGCGATGACATATCTTATATAAAACATAATTTATAATTTCTTCCTAAAAGAGCCAACTCAAATAACCACCTTAATCTATCTGACGGATTACCAAATGAACAAACATTAAACCTCTATTCTGTGAGAACGGCTATAATCAGAACTTCCATTATCTTTACAAATGTCAGGGATACTAAGCTAAGGAGAAGTTTTATTAACTTTATTTGTTGGTTGTTTTAATGGTTGGAAAAGGGGGACAGGGTTTTAAGTATGACATTTTAATCTCTGTAATTTTAGGGCTCTTAGTTGTGGGGCTTTCTCTTTATTTTATATTTCAGGAATATTTTACCGAGGACGATGCTGATTGGGAGATTTGTCGACAGAGTGTTGTTCTGCGGGATAAGGCAATAAGGGGAACAAATACGTGGGAACTCCAGTGGTTGGCAGAAAATTTTCCATTTAAATGCCGTGCGGAATTGATTGAGATTAATTACAAAGATTATGATAAGGCAGGATTTGAAATTGCCGATGCGATGGCAAGTTGCAAAGCGTTGTACGGCGACAAAAGATTATATTCCTCAGATGTTGTTGTAGGAGATATAGCTTGTTTTCAGTGCTCACGAATTCATTTTACTGAGGATGTTCGGGATTTTTATTCTCCTGTTGAATATAATCGTCCTTCTGACGAAATTCAAAAATTATATGATGATTTAAAGAGACATTATGCTGATTATTCAGGGTTGCTTAGTTACTATAATTCTGAGTTTACTTACTTGGGTTATCCTCTAAACATTTTGGACGTTGGAGAGCATAAAAAGAATCTTGAATCCAGTCTTAGTTTGGCTAAAAAAGAAATGGAGGAGGAAGAATCCCCTGATGAACTGGCACGACTAAGTGAATATATTTCTGATTTGGAAAGAGAGATTAATTTACTTAATGAGATTTCTCTTGCATATAATGACTATTTGGAGCTTGGACTTTTCTTACTGAAACATCCCAATAATCTTTATTCTAAAACTTTTCATTGGGCCACCTATCTTTTAAAAAAAATGAAGAATGTTGATATGACTTATGATGAATTTATTTATGGGGATAAAGATGGTAAAATTCTTATTGGGTTTAAAGACCTCGTTGAATATGAACCCGTTTTTGATGCAAGGAAGGGGGATTTGATTATCAGTTATAGGTATGCCCAGAGATCGATTACATCAAAACCTACGGCAACAGTCATCCCACACCAAACAAACCAGCAATTAGATTGCGATGTGTATGAAACAATTCCTGCTTAACTGCCCTGCTGAAAACTTTTTTATTTGAGATTTTCCCGCCCGCGAACCACCTCTGATTGGCGAAACCTTTGGTTTCGTTTATTTTAAAAAATCTCAGGACATTTTCCACAGCGGGACAAAGCATTTTATATATTAAATTATATAAAAAACTTTCAATCAAAGGACAAAATACCTAAGGTAAATTACGTCATCTCTGCGATGACAGATTTTATCATATAAGGGGCAATTTATAATCTCTTTGTGAACGGACATACTTATGCAACTTATCTAATCTATCTAACTTATTAAATAACATTAAATCTCTGTTCTAAAAGAACAGATGTAATATCAATCTTATATTGGTGAAATAAAAGGATTATTGGAACTTCCTCAATCATTTATAACTTTTCGGAGATGCTCCTGCTTAACAACACATTTATTAAGTTTCTAAGGCGTTTTATTTTATGAAGAATAGAAGAGGCGGGATTATGAATAAGACGATAATAAATCTTATTTTGACCGGGATTGTTTTTGCTGTCTTTATGATTGCACTTTCTTCGAGCATGAACTCCCGGGGAGTTAAGCAGCAAGTTTTAGAAAAGGAAATTGCTTTGCTTGTTGATGCATCTGTTCCTGAAATGGAATTTTGGGTTGAGAAGAAAACTTTTAATGGTGTTATCCAAAAAGTTGAGGTTCGGGACGGGAAAGTTTTTGTAGCGATTGATGGGCTTCCGTCGCTGAAAGGCTATCCTTATTTTAGCAGGTATAATGTTTTAGTTGAGGATGATGGAGATAAATTTAAGGTGAAGATAAGATGAGCAAAGGAAAAAGGGCAGTTATCGGCGAGGGAATTTCCACGATTTACCGGCTTGTTTTGGTAAGTTTTGTCGCTTTTGCTGTTTTTGGGCTGTCAGGAATTTTTTATTCCACGAATATTAATGTCAGGGATATTGAGGCGGAGATAATGGCGGAAAATATTTTGAACTGTCTGGCTCCCGAAGGAGTTCTTGATTTGAGTTTGATTAATGAAGAAAATAAAAATAATATTTTAAAGTATTGCGGTTATGATGATTCTGAGACTTCGCGGTTTTATGTTCGGGGCTCCGCCACATCATCGGCTGAAGAGGGCGCATTAATTGAGTTTTCTCAGGGAGATTCGGGGCTTATTTGGATAAAGGATTTATTTGAGAAGACGAAAACCGGAAAGGACATTAAAAAATATGAACCCGGCAGTTTTAAAATAGAGAGTGTTCTGATGTATGTTTTAGATTCCGGAAATAAAAAAGTTGCAGAATTGGAATTGGAGGTTTTTGTGAACAATGAATTCTAGAGGAATCATTGGGAGTTTTGTATCCCTTTTTGTTGCGACAGTAGTCATTGTCCTCATTTTAGTAGTTTTTGCTTTTGGCTCTAAAATACTTGTGTTTTTAGGAGTTGCGAAGAGCGGTGGTGGTTCTGAAAAGGCAGAAGTTTACTATTCTCCTAAAGGGTATCTTTCAGGAGATGAGTCTACATCTAATGGGGGGTGGTATGTTGCTATGTCAAGATATATGAGGCAACCTGATGGGCCCGGCGTATTCGTTAGAGGAAAAGACATATTGAAACCTCAGAGTATTTATGTTAATGGCGAGTGGATTTTCGGAGGCGGAGGATGAGAAATAAAAGGGGACAGTTTTTTGAGCTTTACTTAGTAATTTTTACTATTTTTTTATGCTCTATGGTTATTTATCTAAGTGTTGGGCAAAAGTCAGATGAAAAATCCTCGCTCGTTTCTCCCAATGAAGTTTCTTATATGAAATATGGGATTGAACTTTATGAATTTAGGGAGAAGAAATTGATTAAAGAATCTTTGGGGGAAGTTCCTGGCGAATTTACTTTTGGAACGGAAGAGTTCATTTTTGAATTTAGAAGAATTTTTTTGGAAAAGTTTAACAGAGAGGACGAGAGCATAAATTATTTTATTAAAAGAGATTTGACCGTCGATGGAAGGAAATATGATGAGATTCCCGATAATTTTGAGGAAGAAGTTTTGTATCCTACGAACGGAATAAATTTTGAAGATGGAAAAATTATTTTTAGTCGTGGAAAGGTTGGGAAAATGGTTAAGATGAGTGCCAGAGATAAAAAAGATAAAATTAATTTTCCTGTGACTTTATTCCATGAGTTTGACAGAACCTATTCTATAGATTCAAATTTTGATATTGAGGAGATTGAAAGATAAAATGGATTACGGCGGAGTTGATAAAAGAAGAACAAAAAAAGTAAATTTTGAAAACAAAATTTTCATGCTTTTGTTTCCTTTTAAAAATATATAAAATGGATTACGGCGGAGTTGATAAAAGAAGAACAAAAAAAGATTTGAAGAGGAAGAGGCTTGCACGTGCTTATAAGCGTGGGGGGAAGTTCAGGGTTTCCGAGGTGAAGGAAGATAATGGGGTGGGGGATAAGAAAGGTAAAAGGAAGAAGAACAGATAAGTTTAAATAAATTTGAGGCGTTTTCACATTATGAAGAAAGGAATATCCTACTGGCAGATTTTTGCATGGATTCTCGGAGCAGTGGCGCTTGCTCTTTTAATATATGGGATAATAAGGGCATTAATTTTATAAAATGAAATCCAGTGAACTACTAAAAATTTATTCCCAGATAATCAATTTTTTTATATTTATTTATTTTATCATAGTCCTGCTTAAATTTAATATCTTGGATGTTATGGGGATTCTTATTAGTGCTTTTGGAATTTTTCACCTCGGTAATTGTAGATATAATCTCTGTATTGGAGAGCAGGAGAGGAAGATGAGATGACTTTCGGATTTTTATTTTGGCTGTTTTTGAGCGGGCTTGTCGTCGCGAGTTTGCAGGATTTGAAGAGGAGAGAGGTTGACGATTGGCTTAATTTGCTAATCTTTTTTTCAGGGGTTTCTTTTTTGATGTTTGGGGCTTTTAATTCCGGAAATTTTAAAATAATTCTATATTTGGTCGTTTTTTCTGTATTGATTTATGCTCTTGCAAATTTATTTTATTACGGGCGGGTTTTTGCAGGAGGAGATGCTAAACTTCTTGTAGCTCTTACACCATTATTTGTTTCTATTACTTTTTTTGGCGGCTTATCAAACCTATTGCTTTTTCTTTTTCTTTTAATGATTTGCGGTTCTGTTTATGGTCTTATTTATTCATTGGTTCTTTACTTTAGGGATTTTGAAAAAGTTAATAAGGAGATGAAAGTTGAATTTGCAAAATATTCATGGATGAAATATGCCTTAGTGCTTGGTCTTGGTTTGCTTTTAATTAGTATTTTTGAGCTTGTTTTTATTTTTTTAGCGGTTTTAGTTTTGTCATTTCCATTGCTCCATGTTTTTGCAAAATGCCTGGAGAGAGTTTCAATGGTTAAGACAATTTCCGGAAAAGAGCTTAGGGAAGGAGACTGGTTAGTAAAAGATGTTCTGGTTGGCGAGAGGGTTGTGAAATCTACGTGGGATGGTCTGACCTTTAAGGATTTAAAACTTTTGAAAAGGTCAAGAAAAGTAAAAATTAAAGAAGGAATTCCTTTTGTTCCTGCTTTTTTGCTGGCGTTTTTAATTTATTCGTTTTATGGAATGAAAATTTTGGAAATTTTTCTTAATTTGTTTTAAGGAATTCTCGGTTTTAATTTTGGAATGATTTTTGGTTTTGGGGGAAGTTTTTCTTTTTGAGATGGGGCTTCTTTTTGAATTTCTTGCGGGGTGCTTAAGATTTCGTTTTGAATTTGGATTAATGTTTCTTCGGTTGCCGGCTCCTTCCCTTTTTCGTCCCCGTAAATCGGGATGATTTCAATTAGTTTGTGATTCATTATTTCTTTAGTATTTATTTTAATTTCTTGGGGGGAGAATTTTACTTTTAAGATGTCTGCCACGAATTTTGTCAACTCTTTTGAAGAATCGGTTAATCCTTCTTCGTGATTTTTTGGGACAATCAGGACGTGACCTTTACTAAGAGGGGTTATTTCCAGGATGGCAATGTCTTTTGCGTTTTCTGCGATTTTATAAGATGGGTTTTGTCCGGCGATTATTGAGCAAAAGATGCATTGGTCTCCGAGATGAGTTAACTTATTTTGTTTGATAAATTCTTCAACTTCCGGGATGGACATTGAATTCACTTTTTGTTTTATTTCATTTCTCTTTTCTTCAGGAAAATTATCGAGCCTGCTTAAAAGAGATTCTTTAATTTTGTTTGCTTGTTCTTCTGTTAGTGCCATGCTTCCTGAAAGAAAAGGAGAGTTATAAAATTATTTATTGGTTTGGGATTACCCAAAAGCCTTTCTATAATCAATCATTTCGACCGAAGAAACTTTTTCAATTTTTTCAAGCTCGTTTCCCACTTCGTCGATTTCTTTTTCTTCGGGAAACGCAAATGATATTTCTAATGCTTTTAGTCCAAATGCTATTGGAATTTTTTCTGAGGCACTGAAAACACCCCCCAGAGATTCTATTATTGATTTGGCGGTATTTTTTATCTCCTCTAAATTCACGTTGGGGCTTTCAGGCATAATTTTAAATTTTACTGCGGACATTCCCATGCTATGGCCCTATGTAATCACAATTATTGCAATGGTATTTAATTGATAACTTCTTGCATTTACTGCATCGGTCTATTGTCTTCCCGCAAGTAGGGCAGGGAAAAGATGTTCCTTCAGAGGTTTCTTTTTTGCAACTTATGCATTCCATACAATGGGGGAAGAAGTTTGATTTATAAAAGTTTTGATGTGTGTTCTTTGTTACCCTGCGGGGACTTTGGTAAATAATTTGTCTACTTGTTTTTTATTATATTAATGGAGGACATTATCAACGTAATGTGTAAAATTGCCGGGGCATATTTACTTGGCTTCAGCCCAATAATACTTAAATACTAAATTTTTCTTGATTTAATTATGCAAAATTATGATGTGTTAATTGAAAAGATTGTCAGATCTTCCGGGCTTGAAAGGGAGGAGATTGAAGAGAGAGTTATAGCAAAGAAGGAGAAGCTTTCCGGCCTCATTTCGAAAGAAGGAGCCGCTCAAATTATTGCTGCGGAGATGGGATTCAGTTTTGATGACGAAAGCCTGAAAATTAATGAGCTTAGTGGCGAGATGAGGAAAGTAAATTTAGTCGGCAAGATTGTTAATATGTTTCCAGTAAGAGAATACAATAAGAACGGACGGTCCGGGAAAGTTGCGAATCTTATTTTGGCGGACGATACCGGAAATGCAAAAATGGTTTTTTGGGATGTTAATCACATTTCTTTAATTGAAAATAAGGAGATTGTCGTCGGAGATGTTGTTGAAATAAAGAACGCATCAGTCAGAGATATGGAGGTTCATTTGTCCGGATTTTCTGAAATAAAAAAAAGTTCTGCAAAGATAGATAATGCTGTGACAGAGTATAGGAGGGAGGCAAAAGATAAATCGCTGAATGAAGTTAATCAGGGAGAACAAGTCAGGGTTAGAGGGGTTGTCGTATCTTTGTTTCCCCCGAGGTTTTATATGGTTTGTCCTGAATGTAATAAGAAAGTAAATTCAGAGGAATCTGGTTTTAGTTGTGTTGAGCACGGAAAGATTGTTCCAAAGAGCCGGGCTATATTAAATTTTGTAATTGATGATGGGAGCGAGAATATGAGGGTGGTTATGTTCTCCGATTCAATTAATAAATTAATTTCCGAAGAGGATTTAAAAGATGTAGAAAAGGTTGCAGATTTTAGAGATGAATTTTTAGGAACGGAAATTTATTTATCAGGAAATGTTAAGCGAAATCAACTTTTCAATAATTTAGAGATTATTGCAAGTGAGGTTGAGAATGTCGATGTTGAAAAATTGATAGTTGAGCTTGAAAATAAGAAGTAGGACAAAATTAGAATACGCCCTTATAGGGTGTGCCAATTCTTCTTTTTCATTATAACAATAAACTTGTGCTTCAGGGATTGCAAAAAAATGGTGGCGGGGAAATCAGACAGTATCTCCGACGATTTTTCATAACCATTAATTTTAAAGATAAATTAAAGAATAAAGTGCCAAAGGCAAATTACATCATCTTTGTGACGACATATCTTATATAAGACATAATTTGTAATCTCCTCGTAACGAGCATACTTTGGCAACTTACTTAATCTATCTAACTGATTACCAAATGAATGAATGAATATCAAATCTCTGTTCCTGAGAGAACAGCCATAATGCCAAGTTTATCTTAATGAAATAAAAGAATTTTTAGCTCCGCTAGAGTTCTTTATAACTCCCAGAGATACTGTTAGAATAACAACATTTTTTAAGTGATTTACTCATACCAATAGATGGAATTTCAAATAATCGTTCTAATTTTTATTTTTTTAGTTGGATTGGCCGTTTCTTATTTTATTGGATTAAAACTTGGAGAAGTTAGGCGGGAGAATTTTTGGCTGGAGAATCTTAAGAACCATCGGAAAGATGCAGTTGTTAGGTCCAGGTCGATTTTGGTCGGGCAATTCAGTGAGCAGATGTCGCCGTTTTTGCCGAATTTTAAATTTAATCCTGCCGATTGCAAGTTTATCGGGAAGCCGATTGACTTTATTGTTTTTGAGGGCTCTTCGGAAGGCGAAATTTCTAAGATAACCTTTTTAGAGGTTAAAAGTGGGAAGTCGAAGTTATCTTCTAAGGAGAAAAGTTTGAAAAGAACTATTGAAGAAGGAAATGTTTTTTGGGATGAGTATAGGGTTCCTGGGTTAAAGGAGGCTGGTGGAAGTGTCTGATTTAACTTAAAAATAGGATTTTGAAAGACATAAATTCTTATAAAGACGGAGATTTTTTATAAAAGATGGTTGAGGAAGAATTGGAGACTGTTAAAAAAATTGCGAAAAAGAAATCTGTAAAAACGGACGGACCGACTCTTGCAGATATTCCTGGTGTTGGTCCGGGGGCTATTGCAAAGCTTGAGGCTGCGGGAATTTATGATTTGATGGCCGTTGCTGTTTTGACTCCTTCGAATCTTGCAGAAACTGCCGGAATGGGAGAAGCTGCTGCAAGGAAAGCAATTCAGGCCGCCCGTAAAATGATGGACCTTGGATTTAGAGATGCACTTGAGCATGAAGAAAAGAGAAAAGAGCTTGACCATATTACTACGGGCTCTAAAAATTTAGATAATCTCCTGGGAGGAAAGGGGATAGAGACTAAATCCATAACTGAAGCTTTTGGAGCATTTGGCTCCGGGAAAACCCAGTTGGCTTTGTCCTTGGCTATTGGAGTTCAGTTGCCAAAAGAGCGGGGAGGTGCGGGAGGAAAGGCAGTTTACATAGATACTGAAGGAACTTTCAGACCAGAGAGAATTCGACAATTTGCACAAGGTATTGAAGCTAATCCCGAAAAAGTTCTTAAAAATATTCTGGTTGCAAGGGCATTTAATAGCGACCATCAAATGTTACTTCTTGATAAAGTGGCAGAACTAATTAAAGACGGAGAGCCAATAAAATTAGTTATCATTGATTCTTTGACTGCACATTTCAGGGCAGAGTATGGTGGACGCGGGCAGCTTGCCGATAGACAACAGAGGTTAAATAGATATTTGCATAATTTAATGAGGTTGGCGGAACAACATAATTTGGCAGTTTATGTTACAAACCAGGTAATGAGTGATCCTGCGCAACTTTTTGGAGACCCGACGAAGGCGATTGGAGGAAATATTGTTGGGCACGCCTGTACTTATAGGATGTATCTTCGACGAGGAAAGAAAGATTCAAGAGTTGCTAAATTAATTGACAGCCCCGATTTACCGGACAATGAAACAGTGTTCATGATTGAGAAGGACGGATTGAAGGATATTGAAATTTGATTTTTTATTTTTATGGATTTACATTTTGTTCGGCCCTGTTGAAGATATTTTTATTTAAGATTTTCCCGCCGGCGAGCCATCCTTGATTGACAAAACCTTCAGTTTCGCTTATTTTAAAACAGATCCGTGGACACATGCCCCATCCCAAATTAAATTTATATGTTTCATTGGCTCCACCCCAAATTAAATTTATATGTTTCATTCATAAAATGGGGGTGGGCGAACGATTTGCTTTTGACAAATAAAAAATTAACAAAAGTAAATCGTGAGTTGAAATCACCTCACATGAGGTTTAGGATTTCCCCAAGGGTGGGGTGAAGATAATAAATGAAACATACTAATTTGGGATGTAGCCGCGGACACAACAAACTTTATAAAATCTGGAGATGTGTGTTTCTTTGGCGAAAAATTTTTAATGAAAAAGATGGATGAAGAAAACCGATTTTTGAGTTTATTGAAAGAAGCTCAGGTCGTGGCTGTATATTGTAATCAGTGGGGAGATACCGGGAAGGGAAAATTTTCTGATTATTTTTCTGAATGGGCAGATATTATTGCCCGGGGAACTGGAGGGAATAATGCCGGGCATACTGTTGTCGTTGGTGGCAAGCAGAGAATTTTCCATTTGCTTCCAGCCGGAATTGCTTATGATTCTCTTGGGAAGATTAATATTCTTGGGAAAGGAATGGTGATTGACCCGAAGGTTTTGGTTGAAGAAATTGATGATGTGAAAAGGGACGGAATTAATTGTGAGCATTTAATGGTTAGTCGTGATGCTCACGTTATTATGGATTATCACATAAATCTGGATAAAGCGAGGAATCAATCTCAAAAAAACAGCGGAATTGGCTCGACTGGCCGGGGTGTTGGTCCCTGTTATTCAGATAAGATTGCCCGGAGAGGGGTGAGAATTTTTGAATTTTTGAATGAAAATCTCTTAAAAGATAAAATTGAGGTGGCAAAGAATTTTTATCCCGGGCAGGAAATTAATGCTGAAAAAATAATCAGAGAGACGAGAGGATATGCGGATAGAATTCGACCTTATGTTAAGGATACTGATTTGGAATTGCAGGAATTACTTCGCCGTGGAAAAAAATTACTTATTGAGGGTGCGCAGGGTTTGTTGCTGAGCATTGAGCATGGAACTTATCCCTATGTTACATCTTCTGATTGTTCTCTTAATGGGATGGCGAGCGGTGTCGGAGTGAGTGCCAAGAAAATTGATGTTGCTTTAGGGATTTTAAAATTTCCTTTTATGACCAGAGTTGGCGGGGGTCCTTTTCCGACTGAACTTGGTGGAGTGAAATCTGAAAAGTATTGTAGCGAAGACGGACATGGGGAAGAAAATGAGTTGAAAGTCTATGGAAAGGATAATATTTTGGGGATGATTAATTCTAAGGACTCTTTTGAACAGGGGGTTGGAATTCGGCTTGCTACGGAGGAGTATGGAGCAACTACCGGGCGACCGAGAAGAATTGGATGGGTCGATGCAGTTTCTGCGAAATATGCGGTCGGAATAAACGGTCCTTTGCTGGTTTTAACGAAAGCTGACGCGATTGCCGGCGCCAAGGAGTTTAAGATTTGTTATGGTTACAAAAATAAGGATGGGAAAACTATTAGTAATTTTTCTAGTGATTGTGATTTTTTAAGAAATGTTGAGCCGGAATATAAAACTTATGAGGGATATGGGGATATTTCCAAAATCAGGAAGTTTTCTGAGCTACCGAATTCTCTGAAGGATGCGATTAAAGATTTGGAAGAGTTTACCGGAGGACATGTGGTGATTGTTTCTGTTGGGGCGGAGAGAGATGCAACGATAATTCGGTAAATTTATTCTTAACTATCTTCTCGAAATTGCAGAGATAATTTCTTACATTCGAAACAAAACTTTGAGCCGAAGCGGGTTAAATCTTTTTTAAAATTTCAATCATTTTTTCTCCGAAGATAAATCTGAGATTTTTATGGAATTTATGTGTTTTCTTGTTAAATCAGGCACAACTTATGAGATATTTTTGTTCTTCTTTTTTAATCCTTTTTCTATTTCCTTTGCCAATTTTTTCCCAGTTCCCCCATTTTGAGATTTTAGATTTACTACTGAAAGCAACCCAATTGCCATGTTAAGATTTATTAAACAGAGATATTTATAGATTTTATGTCAAACAAAAATAATCCTGAATTTAATTTTTCGGAGGCTTTGTTAGTTAAAGAAACAGAGCTTTTTAGGGATTGTACAAATATCGTTGTTGGAAAGGGGAATTTGAACGCCGATATTTTGTTTATTGGTGAGGCGCCCGGCCGTAACGAAGATTTGGGGGGATTTCCGTTTGTTGGTGCTGCTGGGAAAAATTTAGATAGGTTGCTTGAAAAGGTTGGGCTTAGTTTGGATGATGTTTATGTGGCGAATATTTTAAAATGTCGTCCTCCGGAAAATAGGGATCCATTTCCTGATGAAATTAAAACGCATACTCCATGGCTGTTAAAGCAAATTCGCGAGATTGAGCCAAAAGTAGTTTGCTCTCTTGGGAATTATGCGACTAAGTTTTTTCTATCCGGGGGGGATGTTGATATGATGGGTGGCATACCGGGGATAACCTCCGTTCATGGGAAAATTCAGGATGCTGAGATCGCCGGGCTGAAATTCAAACTAATTCCATTATTTCATCCTGCTGCGATAATTTATAACAGGGCATTAGGGAGTGAGTGGGAGAAGGATATAGAGATTGTTAAGAAAGTTGTAGGTGGTGAATATATTGAAAAGATTAGTAAGAAAAAGGTTGGAAATAGAGTTGGAAGAGTAGAGAAGCAAACCAGATTGTTTTAGTGCCCTTCTAAAACCAATTTTGTCAAATTTTTTAGATTAATGCTAAAGGCGTAGATTATCTCCGATGACTTTTCATAACTATTTGGTTTAAAGGGAAGTTAAGTCATCTCCGAGGAAACTAACAGTTTCCTACGGTTACCTTCCCTTGAGATTGTCGACTTCGTCGTGTTTAATTCCGAGGAAACAAAGGTTTCCTACGGGTACCTTCCCTTGAGATTGTCGACTTCGTCGTGCTTATTCTAAAATCTATTTATAACTATCGGAGATACAATTGTC
>Ga0210057_1005894_pt1 | contig 15527 bp, 11 predicted proteins | sample CryGeyCG2114_010_2_FD_183968 | JGI IMG/M metagenome (GOLD analysis project Ga0210057, IMG submission 183968) | Groundwater microbial communities from aquifer - Crystal Geyser CG10_big_fil_rev_8/21/14_0.10 (SPAdes) (version 2) | ecosystem: Environmental > Aquatic > Deep subsurface > Groundwater ...
GGCTATTTAAAAATTTCCGGAGATAAAATAATACTAATTATGCTTAGTGTTAATACAGAATATAAAGGAGGACGCACTGATGAAAACCTTTTTTCCTGCCCTTGTAATACTGAGTTTAATGTGTTTATTAGTGATCCTTTATTCCTCGAAGGGCTAATTAAGCGTGTAGGAGAGTATTAATAATCATTCGGTGGATAGAAATCTTACAGAACCCTTAGTCTTTGTTTTATCAATGTATGATATATCATACACGAGGGTTACATTTATAGGGTATCTTTTAAAGAGTTTATGTCATTTGTAATTATTTGATAAGCTACTTCACTTATTCCTTTTCCTCTTTGAGCTTTTGCCTCGTTAATCATAGCATTTAGAATATTTGTTTTGGTTTTGTTATTTTTTGCTTTTTCAAAGTTATTTAGTTTTGAGATGAAGCTTGTATAAATTCCACGATTTTTAATATCTCCAGACTCAAGTAAAACTCCAAGATCAAATCTAAAGTTATTGGATAAAACTATGATAGATGAATTATCTGATAATAATTTGTCGAAGTCTATTTCAAAGCTATCATCGTTAAATTCAGATACAAATCCATTTAAATTCAAAATTTTTACATTTCCATCTACATCATAAAAATAAACATCAAGTTGATAATTTTGATCCGAACTCGATGATAACTCAAGATTATAGGTACCATTATCTGGTTCAGGAAAGTAGAACATATTCACTGGTTGGCCACTAGTTCCATCTCCTTGATCATTATCCAGCGGTTCTTGAATAAATGAATCTCCCTTTTCCTCATAGTTAGAGTTTTTAAATGAAATATTTACGTTTTCATCTACAACAAGCATGATATAAGAAAGGTCTGTAGAGGAAGGAATATAAGTGCCTAAGGAATTAAATGTATTTTCATAATCTTCTAGAGTGTATTTGTCATAATAGGGGTCATTTATATTAAAAGTATTTCCATTTATACCTTTTGCAACTACAAAATGCCCTGGAACGCCTAAGATTTCAGGATATCCATTATTTAAATTCTCAGTTAATTCGTTTGGATCATATCCATTTACTCTTTTATATTCCAAAGCATTAAAACTAAGCTCATTAGTATCCTTTGCTAGCTTTGATAGTCGAGATAAAGCAAGCCAATTTACAAGTCCATTTCTGATGTAACCTCCAGGTGTGTTTTTAAGCCAATCATTTAATGTTCCTGGATTAAGAGGGGTTCCATCAGGGAGTTTTTCATAGCCATAGTATTTAAAAACCATGGCGGCTGATGTTAGGGCACAGCCCCAGCTTTTAATCGTTTGAGCCGACGGGCTCCATATATTAGCGGAGTCATAGATTTGAGTCGCCCAGGGAAGAGAAGTCTGTTTAATAATTGGAACATTGAGATCTATTGTTGATGTTGAACATGATGGATCCGGATTAGTAAGTCCCGTAATATAATCAGCCGAGTTTTCATTATAACCGTAGATTCTTACCCAAACAGGATCACTACAGTTAAAAGAAGGTTTAACAAAATAATTTACCGTACCTGAACACGTACCAGAGCCTGAAGAACCTCCAGAGCAGTTTGCGGGCTCATGATTAAATTGCCATGTTGCAGATGGACCTTCTATATTACCTCCAAAAGCTATGCTTTCTGTTGATATATCCCCACCGCTATATCCCGAGTAATCAAAAGAATATACTCCTGTTGAGTGGTTTAAGGTAAAATTAGTCACGGTAAAAGATGAAGCCATCGCTTGTGGAGTCGCGAACAGAAAAAGTAAGAAAGAAACAAACCAAAATATAATTTTCATGTTATCTTCATTCTATTTCCAAGAGATTTTAAAAGTCAATATATAGTTAAACAATCAAATTATTACAAATGATATAATATTTGGAATATATGAAAGTTTTATTTCTGACTAGGTCGTTTTATCCAAATATTGGTGGGGTAGAAAAACACATTTTAGAGTTAAGTAAAGTATTAATTTCAAAAGGATATAAAATTACTGTTTTATCAGAAATTAATTATGGTAATAATTATCACTCAAAGTCTCCAATTGGTAACCCTAAGGGAGAAATTTCAGGTATTAAAATTTATAGAATTAATACCGGTAAAAATGACTGGTTTAAAAAATTCAGAATTTGGAAAGAATTATTCAAAAACATTAATTTATTTTTTTCTGCAGATATAGTTCATTGTCATGATGTATTCTTTTGGTACCTTCCATTTCGTTTTATATTTCCTTTTAAAAAAATATATACAACCTTTCATGGATATGAAGGAAATAACATACCAACTAAAAAAGCTATTTTTATGCATAAAATTGCAGAAGTTCTTTCAAACGGAAATATATGCGTTGGAGATTATCTTAAAAAATGGTATGGAACTAAACCAACAATAGTAATTTACGGAGCAATAAATATACCTGAGAATTTGTCTTTTCAACAATCTGTAAATGAAATTAAAAATGTTTTATATATTGGAAGACTGGAAGAAGAAGCGGGGATTTTGACATATTTAAAAACATTAAAAATTTTAAAAGATTTAGGTATAAATTTTAAACTCACGGTTTTAGGTGATGGAAAGCAAAAAAAACAAGCGCAAAAATATTCATCAGATAATAATCTTAACGTTACTTTCAAGGGTTTTGTAAAAGAAGTTTACGATTATCTTCCAAAAACAGATATTGTTTTTACATCCAGATATTTAGGCACTCTTGAATCTTTTGTTTTTAAAAAATTCGTTTTCTGTGTTTACAATAACGAGATTAAAAAAGACTGTTTTAAAATGTCTCCGTTTGGAAAATTCATTATATTAGAAGAAAATCCTAATATGTTAGCTAAAGAAGTTTTAAAATATATAAAAAATCCTAATTTATACAATACAAAAATTACAAAAGCATATAGTTGGGTTAAACTTCAAACTTGGGAAAATCTTGCCAGTCAATACATAAAATTGTGGAAACAAAAAGGCTTAATGTCGTAGCATAACAGGCTTATTGATTTTTAACGAAATATCTGAAGCTTCAAGCATTTTTAGGATTTTAAGACCCTCTTCCCCGCTTGTGATAGGTTTTTTATTATTTTTAATACAATAAGCCAAATGCAATAGTTCATTTTTTAATGACTCGTTTTGTTCAAGATAAGGTATTATTACATCTCCGCTTCTGTAGGCGGGTTTAAAAGGTGTTATTTGAGAAGATTCTAAATCAACAGATTTATTATAGATTCTAATCTTTTCATTAGGAGAAATATCATCAAATGTAATCATTTTTTTACTTCCCCCAATTAAGATAATCCTTATTTTAACAGGAGACAGCCAGCTGACATTAATATGTGCGGTAAAGTTTTTATCGTATTTAATTATTACGTGCGCTATTTCTTCGTTTCTTGAATTTACAAATTTAGAACCAAATGCCTGAATTGCTACGGGGACTTTATTGAACAAATAATTAATTATCGAAAAATCATGACAGGCTAAATCCCAAATTACATTTACATCATTTTGGATTAATCCTAAGTTTATTCTAGTGCTATCGTAATAATATATTTGACCAATTTCTTTTTTGTTTAATATCTCTTTTATCTTTTTAATCGGTTCGCTATAAACAAAGGTATATCCAACCATTAAAATCTTATTATTTCGCTTTGCAAGTTTTACAAGCCTACTAGCTTCTTTGCTATTTTGAGTCATTGGTTTTTCCAATAAAACATGTTTTCCGGCTTTTAAAGCTTTTTCTGCTAGCCTGAAATGTGTTGAGAGAGGAGTCGCTATAGCAACCAAATCTACGTTTTTATCTTTAATAATTTCATCAAAATTATTAATAAATTTTATAGAAGGATAAATAGAAGAATATTTTTCCAAATTTTTTTTATCCAAATCACACCCATAAACAACTTTGTAATCTTTAATGTCTAAAAAATTTCTTAACAAATTCGGACCCCAATACCCAAGCCCAACTACTGCAACATTTATCTTAGAATGTTTATTTTTTAAAGACATTAGCTTTCGATAATACTATATTGTAAATCCAAAAGCAAAAAATTAACGCAAGTATAATCAATATGCTCATTCCACTAAATAATTTTAGAAAAAAAACTTCTTTTAAATCATTAAATTGTAATTCCACTAGGTGTTTACCTTTAGGTAAATAAAAAGAAATTATTCCTTTGGAATCTGGATATATATTGATTTTTCTACCATTGGCTTTTGCACTCCAATCAGGGAAGTATAGAGTATTTTCTTTAACAACCAAAGGTGTTTTTGCAAAAAAAATGTATGTATGATTTGTTGATGTTCTTTTTATATTTTGTACTGTGCCGTCACCTTTTAATATTTCAGCAGGATTATTAGGAACGTTAGAAAACCAGATGTTATTAACGTCAACCCATTTTGAAGCAGCATAGAAGTGTCCCTCTCCCTGTGCTGTGCTTTTTTCAATATTATTTATTAATACAAAATCAGAAATTTCTGGTATAACCCTTCTTTGTCCCCAGTTTAACATTGTATAAGCTATTGTTAAAAATAAAAAAACATAAATAATTTTTTTTCTATTTTTCAAATATGTAACTAAGTATCCTGAAAGAAGAGATATTGAAAATGTAACAAGAAGTAATAATCTGTGAGATCCTGCTGCTTTAACAAACGGAATTGATTCCCAAATAAATTTAGAAGGATTTAAAATCAAAAAGAATATAACTGTTGTAGTAATCAACCAAAAAATAACGTGATTTTTATGCTTATTGAAAGTTTTTTTAAAAAATAAAATGGCTATTAAAGCGACTATTACTATTAATTGTGTATATCCTAATAAGTATGAGATTTCTCCTTCAGGCCCTTGAAATAAAAACCCGAGCTTCCATGGTGAAAATAAGAGATCAATAATAGTGGGGAAATATCCGGTTTGCAAACCAACGTTCTGTATGTATGTATATTGATGCAGAAAAAATGGGGTAAGCCATATATATGCAGAAGAAAGAGCGCCCACAAATATTGTTAATATATTAGGTAAAGCTTTGAAGAAATTTCTTTTTTGTAAAGACAAAAAAAATATGAAAACCAACAGCAACAATAAAGAAAAAAAAGCTAATGGCGCATGTGACATAATAAGAAATGCAATGCTCAAGCAGGATAATAAAAACATACCAGTGTTCTTTTTTTGAAAGAGTTTGTACTCAAATAAAAAAATTAAAGGAAGAATAATAAAAATAAATAACTCTCCAACAGCTACTTTAAAATGAAGATCAATTAAATGATAAGGCGTAAATAAATAAAAAATTGCAACCCCAAATGCTATTAATTCTTTTTTAAAATATTCTTTTGAAAAAGAATACATAAAAACTCCGGACAATATAAAACTTAAAGCTAATATAATTTTTTCCGCTAAAATATAACTTGCACCTAAAAAATGGATAAAGGAAAATATATAATATGGGAAAGTATAGTTAAAAAGAAAAAGAGGATATCCAAAACCAGCGTTTAAATCTCCTGCCCAACTTGGCATTATGTTTCCTTCAGAAAGTGCTCTGTAAAATTCAATCTCTCTATAAATATGGATATTAAAATCACCACTTTCATAAGCGCCGGTCCTAAAAATGCTAATAATAGGCAATATTGAAATTAATAATAGTAAGATAAATAGATTTATTTTTTTCTTTGGATAAATAAATCTGTAGAATAATACAGAAAAAAAAACCAGAGCCGAAGCAATTACGTTAACAACCACCATTCTGTATGGATCAAGCATATTACTTTAAATTATATAAATAGTATGTTGGATGCACTAAGTAATTTGATACTAATTTGTAATTAGAATCATTATTGCTTAGATTTACATTAAATATTTTCAGTATTTTTTCTCCTAATGCAAAAGATGTGAAAATAAAAAGAAAAGCCATTAAAAAACTTATAAGGAAAATAATGATTACGGAAAAGTTTAAAGAAAATCCTAAAAAATCGTTGACTAAATAGTTCCAATTGTTAATTATGTTTCCAACTAAGCTAGGAAATAAATTCATTGCATTTTAATGTATTCTAATTTAAACAATGCTATAATTTCAACCAATATGAATGGTAAAGTAAAAGCTTCTTTAGTTTGTACAGTATTAAACGAAGAGAACAATATAGAGGATTTTATTGACTCTGTTGCTAAGCAAACAGTTCTTCCGGATGAGTTTATTATAGTTGATGGAGGAAGTAGTGACAAAACAGTTGAACAAATTAAAAATCAAATATCAAAAAGTAAATATAAAAGAACTTTTAAATTGATAATTAAAAAAGGCAACCGCTCGATAGGAAGAAACGAGGGTATTAAAAAATCTTCAAATAATATAATACTTTTAACTGATGCAGGCTGTTTATTAGATAAAAATTGGATTGAAAATATAATTAAGCCTTTTGAAAATCAATCTGTTGATGTTGTTGCTGGTTACTATAAGGGAAAATATAAAAACATTTTTCAAAAATCTTTAATTCCTTACGTTTTAGTAATGAAAGATAAAGTTGATCCCAATACTTTTTTGCCGGCAACAAGATCAATGGCGTTAAGAAAATATGTTTGGGAAAAACTAAAAGGATTTGATGAAAAATTATCGCATAACGAAGACTATGCGTTTGCAAACAAAGTTAAAAAAGCTGGTTTCACTATTAGGTTTGAAAAAAAAGCAATTGTCTATTGGTTTCCAAGAAAAAATCTACTCCAAGCTTTTAAAATGTTTTTTAGATTTTCATATGGAGATGCAGAATCGGGAATTTTAAGAACAAAGGTTATTTTTCTTTTTTTAAGATACATTTTTGGAATTTATTTTATTTTATTAGTTCCCATAATGAAATCAATACTTTTAAATTCATTTATTTTAACATCTTTTTTAAGTTATATAACTTGGTCAATATCTAAAAATTATAAATATGTTAAAGATTTACGGGGAGTTATTTATCTTCCTCTTTTGCAATTTACTTCAGATTTGGCTGTTTTGCTAGGAACTACATTCGGATTTATAAAAACTGTTTCCTTAAAAAAAATTGTTAATTATTTTAAAGAAAACAAAAGATTATCTATAGTTTTAGTAATTTATTCTGTAACCATGCTGTCTATTATTGGTTACGGAATTCCAAATGCCAGTCACCCATTTAACTATTTTATGGACGAATGGCACCAGGGACAAGCAGTTAGGAATTTGTTTACACAAGGATCTCCCAATATTGAAGGGTCGGCGAACGGTTCTATATTTCAATTCTTTTTAACGGGGTTGTATTTGGTACCCTTTATAGTATTTGGAATAGTAAATCCATTTGCAATTAAATCGTCGGTTTTGCAACTTGATGTTCAGTATACGCTGTTTGAGATTTTAAGGCTAAACACATTGTTTTTTGGATTAGCCAGTATTTTATTATTTTATTATATTTGTAAAAAATACTTTCAACTAAATACTTTTACAGCGATTTTTTTCTTCGTTTTCAATCCTGTTTGGATAATGCTAAGCAATTACTATAAATACGATATAGCTTTAATGTTTTGGATATTACTGTCTTTTTTGTTTTTTTTAAGGTATTCAGAAAAACAAAATTTTTTAAATTATTTATTAGCGGGAATATTTTCTGCCCTTGCTTTATCTACAAAGCTTAGTCCTTTACCTTTGCTTTTGGTTTACATACTTATTTATTTTATGTTTACAAAAGATAGAATTAAAAATATCAGCTGGCTTATTGCAGGATTATTTTTATATACAATTACTTTTATTGCTTTTGGTATCCCGGATATAATTTTGGGGAAAGGAAACTTAACTGAGTATTTAAACTCTAATCTTTTAGAAACTCCTGCGCTGGAATGTTCTAATATTATATTACCAACTAATTTATGGATTTATTTAACAACAGACCTTTACCCCTCAATTTTTGGTCATATATTTTACTTTGGATTTGTTTTATCTTTTGTCGGGTTTTGCTTAAGCTTAAGAAAAAACTTAGTAAATAATAAAGCAAACTTAGTTCTTTTTATGTGCTTAATATTATTTTTATTAAGTTTATATCCATTAAAAATTGGCGCAACTAATAACAGGGTGCTGGTTTTGCTTCCATTTATGGTAATCTTTTTAGCTGGTTTTATAAATTGGTTTTTGAATAAGCTTAAACGTAATTTATTAAAGTTAATCATCTTGACAGTAATAATGGGTGTTGTTGTAATTCAGATTTTTGAAACATACTCATGGGTTTATGTAAAACTTTCAAATGATCCAAGACAAACTTCTTCCGAGTGGATTTTAAAAAATATTTCCAAAGGAGAGGCTTTGGGCATTGAAAACATTCCAATATATCAAAGTTTACCCGATATAGTTTTAAAAGAATTTTATTTAAAACAATATGCCATAACTCAGGATTTTAATTATAACTATGTGGTGTTAAGCTCTTATGATAAAAAATATCCAAATTTTATAATTATGACAAATGACGAATTTGATTCCAAATATCTTATTGAATCGGAAAGTAAGTCAATATTAAAAAAAATAAAAAAGCAAAATTATAGAAAAATTTCTCAATTTACTCCGGATTTTAAATATTTAAACCTGTTCACAAACGATTTAAATTATCAGATATCAGGACTTATTCAGGCGCCTATTACAGTTTCTATCTATGAAAAAAAATAAAAACATCGCTGTAGTTATTCCTTCGTATAATGAGGTTCAAAATATTCCTATTCTTCTCAATGGTATAAATAAAGAGTTAATTGGTGCAAGTATTGTAATAGTTGATGATTCTTCGAAAATAGAAAATGCAAAACTTAAAATATTTCTAAATAAATATAGAAATGTGAAGCTCATCTCAAGATTAAAAAAATCGGGAAGAGGCAGCGCTGTTTTGGAAGGGTTCAAAGAAGCGTTAAGAGATGAAAACAAAAAATACATTTTTGAAATGGATTCAGATCTTGCGCACGACCCTAAAGAATTTAAGAGATTTATAAATGAAATAAATGTTTTCCCATATGATTTGGTCATAGGCTCAAGATACAAATCCGGCGGAAGAATAGTGAATATCTCTAAAAACAGGACAATACTAAGCAGATTAATAAATATATTCCTTTATTTTTGGTTAGGCATCAAAATTTCTGATTACACAAGCGGATTCCGTTTTTACAGCAGAAAAGCCATAGAGTATATTTTAAATACAAAAATTCAGTCGAAAGGATTTATAACTTTATCGGAAGTTGTATATAAACTCAGCAAAGCTAACTTTAAAATATCCGAAGTTCCTATAACGTGGAATTACAGGATTTATGGAAAATCCAATGTAAATTTGAGAGAATTATTCAATTCATTATTTTTTGTCCTACAGCTTAGATTAGGCTATGGATTTTTTATTAATAAAAAAATTAAAATAATATTACTTATTTTTATTATTTTTTTACTCTCTTTTTCTATACGACTTTCAACATTGAATCAAATGGGTAGAACATGGGATGAACCTGAATATATTGAACAAGGGTATAAAATGGATGAGCTTTTATTAAAAAGAGACTTTTCAAATAGTTATTTTTATACTACCTATGACCATCCTCCTCTTGCAAAATACCTTTACGGAATTACCGCTCACTTGGATTTAAATTATATTGATAAAAACGGAAATCCTGTATTTAATTATGACTATACTTTTTCTAGAGCTTTATCTTCCCTTTTTGGTACTCTATCAGTCATTTTAGTATTTTTAATTGCTTTGGAATTCGGTGGAATTTTTGTCGCAGTTTTATCAGGAGTAATTTTTGCTACATTGCCTTTTTTTGTGGGATTATCACAACTTGTTACAACGGAAAGTATTTTAATGTTTTTATTTAATTTGGGTGTTTATCTATTCCTTAAGTTATTGAAAATCTTTTCATACAAAAAGGCTGTTTTAATTGGAATAGTAACTGGTTTGGCACTGCTTGTTAAGCAATCTAATGTCTTACTTTTCCCAATTTATGGATTATTTTATGTCATATATCATTTTACTTCAGGAATTAAAAATAAACTTATAAATCTTAAAATAATATTCGCCTTTATGATAATAGTTATTTTTTCAATTTTGACATTTGTGGTTTTATGGCCAATGCCTTATTCTCATCTTGATGTAATTACCCAAATAAACCAGAAAATCTGGCTGGTTAAAACAGCACCGCCTGAAGTCTTTTGGGGAAAACTGATCCTAAGTCCTAAGATTTATTTTGTTACGTTATTCTTTATTACAACACCACTTTTAATTATTGTTTTATTTTTAGTAGGTTTAAAATATATAGATATTAAAAAAAACTGGATTTATTATTGTTTAATAATTTGGTTTTTATTTCCCTTTACTCAATCGTTTTACGCTTGGAGGATGCATGGAGTAAGATACATTATAGAAATTTATGCACCACTATCAATAATTGCAGCATTAGGAATTATTTCAATAATAAATTATTTTAAGGTTAACAGGCAAAATGTAAAAATATTAGTAATAATTTTAATTTCTATTTACTCATTTTGGCAGCTTTTTACAATTAGTCCTTACTATTTAGATTATTATAATGAAATAGTTGGTGGGGCTAAAGGAGTTTATAGTAAAAAATATTTTCATTTAGGATGGTGGGGAGAGGGTATGAAAGAAGCAGGCACATATTTAAAAAAGGTCGCGCCCCATAACTCAAAAGTTGGACTTGCTATTTCTCCTATAATTACATTTCCTGAAATCTCAAATTTAAAACTCGAGAACTTTAATAAAGAACAGCAATACGATTTTGTCGTAGTTAATTATTACAACTTAATTAGAGAGGGATTCGATGACTCCGAAATTAAAAATAATTATAAATTAATTCATCAAGTTACAGCAGGTGGGGCACCAATTGTAGATATATACTCTAAATAATTTCAAGTTTAGGAAGAGGGAAAATAAAATGTCCGCCCTTTTTTAAATATTTTTTTTCTCTTTGTAGAAACTCTTTTTTAAAAAACCAGGGGAGAACCAACATATATTCAGGGTTATCTTTCCTAGCCTGCTCTTCCGAAATTATAGGAATGCCAACAGAGGCGATAATTTTTCCGTATTTTTCCGGATTTCTTTCTACGGCATAGGGAATATGTTTTTTATCCAGACTAAAATACTGGAGAAGAGTATTTCCCCGTGTGGAGGCGCCATATAAATAAATTTTTTTGCCCTTTTTAGCTTCATTCTTAATAAAAGTTGTAAGTTTTTTTTTATTTTCTTCTATTCTTTTTGCAAAATCTAAATATATTTTTTTGTTATTAAGTTTAAGACGTTTTTCATGATTTTGCATTTTTATAACATTTTTAGAAATTCGTCTTTTTCCTTTAGAAGATATATATGTTAAAAAACTTCCTCCGTTTAATTCCCTTTCCTCTACATCAAATACCTCAAGTCCGTGTCTTTCAAGTAAGTTGTTAAGAGAAAGCAGGGAATAGTATTCAAGATGTTCATGCACTATATTATCGAACGCGTTTAGCTTAAGCATGCTTACTAAATAATTTTGTTGAACTACAAATATTCCGTCATCTTTTAATAATTTTTTAACATCCTCGACAAATTTGTTTGGATACTCCATGTCATAAAAGCATGAAATAGCAGTAATGATATCTGCTTTTAAATTTTTATGCTTTTTTGATAAAGATTCATATGAAAAGAAGTCATTAATAACACTATTTGAATATTTTCTATTTTCCTTGGCAAATTTTTTAATCGGTTCAACAGCTATCTTATAAACATTTTTAGGATAATTACTTAAAAGAGTCCCATCATTTGCACCTATGTCTATGGCTATCATTTTTTCATTTGTATTTTTCATTTTTTTTAAACTTTTTAATGCAATTTCTCTCAATTCCTGCTGCATTGTCTGGTTAATTCCGGATTTATATCCATACCTCTCCGTGTATAAATATTTTTGAGGAGTCGTATAATCCAGCTGGACCAGAAAACATTTTTTACAAATAACCGTAGTAAGAGGAAACGCTTTAGGTTTTTTATTTATTTTAACAAAATCGGAAAGATATTGTCTTCCTAAAGAAATAATTTTTATTAAATTTGTGGAATTACAAGACCTGCAATTTTTGATTTTCATTTATAGAGGCAGATAATGTATTATAAAGCCAAAATTGATATAATTTCAATATCTAATATGGGATATACAAGAAGCGCGATTAAAGGCATTTCCTGGGTTTGGTTATTGAGCATATTAACAAAACTTATATCTCTTACAAGAACTGTTATATTGGCACGATTACTTTTACCTTCGCAATTTGGTATTTATGGCATTGGGCTTTTAGTACTTTCAATGCTTGAAATATTAACTGAGACAGGAATTAATGTTTTTCTAGTTCAGCAAAAAGGGAATATAGATAGATATATAAATTCAGCATGGATAATATCAATTTTCAGAGGAATAGCTATTATGTTTATAATGGTTGCTACAACACCCATAATTATTAGGTTTTTCAATTCTCCTGATGCTTTAAGTATTCTTCTATTGTTCAGTATTATTCCTTTTATTAGAGGCTTTATTAATCCGTCTATAGCAAAACTTCAAAAAGAACTTAGATTTGATAAAGAATTTTGGTTTAGGCTTTCTGTTTTGTCTTTGAATACAGCTATAGCTGTTGCTTTTGCATATTATACACGTTCTGTAACAAGTCTTGCTTTTGGTCTTATAGCTGCTGCAATTCTAGAAATTATTCTTTCTTTTGTAATAACATCTCCTAAACCAGCGTTAAAATTAAATAAAAATCATTTATTTTTGATATTTCACAAAGGAAAGTGGATTACGTTAAGTGGGGTATTCAGCTATATGTATCATAATGTTGATAATATTGTTGTAGCTAAGCTATTAGGAACTACAAGCTTGGGACTTTATGAAATGGCATACAATATAGCTATGATACCCATTACAGGTATATCAGATGTTATTTCTAGGGTTACCTTTCCTGTTTATACATTAATTTCAGGGGACAAGCAGAGACTCAGAAAGGCCTTTATAAAAACAATGGTATTTATTTCTATCGCATCCGTAGTCTTTGGTGCAATATTGTTTTTATTTACAGAGCAACTTGTAATGGTTATTCTAGGAGAGCGCTGGATTGGGATAGTAGATGTCTTAAAAATACTTATAATTTTTGGAGTTATTAGGGGAATTTCAGGGTCCTCATCTGCACTTTTTCTCGCAGTTAAAAAACAAAAGTATGTAACGTTTGTGACATTAGTTAGTATAATTGGACTTGCCGTGACAATAATTCCTTTAGTTTTAAATTTTGGAATATATGGTGCGGGAATATCTGCCTTAATAGGATCCCTAGCTGCATTACCCTTTATGTTTTATTTCACCTTTAAGATTATTAAATAGAATTATGAGAAGCGTTAATTCAAAAGTATATACAAAAAAATATTATTTGACAGATTGCTCTGGATATAAAGAGTTTAAGGAAAGTAACGGAAGAAAGTTGAATACGATTTTTTTAGACTTAATTAAATATATTGAAGTAAACTCAAGCACAAAAGTTCTCGATATAGGATGCGGAAGAGGGGAAATGGTTTTTTATTGTGCTTCAAGAGGGGCAACGGCAATTGGAATTGATTATGCTGAAGCTGCAATAAAATTAGCAAATAACACACGGTCTAAACAACCTAAAATAATTCAGGATAGAGCTAAGTTTATCAAAATGGATGCTAAAATCCTTAAGTTTGATAAATCTTCTTTTGATTTGATAATTATGACTGGAGTAGTAGAGCATTTATACCCTGAAGAACTTGATGTTGTTTTTCATCAAATAAGAAGGGTTTTAAAACCTGCCGGCAAATTAATAATCAATACAGCACCTAATAGAATATTTAATGACATTGCATATAAATATTATTGTTACCCCGCTAGTACTCTCCTAACTTCGTTTTGGAATAAGCTTACGGGAAGCAAATATCCTAATATAGCAATGCCGCATGATATCAGAACGGAATCTCATCAGATTATGCATATAAATGAACCAACTTTTTTTTCTTTATATAGATTATATAAAAAATTCAATTTTAAAGGAGGTATATTTAGCACTAACATTACAGTAAGAAAGCAGATTCTAAGTACCAGAGATATTCTTTTTAATTTGCTGGTATTTCTTCACCCCTTCTCCAAAAAATTTCCTTTAAATATTATATTTGGTAGTGATTTTATTAGTGTACTAACAAAAAATAAATGAAAATTGCAATATTTCATGAGTTACCATTTGGTGGAGCAAGAGACGTTGTATATTATTTTGGAGAAGGATTTACACAAAATAAAATAATTGTTGATTTATATTATGTATCCAGTAAGAAAGATGAAAGAGAAGCCTCTTTTTTTAGAAAAATCTATTTCTTTAAATTTGTTCCTCAAAAATGGAGTGGAAATAACTGGAAAACAAGACTTTATAAAGATTCAATTGAATTATATAATCTCAAAAATTTGCACAAGAAAATTGCTAAAAAAATTAATGCAAATAACTATGATTTTGTATTGGTGAATGGATCCCAATATGTTGAAGCTCCATTTATTTTAAAACATTTATCAACTTTTAAAATTTTCTACTGTCATGACCCAAATTATAGAATTATTTATGAGAAAGTTTTACAACTTGAAAATATAAATTTAAACTCAATAAAAAAAACTTATGAAAAAATTAATAGAAATTTTAGAAAATTTCTTGATAAAACAAATTTTAAAAGGGCAGATTTAATAATTGCAAATTCTTTTTTTGCTAAAAAAATAATCAAAAAAACCTATGCTAAAGACAGCACAGTTTTATACCCCGGAGTCGATATTAATTTTTTCAGTCCTAAAAACGTTAATAAAGATATAGACATTTTTTATATAGGGTCTCATCAAAGAATTGACGATTTTGAATTGTTAAAAAGAACTTTAAGCACTCTTCCAAAAAATATCGTTACAAAGAAAATAATGTATGAAGATGGATGGATTGCTGATAAAAAGGTAATTCTAGATTACTACAGACGATCAAAATTAGTCGTATGTCTTGCATTTAATGAACCATTTGGATTAGTTGCAATTGAAGCAATGGCATGTGGAGTTCCTGTAATAGCAGTGAATGAGGGTGGTTATAAAGAAACAGTCATAAATGATAAAACTGGATATTTAGTAAATAGAAATCCAAAAGAGCTTGCGCATAAAATAAACGAACTATTAAATGATTTTAATAAACTAAACAAATTAAGCAGAAATGCAAGAAAACATACTGTTAAAAACTGGAATTGGTCTTTAAAATCTAGGTTACTCTCAGAATTTTTAAAAAAAATTAAAAAATAACTATGAACGTTTCAATTATAATTGTAAATTACAAAGTTAAAGAGAAGTTAATTAGATGTATTAAGTCAATTAATAAATCCAATATTAATTCTTATGAAATTATAGTTGTTGATAATGAAGAAAACAGCGGTCTTGAAAAAGTACTTAAAAAAGAATTTAAAGATGTTGTATATATAAAAAATGATAAAAATTTAGGCTTTGGAGGAGGAAATAACTTGGGAGCTGAATACGCCT
>Ga0210057_1005896_pt1 | contig 15525 bp, 16 predicted proteins | sample CryGeyCG2114_010_2_FD_183968 | JGI IMG/M metagenome (GOLD analysis project Ga0210057, IMG submission 183968) | Groundwater microbial communities from aquifer - Crystal Geyser CG10_big_fil_rev_8/21/14_0.10 (SPAdes) (version 2) | ecosystem: Environmental > Aquatic > Deep subsurface > Groundwater ...
AATGAAATCCTCCTTCGCCTAAAGCTGCGGAGGACAAGGGGAAGGGTGCGAGAGTGGTTTATTCGGCATGCCCGGAGAGCATGTGTATCCGAAAGGGTACCGTGGGTTCAAATCCCACCCCTTCCGCTTTGTTTGGGGCGAGTCCTGTCTCCTCCGAGGATGGTACAATATTAGAACTTGGTTTTGGGAGAGGTTTCCAGTGGTGGAATCTATTTATTTAAAAATGAGTGAATTGCAGTAAGAATAATCCTCAACCTAAAGATTAAACATAGAGCTACAATAGCTACTAAAATTAAAAAAGTATAAAAAGCCCATTTCTTTGTCTTTCCTAATTGAATACCTAATAAAACAATAACAACTCCTGCTAAGGCAATAAATATTCTTTTGGTAATAGTATCAAAACACGTTGAACAAAAAATAGACCACAAAACTACTAGATAACCCAGGAACTGTAAAGACCAAGCATTAACAAGAACGAGCAAAGAGGTTCCAGGTTTTTCCTTTCCCGCAACAAATTTATTGAATCGTTCCATTTCTTTCATATTACTCCATTCTAACAAAAAACGCCTGATTGGCAATAAAAGTTCGAGTACTACCCTGGGTTAAGGAAAAATCCACTCTTTTTAGAGATTTTTAAGCACAAATGTTGTTAAAAGTAGCGACTCCGAGGATGGTACAATATTAGAACTTGGTTTATAGAAGGTTTTGGAATGAAAATATTAAATTTGAGCCCTTTAATTAGACGGTGTTAGAACTTTGAGATTGGAGGAAGTGCTTAAGTATCCTGAAATAGCTTTGGGGTAGATAAAGGAATTATTAGCAACTGCTTGACTTACGATAATAGGTCTTTTTGTTAAAAATGACGAAGCAAAGACGTTAATATTTTCAATCTGAAAGACGTTGGTAACAACTCTTTCTTTCCCCTTCTGCTGTTATCTTTTCACAAATAGAAGGATCTTTCGTATAAAAAGCGGCGGTGGCGTAGCAATCATTTCTTTTTGATTCACTGACAATAGCATCACACAAGGAAAAATCTCTATTATGAACAGCAAAATAATCAATACAGATATCTTTAGAGTCTTGAGTTAAAAGTTTTTCACACTCAGATAAGCTCTTGAACTTATAAATAAATTCTTGATAACAAACTTCTTTACCAAAACTATGTCCAGGTTTAGTAGGTAATTTCTCGCATAACGAAAAATCATCTAAAATCAACGCAAGTTCTTTGTAACATCTATCTTTAAATTCTGTCTTTTCGCAAAAAGAAGGATTCTTCTCAGAAATAGCAAGATTTTTATAATAAATACTCTCAGCTTCTTTGTGACACTCTTCTGCATAAAACTCAAAATATGGCCATTTATCATCATTTTTACTAATAAGAGAATCGCAAGTAATCGAATCAAATCCAAAGTAGGCGTCTTGCCGTAAATCTTTTAAATCTCCTTCATAATGCAACCAAGTAATTACACTACTTCCCGCAAAAACACCGTAAATATCTCCAATCATATGAGACATCGGAAATAAAGAAAACATAGCGTCTTTTACCTCTTGATTCCGAGATAAAGAAATAGCGCCACGGGTAGCTTCCTTATATCTACTTTTTTTGATAGAAAGTATTCCAGATTTGTCTCTAAATGGCTTATCGGAAAAGAAGTAAACATTAATCATTGTTCTCCCTCCGTTAATGCTTGACATCTTTAAGGGATAAAATGGTTCCTCAGGTTGAAATGTTATTTGAAGAGGAGTTGCTAATTCTTCTAATAAATCTTCTCTACTAAGAGTTTCTTGACTAATTTTATTCACAATAAAGTAAAAATTAGGTTTACTGGAATATTCTTGAAGAATTGAAATGCTCTCATCAGATACCTTATAGCCATTCTTATTTAACCAATTAACCATGTATCCAGCATCAGTTGATTTTAAGATTACTAGGTCATATACCCCAACTTTCTTTTTCTCTATAACCTGAATCGGGAGAAACTCAATATTTGTTGTACTTCTTGCTCCGCCAAGAGACACTAAAACAGTACTCAGAAAAAACATTACTAATATAATAAAAATAGCCCACCCTATTAATTGGGTTTTACTTCTTTTCTCTCTAAACATAATAAAAAGATAAAATACGACGAATGCGACTAATAAAAATAAAATAAAAAGAGAATCGTTCCCGCCTCTAGACACTCTTTTAATTTCTGAAAAAAAATATGGCACTTGCTGAAATACTTCGGTATTAACCTCCCTCACTTCAGGTTTTGACTCAGAAGGAATAGGTATAATCCAAGCTAAATCTGCAAGATCTTTTATTTTAATACCAGTAGAAATTGCCATGGTCTGGCGTTTTCCACCCCATTCTTCCCATCCAATAATTACATCTTGAGAGGGAATATTAATATCTTTTTCAATTTGAGGTGCTTTAACTGAAATAGTTATTCCTCCATCTGCCTTAGTTATTGTTGGAAGAAAAGTAATTACAATTATTGAAACGATAATTAAAAATTTTATTTTATTCATTTTTTTATTATATCCCAATACTACAGAATAAAGAAGTGGAATAGTGATTCTCAAAAAACCGTCTTTGTAGCAATAAAAGTTCTAGTCCTACCCTGGGTTAAGGAAAAATCCACTCTTTTTAGAGATTTTTAAGCACAAATGTTGTTAAAAGTAGCGACTCCGAGGATGGTACAATATTAGAACTTGGTTTTGGGAGAATTTTCCAACTCACTCATTAACTTTAATACCTTTTTCTGTACGATGTTTGATAGCCCTTTAAACCAAAACTTTATTTGTTTGCTGGAGTAATATTTTTATAGCAGGCGTCTTTCATACTTTGATTTTGGATTTTGTCGCATATTGAGGAATCTTTTTTTATTCCATTAATAGTCTGGTAACAATCATCTTTCATATATTGAAACTGGATTTTATCGCATATTGAAAAATCTTGTTTTCCTTCAGCAACATTAAAATAACAGGCATCTTTTAAAACTTGGGTTTGGATTTTATCGCATATTGAAAAATCTTTTTTTTCTTTAGCAACATCTCGATAACAATCATCTTTATCATATTGGGTCTGGATTTTCTTATCATCACATACAGAGAATTCATTGCTTGGTTTTGACAATAAAAAATAAACCAAGATTCCTCCGCCAATAATAGCAACTAAAATAACGGCAATTAAGAGGTATCTAGCTTCAGTTTTGTACTGAGTGGAGTCTTGAGATACAGATTTTTTTAACCAATAATAAGTGGTGAGAAAAAGTAAAAGAGCAAGTATAATACCCGTAATAATCCCTTGATTAAGATTAGTTAGTTTGGCTAGATTATGTAAAATATTGAATATTATTATAGCCACTTGAAAGATTATTAAAACTACGGTTGTTCCAAGGCTAATCTTAAATATGTCTTCACGAAAGATAATGGTTTTTTTAGTTACTATTTTTACTACCATCTTAACCGAATAAATATAGATTAAAACTAAAAATAAATAACTTAGAATCTCTCCGATATTTTTTTCTAAAAATTGGTTTAATAATAAAGAAAGAATGCTAAAAAATATTCCAAAAGCTATAAGATATAAGGCGAGATACGACCAAATGCTAACTATAATTTGAAAGATACTTTTTTTAGTTTTTTGTAAATTATCTTGTTCCATTTTAATTTTGTCTTAATTATCTGTTTTTAACCTTCATTCATTCTACCAAAAAACTGCTGATTTAGCGACTAAAGCATGCCCCGTAGTGAAACGAAGTTTCTACTACTTGGGTTCTAGTCCTGCCCTGGGTTAGGGTAAAATCCACTCTTTTTAGAGATTTTTAAGTTCAAGTTTTGTTAAAAGTAGTGACTCCGAGGATGGTACAATATTAGAACTTGGTTTTTAGAAGGATTTGGAACTCAAATATTAAATTCAAACCCTTTAATTGAACGATTCTTGCCCCGTAGTGAAGCGAAGCTTCTACTACCGGGGTTAGAACTTTAAGATGGGAAGAAGTGTTTAATTATCCTGAAGTGGTGTCAAATCAGATAAGGGAACTGAATGAACGATTTTAAACTTACGATTTCATGGCAATCTTATTATCTGCAAGACATTGTCAGCTACTTTATAATTCTTCCAAGTATTAGTATCAATAACCCAAAGTTGGGGCAAAAGCGTTTCTTTGCTTGAATCTATTGGATCCATCAAGTAATAAAGTCTACTGTTTTTAGAGAAAAATTGAGGTTCTATCAATACTCCGTAGGGAGCCTCAATTTTTAGAAGTTTAAATTCTTTTATTTCTTTACTAATAAGATTAACCAAGATGGTTTTAGCTCCTGTTGCAGCAAGATATTTGTTATCGGAAGACAAGACTGCAAAAGAATAACTATTGGCGGTATTTTCGTTTTTCCAAACAATCTTTCCTTTCTTATTAAAAACATAGATTTTACTACCAGAAACTCCATAAGTTACTACAGCTAATAAACTTCCATCTTCTGACCAGCTTAATCTACCTCCCCACTTAAATTCTTCACTATAATCAAGAATTTTTCTTGCATTAGATCCATCTAGATTCGCTAACCATAATCCTTTATCAGAATGAAACACACCAAGGGGTTCGAAGGCTGGTTGAGGAGCATGAGCAATTGTAGAGCCATCCGGTGAAAAAAATGGTTCAACGCCAGCTTCTACCAAAGGATATTGTTGAGAACTTTCTCCATCTACTTTTACTTCATAAAAAGTACAGAGTAAATCTAAGTTAAGCTCTGCTCCTTGATGAGAAAAAAGAATCTTTTTACTGTCGGGGAACCATTTCTTGAAAGAAGAATAATATCCTTCAATTTTTGACTCAATTTTAACTTTTCCGGTGCCATCATTTTTCATAATCCAAATGGAGCCGAGAGCTATATTGGGTGGACTCATACAACAACCTGAATAGTCTTCAATTTCCTCATAGGCAATATATTTACCATCGGGTGAAAGTTCAAATTTTCCTATCCCTCCTTTTAATTGATCGAAAAATTCACTTCCTAAATCTTCTTCTTCATATCTCTTCTTGAATTCGTCGATATTAAACTGACTGGCCCTAACTAACATCGTTATCTTTCCTTCCAAATCTTTTTTCCAAATCTCTTGTCCGTTCAACCAATATATTTCTTTACCGTCTGGAGAAAAAGCAAAATCAATTATGGCCTCTTTTTCGTTTAGAAGATTGTATTTCTTTTTCAAATCTTTACTTAATATCCAAATATCGCCGTCTTGAAGAAAAGCTACTTCTTTTTCGTTTTCCTCTATAAATTCCTCTTTAAGCTTAAGGACCTCAAAAAAAGTAATTTGTTCTTCTTTCTTTACTTCCTCTAAAAACTTAAAAGTAGAAATTATATCTAAGTGAAATGGGACGGAATCGTAGAAATCAATTACATAGCTCTCATTATTTTTTGTTACAAATATATAATTCCTATCAATTCCTAACCCTGTTGTAGCGGTTAATTTAACTCCCTTGATATTATCTAAAACATAATTTTCTTGTTTTATTATTTTTTCACCCACTTCAGGTTTTTCATATTCTTTTATAAAATCTTCCAGAGTTATTTCTTTCACTTCAATGCCCATAACCTTATATGGATATGAGATATTAATTTTTTCTCCAGAACCAGTTAGTTCCCAATCCTGTGGATATTTTATTTCGTATTCATACTCTTCATTCTTATAAGTCTGCCAGTCAGCGGTTTCTGATTTTTCTATTTCAGGCGGTTGATAGGATTTTTCTGGTCTCCTTGAATACCACAAAGCTCCTCCACCAACTATAACGGCTAGAATAATTACTATTAATAAAAACTTCCAATTAGTTTTACCTTGAGTGATAAATGGCATATTTTTGTAGTTAATTATTATTACCTTATTTTACCAAAAAACCACTAATTTAGCGATAAAGTTCTAGTCCTACCCTGGGTTAGGGTAAAATCCACTCTTTTTAGAGATTTTTAAGCACAAATGTTGTTAAAAGTAGCGACTCCGAGGATGGTACAATATTAGAACTTGGTTTATAGAAGGGTTTTCGGTTCAAATACCGACCTTCTCACTATCCTAAAATTGCTCCTTATCTTGTTTTATTATAATTATAAGACTGACGTATTAAATCTACTGCGTAATTTAAGTCTTTATAGTCTTTTATATCAAACTCTTTAAGATTTTTGGCGTAGCCATAACTCTTTGGAAAACCGTGAACCCACTTCTTAGGATCTCTTAACTCTTTATTTGGTAACAAAAGACTTATTTGCAGTTTAGATTTAAAAAAGGAAATTCCTGTAAAATTAATATAACTAGAACCTTTTCTGTATCCAATATAAAATTTTTGTGGGTGTTCGGTTATATTCTCATCAAATTCATGAATTCTTTTCTTTAGATCATCAGATAATTTTTTAATTTTATCGTTTCCTTTATTTCGGTGATATTCAACATCATAAGTTCTTATCTCTTTGCTAACACTTTGTATTTCTTTAGCTCCTTTAAGATTTTTTATTGATTCTTGTGCTGTTAAAGACTTTAGTCGATTATATAGAATTGTATCGTTTCCGTATAACGTAACTTCCCAAAGCTCGATTGGTAAATCTTTAAAACCTAAAGACCCTTGTTGATAAGCGGTAAATGATTTAGCTATAAAAATAACTCTTGCTTGTGACCAATCTATGTCTTTCCGATTTAAACCTTTCTTCATTTTTTCGTTGTATTCAAGAATAAAATCTGACTTGTTGTTAAACATCAACGAAAGGTAATTGAATCCTTGATCTATAATGCTGAAGCTTTGGTCTTTTTTATATTCAATTATTACGAAGGTTTTATCTTCAGGATCAAAAGCTAAGGTGTCAATAAAAAAATTTTGAACTTTAAATTCTCTAGCTACAAACTCAAGACCAAAAACTTTTTCTAAGTTATCTTCCGTCAATTTTTGAATTTTTTCTTCTAAAGATATTGGAATTTCCTTTATTAAATCCAATTTTTCTTTTACTATTTTAAATATAGGCATAACTTCCTATTAATTACTCTATCTTTAAAATAACCCTATTTTCGGAAAATTTCAAGTTAAAATAAAAACTGCCCAAATGAGGGCAATCCATTATAAATTTCGTTAAGTTATATTTTAAAATTAGTAATTATTAACTCTCGTCCACTCTACCCTTCTCGCCTTTGCGGACAGTTCGGTTTAGAAGGGTATAAAATGCCTGTTTATCCGTTGAGGGTTTCTTCATAGTTGATTTTATTCGTAAATATCTTTTAATTTTTCTTCAACACTATCTTTAGTTTTTTCAATTAGCTCATTTCCTTTCTCAATCTTTCTCTCTAACGCCTTAAACTTCTTTTGAATTGGAAGCGGAGGCAAAGGTATCTTTATTTCTTTAAATTTATTATAGATAATTTGTGGTCTGGCAGTTCCAACCATTAACGGTTTAACAAAATCTTTAAAGTATTTACTCTTAAATACGCTGAACAAATAATCTATATCAACCTTTTTTTATCGCAAGAAAACACAACATAAAGAGGACTGACAATGATGCTTTTCTTGAATTTGTTATATCCTATTGTTCCAATGTCTAATCCTGGTGGTCTATAGCCAAATTCATCGGGGGCTATTATTTTATACCCTTCTCTATTTTCAGATGCGACAGAATTTTTAAAATAGTCTGTCTGATAAATAATTCCACCTTTTGCACTGGAAATAGTACAAACATCATATTTTTTCCAATCTTTACCCGCATAATTTTTCAGTTCTTTACATATCTCATCTAATTTTACCATCGAATATTTAGAATTTTTCTTTTGTTCCCTATAGGCACTTCCAATCAGATTGTAATTATTATTTTTTATTTTAGCCAACCCAAGAACATTAAACCCTATTGAAAGAGTATCTTGTTCGTCTTTAAAGTTAGCAGAGTTAACTATCTGTAAATCATTAGCACCTTGTATTTTTCTACGATGATTATCTAATGTATATCCATCATTCTTTACATCAAAATAAAAGATTTTATCTTTTGTCTTATTCTTAAATGCCTCTGTAAAATATAGAATACTCGTTCTTGAATTTGTGTATGGTAAAAATACGCCAGCAGGCAAAGAAATTATTGTCTGTAATTTAGCACTATTGATTAAAAACTCTCTTATTATTTTTAAGTTCTGTTTTTGCAAAAAACTTTCAGGAACAATAAGTGCCATTCTTCCACCCTCCTTCAATGCTCTTAAACAATGTAAAATACAAACCGCATCGCAATTATTTTTTGCAATCCCGTCGTAATATAAATCTGAATACTGGGTAGTTTGGGAAAATGGTATATTTGAAATTACAACACTGTATTTTCCGTCTATTGGATTAGCCAAACTATCAATTTTTTTAACCCCCGAATGTCCATCTCCCTGTAATATCATATTCATTTTAGCAATACGAGCATTAGAGGTGATTTCTCCTCCAAAAATAGTTTTTTCTCTTAAAAACTCTTCTTGATTTTTATTAAGTCTGGCATTCTCTTTGATATATTTGAATGCTTGGGTTAAAAATCCTCCTGTTCCGCAAAAGGGGTCATAAACGCTTTCTTTAAATACTGGATTAACCAAATGAACCATTGTCTTAACAATGTGTCTTGGCGTAAAATACTCTCCCAAATCGTTTTCAGTAGAGGTAGTTTTTTCTAAAAAATACTCAAACGAAGCTCCTTTTATATCTGTATCAATAGTGCTTAAGACAAGTGGGTCTAATTCTTCTATGATTTTCCTTAATGTTTTTGGGTTTTCTATTTCTAATCCAGTAAAAACATCTCCTCCATATCTTTTTTGTATATCATTATGAACATAACTATTTATAAACCCGATTACATCTGAATCCTTCTGATTTTTAATAGAATCCCAATAATCGTATTTTTCGTTTTCGCGTAAAAGTTTTAAAAAAAGGATATTTGCAAATTCACTCAATCTCTCAATGCCCGCCCTTAATCCTTCCCCCCTTAAAACATTGTTCATTTCTTTAAATATAAACAGTAGTTCTTTTCTTGATATGACTACATTTTGAGGAAGCGTATAAACTTCATTAGAGTCCTTTTTTAAAAATTCTAATGTCTCTCTTTCTCTAATAATTTCTTTAACCTCTTCCCCATTAAGCATCAAGGGTTTTTCGTTGCTAAGCCATCTTGTCTCGCAATAAGCACCATTCATCGCAAAAATAAGAGGAGCATTTAGTATTTTTGCATATCTTTCTCCTTAATTAAGAGCTTTTTGTAAATCAATTCCTGTTTTTTTTGCCTCTATTATTCCAATAGGTTTTCTTGTCTCTGTTTCGTAAAGAATATAGTCGGGATGCTTACCTTTTAATTTTTTCCTCAAATTCCTATCCTTCGGACTTTCAAAGTCAACATTGCAGTTCGGGTTTGATTTATCCAAAATCCAACCTTTATTTTTAAGGTTGTTATCTATAATATAACGAGTATTTTGCTCCATACCTTAATAATAACTAAATTAACTCAAAAAGTAAAAACAGGGAAAAGCTCACTTGCTTGTCGCTATGGGATGCCCCCTTAATTTACGTTTTTAAAGGAAAAGATTATAATATAATTGTCAAAATTAAATAGCCTAAACCCTGTTTATGGGGCATGGCATTAAAAACCACTACAGGATAGAGAGCTCCTCGTTCAGAGCACCTGTAGTGGTCATATTCCGAAAGGAGTATGGGTAGCGAAAGCTATCGCTGGCGAGGAGCTTTGTGTTTTTCGCCAGATTAAGCCGAATAAAAATCTATGAATAAAAAAATAAAAACAATTTATTTATTATTAAGTATAATTCTTTTATTATTGATAATTCTGTTTTTTACCCTCGATATCCTTGGTTTAGAATTAAATATGAAATTTTTTACTTACAATCAAACTGAGTGCGAAAAGAAATTTGAAGAGTTAGACAAAGAATATATTAGACTTTTTGGAGAGAAACCAGGAGAGTATACTTGCACTAGACCATCATTATTTAAGGTAAAATAAATCTATGAAAGAAAAAATTAAAAAAATTATCGCAATTATATTTATAGTTATTTCAATACTCATCAATGTTTGGGTTTCCTTTTCCTCCTTAGGTTATCGTGGATTACCTTACTTACTTGGAACAATAACCAGTTTCTTATTAATACCAACTATAATTACTTTTTTCATTTTTCTATTTAATAGATTTAGGCATAAGGAACATAATTTATGGAACTATTTTTGGTATTTTTCCATCATTTTTTTGCTGACCTCATTCATCCTACTGAATGGTGAATTAAACCGTCGAGAATTAATGGAAGGAAAAACATACTATGAATACCTGCAATATTTAGAGAGTAAATAATAAATCTATGACAGAAGAAGTCAAAATGACTGTATTGCAAAAACTAAAAAATGCTAAGCTCCAAATAGTTCCTGAGCAAAAGAATATCGTTTCAGAACAAGAAATGAAGGAGGGTTTTAATCTGATCTTAGAAAAAATAGCTAAAGAAAAAGGAGAAGCTTGGTTTGAGTCTGCAACCGAGGAAGAAATTAAAGAAGCGATGATGGCTAATTCTAGACAAGCAGGCAAAGAGTATTTTGAAAAGAAATTGCGAGAAAAGATAGTTAATATAATCGCTGACGGCATTACAGGAATGAAAAAAGGATAGATTGATTTAACCTAAAACTCTAATAAAAATGGCCAGTAAAACTGGCTTTTTTATCTTGAAAAAATGGTAAAAAATGGTATCTTAAGAGTGATGGTTAGAGACAAAAATAATAAAAATTTTAAGGTTTGTGACTGCGGAAATGTTCTTTGGGAACGAATAGATGATGATACTGTAAAAATCTTAGGAGCAAACGGACAGGACTATGAAATAGGTTTTAATTATATTGATTTGATTTGTAAAAAATGTGGTAAACGTATTTGCAAACAGTCAGAGATTGCTGAAATTATCTCAGAATTATTTATTAGAACAAGCAAGACATTGAAGGGTCTTTCTGTAACTTCATCGGAAGAAAAACCTTATACGCTAATCAGCAGTTTTGATAGAGAAAATATTTTAAAAACTTTAAGTGAGGCACAAGGAAAAATTTTTCGTATTCTCATGGAAAACGACTGGAGAATTAACCAAAAAGAAATAGCAAAGAAAATTGGTTTACCGAAAGACATTGTTGCCAAACATATTAAGGTTATTAATGAAAAGATTAAAAAAATAAAGCCAAATTTTAAAAAAAGAATTCTGAAAATATCAAGGGAATAACTAAACGGGATTATCCACATTTGACAAGGTTGTTTGGTTTGTTATTATTAAGATGACAATTTAATAGAAATCCACCTACGTGGTGGGCACCACGGATTCACAATCCGTGCTAGCGGTAAAAAAGCCCGCAAATCGAGTGAGATTGTCATAGTAGACTGTCTTATAAGATTTGCGGGTTTTTGTTTTTATGCATTCAAATAAAAATTATAAAAAGATTTTGAAGAAATACCATTATCCTTTTTCTTCCGAGAAGGAACTTTTAGAAATTGTTCAAACCATAGAAATCCTAGCTAAACTTTTTTGTGAATTTAAAAAAGGTCGAAGAAAATTAAAAAAAGAAAATAAATATGAATCCAATTAAAAAAGAAGGCGATAAGCTCGAGGGTTTTGAGGGAGAAGTCTTTCACCCTTCTCTTGATATTAAAAAAGAAGTATTACTTCTTGGTTTTAGATATATAGGAAAAAACAGGGAGGAAAAAGAAATATTTCTAATTGCAGAAAATAATGGAAGTATAGGACTTTTTCCTGATAGTTATTTTAAATCAGAAGAAAAGAGGTATTTTTTAGAAAAAGAGGGAAGAAAATTGGCAAAAATCGAAGACAGATGGAGTCTGCGAGGATTAAGAGGTTTTGTAGAAGAATATACTTCAGGAAAAATTGGAATCATGCCAACTTCTAAGGAAATTTTCGAAGAAATACTACTACTTTCTAAAAAATATCTAGAATTAGAAAAAGAAGTCGACTATTCACTTCTTACTGCCTGGATTATTGGAAGTTATTTCTTCCCTATCTTCTCTGCTTATCCTTTTTTGCATATTAAAGCACCGAAAAGATCGGGGAAAAGCCAATGTTTGAATTTTTTGAAACAAACCTGCTTTAATGCCATAAAAGCAAGGCCAAGTTTAGCGGCATTAGGAGATACTGTTGATTCTTTAAGAGGAGTTTACTTAATTGATCAGGCAGACTCCTTAAAAAGGAAAGGAAATGAAAATTTACTTGATATTTTAGCTGATTCATACAAAAAAGGTGGAGGTAAAAGAATGGTTTTGGATTTTGATAAACATAAAGGCAGGAGGGTTTTGGAATTTGAAACTTATAGCCCAAAAGCTTTTGCCTCGATAGGAGAACTTACCGAAGACTTAAGAGATAGGTGTTTTGTTATTCCTCTTGTAAGAAGCCAAAAAAATTTCCCTGAACCTGATGAAGAAAATGAGGATTGGAAAAACGTCAGGGGGGAATTATATAAATTCTTAATTAATAATTACTACACTATAAATTCAACTTACATTGTTAAAAAGATAGATTACAGACGAGATCCGATAATTGTTGGAAGAGAATTAGAACTATGGCTTCCTTTAGAAATAATAATTGATGTTTGCTGTAAAGATAGAACAGACGAAGCAAAAAGAAGATTCCGTCAGTTGTATGGATTTACAGAATATGAGCCGTCGGAAATAGAAGAAGAAATTATTAAAAATATTCTAACTTTGTTTTCAGATAAATCAGAAATTGTTCTCTCGCCAAAAAAAATCAGTAATAGCTTTTATATAGATGACTTTATGGGCTCTTTACAAGAAAAAGCTATAAAGATCGGATGGACAATCAAGAAGTTTAATCTTGCTTCAGAAAAAAGACCGAGGACGAAAGAAGGAGTTTCTTATCTGTTTAAGAAAGAGGTTGTAGAAAATGTCTATAAAGCTTACTTTAAATCCGCGATTGAATCTACATCTTCTACACTGGAATCAAAAACGAATTAAAAACTAATGATGTAGGGTTTCCGTGTAGCAAAAAATTGGTGTAGAACTTCCCTACATCACTGAACATCTACATTAAAAATCTACACCTCTTAAAATGAATTCGAAATAATTAATAATGTAGAAGGTGTATCATAAAAATTGCTTCTAATTATAAACGATTTGAAAAAAGAACAAAAAAGAGAAGGGACGAAAAAAGCCTTTACGCATACGGAGGGTAGATTAAAATAAAACCGTGGATAAAATCTGATAACTTAAATACAAAACATACAAGATTTTGTATAAATTTTATGCCATTTCAAAAAGGACACAAAAGAATAGGAGGGATAAAGACTGGCCAAAAGACTAAAAAAACTATTGAACAAGAGATGGCTTTGGAATTTCTGAGAAAAAAAATCAGAGACGACTGGGAAGATTTGATTAATTCTAAAATAAACTTAGCGAAAGGTTTATGGGTTGAAAAAACTATTACGACACCAATGGGAAAGCAATTAGTCAAAGTTTATAAGAAAGAACCTCATTCGGAAACTCTGGAGTATCTATTTAGCATAGTCGTAGGTAGGCCGAAAGAACAATTAGATATGAATTTAAGTTGGAAAAGGAAGAAATTACAGGACATTCAGGATAAAATGAATTTCGTTATAGATTTAGTTCACGACGAAGCCAAGAAAAAATGACAAATACTTTGTATCCTTCTTTAATCAGGGATGATAGTTTATTCAAGTTTAATAAGAAGATGTCTCTGGCAAGGTCTGGCGCGATCTGGCAAGGTCCTGGAGGGTTATCGTCCTAAAGTTTTATCCTATTAAAAATATGTTGGTGACAGACCAAAAAATTAAATACTTTGTATATTGCAGAAAATCTAAAGGAAAAAAGGAGGAACAATCCCCCTCTATTGATTCTCAATATAGTGAACTTTTGGCTTTTGCTCAGAAAGAAAGTCTGAAGGTTGTTGGTGTTTTTAAAGAAACTCAGAGTGCTTTTGAAGCAGGACGGCCTAAGTTCAAAGAAATGCTAGAAAGGATTACAAATGAAGAAGCAAATGGAATTTTAATATGGGAAATCAGCAGATTATCAAGGAATATGCAGGACACTGCGCTTATAGATACACTGCTTAATGATAAAAAACTGATCAAAATACAAAGTCCTGGACGCGACTATATTGATAAAGAAGGTGGAGATTTTCTGTTGAATATGGAGTTTGTCATGAGCCGTCAATACAGCAAGGAAATAAGCAGAAGAACCAAAAGAGGATTGAATTATAAGCTTCATGAAAAGAAAGAGTGGCCAGGGTGGAGTCCTTTAGGTTATATTAATGTCAATGAAAAAACTCAGACTGTTTCTGGAGAAATGACGATATATAAAAAAGAAATCCAAAAATTATTGGAAAAAAGATGGAAAGAAGAAAAACGTCCTCTTAACAGAACAGAAATTGATCCGATAAAAGGATCTCTGGTTAAAAAGATTTTTGAGGATTTTGCTTCGGGAAATTACAGTCTTTCTGTAATGTTAGATAGAATAGAAAAATCAGGGTTAAAAGGAAAGTCAGGAAAATCAATAAGCAAAAGCTGCTTGGTAAATCTTCTGAAAAATCCTTTTTATTACGGCTATATGAGATACAATAACGAATTTTATGAAGGCTCTTACAAGCCATTAATCAGCAAGGCGTTATTTGATGAGGTCCAAAATGTATTTGAAAATAAAAGCAAACCAATTAAAAAGCGGTGGAATTTCGCCTTTACCGGATTGATTAAATGCGGTTACTGCGGTTGTTCGATTACAGCCGAAAAGAAGAAAAATCGCTATATTTACTACCATTGCACCCATATGAAAGACCGGGTAAGAAGAAATCCTTGTCTTCAACCAAGCATTGTAGAAAAAGATTTAAGGAATCAGCTGAAAAAAGAAGTTAAAAAAGTCACTATCAATGATATGATAAAGGATTTGCTTACCGAAGCGATGAGGCAGAGCCATAGAAAAGAAAAAGAACTCCACCAAAAAGGAATAAAGGAATGGCAGATCATGTACCAGACTGCTGAAGCTAAGCTCAACAAGCTTTTTGAACTTTTTTATTCAGGATCAATAACTCAGGAGGAATTTAAAAAGCAGAAAGAGGAAATTATCGAGGAAAAGCAAAAAGCTAAAAATTATTTAGAGGCTCACGGTGAAGCATAGAAAGCTTGGTTGAATTATTCAGAAAAGTTAATTATAACCACCAATCATGCATATAAGATCTTTAACGAAGGAACACCTGAAGAAGTAAAGATGCTTCTCTCTACTATTGGCAAAGATTATGTATTAAAAGATGATATTTTGACCTTCCAACTTAAAGAGCCGTTCAACTTTGTTGCACGGCTCAATAAGTCAAAAAGTTCTAATAAAACAGACTGGCTCCGCAGAAATAGATGTGGCTATCTCTTTTTTGTTTTTTCTCTCCGGCTTGATTTATGGTCTATTTGCCAGATAATAAAATAAATGGAGAACTCAATTTTAAAAGTTGAAAATTTAAATGTTGAATTGGATGGGGAGAAGATTTTGGAGAA
>Ga0210057_1005897_pt1 | contig 15523 bp, 9 predicted proteins | sample CryGeyCG2114_010_2_FD_183968 | JGI IMG/M metagenome (GOLD analysis project Ga0210057, IMG submission 183968) | Groundwater microbial communities from aquifer - Crystal Geyser CG10_big_fil_rev_8/21/14_0.10 (SPAdes) (version 2) | ecosystem: Environmental > Aquatic > Deep subsurface > Groundwater ...
GCCTGCCCCGAAGGCGACTTTGCGAAGCTCGCTCTCGTTTCGGTGGAAGGCGGCGCAGAGGACGGCTGGAAAGTATATTAAAGCTTTTTCGCCGTTATCTACTCCGCGTTTTTTGCGGCCGTAGTCTAGTCTGGTAGGACATGACGTTGCCAACGTCAAAACTCGGGTTCAAATCCCGACGGCCGCACTTCTCGTTTTTTCAATTTCGTCAATTAGTTTTTTCGTTATTTTTATGTAGTCTGGCAAAGTTTCTATTGCCAAAGGACTCAGCATTCTTTGTTTTTCTGTTTCTTTTAAGTCAAATTTTAAGCCCAACTTGTTTATTTTTTTGCTAAACTCTTCATCAAAGTGTCCTAAATTGTGAACGAGAGTATGCCGAACTAGCATTAATCTTTTCAATTCTATTTTTTCTGACTTGGTTAATTCGCTTTGTTCTATTATTTTTTTAATTTCTCCTTGCTTTTCTATTTTACCTGCAGATTTTAGAAAATATTCTAGCTGAGAAACTATCATGACTTGTATTGCAATGTTTTGTAAGTAAACCAGATCTGAAATTTGCCCCGCGGACGGCGATTGTTTGATTAAATGGTTACTCCATTCGTTCAGTGTGTCCAAATCGCCCATTACCCATTCGTAAGCTTCAGTCATTTGTTCGCCTTTTTATCGGAAGCCGCGGATGTCGTAAACGCGCACGGGTTTGCGCTTGCCCTTCAGCTCCACCGGCTCGCGCTCGCGCAGCTTCAAGTCCTCCTTGATGGGCTTCACGGTGGCCTCGCTCGCCAAAATCTCCCCGCCCTTGGCGATGCCGCAAATGCGCGAGGCGGTGTTCGTGGTGTCGCCGATTGCGGTGTAGTGCAGGTAATCGCTGGAACCCATGTTGCCCACGATGGCGTCGCCCGTGTTCACGCCGATTCCCATCTTGAATTCCACCTTGCGGTCTTCGACCGCCCACCGCGCGTTCAGCGCGTCGAGCGCGGACTGCATTTCGAGCGCCGCCTTCAGCGCTTCCTCCTCCTGGCTCTCGCCGTCGCCGCGGGCGCCGAAGAACGCCATCATCCCGTCGCCCATGAAGCCCTCGATGATGCCGCCGTGCGCGAGCACGGGCCTCGTAATCGCCTCGAAGTGCTCGTTCAGGCGCGCCACCAGGTCGGACGCGTCGTGCTCCTCGGATATCTTCGTGAAGCCGCGCAAGTCCGTGAACAATACCGTCACTATCTTGCGCTCGCCGCCGAGGTGTGCTCCGTATTCCAGCAGGTCCTCGTGCACGCCGGGCGACACGACCTTCCTGAGCGTTCCTTCGAGGCGCAGGCGCTGTTTTTCCAGTGAGTAAATGCTCGCCGCATGGATTGCCGCGACCTTGAAAAGGCGTTTCGCAATCGCCTCGTTGCCGTGCGCCACCCCTGCGACCGCGCCCACGGCTTCGCCGTTCAATTCAATCGGTGCGGCGACGGTGCCGTCCTCGGAAACGGGGCAGCCTTTTTTTCCGGCGGTTGACGCCGCGTGCGACAGCGACGCGAAGGCGCGTTGGGCCGCGTCCGTTCCCGCCGTAAGCACGAGTTCGCCGCTTTTTTCGGAGTAAGAGTAAAACGCGGTTTCGCGCGCGTCCGCGTACTGGGCGAGCTTGAACGCAAAGAGTTCCAGCGACTCCCTGAATCCGGCGTTCGAGCTCAGCACGCGCTGCAATTCGCCTTCCAGCGCCAGCTCTTTTTCCTCCACTGCGAGGCGCGCGTTGGCGCGGGCGAGCTCGATGCGGGTTTCCGCCGCGGCCGCGATTTGCGAGAGCGCCTCCAAGTCGCCTTTCTCGAATTTTTTCTTGATTGCGCCGATTACGCCAAGCGGTTTGCCGTTACGCTTGCGCAGCGGGGCGAGGGCAATCGCGTAACCCCTCAAATGCGTGACGGTCAGGCCGCGGTGCAGCGAGTGCGACGCGCGCAGCTTGAGCCAGTCCAAATTTCCCTTGAGGAGGCGCAGCGTGGCGTCGTCCGCCAGCCTCAGGCGCAGCCCTTCGACTGGCGCGTAATCCAGGTGGAACGCCTGCCGCGTTCCGAGCTTTTGTGCGGCGCAGGCGAGCGCGGCTTTTTCGCAAGCCTTCTTGTTGCGCGCCCCGATTATCCGCTGGAGGCAGTCCATGCTTTTCACTCCTTGGATTCGGACTCGATTATGACCGAGATTTCGCGCTTGTCGGTCTGCGTCTTGCCGACGAACGCCTGAACCGTGATTTTGTACTTCGACGAGAGCACGCCGCTGGGCAGCACGCCGCGCATGTCAAACAGTATGCTCTGCGCCTCGCCCGCGTGGAGCTCGTCGAGCGGGAACTCGAGAACCGTGTGCTCGGGGTCGTTGTCGTAATCGCAGCCCTCGCGCGTGATGCTGAAAACTTTCGGCGAGATTATGCGGATGCAGGCTTCGCCCGTGGGCGCGCGCCCGGCGTTCGTGGCGGTGACGCGGAGCTTGCTGAACGCGCCGCTCTTCACGACGGCAGCGTCGCGCACGGTGTTCAACTCGATTTTCGCGTTGCCCAGCCGGTTCTTGCCTTCGGCGGACAGCACGTAACTCTTGAAGAAAGTGCCCTCCTTTGCGACGAGGCCCTCCTGCTCGAGCTCTTCCAGCTCGCGCTGGACGGTTTCGCGCGTGGTGTTCAGGTTCTTCGCGATTTTTCCCGCGTCGCTTATGCCCAAATGCACGCACGCGAGTATGGCTTCCTTCGACAGCGTCAGGCTCTTCGTCTTCATACAATCTCACTCTCCGTTTTCCCTTCTCCTCACCAGCGGCTACTTCGCGGCCGCGGCGCTTCCTCTTCTTCGGCAATTTTCTTGTAGTTCTTCATCATTTCTTCCGCGATTCCCAGCGTTTCGCCGACTGGCCGGGGGCTGGTCGCGCTTACGTGGCCCAGGTCCAGCTTTAACGAGAGCAGTTTCGGCAGGAACGCCTCGGCCTCGCGTTCCGCTTCCTCATCGGTGACCATCATTCTAGCCTTACTTTCCATGATTCCGCGCAGTTGGCGCAGGTGGGCACGCACGCTGGCTTCGGGTTTGCTCGCCAGCGCTTCCGCGCCGATGTCCTCTTCCGCCTGCTTTCTCACCATTTCATCCGTGATTTCCGCCGCGCGCTTTTCCATCAAGTCCTTGCGCACCTTGTCGACGTAACTCCGCCACAAGCCGGCGTTCCTCTTGAATTCCGCGCGCACGATGCGCTGCAGCGCGCCGCTCGTGCGCTTGGAGCGCTCGTTCGCGCGCCTCATGAATTCGCGCAGCGCGTCCCCGCTTTCGGGCCCGTGCGCCGCTATGACGAACTCGTCGCTGCCGCCTCCCATGCCCATGCCGCCGATGCGGTATTCCACGCCTTCGCGCGGGTCCAGCGTTTCCTTGGCACTGCGTTTGAGTATGTGGCCGAAGGCCTTGATGACCTTGTTGCCTATGCCGTGGCTCAGGTACTCGTTTATCCTCTTGAATTTGCGGGCGTCCGCATAAACCAGCGCAAACGGTTTTTTTTCGCTGGCCTTAGCCATCAGGCGGTCGAGCTCGTCGCGGAAGTAACGCGAGTCGAGCGCGCCGCTGGCGAGCGTCGAGTCTATGCGGTGGGTTTCCAGCTGCATCATGCTCTCGTTGGTGAGTTCGCCCAGGGTGTGCAATTCGTAAGGCGACAGCTTGACGCCGGTCAAAAGCAGGACGTGCGATTCGGATTGCGGAGAGACGAAGGGCAGGCCGTGGACGCGCTTCAGCGCTTTTTTGAGCTCTTCCGTTTTTTTAAGCGCTTCCAAGTCGATTTGCTGGACGCTGTTTTTCATCAAGTGCCCGTTGAGGGCTTCCGCGATGCCTTTGTCGAAGCCCGCGTTCGCGCGCACCCTGTACTCTGTGTGCCCCGCGGTTTTGTCCTTGTGCACTATCAGCACTCCGGCTTTTTCGCCGAAAAGGCGCTTCACCGCGTCGGCGACCATCTGCAGGCCCGACTCGTAGGACCTGAATTCGTGGGGCTTAAGCGCCAGTTCTTGCCTGACTGCGTTCAAGCCCTTCTGCCAGGACCCGTGCACGTTCGTGACGGCCGGCGTCAGGTACCTTTTTACGGTCGCGAGGCGGTTCTTTTGCTTTGTCGTGAGTTCGGTGGCCCCGCCGAACGGGTTGTAAAGCCATATCATGTGGTTTTCGTCGAGGGGCAGCCCAACGCCGTTCACGCTTCCCGGCATTCCGGGCTTTTCCTGGCCCGCGAAGTGAACCGGCTTTTGTTTTTTGAACGCCCTGAAGGTTTCGCTCGAGGGGTCGTTGGCCTTCTCCTCGAGTTCGCGTATCCTCTCCAGCAGGTTTTCCATCTCCCTTTCATTTCCTTCCTTGCCCAGCGTCAGGTCCTGGCTCGCGACGAGCTGTATTCTTTCGGTTTCAGGGTTGCGGTACCAGATGGAGGCGGTCGAAGTGCCCAGGAAATTGTGAATCCACGGAATCGTCTTGTCGGAGAGCTCCTGGATGGACTTGCTTTTCCTTCCGGCTGCGGTTATGAATTCGGCTGCCTTGAGGAGCCTGCGGCTTTCTTCGGCGTTCTGCAGCACCCTCTTTATCGGCCTGCTGCGCAACGGTTTGAACGGTTCCTGCGGCATGAAATTATCTGTGCCTCGTGCGACTTATAAAGAGTGACTATTTAAAATGGCTGAACGCCTTGTTTTTGTTCATGGCAGAAGGTTTCGTTGGCTCGGCTGTCGGAAAATGGAACGCTTTCCTGGAATGGCTTGACGGGAAGGGAATCCCGTTAAAGGCAGCCGCGGACGCGATAGAGGAAAAGGGGATTCCCTCGCTCCCCGTCTTCCTTCTCCTGCTCGCGCTCGTAATCTTCGGCCTCGCGCAAGTGCTGCCCTCGCTGTTCACCGCCGCGCCGGGCTCGGCCGTGATAACCGTGACCGCGGCGGACGGCACGCCCGTGGCCGGCGCGACCGTAAAAATTTATTCGCTCAACGCGGATTCGAAGTACACGAACGAAACAATAACCGCTTCGGACGGCCGCGCGACGTTCAGGGGCATTCCGGCAGGCAAGGCCCGCCTCTTGGTGTCAAGCCCGGACTACATTTTCCCGGATGCCTCGCAGGACTTGACCGTGGAAAGCGATTCGATTAACAAGGCGTCGGTGTCCGCGCAGGCAATCCAGTTGAACACGGTGGCGGTGTACTTCCAAGTCGAAGGCCCGTCCAACGCTTCGGTTTACCTGCAGGATTCAATCACGGGCTCGGTGCTCGGCACGCGGGACGCGGCAAGCGGGAGCTTCGAAGTCGACCCGAACCGCGAATATTTGCTGCGCGCGTCCGCACCCGGATACTCGCCCGTGGAACAGTCCGTGAGAGTGGGCTCGTCCAATTACGGCAGCGTGTCGCTCGTCCTCGTCAAAATCGGGGAAACGGCGGCTTCACAAGTTCACATCGCGGTTTGGGACAACGCGGGCGAGGCGCTCGCGAACGCGACCGTGCAATTCGTCGACATTGCAACCGGCGAACGCGTTTACTCGCTCAAGACCGGCGGCGACGGCAAGACTCCCGTGCAGGAAGTGCCGCTCGGCTCGTCGTGGAGCATAATCGCGTCCGCGGACGGCTTCCTCACGCGCTCAATCCAGTTCAACGCCTCGACGCGCGAAATGTGGCCCGAAGCAATACGCATGGTCAAGGGCAACGCGGACACGACGAGCTTGATTACGATAACCGTGACGGACGCGACGGGCAAGGCAATCAACTCGCCCATCGTCAGCCTTTATTCCCGCGAACTCTCGTTCAACGGCACGCAACTCGCCAAATACCAGGACGCGCCGTTCACGGGCGAAGCATCCTTCCAGATTGCGGCAAGCGAGTCCGGCCAGCTTTCCGCGACGGCATACAAGCCCGGCTACCTGCCGTCCGTATTGCTTTACGCGACCGCGGGCGAGCACGCGCTCGCGCTGGCAACCGCGACCGACGACGCTTCGGGCGTCGTGAACGTGCGCGTAACCGCCGCAGACGGCTCGGAAGTTTCGGGCGCGCTCGTGACTTTGCTGGCCAAGGAACGCGCGCCGTTCGGCATCCCCGCGAAGATTACGGGGTTGGACGGCCTCCAGTCCTTTTCGGACGCGCCGCTGAAGGAAATGGTCGCCGTGGCGTCTTACGAGGGGCGCGTGGCGTTCAGCGAGCCCTTCACGCCGCAAAGCAGGACGGCGAGCCCGCAAGGAGCCTCGGCTGAAGTCGCGTTCCCGCTGCTCAAGGCGCGCACGCGCTTCTCGGTGCGCGACCACTACGCGAGCAAGCCGGTCGCGTCCGCGCAAGTAAGCGTTTCCTCGAACGGCGAGGATTACTCCTGCGCGACGGACAAGAACGGCGTGTGCTATTTGGATTTGTACGAGGGCCAGGCAGTTGCAACCGTGGCGGCGCAAGGCTACGAGGGCTTGACTCCCCCGCCGCTCAGCATCGTCGCTGGCGCTGACAACTCGAACGCGTTCGAGCTCGTTTCGACGCAATTCGAGCGGGCTTCCCGCCTGGTTTTCGAGGGCTTGTACACGCTTGACGGCGAGAAAGTCAATTCGGTCAATCCGTTCACGACTTACAACGCGAAATACCTGCTGACCGCGCCGCAAGGCCTGTCGTTCACGAAGGCGAACGCGCACGTCCGCGTGGGCGACATGCAAACCCTGCTCGGCGGCGACAACGCGGTTATCGTGGCCTACTCCGCCGTCGGCGCGAGCATCACGCGCGGCACGAGTTACGAGGGGGCGCAGACGACTGCGCAGCCAACGGAGGAGTCCGCGGCTGCGGGCCCGGCGACGGTTTACTTTGACGAGGCCGGATTCACGCCGCAGGACCTGCAAGTAGTGTCCGGCTCGCTCGTGACCTTCGAGAACAAGGGCGGGATTTCGCAGAAAATAAAAATCGGCGACTTGATTCAGGGCGTCACCATCGCGGCGAACAAGTCGTTCGCCTACGAGTTCAAGCAGACCGGCGACTTCCAGCTTTCAAGCGAGCAATTCCCGGACAACGCGGGAACAATAACCTGCATTCCCGCCGCTTCGGCAGAGGAAACCGGCGCGGCGTCCACCGCGGCCGCGGCCGGCGAGCAGTCAGGTTTGACGTTCAAGTGGGTTAACTTCGAATTCCAGCGCTTCACCGGAACCCGCGAGCTCCTCGTGCAAATCCGCACGGGCGCGCCTTCCGCCCAACCCGTTACCTTGAACCACCGCACGGCGTTCTACGCCGCAACCGACGTGCTCCGCGACCCTGCGGACTCGGACGCGGGCGCAAGCAAGGCGGAACTGCTGGCTTTCACCGCGATTAGCGGCTCGTTTGCCAACGACTTCCAGGGTGAGTGCTCGCCCGAACTCAACTTCTGTTACCGCGTGGTCTTCAGCGGCGCGACTTACTCGAGCCAATACGGCTTCCAAGCCAATCTGGGCGAGTCGTTCAAGCTGTATTACTCGGTTTACGGCCCGCCTAACAGCCAGTTCACTATAACCGCGAAGGCGGACGGCGCCGCGCTTGCGTTCGAGTCGCTCGGCGGGACCAACGGCACGCGTTTCGCGCAGGTGGCCGCGCAAGTGCGCACGGGCGACACGGGCCAGGCGTCCGGCTTCTTCACGGTTTTCCCGCAGCGCATTTCCGAGGACGCGTCCGTCACTTTCACCGTTTCGAGCGCGGCGGGCGAGACGGTAGTGGAAAAGCGGCTGTCGCTGCGCGTCATTTCCGAAAGGCAGCCCAAGCTGCGTGTTGCCGTTGTTCCGACTTCGCTTACCGCGCTCGATTCGTCCACGCTGACATTCACGGTAACCGACGAGTACGGCTTGCCGGTAGAGGACGCGGCGGTTTCCGTTGGCAAAGCGGCATCTCAATTGTTGGCGGGCAGCGTGATTGAAGCCGCGCCGCTTGAAGGCCAGCCGGGCGTTTACGCCGCGGAAAACGTGCAGCCGTCGGGAATCGGCGGCATTGACTTCGCGGTTACCGCGCCTTTCTTCAGCCGCTCCACGGGTCGCCTGCAGGTTAAGGCGCCCGCGGCGTTCTTCGAGGCGACGCCCGCGAGCATACAAGCCTCGGTGGACTCCGCGGACGGTGCGGTCACTTCGTTCGTCGTTTCCAACAAGCTTTCAAACGAGTTGCGCGTCACGGCAACCGTTTTCACCGCCACGAACCCGTCGTTGACTTCGTTCTCGCTCGCGAGCGCTTCCATGCGCGTCAAGGGCGGCGAACAGGCCGAAAACTGGCTGTATTCGTCGTACGCGCAGGACGCGATGCTCATCGCGGAAAAGCCGCAGACGCTGCGCGAGGACGTGCAGGGCCGCATCCGCCTGCGCGGGCGCATCGGCAGCGTCGTGCAGACCGTTGAAATCCCGTTCGTCTCGCGCGCCAGCCTGATGCAAAAAAGCCTGGACGACGCGTGGGCGCTTTCCGCGGATTCGCTCCAATTCCAGCTCAACAACGAAAACGAAAAGACGGCAACGGTTTCGCTCGCCATTACGAACAACGCGCCTTACCCGCTGCTCATAAACCGGGACGACTCTTCGCCCGCGGTTACGGTCGCGCCCGCCTCGCTCAGCCTGCAGCCCGGCGATTCCGCGGACTTGCAAGTCACCGCCTCGATAGCGGGCGTGACTGCGGAGTCCTGCATGGACCTGGACGCCGAGGGCTTGAACGGCGTGCTGTCGCTGTACGCGTCCTTCCAAGGCGTAAAGTCCAAGAAGATAGTGCCGATTCAAGTGCAACTGGTTGAAACCAGCCCTTGCCTGCCCGACAACGGTTATTCGGTTTCGTTCCCGGTTGACGCGTCGTTCGCGCTGCTGCCGGGCTACCGTTCCAAACAGAATTATGACGGCTCTACAACGCTCCAGCCCTTCGGCGAGGGTGACGAGCTGATGCTCGTGCAAACTGGTGCTTCCTTCAGCGGCTCGACGCTCACCATCCCGCAACAGTCTCCCGTGCTCTTTCCGCCCCAGTGGGTGGCGCAAATCCAGCCGAACGGCTGGCAGCTGATGCTTCCCATGCAGGTCACGCTTTACATGACGGACGAGTTGAATCCCGCCCGCCAAGCCGACGGCTCGGTAACCGTCGAGCTCTACGACGGCACGCTCACGCTCAAGCCCGGCGCGTCCGTGGCGGGCCGCACGGTCATAGTGCCCGCAGGCGACCCGATCATCTTCCAGCCAACGCAATGCAACACGGTTTACTCGGCGTTGCCCCAAGTGGCGCGCGAGCTCAAGGCGCCCGTGGAAATGGTATTCTACCCGCCCACGGGCTCTTCAATCGCGTCGGACGACAAGCTCAAGTGCCAGGCAACGCAGTCCTCTTACCTGCCCGCGCAAGCCGCCTCGTTCCTGCAAGCCAACACGATAATCCAGCTGCCCGACGGCCGCCGCATCGGCTTCACTTCGGAAGCGCAGTTGCAGAAGCTTGCCGACGGCTCGGTTTCGCGCGTCAACATTCCCGCGCAGGCGGGCGTGATGGTTCCCGCCGAGTTCGCGTACCAGTCCTCGGAATCCGCGGACGCGGTCACCGCGGTGTTTCCCATGCCCGTCCAACTCGTGTATTCCACGGACGTGGCAGCGCCGATTCACGGCAACGGCGTTTACTCCATACGCTTCTCCGAGGAGGCCGCCGTGCAATTCACCTTCGACCCCGCGCCCGCCAAAGTCAGCGGCAAGCAAGTCGTCACCATTCCCGCCTACTCGCCAATCACCTTCCTGTCCGGCGCAAGCGCAATGGAAATAGAGGACCCGTCCGTGTACAGCCGCTGCCAGCAATACTTCACGCCCGACGACACCGTCCAGATAGTGCTGCCCGCGGGCGCGCTCACCAAGAAAGAGGCGGGGCAAACGGTCGTGATAATGCCGGACTGCACCGCCGCGTCCAAAGTCAGGATAACGCGGCTGGACGAGTACGAGCTGTACGAGTCCCCGGCTTCCAAGAAAATCGCGTTCTCTTCCGCGACTTTCGTCTCCGGAACCATGGACGGCCGCGAGCCCAAGACCCTCCGCGTGCCCAAGAACGCGAAAATATCCTTTTACACCTGCGAAAAGGCGGACGACGACTTGAAGGCGGCAACGCTCACGCTGCCCATGCTCGCGACCGTTTTGCTGCCCGAAGGCGGCGCCTGGAAGAGCGAAACTTCAATCGAGTTCAGCCGCCCCGCGGCAATAAAAATCAACTACGGTTCCAAGTCGTTCGACACGGGCAAGGCGAAGAAGGTAGAATTCGACCCGTCCAACATCGACGACTACCAGCGCCCCGCCAAGAACGCGAAAGACAAGACCGGCACTTCCGCGGCGAACACAGTCCGTCTCCCCGAGAACAGCCGCGTGTCCTTCGTCCCGGTCTGCGACTCCGCGGCGCGCTCGCTTGAAATCAAGGCCGACGCGTCCTACCTTAAGGTCGTCGTCACCTCGGACGACAAGACCGAGCCGCGCGAGCCGACCCCCGCGAACCCGATTTCAATCACGCTCACGAACGACCACTCTGCGGGCTACAACAAGTTCCTCGTGGACTTGTGCCTCATCAACGTGGGCTCGAAGACCGTGGACTTGAAGTCGGTCGCGGTGAAGCCCACGAGCATCGGAAAGAACGCGGGCTTGATTAACGCCGCGCTGCTGACGGACGCGGACCACTTCTACTTCACGGAAGCAACGGGCAGCACGGACGTGCGCGGCCCGATGACCAAGACGCTCGCGCCCGACAACCAGTGCAATCCCTACCACATCGAAGTCGTCGTGCCCGCTTCGGTGAAGAACGCCTACACGGGCTGCCTTACCGTTGACAAGAAGATAACCGTTCTCGGCGAAATCACGTTCGCCACGGATTACGAAAACAAGGCGGGCACCCGTACAGTACCCGTCCAGCTCGTGATAGACCCGACCGCGGTCGCGTGCGCGTCCGGCGGGACCGGCAAGACGGCGAACGACGACGTGGTGCGCGTGAGCTTCGACCCGCGCGACTTTTACGCCGGCGACGGCCGCGTCCAGTTCACCTTCAAGGGCTTGGGCGCGAAGCATTACCGCTTCCTTTCGATAACGAACAACCGCGACGAGGAAATGCAGCTCGAAATCACCGGTTCCGAAGCGCTGCACTGCGAGTACGCGAGCGGCGACGGCTCCGCGTCCGGCCGCGAAGCCAAGACGGGCGACACGCTCGCGCCCGGCTGGGCCGAAGTCCTGCGCTGTTACCCGCTCGCAAAGACCGGCGCCTACAAGATGATTTTCTACGGCTCAAAAACCGGGCGCGCCAGCCCGTTCACGAAAACGGTTTCCGTGAAAGTCTATGAGCCAGACCCGACGCTCGCGGAATACTATCAGGACACGCCGCTCGGCAAAATCAACTGTCCCGACGCCGCGTCCTGCCTGCCGCTTCCTGAAACAACGCAAGGCAACACCGCAAGCATGGCGGCAGTCGCGCCGGCGAAAAGCGACGCGGCCACAACGCCCGCCGCGAAAACCGACAAGGCAACGCAAGTCAAGCAGATTTCCGACGCGGCTTACCTCAACCTGTGCGAGAGTTATTACTGCACTTTCGACCAGGCGGGGCGCGCGTACTCCGCATTCCTTAATGAATACTTGAAGATTCTCGGCGGAAAGCTCTCGACCGAGGCGCAGTTCGAATGGTTTTACAACCAGTTCAGCAACAGGCAGCAGCCCCTCCGCCGCAGCGCGGTGATTCAAATGACGGCAACCAAGCTCCCGCCCGCGCAACAACTCACGGCGTTCAGCGACGCGGCGCGCGAAGCCGACACTACCTACAAGGCGGCCGGGTTCGACGGGGGCGTGCAGCTTTCCGAAAACTTCCTCACGAACGCGCAAAGCGAGCTGCAAGGCTGCGGCGTCTACATCCTGACCGCAACGCCCAAGGCAGCGCCCGCGCCCGGCACGGTTGACGAGCGCCGCAAGAACGTGGTAGTGGAGCTGGACTTACGCCGCGCCGCCTCGTGCACTCCGAACGACGACCTTGAGCCCAAGCTCGCCAACGCCGCGCTCCTGATGCCCCCCGACGAGACTTACTTCTACGTGGGGCGCGAGAAAATCTCGTGGGCAGGCTTCGACTTCACGAAATTCATCCAATGGCCGCCCAACGTTTACCTCGGCTCTTTCACGGACACCGCGGACTCCAAGGATTCGCAAACCGCGCAGGCGTGGTTCGAGGCAGCGTACGGCTTGGACCCCAATGAGAATTTCGCGGCGGTGAACGACGACTACAAGGCGGACAAGCCAACGCACATAAAGCGTTACGAAAACATGGGCTACTGCTTGGGTTCCCTCGCGAAGCCCTGCGGTTCCCTCGCGCTCGCCGGAGGGGCAGCCTGCGCTGGCAGCACGCTAGGCCTTTTCGCCACCTGGGGCGCTTCCGCAGCCGTTACCGGGCGCCTGGCTTTCTCGGCGTGCAGCGGAGTCGCGCGCCTCGTCACGTGCATACCCGCGGCGTCCGCAATCAGCGGTTGCAGGGGCTTGAACGAGTGCGGCCAGCTCGCGGTAATGCACATTTTCGACCTCATTGGCTCCGGGCTTCCCTTGGGGGCGGGTCAAGTGCTCGCCGACGGCGGGTTCAAGTCTTTGATGATTTCTTCCGCGGCAGGCTCGGCTGCGGGCATCGGATTGACTTCGCTGGTAAGCCAGGGCTTGCAGGCGGACGGCGCGTACCTGGGCGGCAAAGCCAGCGCAGGGATATTCGCCAAAGGCGGGGCTATCAGCCGGCTGAAAATGTTTTCTCAGCTTCGCGACGGTGGCATAACCCTCGCCAACGGGCAAACGATAACGACTTTCAAGAACACTTACGCCACCAACATGCGCGCCATAATGTCCAACAACCCGGTCCGCGCGGCGCAATTAGCGCAAGACAAGCTCGCCGCGCAAATCGTGGCATTGGACGACAAAATCCGCCAAGCGCCCAACCCGGCGACCGCGAACAGGCTGATTAACCAGCAGCAAAAATTGCTACAGCAGCAAACGTCCGCGAGCGTGACCGAATCACGATTGATCGCGCAGGGCGAAAACGCTTACAAGTATTCCGCCAAGGCAGCGTTCGTGAAGACCGCGGCGGTTGTCGCGCTTACCGAAATAATGATCAAGGTGGACGGCAGGCCCGTGCGCGCCGAGCTGCCGTACTTCCAGATTCCCAACTTCGTCATCGCGATGCACGAACAGCCGTCCGACGGGTACACGCTCGAGGCGTACTGCTGGCTTTCCGAGGACTCGCCGCAGGACAAGGACAGCACGCACTGCGAGGACATGAAGTCCCTCGCGAACCTCTGCCCCGCCGGCCAGCGCGACGCGTGCGTGTTCTTCGCGGAAGCCAAGCGCGAGTCGGACGCGGAAAAGGCGGGCACGGGCTTCGTAATCGCGGCGTTCTTCAACAACGACAAGGCGTCGCAAACCCAGAAGCGCAAGTTCTTCAGGTCGCTCCTGGACCCTGACTCTGCGCCGCTGACTTACGCGGAATTCAAGGGCATGCTTTCGAACAACGAAGGCGGCCGCGTGACACTGAACAACCGCGTTACCGACGAGGGCGCGCTCGGCTCCAGCTATCCCGAAGCCGCGAAGGTTTACGCGGAAGAAGGCAAGGCGGCCGTTGCCTCGGTGGGAAAATCGCTGCCGGGCTACGAGAAGGATATGAACGACATCAAGCCCGCGGAGGGGACAACGCAATGAACGCTTTCAAGGCATTAATCGGGCTCGCCTGCCTCGCGCTGGCAGTCGGCGTAATCGTCTACATGGTTTCGCCCCAAACGCTCGGATTCACCCCGCAGGCAACGCCAGCCGATGATTCCGCTTTGGTCACCGCGTTTTCCGCGGGCCACGCCAGCGACTTCATCACTTACCGCAACTCGAATTACAGCTTCTCGGTGAAATACCCGATCGGCTTCAAAATCGAGGAGTTTCCCGACGCTTTCACGGTCGCGCGGCTTTCCGGCTCCACGCCGGTAGGCGCGGAAGTCATCGAAATCCGCACTACGAACGCGCCGCTGACCGAGGAAGAATGGCAGGGCATATTCAACGAGACCGCGGGCGACGTTTTCAACGCCTACCAGACGGAAATAAACAACAGGCGCGTGCAGGTGTTCGAATCCACGGAATACGCGTACTTCGACTACCCCGTGGCGGTGAAAGCCGCGCTAATCGAGTGCCCGGAATACGCGGCGGCGGTGAGCGTCGCGATGCCGTCGGCTTTCGTCCCTTCGGAGGAGGGCTTCGCGGAATTCGTGATAGCGTCGTTCCAGTGCTGAACGCCAGCGGGGAAAGCCTTTAAAAGAGCTGGCACGGTAATAGGAAAACAGGAAAGGTTTCGCTTTTGAAAAGAGGGTGAACGCAAAAATGGTCTTCAAGGGTTTGAGCAAGGCGCTGGGCTTGTCCCGCGATATGGACGTCAACGAATTCATGAGCGCAGCCGAGGCTGAAGACGTGGACGCGATGCACGACGCCGCGGACTTTTACGTCAAGCCGATTTCGCTGCAGACCGAAGCCGACGTCAAAATCGTGGAAGAAGAACTGGCGAACAAGAACATCGTGCTCCTGAACATCACGCCAATCGCGCGCAACCCCCAGAAGCTCAAGGATGCAATCAACGCGCTCCGCCAGAACGTCATCAAGATAAACGGCGACATCGCGCGCATAAGCGACAACACGATTCTGCTCACGCCGGGCAAGGTCAAAATCGTCAAGAAGAAGCGCTGAAAAAACGGCGCTTTCCCTAATTTTTAAATATTTTTAATGTTTTTTTCAATCTTTTTGATTGTTTTTCGCCTTCCAGCGAAAGCCATAAAACCGCCCGAACCCAAACCCATATTCAGAGAGTGCTTCAAATTGGACGTTTCCGAAATAAAACGCAAAACCGCCCCGGTCCTGAAAAAGCACGGCGTCAAGAAAGCCGGCTTGTTCGGCTCTTACGCGCGCGGCGAGCAAAAGCGCGGCAGCGACGTGGACTTGCTCGTGGCGCCGCCCAAAAGCTCGAGCCTGTTGGGCGTGATAGCGTTGAAGCTCGACTTGGAGCGCGTGCTCGGCAAAACCGTGGACTTGGTCGAGTACTCCGCCGTAAAGCCGGCATTGAAGCGCCGCATACTCGCCGAAGAGGTGCGCTTCGCGTGACGCGCGACGCCGCCGTCCTGTTGGACGACATCCTGGAAAGCATCGAAAAAATCGAGGAGTACGCCCGCGGCGCGAACGAGCGGGACTTCAAAAGCGACGGCCTCATGCAGGACGCGATACTCCGCCGCCTCGAACTAATCGGCGAAGCCGTGAAAAGCATCCCCGAAAAAACGCGTTCCGAAAACCCGCGCGTGCCGTGGCGCGAGATTGCCGGCTTGCGCGACGTGCTCATCCACGCCTACTTCGGAGTAGAACCCGAACGCGTCTGGAAAGTGGTAAAGCGCGATTTGCCCGCGCTCAAGCGCGAGGCAACGCGCCTGCGCGACGCCCTCAAAAAACGCTGAAACCGCGCCGTCCAGCGCTCCCAGCCGTTGCGCGCCTTTTTATATTCATTCAAGCCTACTTTCTACTCGGTGATACAGTTGAAATTCGCCCGCGTTTCGAGAGTCGCAGCCCTCATAATTTTCCTGTCCTTCCT
>Ga0210057_1005898_pt1 | contig 15515 bp, 16 predicted proteins | sample CryGeyCG2114_010_2_FD_183968 | JGI IMG/M metagenome (GOLD analysis project Ga0210057, IMG submission 183968) | Groundwater microbial communities from aquifer - Crystal Geyser CG10_big_fil_rev_8/21/14_0.10 (SPAdes) (version 2) | ecosystem: Environmental > Aquatic > Deep subsurface > Groundwater ...
CGAGTTTTCTGGACTCTTTTGAAAGCCTATGTAATGATCGTCATAAGCTTAATTTTCGCCCCATTTCAAATATTGGTTGGAGTCTTGCCGGGAAGTAACGCCATTGGTAGTTGGTTTAGGAATTTATTAGCCAATCTGGCGGTTTTCCCGTCAATTTTAGCAATGATATTTGTCTCTTACTACATTGCCCTCAATAGTTTAAATGCAATTTTTGATCCCTTACTCGTTGTTACAGGAAGCATTAACTTTACTGAGGCTATAAACAAGGCTCGAGGAATCCCTGGCGAACTGGGAGAAATGACAGTTCTCTGTTTTATCAGCTTGGGAATCCTCTTAATGACCCCAAAAATTTCCGATATGATTCAGGCATTCTTAGCCGGTAAACCGTTCGGCTACGGGGCGGCGATTGGAGAGGCAATCCCTGGTTTGGGAATCGGAAGAAAAGCTGCTGAACAATGGTTTATTAAAGAACAGGCGGTTAAAGGTTTTCCTATTTTCCGCAAGGCAGCAGGACAAACCCCTAGACCCAAGGTGTCCGAAACCGAACCTACTCGGGTCTCTTGATACATAAAATAAAACTTTATCCACCGTGAAATTGGAAGTTGAACTCCTTATAAGCTTGCTCCAATAATTTTTCTTCGTTTGACCCAGGTATTAGAAACCCTGTCGACTTAATTGCTCTCATAATCTCTCTAGCCTCCTCCCAAGAAAAGCGACCTCTAGGCCAAATTTTTCCTACCACTGGTTGAGCCAAATATGAACCATCCCAAAGAATTCCCCTTGCAAATATATATCGAAATTTATTTAGACATTTTTCGAGAAATTCCCAGTCTTGATCTTTCTCAGCATCTTTTCTATTAATCCAGGGGCAAAAAGCATCAATTCTGTTAAAAAGTCTAAATGCTCTATCCCAGAATTCAACGCTAATAAGTCCATCTTTTTTAGGATCCCATCCCCTCTTATTAATATTTTCAACTATACTAGAGGCGATTACCAAAGAATATGTAAAATATCCAGAATATTGACCCTCTGCCATTTGTAAAAACGGTATTCCTCTCCAACCCCTTTCTTTTACAAACTCAATCAATCGTTTTTTTCTTCCTCTTTCATCTTTAAGCCAGGCAGATTCCCAAAAATCTCCAATAATTTGGCCAGTGGCTGGCTCTTTTAAAGAATAAACAAACAAAGCGCGTTCTCGATTTTTCCTAAGAAGATCTAGTCTAGTTTTATCTTCTGCGGTTCTCGCAGGTCTGTCATAATCTGGATCTCCCCTCTTTTCTTCACCTTGATGCTCTTTCGCAAAATAGCATCCAACTGTGTCGTAGGGACCAGGGGGGCCGTGTTTTAAATAAAATTCCCTGCGCCGCCTTTCTTCAAAATGAAACAAATCTCTGGGTTGTGCTTTCCAGCCAATAGCCCTTTTGCGCTCTTTATCCCAAAGATCAAAAGAGAGAGTAACTAAGAAAATATCATAAGCTAACTGTTCTGCCCTCTTGTTTCCAATTTTCTCAACCATTCTCCTTCTCAACTCTTTGAGTTTTTCATCAGAGTTAAGAATGTTATAAAAGAAGGGGATATCTTCCTCCCTTTCGCCAGGTTTTTTTAATTCTTCTGGTAGTTTACCGCCACCCTCTCCCACTTTTCTCCAAAGCTCTAATGCCTTATTAACAGGGATAATAACTTCTCTCGTTTCCTCTGGGGTTAAAGATTTTGCTTCTTCGGCAAATAATTCATCTTGGCGAACCAAAACATACCAATCAACCGGGCGGATATCTGTCACTTCAATTTTTAAGCCCTTAAGGGGCACTTCTGCGGTAGTTGCCCCTAATTGGGTAAGGTCACCATTTGACTTAATTGCCTCTGTTTTCCGATTATGCAATCTTCTCCTCGCCTCAAAAACCAACTTTAGTTTTTCTTTTAAATAAACACCCTCGGGATATTCACTTTTTAAGTAGTCACTCAATATTGTGGTATCCTCTGAACCAGATTTGTCCGGCACTCGCTCCATCGCTTTTTGAATAGCTGTATGTAGAGAATATAATTGCTCAAAAGTTTTATTTTCTTTGGTAGCTGCCTCTTCCAATCTGCCAATTTCCCTAAGGATAACGGCGGCTGTGGGTTCCTTAATTCTTTCAATTTCTGGTTCTTCCTCAACCTTTTTTTTCGCTAATTCTGCAAGCCTTGTATTTATCTCTGCCAAAATCGGTTCTGCCTCATCAACGCCTTCAATATAAAGTCCTTCTACTTTTAAAAATGCCTGTTCAAGTCGTTGTTCGGTTCTCAAATTTTCTGGGGTTTTCTCAAGAGCAAAAATTATTCTTTTCAGTTTAGGGTTTTCAATTTTCTCAGGATTTTCTACCACCCACGGTGCACCACCGGCGATGGGTTTAATTTCCGGTTTTGCCGGTGTTTCGGGCAAGCCTTCTTTTGGCTGTTGTTCTGGAATTGGCATATTTTCTCCTATTTCGTCGGACATATTCTCTCCTGGGTAAATTATACCATAAAAAGAGTAGAAGGGTGAAACCCATCCAATCTTGCCTTTTGAACCCGTCAAACGGGTCTCATAGAAAATAAAAATAATTCCCAAAGGGAAATTTTAGCGTCGGCCAAAGGAGTAGGCAAGATATCCCGCGATAAGAGCCAGAATGATAGCGGCAATAAATAAAGGATTCATCTTTTTTTACCTCCCTTTTTGAAAATAAAATAAAGAACAATAAAAAACAAACTCGTAACAATGGCGGCAAAGAAATAAGTATTCTCAAAATTCCATTCAATCATTATTTTTCCTCCTTAAGTAAAGTTAACGACCAACTCAAGGTTGCCCAAGCCATAACCAATCCCACCGAAAGAAATTTTAATACTTCGGAAAAGGATTCTGGTTTAGTAAAAAACGGTGAAATCACACCCGCTGAAAACCAAGCAGCTGCTATCATGTTTGCAAATTCTGAAAGAGCCTTGAGTTGTCCCTGATTTAATTCTCTCATCTAACTTAATCATAGATCTTTCGTTTATTCTCGTCAAGTTTCTGGCAACAGCTAACCTTGTTTGCTATATTTAGTCCCTATTTTGACTGGCTTTGAGCTACTTGAATTGGCTTCAGAGGGTATTTAAAATAGAAAAGAGTAATAAAGTAATTACTGCCCATGGAACAACATCCTGTCCCACAACAAATATCCTCTTATGAATTTCGCCTAGTTGGAGATATGACTTTAAAACAGTTTCTCCAACTGGCTGGAGGTTGTGTGGTCGCTTTAATTTTCTACGCTTCCCGTCTCCCCTTTTATTTCAAATGGCCCTTGGTTTTGGTTTCTGCCTTCACCGGAGTGGCGATGGCTTTTTTGCCTTTTGAAGAAAGACCTCTTCAGACCTGGATTTTAGCTTTTTTAAAGGCAGTTTATTCTCCAACTCAATTTCTTTGGCAAAAAAAACCAAAAAAACCAGAATTTTTAGAAACAAAACCTGTCCAAGCTCCAAAATTAGCGGCTGTTCCAGTTTCTGCCGATAGAGGAAAATTGACTGAATACTTGCAAACCCTACCAGTTCAAAAAAGTCCTTTAGACCAAAAAGAAGAAGGATTTTTAAAACAAGTTTCAAACCTTTTCTCCTTAAGCTCCTTGCCTTCAGGTGTCCAGATGGAAACAAAACCTTTGGAAGTGGCTGAACAGCCAGCCGGAATCCGAATTCGCCGGCTTGGTATGCCTTTCATTGAAAAAGAAGAACTTCAGCCTCCACCAGTTGAAGAGATTCCCCAGGTTGCTCCTGTGCCAAGATATGCTCCTAAGTTTGAGCCGATTCGACGGCCAGAAAGGAAAGAAAGACCAACCAGACCTGCCGAACTTGCTCCCGAAGCTCTTTTCCCTTCAGTTTCCTCTATTCCCAATATTTTAGTCGGCATGCTCAGAGACCAAGAAGGAAAAATTGTTGAGGGAGCAATTATGGAAATTAGGGATGAGCAAGGAAATCCAGTCAGGGCTTTTCGGACCAATAAACTTGGCCAATTCAGAATCGCCACCCCACTCTCAAACGGAACTTATGATATTGAAACCGAAAAAGAAGGACTTTCCTTTGATGTAGTTAAAATCACCCTTAAGGGCGAAATAGTCCAACCAATAGAGATACGAGCTCGATAGAGCTCAAATGGAGAATGGAGAATTGAAAATGGAAAAGAAAAAAGACATTATCGAAAGAGCATTTAAGTTTGGAGTAGCGGTGATTAAAACAGCAGATTCTCTACCCAAAACCCCAGTGGGTTTTGCTATCGCTAATCAGCTTGTGCGGTCTGGAACAAGCGTTGGCGCTAATATTGAAGAGGCTCAAGACGGGTTAACCAGGAAAGAATTTATCAGAAGCATGAGCATTGCTTTAAAAGAAGCCCGAGAAACCAGATTTTGGTTAAGAATAGCTGTTGAATCTGGAACCTTATTTACTAAAAAGGTTGGAACTGTTCTAAATGAGTCTGAAGAGCTAATCAAGATTTTAGTAACAATTGTTAAAAAATCAAAAATGAAATTATGATTTATCAATTATCCATTATCAATTTTCAATTTCTCTATGCCTGATCCGCTTAAAATCCCAATTCGCGCCTCAACCCAAGAACACTTGGAAATTGAGGATATCAAAGACAATATTATAATTCTTAAAGATGGCTCCTGCTGTCTGATTTTGGCCACCACCGCCATAAACTTTGGTCTTTTATCCGAGAAAGAACAAGACGCCTTGATTTACGCCTATGCTGCCCTTTTAAATTCTTTGACTTTTCCAATTGAAATTGTTATCCGCTCAAAAAGAAAGGATGTTACCTCTTACTTAAAACTTTTGGAAGGAGAAATTTTGAAACAAACAAATAAACTTTTACAAGAACAAATGAAAAAATATCAAAAATTTGTTGAGGACACCGTCAAGAAAAATAATGTTTTGGATAAAAGTTTTTATGTGATTATTCCTTTCTCAACCTTGGAACTTGGGGCAACCAAGGCTTTGGGAGCGATTGTCAAAAGACAAAAAGGACTCCCATATCCCAAAGATTATATTTTGGAGCGAGCAAAAATGAATCTTTATCCAAAAAAAGACCATTTAATAAGGCAGTTCAATCGTTTAGGCTTAAAAACTAAGGAACTAACTACCCAGGAGGCAATTCAGCTTTTCTATGACATCTATAATCCCGAATCTGGATTTCAAAAACTGGCGGCTGGACAAGAATATGCTGCGCCCATTGTTCAAACATTATGAATTTACCATTTTTAAAAAAACCAAATGGACAGGCCGAGACGCAAGTCAAATCTCCGGCAACTGACATTGCCCTAAAACTTGGAGCGGGGATGGTCTCGGTCCAAGATGTTATCGCCCCTTCGGCGATTGAAGTTGATTTTGACTACCTTAAAATCGGAAATACTTATTTTCGAACCCTTTTTGTCGCCGGCTATCCCAGATTTGTCTCCGCTAATTGGCTTTCGCCCTTGATTAATTTTGACCATTCGCTTGATATCTCGATGTTTGTTTACCCAGTTGAGGGAAAAACAGTCTTGGATGATTTGCGAAGAAAAATTACCGAGATGGAAGCAGAAATCTCAACCGATATTCAAAGAGGAAAAATCGTTGACCCTTCGACTCAAGCCAAACTTGAAGATGCCCACTCTCTCCAGGAGCAATTAGTTAAGGGAATTGAGCGCTTTTTCCAGTTTGGTCTCTACATCACTATTCCGGCTTCCTCTTTGGAGGAGTTAGATCATCTCTCAAAGCAAGTTGAATCTGCCCTAGGAGCTCTTTTAATTATTTCAAAACACGCCACCCTTCAGATGGAAGACGGTCTTAAGACCACTTTGCCCCTCTGTAGTGATAAGTTGATGATTACCCGAAATATGGACACCACTTCCCTGGCTTCAACTTTTCCTTTTACCTCTTCAGAGCTGACCGCTAATGAGGGAATAATGTATGGAGTAAATGAACACAATGGTTCCTTAATTATTTTTGACCGATTTACTTTAGAAAATGCCAATTCGGTAATTTTTGGAAAATCAGGCTGCGGGAAATCTTATTTGGTTAAACTTGAGGCCTTACGGTCTTTGATGTTTGGCACTGAGATTTTGGTCATCGACCCAGAAGCAGAATATAAAATGCTTTGTACGGCAATTGGGGGTGAGTATATTGAATTTGGTTTTTCCGAACCTGCCAAAATTAATCCCTTTGACCTCTCTCAAGTTTATGAAGAAGGACAAAATGAGCTGGGCTTAAAGATTTTATCCCTCCATTCACTCTTTAAGGTCATTATGGGACAACTTTCTCCCTCGGAGGAAGCAACTTTGGATCGAGCTTTAGTTTTAACCTACAAAATGAAGGGAATAACCCCAGAGCCAGCCACTCAAAAGAATGAACCGCCCTTGATGGAAGATTTATATAAAGTTTTAATTGGGATGGAGGAGCCAGAAGCCAAAGGTTTAGCAGACCGGATTGAAAAATTTGTCAAAGGTTCATTTGTGGGTATTTTTGACCAAAGATCAAATGTTGATATTAAAAATCCTTTTACGGTTTTTTCTTTAAAAAATTTAGAAGAGGCTCTGCGGCCAATTGCCATGTTTATTATTTTGGATTTTATCTGGACAAAAATACGAAAAGAGATGAAAAAAAGAGTTTTGATTGTTGATGAGGCTTGGTATCTGATGAGATATCCAGATTCGGCCACGTTTTTATACTCAATTGCCAAAAGAGCGAGAAAATACTATCTTGGGTTGACGACCACCACCCAGGATGTTGAAGATTTCCTGGGCTCTGATTATGGCAAGGCGATTGTGACCAACTCTTCAATTCAAATTTTAATGAAACAATCTCCGGCCGCCATTGATAAAGTCGCCCAAGTTTTTTATCTTTCCGAGGGAGAAAAACATCTTCTTTTGGCCGCCAACGTTGGCGAGGGACTGTTTTTTGCCGGCGCCAATCATGTGGCCATTCAAGTTCTGGCCTCACCTGAAGAACATAAGTTAATCACCACCAAGCCAGAGGAACTTTTAAGAATGAGAGAAGAAGTGGCTGAAAACCAGGAACAAATTTGATATTATTAAGCCATGAGTAAAGAAACTGCCCAGTGGTACCTCGAGATAGTTGATGCTTTCCTAAAAGATCCCAGACTTTCTGAATGGAACTATCTTCCCCGAGACTATTTTTTGGCTCACCTAAAAGAGACTCTTAAAGAAATTCAGGAAATTGAAACTTTTGCCCAAGCCAGAGAAATTTTGCAAAAAATCATAAATGAGGAAGTTCTGGCGCCAAGCATTCCGGAAAAAGATAGCCTTGAATATTGGAAACAAGAATTAGAAAAAGCAAAAGTTGAGAGAAGAAAAATTAAAGAGGAGTCCATTAGGTTGGTCCAGATTCAAGTCAAGAGATGGGAAGAAACTAGTCTCCTCGCTAAGGCGATCCAGGCGGAAGAAGCCAAAAAAATTCCTCTGGAAACCGAAGAAGAAATATTAGCCAAAAATGAAGCTTCTCTCGCCCAAAAAATCAGAGTTGCCCTTGAAGACCAAGATAAATCTTTAACTTCGGATCCAGATTTAAGTCAGAACTTAATCGAAGAGGTTAAAGAAATAATTGTTTCCGAGGTTTTAGTTAATCCTGATAAAGAAATTACTAATCTAAGACCGCAGATTGACCGAAAACTTCAAGAAAGAGGGGTGGCTCTGGGACGAACGAAAATCAAAAACTTTGTGGAAAATCTTTCTGCTAACGCTAAACCTGAAATTTTAAAAATAAAAGAAATAGGCGAGAAACCACTTCCGGATGAGGTTTTAACTACCCTTTCCCAAAAAACCGAGGCGGTGGCCTTTTCTCCCTTATATGCTGTTCTTCAACCAAAGGTAGCAACTGCCTATGTTGAAAAATTAATTTACACTCCGGCAGCCAAATTCCTCAAAAGCGCTGATGTTTCACCCGAATGGAAAGAGATTATCGAAAAAGGAATATTTGCCGAAAATATCCAAGAAACTATCAACACTCTTAAAGAAACTGGTCTTTCAGAAACTCATCCAACAATCCGCAAACTTGAGGCCAGGCTTCGAGATGTTTCAAGCCTTCAGAAAAACGAAAAAGAGCAAGATAGACCAGGAGCAAGAATCTTTAAACATTATTATCATTTCGAGGAAATTACCGGTAAACCTCTTTATGACTCAAAAACAAAAATATTTCTTTCAAGAAAACCTATCTGGTCTCAAGGTTATTCATTGAGACTAAGAGAAATTTTTAATAAAGCAGGTTCTGCTTTTCGGCTTTACGAAAGAATTCCTCTTGGTCCAGGAAAAACAGTTTTCCGTTTCTCTCTACCTTCAAAGTTTGTCAAATTTTTAAGTTTTGGTAAATTTGAATCTTTTGGCGGAGTTCAAACCTGGATTTTCCGGCAAACAGTTGGGAAAGCGGTTTTAACCTTAGGAAAAACCGCTGTTGGCAAAGCAGTTAAAGAAGGAATCAAAAAAGCGGCAACCTGGTTAGCAGTAAGACTTGGAATCGAGGCAGGCGTCCTTGCCGCAGGAGCAGCCCTAGCAGTCCCAACTGCGGGAGTAAGCCTGGTTGTGGCTGCCGCCATTGAAATTGGAATTAAAGTTATCAAAATAATCTGGAACAGGTTTTTTAAACCAATTGTCAGCGCCATTGTTCGCCTGGTCAAAGAACCAGAAAAAGCCCTCGGAGTAATTATCGTTGGCGCGGCAATTGTGGTTTTAGTTCCGGCCGCGGCTGTCTTTGGCTTTGCTTTAATCGGTCTTGGAGCCTTGGGATTTCTTTCAAGCCTGGGCGGAATTTTAGGCGGAGTGGCTACCGGTATAACCTCTTTTTTTACCACTCTTTTTACCCTTCCTGCTTCAACCGCGCCGGTAACCGCTTTGGTTTTAGGAACTCTTGGGGGTTTATCTGCCTTGACTTTCTTTATTGTCATGACCACTGCGGCGGCTTTTATTTTACCAATTAGTCCAACTCGCTATACTGGAAAATTTCCACCAAGCGCCATTAGTCCTACTTGTTCTAATCTTGCTGATATGTTTAGTCAGGTCGCCCAAGATAACTGCATCCCTCCGGCGATTTTGATGGCTATTTCCCAAATGGAAGCCTCTGGAGTTTGGGGCTGGAGCTGCGAAGAAATTGCTTTCTTCTCAACCCCAAATTGGTGGGAAAATGCAACCGAAGAACAAAAAAATCGTGGCTATTGCTACGACACTTGTGCTAGAACTGGTCTCTGTTCAGGAACAACTGTTATGGGCCCAATGCAGTTTGAAGGAAAAACCTGGCAAGGAATTATGCCTGGCTACAGTTTAATGGATCGCTGCCGATTAGACTTATCTTTATTAGCCGCCGCCAAAAAAATAAAAGCCAATAGCGAAACAGGACCTGGAAAATGCAGTGGTTGGGAAGAAGATATTGTTCGCTGGAAAGTAGCTTACCACTACTGTGGCTCCTGCGGAACCGATGGTTGCCGGGAAAATCCAAACAAATCTGATCTTTGCAGTCCTGCTTGTGGTTACGATTATTGTGGAAATGTTTGGTTGCTCTATCAACAATATGCGAATCAATAGAAAAACCCTAATTTTAATTGCTTTCCTGGCTTTTTTAGTCGGAGTTCTCTCCATCTGGAAAATTTTTCTGGCCAAACCAAAGAAAGAAATCCCAAGCGTTCTCAAACCGACCTCAACCCCAATTCCAATTATCACTCCCACTTCAGGTTTTTCTCTAAAAGAAAAAATTATTAGTCTTTTACCAATTACGACCGAAAATTATACTATCCAGTATCTTCCTGTTCCCCAAAAATTTTTAGTCTTAATTCTTAAGAATCCTTTTGAGGAGTATAAAACAGAAGTTGAAGAATGGTTTCGTTCTCAAGGAATGGACCCCAAAGATCCTTCTGTTTCCTGGGGTTCGGCCCGGGGAGTAGCGCCTAAAAGTCCTTAGGCCTGAATCCGGACCGGCATGATAAGGTGAAGAAAAGAATCGTCGCCTTTGACTTTAAAAACTCCAGGAGAAAGCGGTCCATTTGCTTCAAAAATAATTTCTTCTCCAATTGGCGAATTTAAAAAGTCAAGCAAAAACCTAAAATTAAAGGCAATTTCAAGCTTCTCGCCTTCTGTTTTAGCCTCAATCTCTCCTTGATTGGCACCAACCTGGGGACTTTCAGCGGAAATAATCATTTTCCCTCCCTCAATTTTGATTTTAACAATGTTTGCCTGCTCTCGGGCAAAAATTGAGGCGATTTTTACTGCTCGCAAGAATTCTTCTTTGTCAAATTCTGCCTTGGTTGAAAAAGAGGGTGGAATTATTTTTTCAAAATCAGGAAATTCTCCCTCAAGAAGCCTTGAAGAAAGCTCAATCTTCTGGGAAAAGGAAAAAAGAACCTGGTTTTTTTCTGAATTTAAGGCCATTTTAATCTCTTTTTCTTCATCTTGCGCTTCCTGGGCAATCCGACAAACCTCAATTAGGGTTTTGGCTGGAATAAGCAAGTCTTTTTCTTCTTTTTGTTTCCTCATCGCCAGATTTTTAACTGAAAGGCGATACCCATCAGTGGCTACCAGAAGAGTTTTCCCAATCTTTCCTCTTAGCAAAACTCCGGTTAAAACCGGTCGACTTTCATCTTGAGCGGCAGCAAAACTGACCTGAGAAAGAATCTTAATTAGCTCTTCTTTATCAAAAAGAAAAGCTGGTTCTCCTTGAAAGGAAGGAATTTTGGGAAACTCGCTAGCGGAAATTCCAGAGATATCAGCCTTAAAAGAACCAGAGGAAAGGTGAAGAGTGGTTTCGGTTGCCTCAAGATCAACTTTTTCTGGTAGTAAAGAAGAGACAAGTTCAACCAGAATTCGAGCCGGAACAGTGATCTCTCCTTCTTTTTCAATCTTTGCTCCCAAAAAAAGAGAAATTCCTGTTTCTAAATTAGTGGCTGAAAGTTTTAAACGACCTTTATCTGTTTTAAGCAAAACATTCCCCAGAATAGGTAAAGCTGCTTTACTAGCCACCAATCTTGAAACCGTAGTCAAACCCCGAGAGAGATTTTCTTGCAAAACCGAAATTTTCATCTTTTATAATTTTACCATATTTATATTAGTAGTAAAAGTAGTAGTCTTTGTTGAAAAGTGTAAAAATTTTTGAAAACAACCTTAAATTTCGGGTTATATTTTTGTTTATACCAAGCAAAGTAAAGTGTGGATAGTTTTGTTGATAAGCCAGTGGCTTTTGTGGAAAAGTGTAAAAATAAAGATTTTTATTCATATAGTTTTTGTTTTATCCCGGAAATTTCCACTCTTAAATCCTCATTTTCCGAAAGTAGTTTAGTGATTTTTTCCACACCGTGCATGATGGTGGTATGATCTCTTCCTCCCAAAAGCTCGGCAATAGCCATTAAAGGTAAATTCGCCTCAGTTCGCAAAAGATACATTGAAATTTGTCTTGGCAAAACAAACTCTTTTATTCTTCTTGGGCCCTTAAGGTCACTAACTTTTAAATTAAAATGGTTTGCCACCATCTCAATTATTTCTTTTGGTTTTTTAATTTTTTTTCTCTCCCCGTTTTCTATCGCCTTTCCCAAAAGAGACTGGGCAAGCTCGGAAGAAATGGGAATTTTTTTGGTTTCTGATTCACTCTTAAGTCTAACCAAAAAACCCTCAAGTTTTCTAGTTGATTCAATGTTTGAAGCTACAATTTGGGCTACATCCATTGGCAAATCAATTCCTTTTTGCCTTGCTTTAGTCAAAAGGATGGCTGAGCGAAGCTCAAAATCAGGAGGAGGGATATCGATGATCAAGCCCCCTTCAAAACGAGAGCGAAGCCTTTCCTCAAGTTTTGAGATCTCCTCAGGAGGACGGTCTGAGACTAAAACAACTTGTCCTCCTTCTTGCATAATAGCATTAAAGGTATGGAAGAATTCCTCTTGAACCGTGGTTTTGCCGGCAATGAACTGAACATCGTCTAAAAGCAAAACTTGGGCCGAACGATATTTTCTCTTGAAAACATCAGTTGTTTTTGAACGAATAGCGTTGATTATTCCATTGGTGAATTCCTCCCCCATACAGTAAATAACCTTTTTCTCGGGGTTATTTTTCAAAATCTCATGACCGATGGCTTGCATTAAGTGGGTTTTGCCAACCCCAACCCCTCCCCATAAAAATAAGGGATTATAGGCGCTTCCTGGATTTCTGGCCACCGCCGTGGCGGCCGCATAAGGAAGCTGATTGACCGAGGAGACACAAAAGTTTTCAAAAGTAAAGTCAAGCCCAAGGCCAGCCGCCGAGGCTGAAGGAACAACTTCTTCTTTTTCAAAAAGAGGACCCAAATCTTTCTTTTCTTCCCTATAAAGCGCCGAGACAATAAAAAGAAGACTATTTGAAGACTTAGTTTTCCTATCCAAAATATCTTTAAGAAGACTATAATACCTAGTTTCAATTAGGCTTTGAATATAAGAACTCGGACAGCCAATGGTGGCCACATTATTTTTTAAAGAGACAAGCGAGGTTCCGGAAAAAAGGGTTTGGAAAATTGCCCGAGAAACAGAAATTTTTAATTCCTCAAGAACTTGTTGCCAAAGATTTTTGTTGTTCATTTTTAAAGAAGAGCAAAGGGGCAGAAAAATGTTTCTAAAATGATAATACATACTTATCCACAATTGTCAAGGGGTGAACTACGTTGAGTTCACCCCGTAGACCTCGCCGAAGCCTTGGCGAAGGCGGGTCAAGAGAATTATTGAAAAATCAGTCGAATTGTGCTATTTTTAAACCAGAAAACAATCAGTTTCCTCCAATTGATAAATTGCATCAATTCCTGGACGAAACTGTTTGAAAATATTCCAGTTTTGGCGCACATTGAGAACTCAATAACCGTCTACCAGCGGTTCTGGTGGTTTTATTAAAAAGGAGAGAAGAACAATGATTAGAAGGATGTGGTTAAATTGGACGCTGCTTGGGGCAATGCTTATCCTTTACATCGTTATGGTTATTCAGACAAGAACATTGGGAGCCGCGCTAGTTGGGGGCTTGGCCATATTCGTAGTGTGGCTGATTTTGCGGGCCATCAGGCGTCCCCAATGGTTTAGTAATGTGCTTCTTGGGGCAATGGCCATCCTTCTCTGTCTAATAATCATTCAACGGTGGTTTTAAGACGTGAACTCGTCGATGTTTCAGTCAGCCAAAACTGGAACAGGCCGTAATCTGGTTAAGGATCAAATTTTTAGCCTTAAATCACGGCCTTCGTTCTTTTTCAGCCTTGTTTTTCTTTCTAATTCTTGGTATTTTAAACATATGCCAAAAAGAACTTATCAACCTAAAAAACTTCGTCGGAAGAGAAAACATGGCTTTCGCGAGAGGATTAAAACTCGTGGTGGAAGAAGAGTTCTTAAAAGAAGAAGACTAAAAAACAGAAAGAAGCTTTCTGTTTAGAAATTTTACGCATGCTTCCTAGAATAAACCGCTTAATTAAAAAAGAAGATTTTGACAAAGCCAAAAAGGAAGGGGAAAGGCTTCAGGGAAGATTTTTTGGAGTTTTAATTTTAAAAACCAAGAACAACTTTTCAAGATTTGGTTTTATTTTCTCAACAAAGCTGACTAAAAAAGCGACCCAAAGGAACAGAACAAAAAGACTTTTTCGGGAGGGAGTTCAAAAAATTTCGCCAAAAATTCAGCCCGGGTACGATATAATTTTTTTAGGCAAAAAGGACTCTCTTAAAAAATCTTTTTTTGAAGTTTCTCAAGAAGTTGAAAGAATTTTTAAAAAAGCAAACCTTATAAAATGAAGAAATTCTTTTTGTTTTTAATCCGCTTTTACCAAAAACATCTTTCTTTTGACTCAGGCTTGGCCAAGCGACTTTTTATCACCGATAAAGTTTGTCGATTTAAACCTACTTGTTCTGAATATTCTTATCAGGCAATTGAAAAATATGGTATACTGCGGGGAGGCTGGCTTTCTTTTCGCAGAGTTTTGCGTTGCCACCCATTTTCAAAAGGAGGTTTTGATCCAATTAAATGAGTCAGATTTGGAACCTAGTTTTATTTCAACCCCTAGTTAATGGGCTTATTTTTCTATACAAAATTTTTGGCAATTTAGGGGCGGCGATTATTATTTTAACCTTGGTTTTAAGGGCAATTCTTATTCCTCTAACTATGCCTTCAATCGAAGCTTCGAAAAAGATGGCTGAACTTGCTCCAGAACTTGAAAAACTTAAAAAAAGGCATGGGGGTGATAAACAAAAATTTGCCCAGGCCCAAATGGAACTTTATCGGCAGAAAAAAATAAATCCGGCGGCTGGCTGTCTTCCCCAAATAATTCAACTCATAATCTTAATTGCTTTATACCAGGCTTTTATTCAGGTTCTAAGGATTAACGGCACTGAAGTCATTGCTAAACTTAACGAAATTCTCTATTCGCCACTACGCTTACCTCTTGAGACAAAAATTAACCTTTCTTTTTTATATTTAGACCTTTCAAAACCTGATGTTTTCCGTTTTTCGGGAATGCCAATTCCAGGAATATTTTTAATTTTGGCAGCCCTAACTCAATTTTTATCTTCAAAAATGATGCAACCAGCAGTCAAAACCCAAGAGAAGATTGCTCAAAAAACTGAAGAGAAAGCCGATGATATAGCCACTTCAATGCAGTCACAAATGCTTTATCTTTTTCCCTTGATGACAATTTTGATTGGTTTTACTTTTCCCTCGGGTCTTATTCTTTATTGGTTTATTTTCTCCCTTTTTCAACTTAGCCAGCAATATTTCTTAAGCGGCTGGGGAGGTCTGACGCCATGGATAGAAAAAATAAGAAAATCTTGATGCTACGCAATAAGCAAAGCTTGATGCTTCGCAATAAAAAAGATAAGGTAAAAATCACTAAAGAAATTGCCGAAGAAATGCTTTCTTTACTTGGGATTGAGGCAAAGATAAAATTTGAAGAAGATAAAGAAAGCAAGGCGGTTAAAATTCAAATTGAAACAGGTGAACCGGGAATTTTAATTGGCTATCATGGAGAAACTCTTTCAGCTCTTCAAATGCTTTTAGGAATAATTGTCAGCAAAAAGGTTGGTGAGTGGACAAGAATAGTTGTTAATATTGGAGATTATCGGGAGCGTCGAGAAGAAGTTCTCGAAAGGATGGCTTTATCTGCCGCCCAAAAGGCAAAATTCTCAGGCGAGCCAGTGATTTTACCTCCCCTTTCTGCCCAAGACAGAAGAGTAATTCACCTTACCTTGTCTAGTCATCCGGATGTTATCTCCGAATCTGAAGGTGAAGGAGAAAGCCGTCGGTTAGTGGTTAAACCCAAAAAGTGAAACTTCATGAATTTTTCTTTTGGCTTTTAGTCTTCTTTTTACCAACCCAATTAGGGAGACATTTTTGGCCAGATTTTTCTTTGGTTTTTGGTTTAAGAGTAGATTATCTTTCACCAACAATTTATTTAACAGATTTACTGGTTGCGGGAGTTCTGTTTTCCTGGTTTTGGGCTGAAAGAAAAAAGATAAGGATATTAGGAATTAGGTGGTTTAAGAAATATTGGTGGGTTGGGGCAATTTTTGT
>Ga0210057_1005900_pt1 | contig 15514 bp, 14 predicted proteins | sample CryGeyCG2114_010_2_FD_183968 | JGI IMG/M metagenome (GOLD analysis project Ga0210057, IMG submission 183968) | Groundwater microbial communities from aquifer - Crystal Geyser CG10_big_fil_rev_8/21/14_0.10 (SPAdes) (version 2) | ecosystem: Environmental > Aquatic > Deep subsurface > Groundwater ...
GCTCCTGTTCTCTGTTCCGCAAACCAATGCGTCGTTTTTCTTTGCATAATCATATAGGATTATCATCCTAACCCTCGCCATAATATTCCCCAACCTTAATTTACTACTTGCAGGGTTTGACCTTGTGAGTTTATTGAAGCTGTCAACTATGGGTTTAATATCTATGCTGCTTACTGTTCCTTGTTTGCCATTATTGCCGTACGGCATGCTTATTACATGCACGTTTTGGACTCCTAGAGCTTTTGTGGCCAGTGCTAATGCGGTAGCTGAGTCTATGCCACCAGATACACCTACGACTACCCGCTTGAAGCCTTGACTCTTGAGAGTGTTTTTTATAAATTCTTCTATTTTTTTAGCTGTTTGTTGAGAGTTAAGATTTAACATGTCTAAATTATACATCGCCTCGCTCACTTAAGGTTTAACCTTACGCTTTGTGTAGGGTTAAGCCTTATTTCGCTCGAATCGTGATATTATTAAAATATGCAGCAGCATCCAGTTCCGCGCAACGTAACAAGCTTCCAGTTTAAGCTTGTGGGGGATATGACTCTAAAACAGTTTGGTTATCTAGCTGGAGGGATGGTCTTGGGTTATATTGCCTTTAGAGCTGTTCCTGGTCCTGGAGCAGTAAAATTTATGCTTGGAATAATCTTTGGGTCAAGTGGTGCGGCCTTTGCTTTTGCTCCGGTTCAAGGTAGACCCCTGGATAAGTGGCTGATGGCGTTTATAAAAAGCATTACTACTCCTACCCAGTATCGCTGGAACAAAGACCGTTCTTTGCCGTTGGTCATGGAACCGAGCTTTAAGTTTGGCACTACGCGCATCTCGTCAGAAAAAGAAGAAAACGCGGTGTCAGCCACAGAGATGAAAAATGTTGATGATAAGCTTAAAAACTATTTAGCAACCAAACAAAGACAGCCACATGAGTTGGCTGATGTTGACGAAGAAAGGGCGCTACATAAGGCGAATGCCGCGCTTGGAGTTGATCAAAATAGGACTAAGGGAGCTGTAATAAGCCACACGGCTAATCTAGGTAGACGAAGGCGTGCTGGCGTTATATCTAATCAACAAATACCGACAGCCGCGGCTCAAACAAAACAACCCAATGTGCGATCCATAGCGGATATTTTGCAGGAGAAAGCGCAGGGTGAGGTGCCGCCGATGTCTCCAGTAGCAACAACGATTGATAGACCAACTGCAAACACGGAGGTTCATGTGTTAGAAGCTAAAGCTGCTTCAAGCAAGGGTTTTGCTTCCGCTCCAACCCAACCAAATGCAATATCTGCCGTGGTGCTTGATCTTGAGGGAAAGCCCCTATCAGACATCTTGGCGGTGATTAAAAATGAGCATAAAATGATTGTTCGAGCGCTTAAATCTAATTCATTGGGTCAAATTGTGTCAAACACTCCTCTTTCGGACGGTACTTACTATATCGAGCTAGAAGATGCAAAAGGAAGGTTCATCTTTGATATAATCAAAACAACGCTCAGGGGTGGGATGTTTCAGCCTATTCAAATACAGGCGAAACTAGGTGGTGGTGTTAGTCAGGTTGAAAAACAAGGATTGCCACCAAACGATATTAAGTCAAAATTATTTGGAAATTAACGACTATAAAAAGAAATTATGTCTGCCCAAGTTAAAGGAACAACACAAAATTTTATCGGAATAGAGGATATTCGAGAAGATGTGGTAATTATGAGAGATGGCTCTGCGGCCTTAGTAATTGAAACCTCGGCGGTTAATTTTGGTTTGCTTTCAGAAAGAGAACAAGATGCCTTAATTTATTCTTTTGCTGCCTTCATAAACTCGCTTTCTTTTCCAATTCAGATACTGATTCATAGCAGAAAAATGGATATTAGCAACTATCTTAATCTAATTGCCGAGCAGCTAAAAAGACAGGAGTCGGAGCTTCTAAAAATACAGACGCAGAAATACCATGAATTTATTCAGAATATAGTGCAAGATAACGAGGTGCTAGAAAAGCGCTTTTTCATTGTGGTGCCGTTTTCTGTTTATGAGCTGGGAATTAAGGGGGGTGTAGCAGGTTCTAAGGCCACAAAACTTCCTTATCCTATTGACTATATTGTTAAGAGAGCTAAAACTGCGTTGTTGCCAAAGAGAGACCATGTGCTTCGGCAAATTTCTCGGCTGGGTCTCCGGGGTCAACAGCTTAATACTGCTCAACTTATTGAGCTTCATTATGCGTTGTTTAATAAAGAAACCAGCGAAGGAGAGAAGATAATCGACAGCGAGCTGTATACACGCCCTATGGTAACAGGGCAACAGGTATAATATGGCACTATTTAAACGCAACAAAAAACAAGATGTTCAAAAAAAACCGGTGGTTAACCCCTCGGGTAATGCTATTCAAAAAAAACCAGGGACTGTTAAAAATAAACAAGTTCAACCACAGCAACAGGCACTAAAAAGGCAAAGGAGCGCGTTTGCTAATGGGACATTGTCGCTTAAGGACATAATTGCTCCTTCAATTATTGAGGTGGATTTTGATAGCCTCCGGATCAATAATTCTCATTACCGCACCTTGTTTGTTATTGGCTATCCTCGCTATGTGTCGTCCAATTGGCTAGAGCCATTAATTTCATTTGACCATTCTTTAACTATCTCGATGTTTATCTATCCCCAGGATTCAGGCGCAATACTAAAAGACCTAAAACATAAAATTGCTCAGATGGAAGCGACCGTAAATAGTGATTTGAAACGAGGAAGAGTGGTTGATCCTTCGGTTCAAATTGCCTTAGATGATGCTTTAGGATTACAGTCGGAGTTGGCAAAGGGGGCTGAACGTTTCTTTCAGTTTGGTTTGTATATTACTATTCCTGGTAAGAGCATAGAGGAGCTTAACCAGGTTACAAAGCAGGTTGAGTCTTCTCTTGGGGCTCTTTTAATAATCTCTAAGCATGCAACGCTGCAGATGGAAGAGGGCTTTAAGGCTACTCTGCCTATGTTTAATGACGCTTTGGATATTAAGCGAAACATGGACACTACTTCTCTAGCTACTACTTTTCCTTTTTCAACCGCTTCTTTAACGGCAAACAAGGGTATTCTGTATGGAATTAATGAGCACGATGGAAGCTTGGTAATTTTTGACCGCTTTAGCTTAGAAAACGCCAATAGTGTGGTTTTGGCTAAGTCTGGTGCGGGTAAGTCTTTCTTGATTAAGCTTGAAGCGGTGCGCTCGCTCATGTTTGGAACAGAGGTAATTGCAATAGACCCAGAGGGCGAGTATGTTGCTCTAGCACAAACCTATGGTGGAAAAGTTGTCGAATTTAGTATGAATTCGCCGGTTAAAATTAACCCTTTTGATCTGTCTCAAATCGCTACTGAGGGAGAAAATGAGTTGAGCCTTAAAATACTTTCTATCCATGCCTTGATGAGGGTTATTATGGGAAACATCTCTCCCGAGGAAGATGCTATTTTAGATCGCGCGCTAGTAGAGACCTATCGTCAAAAAGGAATAACGTCAGACCCAGATACACAGCGCAACGAGCCTCCCTTAATGGAAGATCTGTATAAGGTTCTAATCGGGATGGAGGAAGATAAAGCAAGGCTTTTAGCAGATCGTTTGGAAAAATTTATTCGTGGCTCTCTGGCTGGAATATTTAACCAGCAATCAAATCTAGATATAGACAATTCTTTAACGGTGTTTAATATACGCGATTTACAATCAGAGCTTCGTCCAATTGCGATGTTTATGATATTAGACTTTGTCTGGACAAAGATTAAGAAAAACCTAAAGAAACGCCTTCTTATTATAGACGAGGCCTGGCATCTCATGCAGTATAAGGATTCCGCTGCTTATATTTATGGTATCGCCAAGCGCTCAAGAAAGTATTATTTGGGATTAACAACAATTACTCAAGACGTTGAAGACTTTTTAGCAACAGATCACGGCAAGGCAATTATCACTAATTCTTCAATGCAGATACTTCTTAAGCAGTCGCCGGCGGCAGTGGATAAAATTTCAGAGGTGTTCTACCTATCAGGAGGAGAGAAAAACTTCTTATTATCTACCGACGTGGGAGAAGGGTTATTTTTTGCTGGCCAGTCTCATGTTGCTATGAAGATTGTTGCGTCTCCTGATGAATACGAGCTTGTAACCACGAGCCCTCAAGATATTATTGGTCGATCTCAACCAACCGAAGCGGAGCCTAAATAATAATGGACAACCAACAAACAGAAGGGAAACCTGAACAAAGTGCCTCTGGGGATCTTTTTTCCAGCGCTTATGAAAGGGTTGATAATTCCGTTCGGGCGGTTCGTAATTCACGCGCCGCCGCGGGTGTTTTGTCTAAGCTTTTCTCGGGCGCTACAAAAAAGGCCGCCGTTGGTCTTCTTTCCCCCACGGGTATTTTACTTATAGTCTTTGGGTTTCTCCTTCTTTTTATGGTTCTTCTTCCCTTGTTTATGGCAACAAATGAGTCTATTGGTCCGGGACCTTATAACGCCCAACAATAACTAGTCCTGTACGCGAACAGGCATAATAATGTGGAGATAATCCTCTTTTCCGGAAATACGAAACACCCCGGGTTTTAGTGGTCCATTAATTTCAAATATTAATCCTTTATCGTCCCCTATTTTTAAAAGGTCTAGCAAGAAACGGTGGTTAAAAGCAATCTTCTGACTCTCTCCCTCTATGTCTGTCTTCATAGAGCTAATGTTCTTCCCTACTTGTGGAGAATTTGCGCTAATTTGAAGCTCTTCCCCCTCCGCTTTTATGCGAATAATATTAGCGCTTTCCCTTGCAAATATCGCTGCAGTGCGAATAAGGTGTCCAAACTCCTCCTTATCTAGAGCTATTCTTGTGACGTGTTCTTGAGGAATAATGCGCTCAAAGTCTGGAAATTCACCTTCAATTAATTGAGAGCTAATGGTCGTGTCTTCCCAAGAGACGGCAACTGATTTACTGTTTTTATCTAGTTCTAAAAACAGCTCTGCTTCGTCGGGAATTGTTCTCACCACATCTATAAAAAACCTTGCGGGTATGATTACTCTGTCTTGGTCTATTCCAAGCTCACCGCTTTTAAGCTGCTTAATAGATAAACGAAACCCGTCGGTTGAAACAGCTCTCTGACCCCCATCTGTTTTTTCTATGAGCACCCCGGTTAATACGACTCTCGCCTCGTCAGATGCGGCGGAAAATGCCACCTTGTTAGCTATTTCCTTAAATGTTTCTTTCTTAATCTTATTTTTCTTTTCTTTTAAGGAGATAGATGGAAAATCTTTTGAGTCAACCCCATTAAATTCGGCGCTTATCTTTTCCGACTTAATCGTCAAAATATTGTTTTCTGCTGATATCTCTACCTTTCCAGCAGGAAGTTGATTTGCAAAGGCGAGAAGGTTTTTAAAAGGAATACATACTTCCCCCTCCTCATCTACTTTAGCTCTGCTTTCTCTATATATTCCGATCGAAAGGTCAGTTGCCGAAAAAATTACTCTTCCTTTAATAAATTTAATAAAAACGTTTTTCAAGATCGGTAATTGAGGGCTTGAGGGAACAAACCCCGCCACTGCTTTTAGTGCATTATTTAGATTTTCTTGTAGGATACTGGCCTTCATATTGAATTTTGTTCTTTTTATTAATAATACAAGAAGTAGTATTAGTAGGTAAGTAGGATAAGTTTATTAAATTGTTAGAGAGCTGTCAAGTGTAATCCATAAATGAATTATTAATTGTGGAAAAGGGCCGCTTATTATTGTTGATAAACCCGTGGATAAAACAAGGCCAATTGTGGATAAGTGGAGAAACTAAAGATTCTTTCCAGAAAGGGAGTTTTTTATCTGCAGAATCTCCCCACCCCATCCCGAATCTTTCAACAACTTATTCTCCACCTTATCCACACCATACATAATAGTGGTGTGGTCTCTTCCACCCAAGAAAGAGCCGATGTCTTGTAGAGAGAGCTTGAGCTCTTTACGGAGCAGATACATTAAAATTTGACGAGGAAGAGCTATTGAGCGAGTTCTTCTGTCTCCTTTTAGGTCATTTAGAGTAACATTAAACTGGTTAGAGACAAGTTTCATTACGTCGCTTACAGACGCGCGCGGTCTAGTATAGCCGTTTGTTGCGGTTTTACCCAAAACCTCTTCGGCAAACTCAATTGTAGGGGGTTGGTGGTTTATTTCAGACTCGGTAAGCAAACGGATTAATGCTCCTTCTAAACGACGAGTATCGTCTATTTGCTCGGCCAGATACTGGGCGACTTCCATAGGAATTTGCTTGCCGCGCTGACGAGCCTTAATTAGAATAATGGCAGAGCGAAGTTCGAATGTGGGAGGAGAAATGTCTACAATTAAGCCCGCCTCAAAGCGGCTACGCAGTCGCGCCTCAAGCTCAAGAAGCTCATGGGGCGGTCGGTCAGAAGTAAGAATTATCTGACCACCGGCTTTTTTAATACTAACAAACGTGTGAAAAAACTCTTCTTGAACCTTTATTTTTCCTTGGATAAACTGAATGTCGTCTAACAACAGCAGCTGCGCCCTGCGATATTTTCTCTTAAATGCACCCGTAGTGTTGTTTTTAATTGCCTCAATAATTCCATTGGTAAATTCTTCTCCCATGCAGGAAACAACCCTAATAGATGGGTCCTTTTTTAATACCTCGTGCCCTATTGAATGCATTAGGTGGGTTTTTCCAACGCCAACTCCTCCCCACAAGAAAAGAGGGTTGTATGTTTTTCCGGGGTTTTTGATTATTGACATCGCAGCCGCATAAGCAAGTTGATTAGAGCTTGAGACGGCGAAATTTTCAATTGTGTAAAGAGGGTCAAGCCCAGCCGTATTTATGGTGGGAGAAAAAAGGGGCCCAATCTCATTTTCATCACTAACTTTTTCCTGTCTGATATTAACCTGTAATTCGATGGGAGAACCTAATTTACTCGAGAGAATCTTAGTGATAACGGGGTTAAACTTCTGTTCTAAAAATTGTCTCTCTGCGTTGTTTCGACAGGAAACCAAGGCGAAACCATCAGAGACCTTCTCGAGTTGAGCAGACGAAAAAAAAGCAGAAAACTCCGGCTTTGAAACCTCGAGCTCTACCTCCGCCAACACCTCTTCCCATACCTGTTTTAGTTCAGTGTTCATATATCTCATGGTTTACCCAAAACTATCCACACAAACCAATCTATTTATTTTGGGTAAGTTAGACTCAAAATCGTAAGCAGCTTAACTATGGTAATAGAGTTTTCCACAATTGTCAAGAGAGTTTTATAACAAATTTTGTCAAAACGCTTATTATCGGCTTGTTGCCGTGCTATAATTGCCCACGATGTCCAAAAGAACATTTCAACCTAAGAAAAAGAGAAGAAGAAGACTCCATGGCTTTTTGGCCCGTCTACGCTCCATTGGAGGGCTTAAGGTATTAAAAAGAAGACGACAAAAGGGACGCAATAAATTGTCGGTATAATTCTTAAGTGCTAAGAAAAGAACTACGCATTCAACTTACAGAAGAGATTTTTCAACAATTTCAAATTGAAGGTGAGAGATATTACGGCAAGAAAATTTCAGCCAAGGTTCTGAGGTCTGATGCGCAAAAGAGTAAATTTGCTGTGCTTGTGCCTAAGGGGCTAGATAAGCGAGCAACTAAACGCAATAAACTTCGACGGTTGGCGTTTGAGGTTATTGGCAAATTTTATATAAAAATAAAAAGAGGAAGACTTGTTTTATTTCAGGTTCACGATTTATCTTTAGAAGACAAAGATGTAGAGCTTTTGTTGAATAAGGTTGGTTTATTAAGCAATGAGTAGTCTTCTGGTCTGGCTTATTAAAACATACCGCAAAATTCCATTTGCTCCAAAGGGAGCCTGCAGGTTCGTCCCCTCCTGTTCTGAGTATTGCCAAGAAGCAATCTCCCGCCATGGTACAATAAAGGGGCTGTGGTTGTGCTTAGTACGCATTTTAAAATGCAACCCAATGCTTACCAAACAATTAACACATAATCCCGTAAGATAATCACCGTGACAGACCCAACACTTTTTAATCAAATAATAATATGGCCAATACTAAACCTTTGGATGGCTGTTTTAAAACCGATACAGAGCTTGGGTATTCCGGGATCGGTGGGTTTTTCTATAATAATGTTAACAATTATAATTCGCATAATCTTATACCCTCTGCATAAAAAACAACTGGCTTCTGCTCACAAGATGCAGTTGCTTAAGCCGGAAATAGACAAGCTTAAAGCTAAATACAAGGATAAAAAGAAACAACAAGAGCAACAGCTTAAACTATTTCAAAAACACGGCATTAATCCTGCGGCGGGCTGTTTACCAACCCTGCTCCAGTTCCCTATTCTTATCGGTTTATACCGCGTGTTTTTACAGGTGTTAAACAACGGAGATTTTGGAGCTTTGGTTGGGCAGATAAATCAAATCGTGTACTTCCCCTTCCTTAAGATATCCGAAATGAATCCAGACTTTTTTGGGATCAGTTTAGGGATCAAGCCCTCTGAATGGCAAAATATTGGCATTTGGCTCTTAGCCATACCTATTGTGACTGCTGGCCTTTCATATTACCAAACGAAACTTATGACGGCTGGTGCAACTGGCGAGCCTGTAAAAGAAGTGGACAAAGATAAAAAGAAAGAGGAAGAAGACTTTGGAACATCAATGCAGAAACAAATGAAATTTATGTTTCCAATGATGTTGGGCTGGATTTCGTACGCATTTCCTTTGGGATTAACTCTATACTGGAACACTTTTGCAGCCTTTGGTATACTACAACAGCTTCGTGTTCAGAAGGAGTTTAAGGGCAAATAGCATGGAAGAAAAAGCAAAAAAACTTACAGAAGACCTGCTAAAAAACATGGGTTTTGTTGTGGAGGCGTCTGCGCTGCTTAAAGATGGCGTTGTTCAGATTAATGTTGAGTCAGAAGACTCTGGTTTATTAATTGGAAACCAAGGCGAAACGCTACACGCTCTGCAGCTTGTTGTGGGTCTAATGCTGAATAATGGCAGCGAGGAATGGCAGCCTGTTCTTATGGATATTGGCGGTTACAGGACGCAGAGAGAAGACGTGTTGCGTAGGATGGTGGAACGAGCAGCAAGAAGAGTGAAAGATACTGGTGAAAACGAAGAGCTTCCACCAATGCAGTCTTTTGAAAGGCGCACGGTTCACATGTTTGTAGCAGAATACCCTGAAATCATTTCGGAATCAACTGGTACGGGCCGTCACCGCCAGGTGATTATTAAACCCGCCTAAAAACGATTGTAAAAGATCTCTAATTATCCTATACTAAAAATATGCTGATATCTGCCCGAAAGTGGCTTCTGGTCGCTGTTTTGCTGTTTGTACTGGTTTTTCTTGTCTCCTCGGTTGTTAAGCCGGGCTTTGCTTTAGCAGACTCAGTTGAAGGAGGCGTGACAAAATGGAATGAGGACCCAATTGTTACAGAGGTGGGAAAAAGCGCGGCGCGCTCCCGCCAGCTACTTTACTGGACTATGTCGCACCCCGCGATAAATCGTGCTCAAGTTATTTCAAGCATGTGGGCGTTTACCAGGAATATTGTATATGTTTTTTTTGTGATTGTAATTGCGGTGGGTGGTATTGGGATTGTTGTTTCGCGTCGTCAGGGTAGTACGGGGCCTATTTTCTCTGGAATTTCGTCACCTTTTGCGGGATTAAATCCAGGAACATTGATCATGAGAATTGCGGCACTATTGGTGTATGCGACCTTCTCATATGTATTTGTGCTGGGTTTGATTGAGTTTGCTCAGATTTTACAGAATTTCTTTATTGAGAGACTGGAGGGCTGTCGTCTTTTTAATATTAATTTTGGTTCGGCAACGCAGTGTTTACCAGATTCATTAGCAGAATACCAAGAAGCTGTGAGAGGCATGGAGAAGAACTATATGAACTTTGTTGGATATCGAGATTTTGATCCACGTAAGCAAGAAATGGTTGCTACCTCGCTTTTTTACATCCGACTAACAACAATGACATATAACATGATGTCATACATTATGATCTTAAGAGATGTTGTGTTGTGGTTTTTAATGGTGGTGGCCCCTATTTTGGCTCTCTTGATGCCTTTTACTTTTATTCGTAACGTGGGCTGGATCTGGATTGGGGTATTTTTACAATGGTTGTTTTATGGCCCTCTTTTTACCTTATTTATTGGATCGGTTGTAAAGATCTGGGATCAAGGAATTCCGTATGGATTCGATTTCTCGCGTGTTCCCGTAAACAACAGTATTCCTGATGACGTTGCGCAGGCTTTGCCGTTTAAGACGTCTATAAATATACTTTGGGGAGGTCCAGCACAAACACTTGACGTTTATAACAGCGCAAATTATATAGACACCTTTGCTGAATATATAGTCTCTTTGGTCATGCTCTGGGTGGCAATTATGCTACCTTGGCTGCTTCTAAGGATATTCCGTGATTATTGTTGCGACATATTAAAGCAAAATCAGGGAACGCTAAAGGCAATATATGGCCAGTTGCGCAGTGGCGTACGTTCGCCCAATAATCCACCTTCTCCCGCGGGAGAAATAGTTACTCCAGCAGGAATAGCGACCGCTCTTCCATTTAGAAAAGTCCAAAACGAGCAACGAAGAGTAAATGAATCGATAAAGCGCTCAATTTCGGTTGAGAAGTTAAATAATATTAAGAAGATTGAGACCAGTGAGTTAAGTAAGAGTCTAAATATTACGGTTAAAAAACTACAGGACCTGGCGCGGATAGAGACCAATGAATCGTATAAGAAAAATGTGCGCGAGCAGCTAGATAAGATTGCTAACCCTGTTTCTGCGGTTACCGATCAAGAAAAACAGCAGTTTTCGCAAGTTAGGAATGAATTGGTTCAAAGAGCAAATCAAGGAGATGTGACCGCAGCGAGAATACTTCAATCAGCCTCGAAACCTGGTATTGATGAGTTTGTGACAAGTACCAGCGTAATGAGCACAGAGAGATTGGTGAGCATCGCTAAAGAGGTTGGAACAACAGAGCAACAGATGCAGAGGATCGCAGGAATATTGCCAACAATCTCGAATCTCTCGCATGACGAGCAAGTATCGAGAATCGTTAAATCTTCAGAGCTAACTCATAGTCAGGTGCAGAATGTGATTAACAATATTTCTCAGGTACGATCGAGCTTGTCTCCAGCGCAAATTGCACAGATCTCTCAAAGTACTCAAACCTCAAATGAACAGGTTCAGAATGTAGCAAATATAGTGTCTAGTACTAGTGCTCTTACGAGAGCTGAACAAGTAAAGAAAGTATCGGAAGAAATGTCGCTAAGTGAGGAGAAATCACAAGAAATTGCGCAGCTGGTTAGTGAGTCTCAGGTGAGCCTTACCCAGACTGACTTTGAGAGAATATCTAAAGAGACGGGTGTTACAGCAGAACAGGTAGAGAAAATCTCTACTATGTTGCCCCAGGTTCAGATGCGAGCTCAAGGCACACAACAACAAGATCAGATAGATAATATTATTGAGCAGACAAGGGTAACAAAGGAGCAGGCAGAAAAAGTACTAAGCTCCTTGTCTCAAGAGCGAGGGCGAGTTGAGTTAGCACGCATCCCACACGAGTTACCAGCTGCAGTTTCTGTGAGTCAAATTAAAAAGGCAGCAGAAGTATCAAAAACTACAGAGAATCAAGTAGCACAAGTTGTAAGAACGATGCCAACAATTGGAACGTTGTCTCCAGCTAAGCAAATTGAGCAGATTGCGCGGGAAGCGGACATCACTCCACTTCAGGCCGCACAAATCGTAGATACGCTGGTTGAATCTAAACCAGTCGAAATTGAAGGCGAAGAGCAAGTAAGCAGGGTTTCGGTTGACGACTATGAGGAAGTGAAAAGTATGTGGCTAAATCACTACCGAAACTCTTCTATACCACTATCTGGCAAGATTAAAACAAGGGCGGACTGGATCAATCAAGATACTGTTCGAATCACAAACGCGCTAAATCTATTGCAGTCGAATAAGCCAGAAATGAAAGAAGAGGGATTAAGCGAGGTTGAGAAAATATTGCCATTCTTATTGCTAGGAGGTTTTGGAAATGAAGAGGCGGTAGTGTATATGAAAGCTAAGTTAGAAGCGGCAAAGGCGGTAATGAGCGAGGTTAAATCTGAAGCACAAAAAGCGAAAGAAGTGGGTACAGAAGATGAAAAAGTGTTTGTAGAGGTTGGAGAAGTGCAAGAAGAGTTGGCTAAAGCCATGAAACAAGAGCGCAAACTTGAAGCTATTTTGCCCAAAGGAGAAAGAGCTCCTATTCGGGCGAGTGCATCAGTGCCCACATCCGCAAATACAACGCTACCCACAGCTTCGCCTGTTAATCTTGAACCAGTTTTACAAAAACTCGACTTAACCCTTCGAAAACTACAGGATATTGCTCAACTTGAAACGGATTTGTCTAAGCGACAAGAGGTTGAAGATACACTGGATAAACTTAATATTCCTTTAGTGAAAAAAGACTTCGATCAAATAAAAACGCAATCACCCAAAATCGTAGGGGATGACCTTGAGGATGTGAAAAATCTCTGGATTAGATATTATCGAGAAGCCCCGGTACCACAAGATCAAGGATTTGTATCACGTTTAGAATGGGTTAAGCATGATTTTGCGAATCTTGAATCACTAGGGCAGATGTTACACATGGGTACGCAAGAGCAATATGATTTAGTTATGGATAATTATGGACAATACCTGCAGTTTGTAATGTTAGGAGAGTTCTCGTTGGATGACATTGTTCGTTATATTGACGTGAGGTTTGCAGCCGCAGAGTTTGTAGTAAAAGAGTTAGAATTGGCAGGAAACGAGGGTAATCCACAGGGTTCTGGTCAAGAGTTTGTGGACAGAGCTGAACCTACACAGTTGGACGATAAATTGGATAAAGATCAACAAGTGGCTGAAATAAAAACTCCAAAAGAGTGAGCCCACGGACGGGATTGAACCGTCGACCTCAGTCTTACCAAGACTGCGCTCTACCAACTGAGCTACATGGGCAAGAGCTATATTTTAACAGAACTTCAAGATAAATTAACTTTGTGGTTAACTACAAAGTTAACCTAGTGGTAAAATATGATTTAATGCTGGGGTGCCAGAGTGGACAATTGGAGCAGTCTGTAAAACTGCCGTCGTAAGACTTCGGAGGTTCGAATCCTTCCCCCAGCACAATTTCGTGATAAAATTAGCGACCTATGGCAAGAAAAGGACCAAGACAAATTGTGGGATTAGCATGTAAAATATGCAATCGTCAAAATTACATTACTGAGCGGAATCGTGCGAATACAGAAGAGAAGCTAGATGGAATTAAGAAACATTGTCCTAAATGTAACAAGTCCACCGAACACAAAGAACGCAAGAAGCTGAAGTAAACACTCTCCTACTGGGTATGATTTTCCTGATATAATCTGGTCTATAGGCCCGTGATGAAATGGTATCATATCGGTCTCCAAAACCGAGTTTCCAGGTTCGAGCCCTGGCGGGCCTGCCACAAGTCTTCCACTTAGCAATTCTCTTGTTATAATATTCTTTAGTGGAGGTGATTTTCTATGGTTAGAGTTAATAAGAAAAAAGGAGAAACAACGTATCGTTTAGTATCCCGTTTTAAACGGAGGGTGGCAGATGAAGAAGTTCTTGATGATGCTAAAGAAGCATCAACGTTTGAACCCGAAGCTGAAAAGCGCAAGAAAAAGAAGTATCGACTTGAGCGAATTTACGAGCTTGCGCGCGGAGGGGAATAAATGGGTAAACCATGAAACATATGAAAGTCTGCCCAGTTTGCCACGGAGATTTTAATAAAAAAAATATAGAAGGTAGACATGGAGCTATCGAGCTAGATGCTTGTGAAGGTTGTGGCAGTATATGGTTTGATAACCAAGAGTTACGCAGCTCTACCCATATTGAAGATTTAATATCTCATGCCGCAACGTTAGATAATGAAAAAGTAAAACACTGCCCCAGGTGCGGAGCGCTTCTGAAGCCTAAACATAAGGCAACTGCTACTCATAATATTAGTGAATATCGTTGCTCAGATTGTAGGGGTGAACTAGTTATAGGGGTTACCATGAAGAAAAAGGCAGCAACGAAGATGGGATTGTTGTTAACTACAGCAGGGCTGGTAATGGTGGGGTTATTTAGCTATCTAACGGTAAATCTTAATACTTCTACCGAAATTAGGGCAACAGATGTAATAAGTTGGCCGCTAGTTACCCAAATCTCTTCCTCGGAGATCTCGATCACTTTTACAACTTCAAGCCCAGTGCGCTCCGAATTGATTTTTAGTTCACCATATCTGACGAGCGAGAGAAGGGTTGTTGTGTCTGATATTCCAAGCACTGTTCATCAGTTGACGCTAGATGGTCTCTTAATCAACCAAGAGCATAGCTACAGAATTGTGGTTTTAGACGCTGCCGGCACAGAACAGATATCCTCAGAGCACTTTTATACTCCAATTTCCGGTCCGGAAGTTGATTAAAGAGAGAGTGATTTGAGGTACGCAAGGAACTCTCCGTTAATATCTTTTCTTTCGAGCGCAAATTTCACCATTGTTTTTAAGAACTCCAGCTTGTTTCCTGTGTCGTAGTATTCTCCCCCCTTAATTTCAACAGCAAGCACCTGATGTTTGTCTTGAAGCATGAGTTTTAAAGCGTCGTTATAATAAAGCTCCTCTTCGAGTTGTAGTTTGTCATATGCAGTTTCGATATAGCTAAATATATCGTGAGTGAGTAAAAATCCAGATACATTTGCTAAATCTGAAGGAGCAGCAGCTTTGCCAGGTTTTTCAATAATTTTATCAATATCGATGATTCCGTCGGCAATTTCTTTTCCTCCAGCGAATCCATAGCGGTCATAGTCTTCGTCGGTTTTAGCTCGGATGCTTGCTAAACAACTACAGCCATATTTATTGTATGCAGCTATAAGCTGTTTAAAACGAGACGGATCAGCCATGATAAAGTCGTCGCTCCAGGTATAGATAAATGGCTCATTGCCTAATAAATGGCGAACATTTAGCAAAGGCGTGCCATTTCCGTAAGGTCCCTTTTGGCGTACGTACACAAAATTAGCCATATCAGAAACCCGCTCAACTTCTTCTAGGAGATGTTTCTTTTTCTCTCCTCCCATGCGCAGATTTTCAATGAGGTCTAGACTTGGGTTATCAAAGTGGTCTTCTATTGTTCGTTTATGATATCCAGTAACGATAATGATGTCTCTAATGCCTGCGTCAACTAGTTCTTCTACAACATATTGAATAACGGGCTTGTCTACAATAGGCAGCATTTCTTTAGGCATAGCCTTGGTCTGTGGTAAGAAGCGAGTGCCAAATCCCGCGGCTGGAATGACGGCTTTAGTAACCTTTTTTCGACGTGGTGTCCTTGTCATATATAGTATGGGGATGATAGCACTAACAAATAATTGATGTCAATTATTATTTGCGTAACCATTCACGATTTAACAAACTGAGCGAAACAAGGCGAGACCCTTCATGAAATGGAAGGTCTTGCCTTAAGTAAGCGATTATATCCGATTCTAAAGCCAAGCTATCCATTTTATGT
>Ga0210057_1005902_pt1 | contig 15511 bp, 14 predicted proteins | sample CryGeyCG2114_010_2_FD_183968 | JGI IMG/M metagenome (GOLD analysis project Ga0210057, IMG submission 183968) | Groundwater microbial communities from aquifer - Crystal Geyser CG10_big_fil_rev_8/21/14_0.10 (SPAdes) (version 2) | ecosystem: Environmental > Aquatic > Deep subsurface > Groundwater ...
GTTCTTAGAAAGAGTTGTAACACCAATAGGAACTTCAGCAAAAGCTGATGTTCCAAAAAGATATTTGAAAAGAAGAGTATATGTAATTATCACAAAAGAAATTGCGGATTAATTCTGTCCCACAGCCGAAAGTATAACAATCTTTATTAAGGTGCAATTGATTTGTTTTTGAAAAGGGGTGAATTATACTGATTAAAACAATTTCTTTTAAGCATGGGTGGTTTTATCATTACAGATTACATCTGCCTAAAACAGATGAGCTTTCTATTGATGAACTTAGTTCTTTGAAATATTTTTTGCATGATATGTTTGAGAATTGTCCTAATGATTATTTTGAGGGTGGTCCTAGGGGGTCTGCGTTAAAGTTTAATGTGCCTAATTTGAATACTACTTGTTTGACTGGGCAGGAAGTTTCTTCTTTAGCTGATTTGGGATTAAATCATAATGCTGAAAGGTATAAAAGTAATCATTCTAAAGTCCAAATGTTTATGCTTGAGAATGATAAAAATACTATTGCGGTGGAAGTTCCAATTTGGTTGGAGTCTAAAGAGTTAGATTGTTATAATAGGCTTTTTAATTCTGATGAACCTCTTACTGGTCATATTGATGTTTTGAGGATACAGGATGGGAAAATATGGGTTTGGGATTATAAACCTAATGCACATAAGGAAAAGTATGCTACAACACAAATTTATTTTTATTCTTTAATGTTAAGTTTGAGGACTGGAATACCTTTAGAGAAGTTTAGGTGTGGGTATTTTGATAAATATTATACTTATGTATTTAAACCTGAATTGGATTTTCTTAAAGCACAAGAAATGTTGTGCGATTATTGATAAGATTTATATATTGTAGGCTTATTCTGAAGTTAAAAATAATGGGAAGTGATAAATTTGATTAATTCAATAAAACTTGCGGATTACAGAAGGAATGAGGTGTATAAAGATGGAAAACTTTTATTATCTAATTTTTCAGAAAGTGAACAAATGTTAGATTTGGAAAAGACAAAGGGGAATGTTCAAGGTGCTGTTGAGGATTTCTATCGTGTAAAGACTAATATTAAGGCTGATCCTTGGAATACATATATGCAATCTGGTGATTCTTTTGAAACAAGGGATGGTAAGTTGTTAATGTTTGATTTTGATTGGTGGCCTGTACCTGACATGGGTGGACAGCCTGAGAATTGGAATGAAGTTTTTATTTACCAATTAAAAGGGTGTAACATTGCATGTCCTTTCTGTTTTGTTGATAAGTTTAACAATAATGGTAAGGTAGATCATGGTGCTAAGTATTTCACATCTGAAGAAATTGTTGATGCTTTTTTAAAAGTTAGGGCTGAGAAAAAAGCTCAAGGTGTTGATATTAATGTATTTAGGGCTAGTGGTGGAGAACCAAGTTTGGTGCCTGAGCAATGGTTGAATGGACTTAAAATATTTAAAGAAAGAGGTTTAGATAGTGAAGTTTATTTTCAATCTGATACAAATTTGTTGACTGGTACTGCATTGGAGTCATGGATGAAAGATGGTAATATGGATGCTGATGTATTTAAACAAATTGCAGAATATAAGAACTTTGGATTGTTGTCTTGCTTTAAAGGAACTGACCCTGTAAACTTTTCTGAGAACTCAGGATGTAATCCGGAGATGTTTTTAGAACAATTTTATTCATTTAATTTGTTAGCAAAATCTGGAATTAAAGTATATCCACATTTGGTTAATCCTAATCCCAAAACATTGGAAGGATTTATGGATAAGTTAGCTAAGGAGTATGGTGATGAAATGTATGGGATGGTGCATATATTTTCAATTGGGATGTATGGTTCTGTAAAAGGAAGGTTAGAAAGGGCTGGTGTAGATGTTGAGCAAAAAACTCAGGAATGGAAAGATAATAATGTACGAGGTCAAGAGTTGTTAGAAGAGATTTGTCAGAAAAGGTTAGGTATGGGATATAAAAAGATGAAAAGGTTTGAAGTTATTAGAGATCTTTTCTAATTTTTTTTTAATAATTTGCTAAAGAAGTTTGTTTGCTACCTTTTCTAATATCTTCAAAGTCTTTGTTTAAGAATAGTAAAATTGTATCTGCTATTGGTTTAATTTGTTTGTTAATGTAATGTTCGTAATCGATTTCGTGTTTTATGTCTTGGATTGGTTCTGGTCCGTCAGTTGTTAAAACGTATTCTATTAAATTACTTTCAAGTTTATTAAGTTTTCTTGCAGCCTTGACATGAGGAGGGGTAGTTTTAGTGTATTCTTTCAAGTCTTTTCTTATAGACTTTCTGTAAATTAGTTTATCGTCTAGTTTGCCTTTTAATAAATCATTTACGTATTTGTTTATGAAATAAGCTGGATCTTTGTCATGAAATATTAAGTCTAATAATTTTGATTGGAAATCTTTTGCTAGATCTGTCCAGTCTGAACGAACAACTTCCATCCCTGTAACTTCTATTTTTTCTTTTTTCTTTTTCATTAATAATCCTGCATATCTTTTTTTTGCTCCACCTTCTTTGCCTCTTAATTTTGGCATAAGGAATTTAATAAAACATTTTTCGTATTCTAATTCTAGGAAAGATTTACGTTTGTATTTTTCTTGGATGTGTTTGGAATAAAATTCGTTAATTCCTTTTTCTAATTTTTCTCCAATTTTGTTTGCTTCTGCTAATGATTTAACTTTAGGTACAACAAATATGGAATCTGTGTTGTGCAATAAAATCTGTCCGCAGCTATCAACAAACATATGATTGTCTTCTACTTCCAAATCATAGACATATCCTTCGAATTTTTCTTTTTTGATTTTTGTAATTAATCTATTATTAACTTTATCTGATGTTGTAATTGCATATGTTTCTTTTTCAGGTCGGAAGCTTAATGCATAATTTTGATTTAATTGTCGTAAGAGCAATGTAATTCCAGATACTAATTCAAGTGATTTTGTAGTATATTTGAAATTCTTTTCTTTATACATTTGGGAATAATGGAGTGTTTCATTTACTTTTTTTGAACCATCTGTTAGTATTAAATATTCCAGAAACTTATCTTGGTATTTTTTATTAACATGGTATATGAATTGAGGAATCTTTTTGCCGATACTTTTTTGACCTGCTAATCCTTTAAAGAAGATTGCTGCAATTTGGCTCATCATTTGAAGCTTATATGTTTTGTCTTCATAATTAATATCTTTCCAGTTTCCATTTGCAGTTTTATATTTTAATTGCCGTGGTTTTGTAGTGGATTTTATAATCTTACATTTTGTATTTTTAAACAATAAATTATAATCTTTTTTTAGTTGATTAAGCAACTTTATATCTGTGTTTGCTATTGAGGCACACCATCTAGTTGAAGTAGTGTCTGGTGTGCATGAGCTTCCATCTCCAATATAAGCACCGAGTAATCGACATAGTGCTAAAAAATCATTGCTGTCAACTTTAATGAATCTTTTTAATTTTATTGTGTTTTTTCTATTCATCCATCCAAAGGTCAAATAATTACCTTCTATCTTGATTTTTATTTTCTTTATCTTGCCCTTATATTTTTTTAAATATTTGAAATCTTTAAGATATTCAAAAATGTCTATAACCTTTAGGATTTTAACATCAGGGATTCTTCTTACACTTGCAATCATGTGTTTATGTATATCTTTGGGTTTTGTGGCTATGAGCTGCTTATTTTTCCAACACATTAATGAATGGTCGGCAGTTACTTCGGTTTCTCCAAACTTTTGTATAATCCTATAAATATCTTTTTTTACTTTATGCCTTATCACCCGTTTTATTGGCTTGAATTCAGGTTTGTAGGTTTTTGGGTTTATTGTGAGGGCTTTATAATTTTTGATATCACAAAACTCTTTATTTCGATTTTTAAATTTTTGATTTGAAAATATTTTGAAAAATTCTTCAATTCTTATTATTTTAATTAAGCCGTTCGGGTCAAGCATAGTAACAAAACGATTGCCTTTAACACTATCAGAATAAATCACGTTGTATCCTTGTTCTTTAACCTTTTCAGCTGTAAGTTTAATCAAATGTTGACCAAAGTGAGTTATTGCGTTTGCAACATCTAATGAAAAAAATCTACATGAAGGGCTTGCTAATACACCAAATAATGAATTCATTAATATTTTAATTGCATATCTGGAAAGTTCATTTTTGTTTTTTCTTGATTTTTCTCTCTCTTCCCATAATTTTTCAATTATAATAGGTAAAATGCCATCTGTATTTTTGAAACAAGCACCATTTGGGGCTTTTACAGCATCTTTGTTGCATTTAGTAAGGAATGATGCTGGGTCTATGTTGAATGTTTTAATTATTGATGGATATAATGATTTAAAATCTAAAACTAAAATATAATCATAAATTCCAGGTTCGGATTCTTGTACGTATCCTCCTGTAATTCTTTCTTCTTTGATATTGTATTCTGCTGAAGGACAAACTAACCCTTTTTTTCTTGCTTCTTTAAGATAAAGTTGATCTAATGAAGCAATTGATGCTGAAACTCTATCTAATGGTAATCCTGTTAATAGTGATCTTTGAATAGTTAGGTTTAATGTATCTGATTTATGAATTATTTTGTAAGCTAGTTCTGCATCTTTAAGATTATAATCAACTAGTTTTTGAGGATTATCTTTGGACATTTCTTGGATTTCTTTTCCTTTGTTTTTGAAGGATATTAATTTTTTATCTTTAAGATAATGTTTTGCAACTTCATCTAATTTATATGATTCTAACTTTATGAAAGAAGATTTTAGTAAATTAATTCCATCTAATACAATTCTACCAGGAAAATCTGCTTTTGATGCTTTGAAAAAATTATTATCTAATTTTAATTTACATACGGAATTGTCCCTCCCTAAAGTAAATGGGATATCATGTTTTTTAAAACGTTTTTTTATTACTGCTAAATCAAAGTCTATAACGTTCCATCCAGTTATTATGTCTGGATCAATTTCTTTGATTTTATCATGGAATCTTCCTAATAGGTCTTCCTCTGTTGAACATGATATTGCGTTTTTTAATTTTTTATTAGATGTGATTAATACTTGTTTATAATCTTCAGTGTATAATGAAATAGCTAAAATTTCAGATGTTTTTACATTTGTTTCTATATCAATTGAAAGTGTTTTTAGTTTTGGAATGTGTGAAGAAGGTTTTATTTCAGGTTCTCTATAAAATCTGTCTATTTCGTTATTATTTTCATAATCTCCTTCAATTTCAATTGAACCTAAAATATTATTATCTATCAAATATCTGTAAACTAGTCTTATGTCTGCTTCATAACAAGGAATAGATTCTTCTTCAAATAATTTTTTTAATTCTCTTACTTCGCTAGGTGTATTTAAAATAATTTTTGTTACTTTTTTGTCATCAAAGTTTTTTAAATTGGTTTTTTCTGATTCAAAATTATCTAATTTTTTAGCTTTTTTTAAGTCTGATTCTCTAATGAAAAAATATGGTTTTACTAATGTTGCAGTTGCAAAACTTTCACCATTTTCTAGTTTCCCAATTAAAACAACAAATGATTTATCTTGTTTAATCCTGTAAGTGGGATAGACTATGAATCCTTTCATCTAATTAGCTTAAGAAGATGTGAATTATAAATCTTGTGGAAAAGTTTAAATATGCTTAAAATGTTATTTTTATTAATGAAAAAGGGGCAAGTTACTTTATTTGTAGTAGTTGGAATTGTAATTGTGGCTGCAGTGGCTATGGGTATTATTTTTCATGGTGAACTTTCTGAAAAATTACAGGAAGTTGAATTTATGAAGGGTGAATCTACAAAACAATTAGAGCTTGAAATTGAAGTTTATGCTCAAGATTGTTTGTTTAAGGTTGGTAAAGAAGGATTAGTAAAAGTGTTTGGTGATGGTGGTTATTATAATAGTAGAGTTAAGAGTGTTTCATTTGCTTCTTTTAATGTTCCTTATTATCTTTATGGGACAGAAAATAATGTTCCTGAGTTAGTAGATTTTGCACAAAGTTTGGCTAAATATGTTGATGCTAATATTGACTCTTGTTTAAATGGATATTCAAGCGATTTAAAATTAGGGGAAGTTGAGTCTGAAGTTATTTGGGGAGATGAAGTTAGAATAAGTGTAAAACATTCTTTAAGTATAACTAAAGGTGAAACAAAGGCAATAGTAAAGAGATTTAATACAGAGATTAAATTTAAGGCAACTGAAATTTATGATTCAGGTATTGAATTCTATAAAGAAGTAAAGAATCTTTCAGAATCTGATTTCTTAAGTCAAGGATTGTTGGCTTTAGAAAATAAGTATGAATTTGTTGTTGAATCTTTAAATGATGAAGAAAAAATTTATACTTTATATTTCAATAAATCAATAGAAGGGAAGGAAGATGTTGATTTAAATTTTGCAATAAAATATCCTACTATTGAAAATGAGGAAGATGAAGAAGCAAACCTTATATTCGATGAAGAAATTCTGGACATAGAAGCTGATTTTGATGTGGGGGAAGGGGAAACAGAAAAAGAGGAACAATTGGTATTTTTTGAGGATCCTAGTGAATTAGAAAAAGAGATGGATGAATATTATGCACTTGAAGAAGAATAAGATTTTATTATTGTTGGTTATGATTGTTTTAATTAGTTCTCTTGCTCTTGCTGAAGATAATGTATGTACTAAAAAATTAAAAAATTCTCAAGCTAAAAGTATTGATCCTAGTAATGGATTGGTAAAAACTATTACAGTGAGTTCTAAAACTTATTATGAAACAATTAAAGGTGATAGGAAAGGTACTAGATTTAGGCCTAATGATGTGTTGATACCTTTTGATGCTTATATTGTTCAGGATAATGGGGAAGTGGAAGTTTTCAAAAGTTATGGCACTACTTGTAAATCAATTGGATTTTTTTCTGGAGAATTTATAACTCTTGTCCCTTTTGAATTAGAAGAATTAACTGCAAAGTATGTTAAAGGGTATAAATCAGAAGTAGTAATATTTGGGGTTACAAAAGGGCAGTTTAGGAGGGTTAATAAAATTCAAGGGAAGGATTATGAAGTAACATTCTTTGATCCAAAATATAAATCAGTGTTGTTTATTTGGCTGAAAAAATATAATTATTATTATCTTGCTTCTACTAATGTTTTAATTTCTCCTACTAATGGTGAGAATTTTAAAAAAGATTTGAAGAGTTTACCTACGGGAGATTATTATAAAGTTTCATGTACTGAAAAAGATTCTAAGGGGAAGGATAAACAGGCTTTAGTTTGGTGGTATTTGCAAAAAGGAGATTCTTATGCAGTTAAAGGTGATTGTAAAGTTACAGTTGAAAGTGCAGACTCAATAAATAAACAAGTTAATAAAAAAAGTTATTCAATTGCAGATGAATATACTATTGATATTAAAACTGGAAAAAAATCAGCTTCATTTTCTTTAGTCCCATATAAGGATGATAAGCTAAAACCTCAAAGATTTTATAATCTTCATTTTTGGGGGAAACCTTATGGAATCCAAGTTGATGGAGTAGAATTTTCTAAGAAAACTAATCAGCCTGATGTTTTGGTTATTAAAGATTCTAGTAGTACAGATTATGATGCTATTAAAATATTCTCTGCAAGAAAAAAATTATATGTTAAATTGACTGAAAATCTGAAAAATAAAAAAGTGTGGTTTTCATCTTACACTTATGGTACATCTGCTAAACATAAAGGTTATGTTCATTTTGTTGATAAAGGTGGCAAGTATTTTATGACATTAGTTACTGGTGTTATTGAATTTTTTAAAACTAATACAAATCAGGAATCAAAAGAATTTTGTGAATCATATACACATCCAGGGACAGAACTTTATAGAAAAATGGCTGCTTGTTATTATATTGATAATCAACAATTGATAATCCCATCTCCCAAAGGGGAGTTTAATATTAATTTGATAACTAATGGTAATGATAATTTTGATATTATTTACAGGCATTTAAGGGATGTAAAATATGGGCAGGTTGCAGGTTCTATTGCTAATTTGTTAGGTTCAAAAAATGCTACTGATAATGTGGATGTTGATGATCTTAAAGATAAAAATGTTAAAATTATTTGGTGGCAGAATTGGAAAAAGAGAATTTATATTGTTAATGCTATGAAAGTGAAAACAGTTCAATTGTTTAAAGGTAATTTGGATTGGACTCCAGGAATTTTTGGTAATCTTAAGTTTGGTACTTTTGTTTATGATGATAAGGCAGAACAAATAAGAAATTTACAATGTGATAGTGCTTTAGGTGAATGTACATTAGATGGGCAAAAGATTAGTGGACCTAGAGTCTATAATACTTGTAGACAAAATTCAGATTGTAATGATGGAAAAATATGTACAAATAGTGTTTGTGTAAATAAACCAGAAGATTGTACAAGTTATCAATATGGGACTGGTAATTTTGATTTGCATGTTTTCGGAATTGATATGACTGAAAGTGAATTGAAAAGTTATATGGGTAAAATATTTCCTAAATTCTTTACTTATGCTCCATTTGATAAAACTAAAAATAATTTTAATATAAAATATAGGCCAATTGGTCATATTGATGCTTTAGATAACAAAAATATAAGGAAAAATGAGTTTTATAGTAATCTTATACAAAATGCAGCTTTATCTAAAAATAGATGTCAGGGCGTGGCTCCAGATGTTACTCTAATAATCTCACCTCATAATTTTGTACCATTTGCAAAAAGTAATTTAATATTTATTGGAACAAAATATGGTAATGTTCAAAATTATGAATCACAAGTCTTTGCACATGAGTTTGGTCATGCTTTAGGAGATTTAGCAGATGAATATGTAGGTAAAGGAAAATTAAGCAATACTGGAATAAATTGCGGTCTTCCTAGTATAGTCAAACCTAAATGGGAAGATTTAGGTTTTATTGATTTAGATTTGACAGCAAAAGCAAAAGGGTGGTATGGTTGTGGTGCTAATTGTTTGACTAATTGTAATTCATATATTAGGCCTAGTGAAAATTCTTTAATGAGAGATCATACTATTGCTACAAGCTATAATGGTGTTTCACAAGCTGTTTTGAAAAAAGAAATAGATAAGTATAATGTGATAGCGAGGGTAAGCATATGAAAAAAATAAATTTAATATGGATTTGTATGATTCTGTTAGCCAGTTTAGTCTTGGCTGAAGATGTTTATGTTGAAGTAAGTTTACATTTGACACCAAATGATATTATTGCTACAAATGTACAATTGTATGAAGGGTTGCCTCAAGATTATGTTAAAGATAATAATGAATACTATGTTGGCAAGATTTATTCTTTTGGTGAGGATTTATTGTATGAATTTAATTTTGAAAAATCATTTTTTGTTTATGATTTAGATATTGAATTAGAAGAATCTGATGAAACAATCACTTTTCCCCATTTTAGAAACATGAATAAACTGGAAGTTTGGGATGGAAGAGAAATTAAATTAGAATTAGATTTGTCTAATTATGCAACATGCAATGAAAATTATTTTTGTGATTCTTTTGAGAATGAAAGGACATGTCCGGAAGATTGTAGGGAAGAAATTGTTGTGGAAGAAATTATTGAACAGAAAGAAGAGTCCTTACCTATTAAAGAAAAAACTAATGGTCAGTATTATGCTTTAATTATTGTAATTTTGGTAATATTTATGGTATTGTTCTTTTTAATTGTTTCAAGAAAGAAACAGAAACATTTTTAATCTATTATTTTATTCTAAGGGATTATGGAAAATAAGCAAGATTGGATTGATGCTGGAAGGATAGCTGGAGAAGTATTACAATATGGTAAAAATATTGCAGTTCCAGGAATTAAATTATTAGAACTAGCTGAAAAAATTGAAGATAAAATTTATGCTTTAGGTGGATTGCCAGCTTTTCCTGTAAATTTATCAATAAATTATATTGCTGCACATTATACTCCTACAATAAATGATGAGTTAATATTGAAAGAAGAAGATATTTTGAAGATAGATGTTGGTGTGCATATTAATGGTGCAATTGGTGATAATGCTTTAACTATTGGTCCAAATAAGGAATTGATTAAAGCATCAAGAGATGCATTAAATGCTGCTTTAAAGGAAGCGTATGCAGGGAATGAAGTTAGGATGATTGGAAAAGCTATACAAGAAACAATTCAAAGTATGGGCTTTGCACCTATTAAAAATCTTTCAGGTCATGGGTTGGGTGATCATGTAATTCATTCAGGTAAAACAATTCCAAATTATGATAATGGGGATACTTCAGTATTGAATGAAGGTGATACAATTGCTATTGAACCTTTTGCAACTGATGGGGATGGATTAGTTGTTGAAGGAGGTTCTTCAAATATTTATAGGCTTGAAAAAATGAAACCTACTAGAAATCCAACATCTAGAAAAGTATTGAAATTTGTTACTGAAAATTATCAAACTTTACCATTTGCTAAAAGGTGGGTAGAAAATAAAATTCCTAATTCAGGTTTAGCTTTTATATTGTTACAAAGAGAAGGTTCATTACATTTATATCCCCAACTTAGAGAGAGGGCTAAAGGCATGGTTTCACAAGCAGAGCATTCTTTGATAATTGGTGATAAATCTATAGTTACTACTAAAATTGAGTAGAAAAGCTTTTAAATGGTGATAATTCTCTTTTTATGGTGATGAGGGGATCGCGAAGTCTGGTCAAACGCGCAGGACTTAAGCCTAAGTGACACGCAAACATGTGTTTGTGAATCTTATTTTCAAGTAAGATATCCTGTCCCTTAGTGGGTTCGAGACAGATTTGCTTTTGGGCATTTCTGCGAAAAGGTTCAAATCCCTTTCCCCTCACCATTTTTTTCGTTAAATTTATAAAGAAAATATAGTTTCTATTTGCTAGTTGCTCCCGTGGCTTAGACTGGTATAGCGCTGCCTTGGTAAGGCAGAGGTCTCGAGTTCAAATCTCGACGGGGGCTGATCTTTTTTATTTCTATGGTTTTATGCAAGAATTTTGAGGAATTAAAGTTTGTTTTCAAATCTTACTCTGGGATTTCGAATATTTTGTCGTAAGCTCCTTTGAATTTCTTATTTAAAAAGAAAATTTATTTAAAATTCTAAATAGTTTTTTTGAAAAATGTGGGGTTGCGTGCGTTAACTTATTTCTTTCCTAATAAGCTTCTATAAGAATCTATATCATTTTTTCCAAGATTTGAAACCAATTCATCAAATTCAGAAACAAATGTCTTGGCTTCATTAAGCATCTTATGAACTTCATTTTTCTTATCAACTTTCATATAATATTGTGCATCAATCCTTTTGTCTTTATGCTGGTTTATTATATTAATCCTATCATCACCAAGAAGTTTGCCAGCGGCTAAGATTGAACAAAAATGATTCTCACATTTTATACCAATTCTTTGAAGAAATGAATATAATGCATAATATTCTGCATAATAAATAACTACAGTTGTCCACAACAGGTCATCATCCTTGAAATTCTTCTCTGCTCTTTCTAAAGATAGCTTTGCTTCTTTTAGATAGGATTTTGCCAATCTTTCATTTGGCTCTGCAATCTTTAAGCCATCTTTTACTCCAAAACACCATTTGAGTTTCTTACTTTGCATAATGTCTCCACATAATGTTCACATAAAGTGAATGGTTGTTTATGATGATATGATTGTCTTCTATTTCTTTTATTAAATCTTCCTGTTTTTTTACTGCTTTTTTTATAGTGCTCTCGGAAATTTCTATTTTATGAATCTTGTAGGGTAATAAATGTAGGGGCAGTTGTTTTGATGTAGTGAGGATATCCAGATCTGAATCCTTATCTGCTGTCATTTTTGCAAAACTGCCAAATATAATTATAAGAATATCAGTTTTTAGTTCTTTAAGGAAAGTCTTGAATATAGGATATTTTTCAAGGAAGAGCATTGTTTTTTTTATTTCCGATTGAAGCAGGTAAAATTTAGTTTGAATATTGTCAAGATTTAGAACGAAATATTTATTCTTTCCTCTTGTAGTGCTTTTTAGGATTTTTTCTCTTTCAAGATTTGCTATTAAGTTTTGAGTTGTTTTTAGGGGGATTTGGGTAAGTTTGCTTATTTCTCTAAGATAGAACTGTTTAGTATAATCTCTCAGATAGAGTTTTATTATTTCTAACCCTTTGTATCTTTTTATATACATATGTATAATTTATGATACAACTAATATATAAATGTTTCTAAAACTATCAAACTACCATCTTACTCCAGAAGAAGCAATTAAAGCTATAAAAAGTTGTAAAAAAGCATTAAGATAAAGAACCCTAATGAATGAATTTTTTAACTTAATTTTTATTGATTAATCCATTTATTAAATTGTTCTTTTTGTTTCTTCAAAAAATGTTCATATTGTAATTTAGAAAGAATATCATAAAATTTTAGATTGAAATGATTAATTTCTTCTTTAGAAAATTCATTATTAGATATTTTTAGATCCCAACATTTCCCTGGTCCTAATTCAAGAGATCCATCATTGTAATAATAATTATAACGAATACATATTTTTTCAATACCATTATCTTCCCCATAATCTTTGTCTATTATAGATACTATTTCTCCAGGAGATTCTGAATAAACTAACTCTATATATTCTGGATAATGCCACAAGTCAGAACAATAACCATCTTCACAGAGTTCTAATGAAAAATGATAATGGCCTCTTTGCTGAAATTTAATATTGGGATTTATATAAGGTTTTTTTAAAGTAGGGGAATCAGATTTAGAGATAGGGGGTTGTTGAGTAACTTCATTTTTTTTACAATCACTTATTGCTAAAGTAGAAGCTATGGCAATAGCGCAAACTGTTTTCTTAAATAAATCTCTTATTCTATTCATCAAAAATTGAGTAGGAAATTAGCTATTTATATATCTTTTGCCAAAAAAATAAGCAATTCCCTAGATTAGTAAAATGCGGATAAAAAGCGATGCAAAGTTTAAATAGATAGAAAAATTTAAATAAAATTAGAGCTTTCAAGTCTGTAAGAAGAGCAAAATTAGACTGCGACCCGAAGTTGAATGCTGGAGTCGCGGCTTGCGCACTTAAATTCGAAAAAAAATATTGTTACAAATTATATAAATATATATAAACTTCTTTAACTTTTAAATTAATAGAAACAGTTATTACCTTACAGACCAGATAAAGCGCTGACAGCTCGACGGGGGCTTAATTTCTCATTTTGTTGATTTTATGCAAGGATTTTGAGGAATTAAGGTGTGTTTCCAAATCTCCAATTGGATTTCGAATATTTTGTCGTAAGCTCCTTTGAATTTCTTATTTTAAAAGAAAATTTATTTAAAATTCTAAATAGTTTTTTTGGAAAATTTGTGCTTGGGTGCGCTAACTTTTTTGTAGTCTAAACAATTACCATTTTAGATTCAAATATGTTAACTGGTTTTTAAAAAGTTTAATAGGTTTCAATTGAAACTGACTGGTAACCCAAAAGTTTATATAGTTTCATATGTTACCAAGAGTATGCCCAAAAAATTACCTAAAATGAAGATAATGGAACTAAATGAAGCATCCCACAAAATCCAATGGTGGTTTTTCTCGTATCCTGATAGGGAATTTGGTTTAAATGATCTTACAGAAGCATTAAAGATTTCTAAAACAACTGCAAATAGAGTAGTACATCAATTAGTGGATGAAGGGTTTCTTAACTTAGAAGTTATAGGGAATATTTGGAGAATTTCATGCAATAAAGATCATTTATACAATTATTCCAGAAAAATAAGTTATAATTTATCAATGGTCTATGAATCAGCAATAATGGGATTAATTCATGAAATTGTCCCAAATTCAAGAGTAATAATATTATTTGGAAGTTATAGAAAAGGTGATGATAATGAAAATAGTGATATAGATATAGCTGTTGAAGTGCTTGATAATAAAGATCTTAGAATCGAAAATTTAGGCATACTTCCTGAGTTTGGGTTTCGGAAAAATGTTCAAGTAACTTTACATATATTTTCAAGAAACAAAATTGATTTAAACTTATTTGCTAATATAGCAAATGGTATTGTTTTAGAAGGATTACTTGAGGTGAGTTCTTGAAAATTAGATATAAAAGACCAGATAAGAAAAATGCTTTGAGTATTGTTAAGGCAGCAAAAGAGGATATGGAATATACATTAACAATAAAGCTCAAAGATAATTCTGCTTCAACTATTGTTAGAAATATTTATGAATGCTTTAGGATGTTAGGGGATGCATTATTAGTTGCTAAAGGGATTAGTTCTGAAGACCATTTATTGCCAATAAAAGAATTAATGAAAGTAAAGGTAAAAACAAAGAGACCTATAAATTTAATAGATAACATGAGAAGATTAAGGCACAATATCAATTATTATGGTTATAAGCCAAATTTAGAAGAAGTAAAGGATGTTATATCTATAGCCAAAAGTTGTTTTGAACCTTTATACAAAGTAGTGTTAAAGAAGATAAATGAATAAAGCAAGGGCTCAAGCACTGGTATGTATTATTAGAAGCATATAATCTTGTAGATTAAAATGTCCACAAAATTATTTTAATTTTCGTCCCATTATAGTACAAGCTTCTCCGTCAAGATAGAAAGGTTTTTGCCTAAAAATTGGTTCAAAGCCGAAAGATTCATAGATATGTTTTGAAAATCCTCCCTCATAACAAAATGTGAAAATTGCAGAAGTATCTTTTTGTTTATCTATATTAATTATCTCTTCAACTAACTTTTTTCCAATTCCTTGACCACGATAGTGTGGCATAACAGCAAGGAGACTCAATACAAGATCATTATTTGTTGGATGATAATCAGTAAGTGAACTAGAAATGGGTTCCCATTCAACTTCTTCGATAGAAATATTATGATCCTTTGCGACTTCTTTTATATCTTGATTTCTGTATAATCCAGGATTTCGATTGAATTCCCTAATTTGGTTCAACTGATCAAATTCATGTCTTCCTTCTAATTGAGAATAACAAGCAATGCCTGCTAATTCAGTATCATCTAGGGCTAAAAGTAAGCCATTTTCATTAATTGCATCAATTACTAAAAAATGAGGAAATTGCACTGTTCCACCAAAACAATAGTTGGCTACACCCCAAGCTTTAAGTTCAAACTTTTGTTTATGTTTATTTTCTATATAATGTGTGATGTCCATTTTTCAATACTCAACTTATTTTAAATATCTCTTTAGAGATTATAAACTTTTGTAAAATTTGCTGATGCAATAGGATACAAAATTTAAATAGATAAAAATATTTATATAATGGGTCAAGAAGGTGTTGACAAAACGCCTGTGAAAGACGGAATTGAAGAAATGCTTTGTTTGGCTTCCTTGGATTATAGAATTGTTGATTGTGGAGATTTGAGGATTAATTATTTAGACAATAATAGGATTGATGATGGAAAATTTTTGGATATTATAGTTTCTGGAGATTTGAACAGCTGAAGCCGTCCCACAATTACATTCCATACATAAAGAAATTCCTAAATAACACAAAAAAATTAGAATTTTTCATCTCATTACCTTTATTTTCTCTCTTCATCTTGTGAATCTTTCCTAAATTGTGTGCT
>Ga0210057_1005903_pt1 | contig 15508 bp, 12 predicted proteins | sample CryGeyCG2114_010_2_FD_183968 | JGI IMG/M metagenome (GOLD analysis project Ga0210057, IMG submission 183968) | Groundwater microbial communities from aquifer - Crystal Geyser CG10_big_fil_rev_8/21/14_0.10 (SPAdes) (version 2) | ecosystem: Environmental > Aquatic > Deep subsurface > Groundwater ...
GCGGAGTAAGAGAACCCGGAGTCGAATCAGCAGAAACACCATCGACGTAGATATATATATTAGCGCCATCATAGACGCCTATAACATGGTGCCACTCTGTAACATTACTTGCGGAATCAGCTTGAGCGCTAGATTGCTGGGCTGAAGTATTATAAACATTGAAAAAAAACTTTTCTGCGCTAGTAATGCCAAGTTGCAAAGTATCAGTAAGCTGAAAATTTGAAAAAATCGTGCCATCAGAGGTGGTAATATCGGCAACATCGCTCTTGACCCAGGCGGAAACTGAAACTGCCGATAAACTGTTCAGATTTAGAGGCATGCTCACATAGTCTGCCGTACCATCAAAATTAAGCGCCTGGCCGATGACGCCCCTTGCTGGAGATGTGCTTTGAACCATGCTGGTAAGAGTGCCGTCATTGCCACCACTCGAACTGTCTGTGACTGTGCCTTCGGTAGCGGAAGTCCAAACGGTGTGCTTGCCGTCAAAAGTCCAATGCCCGACGAGGCCGGAGGAAAGCGAGCCGGCGGACTGGGTGGCGCCAACAGTTGTCGGCCTACCGATGTTGTAGAGTCTTGTGATTTCGGATTGCGTTATGGCGCGGTTGTAAACCCGAACATCATCGGTTGTACCGCTCCAATAGGCGCCACCCGTGCCATCACGCTGGCCGATTTGCAAGTTATTGTCAGTGTAATCGATACTATCAACCACTTCACAAATCGGGCTAGAGGCGCCACAACGACTCCCTGAAACAATTTCACCATTCACATACATCTGTCTCCCAGCTAAAGTGTTATTGCCATCGTTGGTTACAACAATATGAACCCACTGTCCGCTATTTGCCGAATTGTCTGCACTATATCGACAGGTATATTCACCGATACTAAAATAACAAGCTTCAAAACAATGCGTACACACCCCAGCGTAGTTAACTTCAAAAACTCCCCAGCCATCATTAGTTCCATCATTGTCACCAAATACTCCCAAGTAAGTACTAGAACCAGGTGTTGTGTTAGGTCTCACCCAGAGCGAATAAGAAAAGCTGTCAGTATTGGTAAATTGAAAATCCGCAGGATTGTTAAACTCGACATAGCTATTACTTCCATTCGTGGTAATACCTTGACCCACGACACCGCGAACCGCGGCAGTCAAACGATTCATGTTTGTAAATGTCCCGTCATTGCCACCGCTGCCAATATCTGTAACAGTGCCGACCGTTTCTGATGTCCAATTAGTATTTCCCCCGTCAAAAGTCCAGTGGCCAACGAGGCCGAGGTTTATAATGGGCGCTTTGATGGTAGAAGCAGAGGCGGAATGCGGCAGTAAAAAACCGATACTGAAAAAAGTCAGGGCAAGCAGGAACAAGATTTTGGTTGTAGTTTTGTTTAGAATCATTTTTAATACATAGTATAACTGGCAGAACGGCGGACAATCATAGCGTAACCGGAATATTGAGAGCTTGGTTTAAGCAACGAATATGCCACTTTGGCGCTTGGAAAATTATTTAAGACTGGAGACAAAGTTGCAGAAAGTGTCGTCGGCCGGCCCATGTTGTAGAGCCGAGTGATTTCGGCCTGAGTTAGAGCGCGGTTGTAGATGCGAACGTCGTCGATTTTACCATTCCAACCTAAACCACCATCACTTCTGTTGATTTGTAAATTATGAACTGAATCTTGGGTATTGCCTGTTAAAGCCGGAGGAGTCGAATCGGCGGAAACGCCGTCAATATATAAGAATACACTCGCACCATCATAAACCCCGACATAGTGGTGCCAAGATTTTGCAGTAACCATTGTTTGATCACTTAATGCCGTCGCAGTGTTCGCGCCACCACAACTTGTTCCTCCGACTACCACGACACAAAAACCTATTTTGTCATCTTGCCCCCAATAAAATTCTACCGTATCCGCACCAGCGCCACTTTTCATTAAGAAGTAGTCAGCATTTAAGGTGTTGGCATCCTCTACATCATGTTTCGCCCAAAAGGAAACACCCAAAGCACCCTGCCCCTCCATTGCGGACAAATCTCCCAGATTAACATAGTCACTCCCGTCAAAATTCCCCGCTTGGCCGATGACGCCACGAGTCGGAAAACCAGACTGGGTGGCATTGGTGATAGTGCCTGTGTTGCCATTGCCGGAAGCGTCGGTAACTGTGCCTTCGGTGGCAGAAGTCCAGACAGTATGTTTGCCATCAAAAGTCCAGTGACCAACCAAGCCGGAAAAAAGCGAGCCTACGGATTGGGTTTTGCTTACGTGAGTGGGCGTACCGATGTTGTAAAGTCTAGTAATTTCAGCTTGAGTTATCGCCCGATTAAAAATGCGTATATCATCTATATATCCGGTATAAAATCCCGTAGCTCCATGAGTTAAAAATTGGTTTTTCCCGCTACCGATTCTCCAATAAGAATTAGTATAACTGGTATAAGAAGTACCAAAGCCTGTAGTTTGTTGAAGTACGCCATCCACATAAAGTTTTATGTTAGAATTATTGGTCTGTACGCCGACAGCATGATGCCAATTGCCATCTGCGTAAGTAGCTGCTAAAGATGTGGCATAGATAGTACTACCATCATAAGAATAGAAAACAACTTGACCCCAAGTATCCACAAATATCTCAGCGGTCCAAGCATTTGAAACCCCGGTTTGAAGATTTTGCAATCCAGTAATTGTTTTTCCTGACGCCACCGTAGTATTGAACCATAAAGAAATGGTTACATCAGCCAGGGAGCTTGAGTTGCCATAACTTGTTGTAGTGGTTATTTCATCTGCGACTCCGTCAAAATACATTGCTTGGCCAATGACACCGCGAGCTGGAGAAGTGGATTGGACCATACTGGTTAAATTGCCAGTGTTGCTGTTGCCAGAAGCATCTGTCGCAGTACCGGCAGTCGATGATGTCCAATTAGTGTCTCCTCCATCTAAAGTCCAATGGCTAACTAGGCCAAGATTGATGATGGGCGCTTTGATGGTAGAAGCTTCTGCCGGACTTGGAGCTAAAAATAATATATTTACGAAAACAAACAGACATGCAAAGAAGACTTTCAAATAAATTTTTTCAATTGCGTTCCATTTTTTCATTCTTTATCTTAAAATTCAAAGTTATTTAAACTAAACTGCTAAAAACTAAACGAAGAAAGCACCTTTTCCAGAGTCGGTATTTCTGAATTAAAAGCAGATATTTGGAATAAATGCTTTTTCGCCACAAACCATACATTTATGCCGACAGAGTCTCCAAAAGCTACACCATTTGTAGAAGAATTGATATCAAATTCTCGGGCATTTTTCATCGGGAGATCCGGTACATCTCTCTTAATACGATCAATAGTTAGAGTTATGTCTTCGTCGAAATCTGATACAGTAATCTGTATCGAGGGGGCGCTACCTTCTTTAAAAAATAGGATTGACTTCCCTTCGCCGGGGACAATAGGCGGGATTTCCTTTACGTTATACTCTTTGGGATATCGAAAAGAAAACTTCGCAACAGAATCGTTGTATGCCTTTGTATCAGTGTTGAAAAGACTGCCAAAAAATCCGGGTTTTTGCGCCTCTTCATTTTGAGAGGACTGATCTACTCCTGCTATCTCGCTTAGAGAGGATACTTTCGAGTTAAAATCCTCGGGGTTGGATATTTTTTCTAAACTTACAAACCACCATAACCCACCCACTAAGACAATGGACGCTAAGATTACATAAATTGTGGTCTTTGATTTTGACATTTTATTTGTTTTACCTTTTTAATTTCCTGAAGCGGTATCACCGCCAGAACCACTGTCTTGTGAAGAAGAATCCGAAGAAGAGGTGTCAGAAGAAGTGCTGGATGAGTTATCGCTAGACGTAGAAGTATCCCCTGTGGCATCAGACGAATCGTCGGTTGAAGTGGTTTCGGTTGTTGTCTGCGATGAGTTTGTCGAATCCGTGGTGTCTGAAGAAGATGTATCCGATGTATCACCTTCTGAAGTTGCGGTATCAGTACCCTGCCCTTCTGTAGTCTCTGACGAAGGAGGGGTGGTATCAGAATTGTCGGTAGTTGTATCCGTAGTAGTATCTTCTGGTGTGTCAGCTGTATTATTTTCGGAAGAAACGGTGCCAGTACTGTCATTTGAGGATGTGTCGGCTGTATTATCAGAAGTGGTATCAGTGTTGTTTGAAGGTGTATTGGTGTCAGTATTACCCCCTGTTACGCCAGCACTCACACCAGCATTAGATAGAAGCGAGTCTAATTGATCTTTGGTAATACATGTCTTTGCACCAGAATCATCTGATACGCATAATGTATTTGTATTTACCTCCTTAGCAAAGAAGTGCATTATGCCATTTGTGGCACTTGCCAACCATTCCCTAATCTTCGCAAACAGGTTGTCAAAAAATGTAGCAACAAATGAAGCGTTATCTGAACCTTCAAGAGGAGTGATCGTACCAGCAATACCCTCGAGATTTAGATCAAGCTCTTGCACCGCCTTGATGGTGTAAGGAATGAAATTGGTATAACCTAAAGATTTGTACCCAGTGGTTTTATCGGTGGTTACAATATCGGGAAATACTCTCTCTACATCTTGAGCAATAAGACCAATATGCTTCGAGTCGGTATTGAGTTCTGATTTCCAATTGTAAGTAACCGGGGTTATAGACATTAATCTAGCTAGTACACCTTCTGAAGACCAATCTGTTTCATCATTTTCTGACAAAACAAAATCTTTGCCGTCTAGGGTTACGATATTTTTCTTCAAATTAATATCAGAAGAACAAGATATCGTACCATCTGTAGCCAAAGTACAACCCGTGGTGTTGCTATCATTAAACCGAGCGATTACCCCACCCGTACCCGTACCCAACACATCCAACATGTATGCCGGTGTGGCTGTACCTATACCTACCCCCTGGTTTTGAATGCTTCCTGTACCATCTGATTCGGCATAAACTGTCAAGATAGAAGTGCCATCGATGGCAGCAGTATAACTCTCCACCGTCCCAGAACTTGCAGCCGACGTCACCGGCAAGTCAACCCAAGTAACAATACCAGCATCAGTGTCAAAGTTTAGAGTGCCTAGGTTTAAGTTGTCTACCGTAGTTATGCCGGTTGAGGAATCATATGCAAAGGCTCCATCGTCCATATATACAGAACCGTAGAATTGAGCAGCGTAGTTTGTAGTTCCTGAAGATGCTGAAGCATAAAGTGCTACATTGGTAGCGCTAGTGCCGTAATGGGTATTAGTTATGTATGCTCCGTAAGAAGTGACAGTGGAAGAAGCATTAGCACCAGCTAGAGAAATGTTGAGACCAGTCTGTGAACTTTCTGCTGCAGTACCATTAATCGAAAGATCAAGAAGCTTGCCAGAAGTAATAGAGGTAGAACCAAGTTGGAATGCTGTCTCATTAGCTAGGCTGTCCCAATTCCAGACTTGAGCATAGTTAACATTGGCAAGAGTGTTGGTGGCGCTGGCGGCGGTGAGGCCAGAGAGGGCAGATGATCCTCCTGCCGTTGCCCACGTCCCATCAGCTTTCAAAAACTTGCTGGCTGCTGCATCTCCTGCTCCCGGTGCCGGAACTAAACCTTTGGTTCCCCCGGCACCTGAATCTCCAACAACGGCATCAAGTAATGCTGTGGCAGCGGTCGGAGTCATTGAAGACCAAGCAGAAGAAGCAGCTACCATGAAATTGTTAGAGGTGGCAGTTAGTCCAGCGATAGTGGTGAGATCGGAATCAAGTGGTTGAAAGGCGGCGTCCGCTGCAGAGATAGAATAGAAATCGGTGCCAGCTTCTAAATCAAGCAATGCTCTCATAGCAGCATAATCTGCAGCAGTAACTAAACTTTGAGCGTTAGCTGATGGAGTAAGAGTGGCCCAAGTATCAAGATCGGCATCATATGCTTGGACAGTAGAACTTATGTCAGTGGTGTAAAGACCGTTAGTTACGCTAGCGGCATTGCCGGTGATCGAGCCTGAGATGTCATTAGTTACTACTAAGTCAGTGAACCAACCTTTGGTGATTCTTGTTCCCGTCGAACCAATATCTCCTGTGAGTTGTAAATTAGAACCGTCGTAAGTAAGGCCGGAAGTTCCTTCGATGGTTCCGTCTCCGGTCCAAACTCCAACTTGATTGTCAGCTGGAGTACCGACTTTGGAGACGTTCCCAGAACCTGAAGGCACCGTCCAGGTTCCGTCTGCACTTAAAAACTTACTAGCTGCTGCATCTCCTGCAGCAGGTGCGGGCACCAAACCTTTAGTTCCTCCAGAACCTGAGTCTCCTACGAAAGCACCACTAACATCACAATTAGTATCACCCGGAGAACAAGATGGGTTTAAAGTTTCGCCAGGAGTGTATGGAGAACTCGGAGGCGTAGCAAAAACAACTTGAGCAAAAAATCCAAAAAGTGTAGCAATAACAAAAACTGATATTACTTTCTTATCAACTCCCTTAGACACCTCTACAGTTGTCGCCTTTATAAATTTTTTCAACATGACTTATTTTGAAACCGCTCGCCCAAAAACTATTTTTGTATTTTTTGTATCTTGTCGATTAAAAGGGCCAAAAGCCTCCTCACACTATCCTGGGCCTCTTTCTCTGTTTTACTGTTAGTGAAATTTTGCCATTCCGAAAGAATTACTGGGTCCTTCAAATCCCGCACCGCGTTTTCAAGAGACAGTCTGGTTTCGAAACCAACTTCTTTTTCTGCATCCAATACCTCATGAATAAACATAGAGGAAAAATTCAGCACTTTTTGATTTAGTTCCACCTTTGCTTGGAAAGATTGTATCTTCCCCAGCTCATTAGATGCCAAAAAATAATTAAGCCCAAAATACACGCTGGCTATAAGCAACACTCCGAATATCATGATAACGAAAACACGATTGTTATTTTCCATTACTTTTCTAAATTCTTAAACAATTTATACTTTAACTTGCTATTGTATAAATTATACACTAATAATAATAAGACTCCAACAAGAAATACGTTTGTCCAATCCACACTGGCCACCCAGCTCTTGTTAGCACGCAATTCTATGTTTTGATGAATAGAATCTCCGTCATTTACTGAGAATACTTCACCCTCATAAGGTTTATAACCCGGGGCAGATACTTTGAAGTAATATGTTCCCGCCGGAACCAAGAAGGAGTATGTACCACGAACATCTGTCACCTGTGGATTTTCCTGCATATATTTATCTGCATGCCATAATTCATACTTTTGAGAAGAAGCGTTTAGCGTATACAAAGAAACACTGGCGTTGGGAATGCGAGTTTCTTTGCCGTTTTGTCTCTCAAACACATATCCTTCCGGGTCGACAACGTTTATCATTCTCATTTGGCGAGTACCAAGCTCTGGATCTTGATATTCAATGATAGTAATCAATTCATACTCTCCAGGCACTGCTGGTGAAGACACGTTAGCTGTATATATACCGTCATGATCTGGGTCAGTATACTCGAAAGAAGAAAGTATTAGCTTTTCTTCTGCAGATAATGGATTAACATTTTTTTCTACTAAATCATCCATAGCAAAGATGGCTGAACCGGTAAGGGAAGAACGAGAAATTAAAATAGAAGCATCCGAAACTTTCGGCGTGGGTGATTTAAATACGAAATATCCTGTTACGCTTTTCGCTGGACCAATAGGTTTGATCACCAACTTTAAAGTTTGTCCCGGCAAGGAAGACATCTTTTGGGTAATTTTCCCATTACTGCCCACTGAAATAGCAATATTTAAATCAAGGGATTCCCCTTCTGTGCGAGCAAATACGAATTCAGCCGGTAAGTTTGCCTTGGCAACAGCAGGAAATTCTGATAAGGGCACCCCTTTTATAAGTGCTATCTGCCCAGAACCATTAGGAATTTTTTCATCTATGCCAGAAATTCCCGGTATATCCACTGCCACACCTTTTAGCTTATCTATATTAGAAATATCTTCCGCGGGCACATTGCGAAGAGTTTTTTCCAATTCGGCCATTCCACGCACATTAAATGTAACACCGGTAAGTCTTCCAACATCACTCAATCTTTCTATTCCGACAGTTTTTAGAGTATCACCAAGCTCAGGAAACTTTTCTGCTAATACCCTGATTTCACGTGGAAGCGGAGCAAATACGAAAGCATTTATCTCATCAACCGGCAATAAATTCCATCGAGTATGAAAAGCAATAGGCGCTATTTTGGGAATCTCTACTACTAGGGTTCCATCTCCTCTTCTTAAGAAACCAGAAAATGCGTTAGCTATCAAACGAGAAGCTGAATTTACCACCTCGCCTACTATGTGGGAAACATTCTCTACGACAGTATTAACCGGAGGGTTAACTACTAAATCAGGAAATGCCCATGGCAATAAGGACCCGCCTCCCCTAGATGATGAAGAAGGAGGAGGAGACGAAGTTCTAGCACTTGCCGGCCGCCAATCAGTTTTGACTTTGAAATCACTTGAACTGCAAGAAGTATCATTCACACAATTAAAACTTATCTGACTACTATCAGAATCTACGGTGGCATAACCCACAAACTCACCGCTAGAATTTATAGTAACTCCACTAAAGTTAATCCAACCAATGATTGAACCCCAAGCGTACCCAGAAAGCACCCCGGCATCAGTATTTGAAACTCCAGAATTATCTGGATTTAGATTTATCCAGCCATACTGCGAACTCCAGGCGTATCCAGTAATACCACTGTCAGTAACAGCCACACTGCAATTATCGCAACCAAAATTTATCCAACCGGTATTTTCTCCCCATGCATACTTATAAGTAGTATCAATAGTGCCATTCGTTTCTGAAGCGTGTGCCAACCCAGCCAACATCAGAAAAAAAATACCAACGGTAAAAAGTACGACAAAGCAATCTAAAATTGATAACTTTCTCACTCTTACATTGTATTACTTTATTTCTATTTCTACAAACCTTAAACTCTGGATATTGATAGGGCTAGTGAGTAGTGCCTTGATAAATGGGTCACGAGGATCGGAAATAACTTTTTGTACCACACCTAATACGCGAGGCGTTATGCCGGGCAAAGATGCTTCATCACCCTTAGTCGGAGAAAAATCTCTAGGCAAAACTATTTCGAAGTTTCCTCCTCCCCGCCCCACTGCTTCGGCAAAAATACTTTTGCTCTCATTATTAGAAATACTCTCTTCAGAGTCTGGGATGATAGAATTACCTTTAGCACTTGAAATCACCACATTGGTTGCCTCACCACTAGTTGAAAATAGCACCACCTTAGATTCAGCCGGATACACATCGGCTATTCGGCCTATAGGTATATCACCCCGTGCAAGAACAAGACTTCCTTTTGTTATGCCACTTTCAGAACCAGCATCTATGATGAGAGTATCATAAGGACTCTTATTGGGTTTAGATAAAATGGCAGAAATAACGAAAGTAGTTTTTTCATCCTTTCTCCCTAAAATTTCTTTCATAGAAATATTTTCTGCAAGAAGCGAATTGTAGTTAGAAATTTTTGCTTCAAATTCTCTCAACTGAGATTTTAAATCCGAATTCTCCTGATAAAGGGCGTTCTTTGAAGAAAAATAAGATCCGAGATTACCAAGTCTGTCTCCTGTGTAATTACCTACAATCCAAACTGGGCGAAAAATTCCAGAAAAAACATGAGACAAACTATTCCAAATACCATGCCTAAAATAAAACAGGGTGAAAATAATAAGAGTGGTTATCGCGACACGCGACAACTTTTTTCTTTGCGTTTTCCTATCTAGGAGGTAGCTCATCTTGATTGCCAATTAAAATTTCTCGATAAGAGGCGACGTCATCTAAAATCACTCCCGTACCCCTAGCTACTGCCGAAAGCGGGTCTTCCACAACATAAACCGGAATCTTAAGCACCCGCTGCAGAAGCTCGGGCAACCCTTGAATCAATGCTCCACCGCCAGCCAAAGTTATGCCGCGATGCATAATGTCGGACAAAATCTCTGGCGGAATAGTTTCTAACATATCTTTTACTCCTTCGATCAATTCTTTTATAGAAAGAGAAAGGGCTTCGCGCATGTCTGCATTGGTAACCATTACTGCTCTGGGCAAACCAGTCAAAATATCTCGTCCATGAACTTCCATTTCTTCATAATCGATTGGAGTAACTGAACCAATAGCCATTTTTACCATCTCTGCTGTTCTTTCGCCTATTAATATCTTAAATTCATCTCGCATATAGCTCATGATATCGTTATTCAGACGATCACCAGCTACTTTTAAATTTCTGGACTTCACTACCCCGCCCAAAGATATAACCGCAATGTCGGTAGTTCCACCGCCGATATCTATAATCATGGTCCCCACTGGGTCTTGAACCGGAAGACGTACGCCTATGGCAGCTGACATCGGCTCTTCTACTAGATACACCTCTCGTGCTCCGGCAGAACGGGCTGCATCATACACTGCTCGTGTCTCTACATTCGTGATGCCAGTCGGCACACCAACCACAACCCTAGGCCGACCGAATTTTTTAGACATTCTGTTTGCTTTATTGATGAGATACGAAAGCATTTCTTCAGTAACTTCAAAATCAGAAATAACTCCATCAACCAACGGACGAATAGCTCTGATATGCCCCGGAGTACGCCCGAGCATTTCTTTCGCTTTCTCTCCCACAGCTAACACTTGATTGGTTTTAATATTTACTGCCACCACCGAAGGCTCGTTAATCACAATCCCGTGACCTTTCAAATACACTAAGGTATTTGAAGTCCCCAGATCAATACCAATATCATTCGAAATTAATTTATAGAACTTTTCAGATATATTTTGGAAAGGATTAGGCATTAGGCGTTAGCATTTTAATAAGCTCATCGATAGAAATAATTTTTCCCTTTTCTTCATTTCTCTTTTTCACCTCTAGGCCACCTTCCTTCATGCTTCGCAGAGAAACAACCACTCGATACGGCATACCTAAAAGATCTGAGTCAGCGAATTTCTCTCCGGCGGAAAGTTCTTTGCGATCGTCAAACAAAACTTCGATATTATTTTTTTGCAAAGTATCGAAAACTTTTTCTGCCTCCTTTTGCACACCGTCGCTGTCGCCCAAGGCTAGCAGGTGCACTCGAAACGGTGCAATAGATTCAGGCCATATTATTCCTTTGTCATCTGAAAGAACTTCAACCACCGTACCCATCAGCCTACCTAAACCTATACCATAAGAACCCATGAAGACTTTTTGTTTGATTCCTTTCTCGTCTTGGTACGTAAGACCTAAAGCATCAGAATATTTTGTCCCCAAGGGAAAGATATTGCCAACCTCAATCGCTTTTTCTTCTTTTAATTTTGATTTGTCAAAACCATATTTATTTACAACATCATCATTGTAAACTTCTTTATTAAGAGCTATGCCCTTATCTTCGTCTATATATATAGTATCTTCACCTGAGGCAGATATTGTCTGAAATTCATCTGTAAGGCCAGTAGTAAACGACCCACCCGCAGCCAGAGTGCGATAAGTCTTATGGCCAATACCCACGCGCTTAAATATTTTTGTATATGCCCCGGCGCACTTTTCATAAAATTCTTTAAATTCCCCTTCTGAAGCATTGAATGAGTAAAGATCTTTCATTATAAATTCTCGAACACGCATGATGCCACTTTTTGCTCTAAGTTCGTTTCTAAATTTATTTTGAAACTGATATACATATACAGGCATGTCTTTATATGAATCCAAAAAATGCGTGAGCATAGAAGTTATGGGTTCTTCATGAGTATTAGCAATACCCACATCACCGCCTGAAGCCATTTTAGATTTGAACCAAATATCAATTGCAGAATCATCCCAACGGTTAGACTTCTTCCATGTTTCTGGGTTCTGAAGCGTGGTCATAAGTATTTCCTGTCCGCCGATTAAATTCATTTCTTCGCGAATAATATTTTCAATTTTATTTATAACCCGAAGTCCAAGGGGTAAATAGTCATAAACCCCAGCCATCTCCTTGTGTATATACCCACCACGGATCAAATACTCCGCATTACGAGAAACTTCATCGGTTGGGGCTTCTTTCTTGGTTTTAGTAAAAAGCTGCGATTGGCGCATACTATATGACATATAGTGCCATATTAACCGAAAAAGACTTTCTGGTCAAAGGCGTAATCGATTTGCAAAGGGGTGTGCTTTCTGATATATTGTGGCATATGCAAAAAACAGGTTCAAAGGACAAAAATGAAGATACGCTAGTAGAAAAGATGTTTCGTGCTGGCGCCCATTACGGCTATTCAAAAGCCCGCAGGCATCCGAGCGTCTCCAAACATATATACGCTACAAAGTATAAGAGCGATATAATCAACCTAGAAAAGACGAGCGAAGAGCTTGCTCAGGCGATAGAATTCGTAAAGGAATTGGGTTCGACAGGAAAAGTACTCCTTTTTGTCGGGACCAAGCCAGAAGCAAGAGAAACCATAAAAAATGCAGCTATGTCCTTGGGCATGCCATATGTTAATGAACGCTGGATCGGAGGAACCTTGAGTAATTTCAGTGAAATAAAAAAAAGAGTAACAGAGCTTGAAAATTATCACAAAGATGTTGCCGAAGGGGGTCTTAGTAAATACACCAAGAAAGAGCGCGGTGTATTGGCCAAAAAGATGGAGAAATTAGAGAGGTACTATTCTGGGCTTGTTGGAATCAAGAAAACACCGGATGCACTGTTTTTAGTTGATGCTAGGGCAGAGCACATCGCCAGAGCCGAAGCCAAAGACAAGGGCGTGCCGATTATAGCATTGGTAAATTCTGATTCGAATATTAAGGGAATTGAATATCCCGTAGTGTGTAATGACGCGAGCGTACCTTCTATCAAACTCATGACCGAGATGATAGCCGACGCTTATAAGAAAGAGTCCGCTCTGGCACCCGCCAAAGCAGAATAAAAAATGTCTAAAGATATAACTACCGAGTTAATAAAAGAACTTAGGGATGCCACTGGCGTTTCAGTGATGCAATGCAAACACGCTCTAGAAGATGCGGACGGTGACATGAAAAAAGCACTAGCCGTACTAAAAAAAACAAGTTCTGAAATCGCACTCAAAAAAATGAACCGAGAGGCAAAAGACGGCGCAGTGGCCATAAAAACTTCTGGCAATAAAACAGTGTTAGTATCACTTCACTCTGAGACTGACTTCGTGGCAAAAAACGAAGACTTCAAAAATCTTTTAGAAGAACTTGCAGAAACAGCGCTCAAAGACGGAATCGAAAAGATGAAGGAAAACGCTAAGGAAAAAATAGATCTAGTTATTCAAAAAACCGGTGAGAATATTCAGCTGGGCGAAGTATATGAAATCTCTGGCAACACTCTGGGCAGTTATGTACATAATGGTAAAATAGCAGTAGCAGTAAGCCTAGAGGGTGGCAATGCTGAACTAGCAAAAGATGTAGCTATGCATATAGCCGCCATGAAGCCAGAATACATTACCCCTGAAGAAATAACTGAGGAAGCAAAAAAAACGATGTTAGAAGTGTTTCAAAAAGAAGTCGCAAGTGTAGACAAACCCGAAGACATAAAAAAGAAGATGCTAGATGGCAAATTAAATACTTATTTCAAGGAAAAAACTTTAACCAGCCAGCCATTCATTAAAAACGGAGATGAAACAGTGGGAACACTCTTAGAGAAAAATAAGACAAAAATCAAAGAAGTAAAACGTTATTCAATCTAAATGGTGTATTTTCTATTAATTTTATTTTTCGTTTCGCTCATCTCTATAATTGTGATGATGACGAGAAAGCTGACTTTATTAGAACACGAAGCCTACAGCGAGGAAGATGTGCTATTCGAGCTTCCCCTTCTGAGCCGAATTAAAAACATCACAGCGGAAAATGTAAAAAAACAAGGATATAATTTGTTGGTGGGAACAGTCAGACTGTATGTAAAATCAACAAATTTTGCGAAAAACAAATACGCAATAATCAAAACAAAAATTCAGAGCATTCATTTAGAAAACGAACAAAATGGAAAGAAAAAAGAAATATCCAAGTTTTTGAAAACCGTGGGTGATTATAAGCGTAGAATCCGAGAGATAAAACACAAAGTTTCGACAGAAGAAAATCAAAAGAAATAAGCCGCCTTAGCTCAGTTGGTAGAGCAACGCTTTTGTAAAGCGAAGGTCCCCAGTTCGAGTCTGGGAGGCGGCTCAAAGAGAAGAATTTAAGAAAGCTAATTGGAATTTACATCTTTAGGGCTTCCGGTTGCTTCAGTGCTCCTTTCTTCAAGATTAAAAACTTCTTTTACTCGCGAACTTAAATCTTCTAAATTATGAAAACCAGTCAGAACTTCGTCTTTTAAGACTAATGCTGGCAATTCAGTATCTTTAATTTTATATATTTTCAACATGGCTTCTACGGCCGACAGATCAGTACTATAGTCGAAAGAATAGACTCGCAGATCTGGATATGTATCCCTTAAACTTCCGAGCACTAAACTTTCTTTCGAACAATCGCTGCAAACATCTTTAGTCGTATAGAAATAAAGGATAAAAGCAGATTTCACCCCGCAACTCGAAGAGATCTTCTTCATCAAGAGGTAGTCTTTTATTTCAAGTAAAGAATAATATTTTTTCAGATAAGACACCTCTTCGGTATTACCCAGATTACTCTGACTCCATTCTAATTTTTTACCCAATTCATCTATCTCCCCTAAAAGCAATGACTGGGAAACATCTTTACAAGATAATTCTTGCAAGAGAGAAAATTGCGTTTCTGACGAAAGTATGTTGATGGCTAGATTATCTTGAATCGTCCTAAGCTCATCTATTTTTTGATTACTAAAAAAACTGCTTATATAGCCTGCAGTTAAAAATAGGCTTATAGTGATGACAAATACTAAAAGATACTTTTTCCAATCAATCATAAAATTTACCTCCAATCTGGTTTTCGAGTCAGGATGGTATTATAAACTGCTTTTAAAAGCCAAAATGGTGCAACAATACCAAAAACAGGAAAGAAATATAACATTCTTAAAGAGAGATACCGTCGTTCTTTAGCCATCTTCCTGCCAAAAATTATGGCAAACAAAATTAGAGTATAAATGAAAACAACTAAGAGCAAATATGAATTGACGTTCAGAAAGAAAAGATCTGGCGCTTTGATATTGTTGGACAAGTGCAACCCCACTGCTTCCCAGGTTGTAATTTTCAAATATAAAAAATCGAAAAAATTATACACGATGCGAAAGAATAGATAACAAACAGATATTATAGAAATAATGCCCATGGGTAAAGTGAAAAATGCAAAATTTCCATATTTTTTTCTAAACAAAACATCACGATAATCAATCGTGTTATTAATAAAACCGTAAATCCATCGCAGTCTTTGACGGAAAAGTTTTCGGACGGACGACGGAGTATTGGTAAAAACATAAGCATCGTTGCAATTTTCTATTCTGTAACCGTGCTTTTGCATCCTATAGGCAATCTCCATGTCTTCTGTATTGTGCCCTTCTCGATAATGGCCCAAATCTTCAAAAACCTTCTTACGAAAAATGGTCATCGGCCCAGGAGTAACATTTATAGCATCAAGAAAACAAAGCATCTTTTTAAAATAAA
>Ga0210057_1005904_pt1 | contig 15501 bp, 10 predicted proteins | sample CryGeyCG2114_010_2_FD_183968 | JGI IMG/M metagenome (GOLD analysis project Ga0210057, IMG submission 183968) | Groundwater microbial communities from aquifer - Crystal Geyser CG10_big_fil_rev_8/21/14_0.10 (SPAdes) (version 2) | ecosystem: Environmental > Aquatic > Deep subsurface > Groundwater ...
CATAATAAAGATTAGCTGCTGATGAAGCCTGCTGGATATTGGCGGCGGCACCACAGGCTCGAGCAGAATCTTTCATTTGAATAGCCATAGTAAAACTCGTCACGAGAACTGTTAACCACTCCGGAGGAGTACAAGTTTTTTCAGCCGACGCATGTTTGGTTTCACAGCTGATACCAGCTGTACCCTTATGGGCATCAGTACTTTTAAAACCATCAAGCACCTGCTCCGTGTTCACAGGAGCGCTATCCAAAGGTGACGAACGATAAGGCTCTTGCGTTTGATTTACGTCCATATTACTGCTGTCTAAAACTTGAGGGCGTCGAGCGTCCGCTGAACCATAGGGTGAAACAAACAGTAGCAGCGCAATCAATAACAATTTGTGTACAACTAGAGTCTTTTTCTTCATTCACGCCCCCTCTTTCCTATCGGAGCAAATGGGGGGCCAGACCAGGTCCAGATTACAAAAAAATGAGGCGGTATAGGGCTTAAAGCGGCAAGAGACTGTCTAGCATTCTATTGACAGTGTCTAAAGTTGATACACTTTTAAGCAAAATAAGTGAGACAGAAATACATCTCTACACAACAAATAAATTAAATTAAATTAAATCTGTCTAATCTGTCTGAGCAAGATAGACCTCTCATCTAATGCGAAAAAATCATTTATTCTCTAAAAAATATATAAGCAAAATATTATTTTATTGAAGTGCCCTCTAAAAAGAGCTACACCATTTATCTTAATAAAGCTCAATACACTAGCCGTGATTGTTGTTGTTGAAAGGAGAAACATGGCAAAATTAAGTCAATTTCTAAAGCAAAAGCGAGAGACTATCGGACTGACTCAGAAAGAGGTCTCTGACAGGCTTGGTTATACTACTCCCCAATTTGTTTCAAACTGGGAGAGAGGCCTTAGCAGCCCTCCACTTAATGCTTTAGCAAAAATTTCAGATATGTATAAAATTAAACCTCGTGAAATGATTGAGGTTGTAATGAAAGAGCAGCGTGAAGTTCTTGAAAAAGCCCTTTCAAAAAAGTCGAGAAGAGGCGCTTAAAGCAGGACCTATCTCGCACCTTTGAATTAAAAAGCCTCTATTTGAGGCTTTTTTTTCGTCCCAAGTATAATATTATGAATTTATTCCCACTCCTGCTCGATACCATCTACTCACACACGCGCTTTGTACTTAGACTAAAGTTGAGTGAGCAAGATACTCAAAGTTCATCACTTTTTAGCCGATTTATAATCGAATGGCAGAGAAAAAAATAATGCCCAAAATTGTAAGAGCGACCGGCGTGGACCACAAGCGCCGTCACCTCAAGCGAGTGGATGTTCGACCCAATGAGGGCGTGGATGGATTTATATACCTGAATCACTTCACCGAAAAGGTTACTGTTCAAATTTATGATCTTTCTATCACTGGAGCCTGCCTTGTTTTAGATAGCAAATACAAGGAACACCTGCACCCCTTTGGATCCTATCAAATTGAAGTTAACATTGTTTCTGGCAGCGGGGCCAAGGGCATTTACACCTGTTGCTGGATAGAAGACTTTAAAAAAGATAAAATCAGAGCGGGCTTTAAAGCAACTGTTCCAGCACGAGCAGAAGGGCATCACCCTGCGCCACGAAACAATGATAAAATGCTCGATGTTCCTAGAAACTTTCCAATTTTAGGATTCTTTTATAAAGATCATTTTTATTATGAACGGGCCGCTTTCTTAATACAAAAAATCAGCAAAAAGAAAATGTTGATAAGTATTTTCGACACAGAAGTTCTTATTTTTTCTGGAGGCAGCATTAGCTTACAGCTTTCTATAAATGCATCTGATGGCCTAAAGATAACTGGAAAAGTTGAGCATATCACTCCAGAAAATAGTCAGCTCAGTGTTTTACTAAAAATTGATACAATGGCTCCCGTCACTGAATTTAATATCGTAAACCATCTTTTACAAAACACAGACCTCTCACCAGAAGAAATACGTGAAGCTGAGTTTAAGGTACATGAAATAAGCAATACTTTTCGCTTTCGTTATCTTAAAACAAAAGAAGAGTATGAAGAGGTTTTAAATCTTCGATTACAAGCCTACTTACAGGCTGGAAAACTAAAGGAAGATGTAACTAGAGATCAGCTCATTGCACCTTTGGATAAAATTAGTCGCATCCTCGTAGCGTATCACGGAAAAAAAATGGTTGCCTCTGTTGCACTCTCTTTTCCCGATAGCGAGCACGAGCAGCTAGATACAGAAAGAGCCTTGAGTGGCGGTTACCCCCCCGGCATGCCTAAAAAAACAGACCTTATTGAGGTGGCGCGCCTTTGTACCCATCCCAACTACAGACGAGGCGACTTGCTCTTAAGAATGTTTGAACAAATGTACAAAGTTTTCGCCTTTTCAGACAGAAACTACATACTAACATCTACGGATAATAAGCTTTGGAATATATATAAAAAACTAGGGTTTAGAAAAACAGGACACACCTACTTACACCCATACCTAGAGGGCATTGAACACTCTTTAATTATTGTAAAAAGAGGCGCAGGAACACATTCCTACAAATTAAACCCACTTGCATGGAACTACCTATACAGAAATATGACAAACCATGTTCTGGCAAGACGCTCTATTGAGTATGGTGTCTTTGGACAAATAAAAATGCTAGTATATAGGCTCATTGGCTATGCCCTGCGAATCAGAACTAAAGACAGATATTAATTAATGGCTAAAACCCTTGCTGGTTCTCTAAATACTTTTTCACCATTTTTAAATGCTGCTTCCATCATATTTAAATGCAAATCACACGTTGCATGTGCAGCATAAACAACTTCATCTAGATCTTTATTTGTTTTAACCAGGTGCTCTACGTAGTCCTTCATTAACCTATTATGTCCCACATCCACCGTAGAGTGCTCTTCAATAAAAGTAAGAGCAGTATCAGGAATTCCCATTTCTTTTAGTTTATTAATATAGTCGGGGCCATTCTGCGTTGGCAGGAACTCAAGGTGAAATAGATATCCAAGATAGCTTACTGGGCTAATAAATTGAACCAAGTACAGTGCAAATGCATTTAGCGCAGCCGTTGTGGCCAGTGGCTTGGTGGAAAGAATATACTCCCTATCTACACCCAGATGAACCAAGTCATTTGCTGCCAACAAGTCATGGGAAATCTCAGACTTTGCATGTAAAAAAAACTTTCCAATTATTTCCCTTGGGTTGTTTTTAAAAAACATTGTTGTATAAGCCTGAATTTGAGGATTTAAGCCCGCATGGTGATATGTCTCTAGTAAATAACCCTTGTAGTGGTGTAGGTCTAGTTGCCCTTGGGCTAGCCTTACAAACCAAGGAGACTCTCCCATAACGGCAGCCTTTTCTTTCCATGCATTAAATATTTTTTCAAACATATGACACCTCTATAATTGGAAATCGGCCCGCAGCTGACTCTAATTAAGTCTTGTTTTTCCGGATTTAACACCAAGGTCCATATCAACTTTAAGTAAGTTGCCGATTTTATGTATAGGAGGCTTTGTTTTAATGGATCAGCTAGACCCCAACTTAACAAAACAACACTACAAAGCTTCTCTTTTTCGAGCCTATATTCTCTATATTAAAAAAAATTATCCAAATATTAATATTTCTAAGCTATGTGAAAATGCAGGATTACCGCTGGAATATCTCCTCAATGACAACCACTGGGTGTCAATAGAGTTTGAGTCGAGATTTATGTGTGAAATTAAGAAGCACATACACGACCCAAAGTTTGTTATGGAGGTCGGTAAGTTTGGTGTATCGCCAGAGGTTTTTGGTAGAGTGCTACACTACCTAATTAAAAACCTAGTTTCACTAAATACTGTATACAATAAACTACCCTACTTCACTAGCCTACTTAATAAGGCAGCCGTGCTGACAGTGACATCACACACAAAAAATAATGTTCGATATCAAATTGAGCCCAACACGAAAATCTTGAATGCTCATGAAATCGAGTTGTATAAAAGTGGGCTTAAAGATTTTATAGATAACCTCACAGGCTACTATTCAGCTACCGCCAGAGAGTTTGGACTAAAGCCCGCAACAGTAGAAAGTAAGTATGACACATTGAGTGTTCAAATGAGCATCAACTATCCAAGCAACACACTAAGCACATCAACAATATTTTATTTTGTGACTACCGCAATATTTATGGCAACAGTGGTTCTTTTTGCATCTGGCAGTGCATTTTTTAACTACTCTATTGTTGGCTTAATTCTCTGGGTGGTTCTAGCACAGGCAAAAAAATATAAAACAGCCTATGATGTTGCGATTGCCGCCGAGGACAATCTATTCAAGCTTGATGAACAATATAAAACACTTAATGACACAAAGACCAGTCTAGCCAGACAATTACAAGAGGCAAATGCTATCAGACGGGTGGTCGATGTTCTCATTGAAGCAAGAGATGAAACAGATATACTAGAAAATGCCTGCAAAACAATAGTTAAAAGTCTCAACTATGATCGAGCCATTATACTCTTAGCCAATAAAATCTTAAGCGATCTTAAATATAAATCATCCTTTGGACTCAACGACTCATTAAAAGCACAAATAGTAAATTTTAAGCTTGATGTTAACATTGAAAGCTCAGACCCCCATAAACTCTCAAACGTTTTTAGATTGGGCTTGCCCATTCTTATAGAAGACGTAGAGAGCCATCTGCCAAGCCTAAGAGATGCCGCCAGTGCCGCGCTATTAAAACTATCGCAATCTAAATCTTTCCTTTGTGTGCCAATTCAAACTGAAAAAAATAAAATTGGCGTGCTAATCGTGGACTGCAACACCAGTGGCAAACAGCTAAACAAGCTTGACGTAAAAATTTTAAGCTTGGTTGGAAATCAAATTGCTATTGCCATAGAGCGAGGGAGAGCCCAATCAGAACTAATAACAGCGCTTGATGAACAAAAAAAGCTGTCCGATGCGTACTCAAAGTTCGTGCCACACGAAACTCTCTCTTTTTTGGGTTACAAAAATATTTTTGATGTTCACATTGGGGATGGTGTTGAGAGAAATCTCACAATTTTATTTAGTGATATTCGCAGCTTTTCTTCTTTATGTGAATCAATGTCACCAGCAGAAACTTTAAAGTTTTTAAATTCATACTTTGGTAGAATTTCTCCTATTATCCTGAAGAACAATGGCGTGGTAGATAAGTTTATTGGCGATTGTGTTATGGCCATATTCAATAATCCCTCCGAGGCCCTAAGAGCCGGCGTTGAAATACAGAGAGAGATTGTTAAATATAATCTCACACACAGAGTTGGCGGGCGAAGATATATAGAAGCAGGCATTGGTATTTGTACTGGCCCCGTTGTGATGGGCCCCCTAGGATCCGAGGATAAAACCGAAATCACAGTGCTTTCGGATGTTGTAAACATTGCTTCTCGTCTCGATGGACTCTGCCCAAACCTAGGCGCTAAAATTCTTATCTCTGGGCTAAGCTGTGACTTTTCATTAATGAGAGAGGGGTGTTTTGAAATTGATCATGGAGAACAACCACTAAAAGGCAAGGATCGCTTTGTTAGAGTCACCGAAGTGGTTGACACTACTCTGATTCAATTAACTGAAGAGCTTAGCAAGGGCGATGTAGCCATTTCTAAGGAGTATCTTAAAAATATAAATGAATACTTCCAGAAAAAAAATGTTTCCCTAAAACTTAAGCGCAACATTGCATAGTAAATCATTGCCAAGCTAAGATTTTTCTACTTTTTTAATTTTAAGAATTACCATTGCGCCACTGCCAGAGGCCTGAAAGTCAACAGAGCCCCCCGCCGCGGCAACAGATGATATGACTTGCTCAAGCCCTAATCCAAAACCATTTTTTAAAGATCTAATTTTTCTTCCACCTTTTATATCCTCTAGTAATAACCTTGAAAAGCCCTGACCCTCATCTTGTATAGATATTATGATCTCATCACTAGCTTCATATACTTCAATTGTAACAACACCACCATTAGGCATTGCCTCTACCGCATTATCAATTACATTTGATATTGCTCTACGCAAATCTACAGTATCAATTTGTATCTCAACGCTTGAGTTAGCCAGTTTGTTTATTAAATTAAACTTATGGCTCTCAAATACTTGAATGTTTTTTTCTTTGATTAATGTTTCAATAAGCTTAACAATACCCTTGGTACAGGACTTACTATTTGATGTACTATTTTCAAGGTGCTCCGTTTTTTTATATTGCGATAGCATAGCGTTTACTATTTCTTTTATTCTATTTGTTGCTGATAAGACCAGAGCCTTTCTTTGATTATCTATGCTATCGACATCTTCTAGTGCAATTTCGAGAGCACTAACAGGAGATCTTATATCATGTGCTAGCTGTGTAGCTACTCTAGAGAGTGCCTTTTCCCTCTCCGCAGCCAACTTCTGACCTTGAAATGACCTAATGCTATTAACCATCGATCTAAAGCTATTTCCCAATTGCGCTATTTCATCCTTTCCCTTAAAAAATTCTACATCATTTAAAACACCGGTAATATTAATATGCTGTGTGATTTCTTGTATTTTATTAATCCTCTTAACTAGTTTTTTTGATAAAAAAATTGCTAAAATATACGCTATTGCAAGGCTCAAAATTATTATTACAAACAACCTATTCCGCACAGCCGCTTGAGCCGCATGAAGAGATACCAACGAAACACCTGCTTTTAGTATATAGTAATAGCTGCCCTTAGCCTCAACAACACCCTTGACCGCACATTCACAACATTGCGCATAGGCCGTAGGTATAACTGTGTTAATATATAGAGTATCATTGTTGATTAAAATGGGCGCACCAAGCTCTTCTGCGCTAAGTTTTTCAACATTATCCGAAATACCGGAGGCGTCAATCCAACCCAAATTGAAACCCGTTGGTGTATACAGTCCCAAGCTCACTATATTTGCATCACTAGAAATTACACCACTAAGCGTACGCGTAATAAAACTTAGATGCATGCCCACCTCTAGTATTTTAGTTTTATTATGATTCGCAATCATTGTAAATTTGTAGGGCCCCGTGTATGGAAAGCTTGGCAGTATTGGGGTTTGCTCCCTACCCCCGTCGGTTGTTAATAGATCACGGTAGCCCGCGCAAAAATCAAATAGCTTTTGATCATTTTTTCCAACTGGAATATCTGTATTTCTAATAAACCTACCGCTCTTGTCTGTAATATAAAAGTGACTCACCTCACTCTCTCTCGCTAGTTTTTTTAAAGCTGCCCCACTAGGCAAACCCTTCTTTTTTTCCAAATCAAACAGCCTGTTTAGAGCAGATCTACTGACCGCCTCTGTTGTTTTCTCTAGTTGAAGTATTGTGTCTCCGGTCATTAAACTAAGGCTTCTATATCTTTCTACAAAGTTATTAAACTGGACCTCGTTAACATATTCCGTTGTATAAAAATACATGGTTAAGATTAGTAGCGAGCTTGTTGCAAAAAGACATATAAATATCTTTGTTTGAAATTTCAACGCTACCCCCTATAATACAGATTATGTACAGAAATAATGATCTTATTTTTCTTGAAAAGCAAAAAGTAATTATAAACTCTAGAGGTTTGATGTCTTATCCACAGGCCTCTGAACAAGAAAACCTTGCCGTTAGTGAATTCAAACAGAAGGTCTTAGATCAGGATGCCTTTGAAGGTGTTTTACATCCAAGTTTAGATATTATTTTAGCAAAACACTCACTAGTTGCTCCAAGAATTTACTACTTATATTCTATTGGTGACTATGAGCAATCAGATCTTACTTTAATGCAACATTTTATCCACCCTGAAGATGTAGTCCTTGAACTAGGCGCCGGAGTCGGTATTACGTCCGCCCTGTCTTCGAAAATAACAAAAAAGCCTGTCTTCGTTGTTGATGCAGATAGCAGACTAAAAAGTCTGATGCATGCACAGGAGCAGGCCAACTCTTGCTCTATTAATTTTATACACGGTTGTATACAACATGATACTAGCCAAAAATATGTGTCCTTCTTTATTCATAATGAGGTTTGGTTCTCCTCTCTTTCTCCAACATCAGACTCCTCTTGTGTCCCCGTACAAGTACCGGTTATTAATTTTATTGAACTCTTAGAGGCAAAGAAACCTACCGTTTGCATAATTGATATAGAAGGTGCCGAGGTGGGCCTCTTTAATTCAAAATTTTTACATTTGCCAAAAAAAATAATTATTGAGATACACTTTCCAAAACTTGGTGAGGCCTCTGGCTGTCAAATTATTAATGAGATTATTGCCTTAGGATACCAACTGACAACATTCTCTGGTTGGACATTTGTTTTTATTCAGAAAGAGCTCACTCCCTGACCCTTTGCCAAAGGTTGAGGAAGCGCTGGACCTGATGTTTGGGGTTTACTTGGTCTGGAGCAATGTAATAATTCACTGATTCCCACAAATGCTTTATGTCAGACATGTTCTGTAGACCAGAAGTGACACCTTCCCCACCCGCCTCGCACCCTCCCGCAAGATGAGGAAGTGGGGCATTAAAATCTGATCCTAATGTTTCACTTGAAAAACCTATTTGCTTTCCTAGTCGCCTCACCTGCTGGGCAAAGGCAACTATGCCCTCTTTACAGCTTGTATTGCAGTTTTTGCATTTCCCCAACTCGCTCACATCTGTATTTTTTAGATAATTCATACTTGGCAATAGACCTACCATTCCCCCGCTGCGGCCTATCTCAGCAATTTGCCACTGTGACAAAGCCCGTTCCGCACCCATATACTCTCTCAGAGTTGTGTGTGAGTACAACAGTGGTTGGTTCGCTTTTTTTATTGTCGAGATTATTTCCATTTGAGACAGATCTGATGCATGAGTAAGATCAATCCACACCTTTCTTGCAACCAACTCGGCGATCAACTTTCTTCCCGCATTCGTAAGTCCATTTTTATTTATTGATACACCTTCAAGAATCGTCGGCGACCACCATGAACTCAAGGCCGACAAAGGATTGACTAGTGAGTAAAATGATCGCATCAGGGCAGCTCCGCCAAATTGATCATCAATAAAGTGCAGAGGAGTAACGATCGCAATGGGTTCGCGTACCAAAAACTCCTCAAAATCTTCTTTTGTTTCTAGAATGCCACTGGCAACATCCAAGGCAAGCACAAGAACTCTCTTGCCACTAAGTATAGCCCTACGAGCCTCAGAAGATCTTCTTGCCAAAACCCACCCAGGGCTTTGATTCACAAAATCCTTAGCCAAAGTGATTTGCCGACGAATTGAGTCTCTCATATCCCATACACCCAAAGGGTGTGCATACAGTGATGCCACTACAATATCTAAACCTGAAGACTCTAGTGTCTCTTTATTGGCCTTTGATTTAAAAAGATCCGAATATGATGTGGTTTGTATCGGGCAGCTAAAACAACCTTTGTACAAAAAACCAGGAATGCCCTCATCAATAAATAAATGATTGTGCAAATCTAGCCCTGACCCAAACAAAGATACAGATTGCAAAAACGACAACATTACAAAGATTAAAATATGCCGACTCATGCCTAAAAGTTCTCTGCAGGAGGGTTCCGCAAAGGCCCAACAGAGCCACGCCCCCCCAATGGCAAATCCGAACGATGAAGATAGTTTTCTGAAATCATTTTTACTGAATAGCCAACGCGACCACCCTTTATACAACTGCCAGGAACTGGAATATCTTTTTGCTCAAAGCTAGTTGGCACCACCCGCTCACAATGTGCAAAGTCTTCGGCCATTGTATAATCCACCGACGCCTTCGGCAGCCACGCCGTTAACAATTGATCAGGAGACGTTCGCACTTTATAAAACAAATCGCTAAACTCTGACATATCATTTAACTTTGACACTTGGTCACGAATTGAAAACCCGGGACTCTCCCATCGAAAACCAAGATCTGATCTCAGTGGAAATTGTGGTCCAAAGAATTGATCTGCTGTTGTCTGAATATAGTTTTTATAAAAGTTTGGGTCTATGGAGTAGTACATAACATCAAAAATATTTGGACTAATCGCCGCTAACTCATAATCTCTAATCCAAGAGGCGCGGGGATCATCCTCTCTATATGCTAAGGCATCTCCCTTGGGACTCTCAAGATTGCTTGGCAAACGCTTATAGTCTAAAACATGAATTTGTTTTTTTAACTGAAAAGCCCCTCTCAACATACTCAAAGACATTTTGGATTGCAGCCCAATGTGATCCCCAGGATACCTTGCAAAGTTAGGCACATTCACCTGGGGATTGTTCTGAATCGTATTAACAAAGCGCTCTGGAGCCAAGGGGTCTATTTTATCTCCTGTGGACTCTTCCTGATCCTGCTCCCAAGTTTTATGCAACCAAGGACCCACTCGGCCGCCAAATGGTTGTGCAAAGCTTTTTGCCATTAACTCTACGCCCTTACCAAGGGGACTAAACGGATGAATTGGTTTGGTTTTTATTTTTAAACCGATGTATGTCAAATACCATGGATTTTTCTCAACACCCCATATAGGTCTATAGAGATTATCTGGGTCTTGTGACTCATATAAACTATCTTTTAATGTTCCATCAGGATCTATACCCCCCCGCAGTTCACCATAAAAGTGAGGAAGCCTACCGCCTACATCTAAATTTAAAACTGTAATACTTGTGCGACACCCAGAGTCTGACCCCGCTGAATCTGTGTAGTACAAGACGGGCAACACCTTAACTTCATTCAACCATAGTTTAGGGTCCATACCCGCGAGACTATTGTAGATAATTAAACTGTTTTCTTCTAATGCCTGACGATTTGACTTTGTTAGATTTGCGTAGAGAGTTTTTTTAATGCCCTCATAAACCTCTCCCCCGTTAAGCTCTCTAAAGTTTTGTTGCGAAAGATTTGCCGCCAGAGTGCGAATCACTTGTTTTCGATTGGCTACATCCAACTTAAACGTTGAGTACCATCTCGCAGCCATAGACCAGTTAAAAGGTCCCACATCCTTACAGTTTTTGGTGAATACAGTCCTCGCTTTTTCTGCAAAATCAGTCACCTTTTGGTTCCATGGCAAAAAAGGCGCTAAATTAGGAACACTTTGAATTTGAGGAACTGTGATCTCCGTTTTAGAGCAATAGTTTTGGCTCCCCCCATCACTGGCCCACAAATCGTTATCAATGCATACCGTGGGTGCAACTGCTGAAGGATCAATAAGATCACCTGATGCTTGAAGAAACCTTGAGGGATGAGTATTTCTGCCACTGTCGCCGATAACACGCACCCTAAACGACAGCAGCTTCCAGCTTTGTCTGATTTGATAATTGGAGTGCGCAATGGCATTTAGAATTTCAGCCTGCCTTTGAGCTCCATAAATCGCAGCGATATCTAGTGAATTCTGAAGGTTGATTTTGTCATGAACCAAAAGTCCAACATTAATAATCATGGCAAAGAAAACAAACAGCACTTGAAAGATCAGAGCTACAAAGATGGCCATTTGGCCACGAGAGTTTAGCCTTAAGCTTGTTCTTATATTTGTCTCCACCCCTCCATTCTACTGAGTATGGGTCTATTGATCTATAAACATCTACTGCAGGTAGACGTAGACAGAGCTCTTTTCATCTCGATAGAATATTCATCTAAAAAACATATACACGGAGCTAGCCAATGGTCCAAAAACAGTTACAAAAAACACTTCCATTACTTCTAGGTCTTGTTTTCCTAGTGCTCACGACCACCCCGCTTAAAGCAGATGTGCTCTATGAGGGCTGGCATAAAGTCCTATCTGCAGGGCAACACATTGGATATTTTGTGCTTCAGTATAAGTTGGACGACAAAACCAAAAAATTTTCGATGACATCATTTTTAAAGACAAATGCCGCAGGCAATAATGTCACCGAGGCCCTACAGGCAGAGAGCCTTCAGCTCACCAACCCCAAACAGTGGGTTTTACCTGTAAAATATAAGTACACATACAAAGAAGGTAAAAAGTTTAAAACCATAGATGCCTCTTTCAAAGAAGAGAAAGCTCCAATTACTGCCGGCGGTCCAAAAGGAACATCTTCAAAACAAGAAAAAATTCTAAGAATGAAAGCCGAAGTGAATGAGGATGGAAAAAAAAAGAAGGTTGATCTAAAGCTTGGGCCAAACACTTTTTTATCTAGCTTTTTAATACATATTATTTTGCAATCAAAGGAAGGTCTAAAGATTGGTTCATCATATTCCTACACCGCCATTGCAGAGGAGGACGCACAACCCTATGATGGCTATGCCAATGTAAAGGAAATAGAAAAAATAAACGGTAAAGATGCTTTTAAGGTCATTAACGAGTTCAAAAAAATACGATTCATTAGCCTCTTAACAGCAAAAGGAGAAATTCTTGGTACAAAATCTCCACTGCTAAGCATCGCCTCAGAGGAAAGTACAAAGGATATTGCTACAAAGGGTATCGGTGTTGATATTCAAACAATAAAAACTCTCTTTGGTGAAATACCTTAAATTAGAAAGAGGCTCTTAAATGGATAAAGTTTCTGTTGGACAGTTGATGATCATGGGGCTTAGCGGAAAGTCTCTCACGGAAGAAGAAAAATCATTTTTAGTTAAAAATGATGTGGCTGGCATAATTCTTTTTTCAAGAAATATTGAATCACCCAAGCAGGTGCATGAACTAAATCAAGAAATTCAGAGCCTCTCTAAACTTACGCCCAGCAAACTTCCTTTTTTTATTTCTGTGGATATGGAGGGGGGGCGTGTGGCCCGCCTAAAAAAACCCTTCACTGAGTGGCCGCCTCTAAAGAAACTTGGAGATATTGACTCCACAACTCTTGCCTTTAAGTTTGCAGAAACCATGGGGCATGAACTCTCCTCATTTGGATTTAATATCGATTATGCCCCCTGCATAGATATTTTAACCAACCCCCAAAATATTCTTATCGGCGACAGATCTTTAAGTACCGACCCTGAGCAAGTGGCAAAGCTTTCTAGTGCCATTGTTCGTGGTTATGTAAAGTCTAATATCATTGCTTGCGCAAAACACTTTCCCGGCCATGGAAACACTCTCATCGATAGTCATGAAGACTTACCCGTGGAAGAAACAGCAGATCTCCAACGCCTAAGCTCCGTTGAGCTAGTCCCTTTCAAAAAAGTTTTTAGGGCTCGGCTCGATCTTCTTATGACGGCACACATAAAATTTCCACTTATCGACCCAGAGTGGCCAGTCACTTTTAGTGAGATTTTCTTGAAAAAGATTTTACGAGAGGACCTTGGGTACAAAAAAATTCTTATTACTGACGACTTAGACATGAAAGCCCTCTCAAAGTACTATGCAGAGGACTTCATTCCTGTTCGAGCCCTACAAGCAGGTGCTGATATGATTCTCTATTGCAACGACCCCTCAAAGCCACCCATGGCACTTGAGGCAGTTCAAAAGGCCATTGTCGACGGCCAGCTGAACCCCCAAGAGCTTCAACAAAAATATCAAAGAGTTGTAGAGCTTAAAAAAGAAAGGTTAATTCATGTTCCCATAAAAAGCTTTTCAGAAGCCTCACAGGTGATTTCGCGAGAAGAGCATAAGAGTTTAGCTCAAGACATTGCCGCAGGAAGACTACCTGCCAACTTAGAAAGTTAAGCTTTTCTTCCAAAAACATTTAGGATATGAACGTACAAAATAAGGGAAGTTGGGTGAAATGCCCACGCGGTGCCCGCCACTGTAAATGGATCAGGCCATATTGGTTTGAAACTCTTTAAGAGTTCATTTATTGAGTCACTGGTTTATCTCTGGGAAGGCTCAATACAAAAAGGTCCATAAGCCAGGATACCTCAATGATGACAAAGGAGTCTTCGTGGACCAAAGACGCTGCTGTAAGGCATTGCCTTATATTCTGTTTTTTATTTTTATATCATCAACAGCCCTGAGCCAAGAAGTTGTCCCTCAAGCAAACAGTCTCGTGGAGTCCACACCTTTAGATCCATTCTCCCAAGAAGCCGGCCTTTGGAACGTAGATACAATATCTTCAGAGAAAAATAATTTTGACTATCAAAACCCTTTTGAGTCCATGGGCAGTCGTGCCGGAATTCAAAGCAAATACAGAGGCTCACCTACAATTTCTATCCGCGGCTCTCAAAGCCTACCACGAGTTTTGGGTCTCTATAACTCCATTCCCATTAACTCTAGCGATGGATTCGGCCCCCAACGCCTCCTTATCCCTCATGAAATTATTGATGACACAAAAATTATCAAGGGCCCCGCCTCACTCTTTTATGGGGCCGATGCCCTAGGCGGTGTTATCAACTTTCAAAGTAAAAAAATAAGTCGCCCTTTGTTGCGATCTAGCCTCAGCGATCTAGGTTCTCGCAACTTAACCCTCGTCACCCCCATTACCTCATCTCCGCAACCGACTCAGCTTTCCGCCTACTTTGAAGATGACCCAGGAGAATACCCCTATACCCTAAAGTCCACCGGCAGCACGGGAACAAGAAAAGAAAACAATCATCACTTACAAAGATACACTCTTCAAGGAGACCAATCCTTTGAGCAACTTTCATTAAGTGAAAACTTTATTTGGGCACAAGAGGTTGGAGCCTCTCCTGGCAGCGCCCTCAGCCCCTATACTACACAAAGTCGTCTCACTAGTTTTTTAGGTGAAAGTGAAGCTACCTACAACATCAGTCACCAACAAAAAATCGGCCTACGCTATTATCATACCAGACATGAAAACGAATATCGTGACCTTAACGACAGCAGTTTTTTAAATAGCTACCGACATAGCGGACACCTTTATTATATGCAAAACACAAACACCCTAAACTATCAGCTGGTGGCTGATTTTGATCACGATGAGTTTATTTCTACAAGCTCAGGATCTTTGCTCTATCAAGAAAATCAACCCTCGACGGCAGCTTTTCTTGAAGCGCCAATTTTAAATCAGTGGCTGTTCAAGCCGGGCATCCGCTATATTTCTCTCTATAATCAATGGATACCAGCGCTTGGGTTATTTGAAGAGACCGAGGAATTTTCTCGCTGGTTAACCTATTCCGAAGGCTTTCGTCCGCCATCCATGCTTCAAAAATATGCCAACACAGCTTACTCTGAGGCCAACCCAAACCTTAAGCCTGAATCTAGTCAGCAGTTTGAGCTTGGCTTTAAAAAAATGTTTGTACCCAACACAAAAAAAGACTGGGAAATATTTGAAACAAAGTTTGTGGCTTTTTTTACTGAGTACAAAAACTTTATTTCCAACCAAACACTCAGCAATAATAAAAATCTCCCAGTCAACACATCTAAAAGTAGAAGCTCTGGCTTTGAGCTTTCTGCCAACTATAGTCCCGGCATTTGGATTACTGATTTAAATTATTCTTACTTAAAAACAGAAGATGAAGGTGGGCACACTCTACCCTTTTCTCCCGAAAATCAAATTCACCTAACCTCTGGGTTTCGATATTCCATTTTAATCAACGAGCTTGTTTTAAATCACTGGAGTCAATTTTACGAGAAAACAAGCACTCAATGGATTGAGCTACCTTCGTGGACTACCTTAGATTTAAACATTAGAACGTCGCCTGATCTTAAT
>Ga0210057_1005906_pt1 | contig 15496 bp, 13 predicted proteins | sample CryGeyCG2114_010_2_FD_183968 | JGI IMG/M metagenome (GOLD analysis project Ga0210057, IMG submission 183968) | Groundwater microbial communities from aquifer - Crystal Geyser CG10_big_fil_rev_8/21/14_0.10 (SPAdes) (version 2) | ecosystem: Environmental > Aquatic > Deep subsurface > Groundwater ...
TGATAAAATTGGGTAGCGTAAATACTGTTAAAGCATATTTTTCTTATCTTGAGAGTAGCTGGCTATTTTTTACAGTAAATAAATTTGCTTATTCAGTAAAAGAACAGCAAATTGCGGCCAAAAAAGTATATTGTATTGATGGTGGACTGGCCAAAGAGGTGGGGTTTACTTTCTCCCCGAATATTGGAAGGTGGATGGAAAATGTAGCGTGGGTTGAGATAAAGCGAAGTGGTCGAGAGTTTTTTTACTACAAAACGAGTGGGGGTAACGAAGTAGATTTTTATTTACCCAAAGCTCATGAGCTAATTCAGATAACGCAGAGCTTGGAAAATAATGAGACACGTAAGCGAGAAATTCAGAGCTTAATTGAGGCTGCTGGGGAATTAAAAAATAAGACCAAACTAACTATAGTGACTGAGCGCGAAAGCGAGATTGTGGAAATTGAGGGGTTGGTGATACAGGTCGTGCCGATATATGAATGGCTAGGAGGTAACCATGTCAAAGTCTAGCGTGGTGTATGAATGTAATAGTTGTGGGAGTCAGAGCGCAAAATGGGCGGGACAGTGCAGGGAATGCGGGAAGTGGAATACCTTAGTCGAAAGCGTGATGATGGATAAACACTCCCGGAGTGCCCGCCTTGCCGCGAGGCAGGTGGGAGCTCTTCACTCCGGGAGTGTAGGAAAATTGCAGAAACTCAGCGAGATAGAGGCGGGAGCAGTCGCGAGACGACAAACGGGGATTGGGGAGCTCGACAGAGTACTAGGAGGGGGAATAGTGCCTGGTGAAGTAATCCTGATGATAGGAGAGCCTGGGATCGGAAAGAGTACACTTCTGACTCAATTAGCTTTGAGTCAGAATTTACAATTATCAATTCACAGTTCACAAGAAAATGAAAAATCACGCGAGAGCGTGGTGTATGTCTGTGGCGAGGAATCGCCTGGGCAAGTGAAACTTCGCGTTGAACGCTTACACTCCCGGAGTGAAGGGCTCCCACACTCCGGGAGTGTCGGGGACCTGCAAATGCTTCCAGAGACGGACGTGGATGTGATTATTGAAACAATCGGGCGAATACATGGATTCGCCCCTACGTTATTAATTATCGATTCGGTTCAGACTTTATATACTACTGACTTGCCCGGCATGGCTGGCAATATTGGTCAAATCCGCGAGTGCACGGCGCGATTAATCGCATACGCAAAATCCCACAATGTGCCGATCGTGCTTGTGGGTCATGTAACCAAAGACGGAGAGATGGCGGGACCCAAAGTACTGGAACACATGGTGGACGCGGTGCTTGAACTCACTGGTGATCGTTACTATGACCTACGACTACTACGCACCCAAAAGAATCGGTTTGGGGCAACGGACGAGGTTGGAGTATTTAGAATGGTTGAGTCTGGACTTGAGGAAGTAAAGAATCCTAGTGAATTTTTCTTGGCAGAGCGCGAAGAGGGCGCGGTGGGATCGGCAGTCACTGTGATTATGGAGGGAACAAGGCCAGTACTCCTGGAAGTGCAAGCGCTGGTCGTGGAGTCGGAGCTACCGGTGCCACGGCGAGTATCACAAGGTGTGGATGTACGACGGGTGATGATCTTACTTGGAGTGCTCCAAAAATATGCTCGACTACCAATTGGGAACAAAGATGTGTTTATTAAAGTGACTGGAGGACTCTCGGTTAAAGAGCCAGCAATTGACTTGGCAATTTGTCTCGCCGTTGCCAGCTCGGCAAAGGGGAGGGCATTGCCCAAAAATAGTGTGGCAATCGGGGAAGTGGGGCTATTGGGAGAGATCCGCAGCGTGTCGTGGGGTGAAAAACGGGTGAAAGAGGCGATTAAGCTGGGTTTTACGAAGATTTACTCGAGAGATAGTTATCGGAAAGTTAGCGAAATAGTCAAGTCGTTGTAGTTTTTAGTTAGTTATCCACAAGTGTAAAAAAGAGATTAAAACCAGAGGTATTTTTTATATGGGTTATGTAGCTATGTAGGAGGAATAAAGTTATAGGTTGACTAGAGTTACTTGAGGTGCTAGACTAGGTACGAAAAGAGCATTCCTACCGCTGATTCTCCATTTGCACGGGATCACGTGTAGCAATGCTCTTATTCAAATACGAAATGTAGCTGTTTCAATAACTACATTAGCGTAAGAGAACTTTAACACTATGGTAGATAAGCGTCAAGCTACATTTTGTGTGTAAGACTAGATCCTACACACTACCAGTAGTGCTTTGACCTATAAGTACTTGAGTTGTAGATAGAATGGAAGGGCATGTGAGATAGGGCAGGCTCATAGCCCTTCCATTCTGTTTATAAGCGTTATACTTAAGTTATGCAGATATTTAGTGGGAGTAGTAATAGAGAGCTAGCGAGTAAACTGGGGAAGGTAGGAGAGATAGAGATTAGTAAATTTCCAAACGGTGAAACAAGGATTTGGGTTAAAGAAAAGAAAATCGAGAAACAGGTAGTGGTAGTACAGTCACTTTCTACCCCCACGAATGAACATTTAATGGAGTTTTGTTTGATTTGTGACGCCCTCCATAGAGGAGGAGCGACAGATATTACTGCCGTAATCCCGTGGATGGGGTATTCTAAGCAAGATAAAGTTTTTAGATCGGGGGAGCCATTGTCGGTCAAGGTGGTAGCGCAGATTTTACAAACTGCAAAAGTAAGTAAAATTATTACTTTTGATCTACACAATAGGGCGACTTTAGGATTTTTTGACACACCGATCGTGGAGTTGTCGGCAAAACCGATTCTTCTTGAATATTTTCGAAAATTGATAAATAAATCGCACGGGCGGACACGGGGGTCCGTCCCTACGGGGGAAAATAATTATATTGTCGTGGCGCCTGACTCTGGAGCGGTGAAGGCAAGTACGGAATTTGCGATGGAGCTGGGCGTGGATGTTGTGTATATGGATAAAAAAAGAGATTTGGCGAGCGGGGAAGTAAGTGTGATGGGAATGTCTAGTAGCGTGAAAGGGGTAGAGATAATTATTGTGGATGACAATGTGTTTACCGGATCGACTCTGCTGGAAACCGCCAAGGAGCTGAAAAAAGCCGGGGCAAAAACGATACGAGTGGGGCTGACCCATCACCTATATGTGGATGGCGTGCAAGAGAAACTGGAAGCAAGTGAGATAGATGAGATGGTAGTTACTGATACGGTGGCAAAGGATACTGAGGGATCTAAACTGAAGATTCTGAGTGTGGCGCAGCTGATAGTTGACGAAATCAAATAAATTTGTCATACTATATCAGTTCCCAGGAAATATAGAATTTAGAATCCAGAAGATAGATTCCAGTGATGTTAGTAATTTGCACAAAATATTTTTTTATTTGAGGAGACATGTATGCCAGGTGCCAAAGTTACGAAAAAGGCTGAAGAGGTAGTAGAAGAAGTAAAAACGCAGCCAGTGATAGAGCCAAGAGTTGGGCCAAAAGTGGAACCAGCTCCCGTCGTGATACCACCCAGCCCGCAAATGCAGCCGAGATCGAATTATCAAAATGTCCGCCCACTGCAGAATAGGCTCATGAATAATAACTACAATCAGCGCCAGGCGTTTAACCCACAACCCTCAAACGGCGCAGATATTGAACCGATTTCCGGATACCTAGATGACTCGAACGATGGCCACGCTGTGGTCCGGCCCCAGTTCCACCCGACTGAGCGCGATGCCTATATGTCTTCGATGGTGGTACGACGACTCGGACTGAGATCCGGTGACTACATTGAGGGGACGGCTCGCAAACCCAAGGATAATGAACGTTACTGGGCTCTCGTGACCGTCAATAAAGTCAATGGCAAATCACCAACGGAGCTGCATAAGAGAATTAGATTTCATAACTTGACTCCGATTTATCCAATTCAAAAAATTGTGCTAGAAATGGGCAAAGATCCTTTGTCAAATAGAGTCATTGATCTAGTGGCTCCGATTGGACGGGGACAGCGGGGGATGATCGTAGCTCCTCCTAAAGCTGGCAAAACCACCATTATGAAAGATATGGTGACGGGGATTGCTAAAAATTACCCAGAGATCCATCTGATGACCGTGCTGATTGGGGAGCGCCCAGAAGAAGTGACTGACATTCGCCGCCACCTAGAAAAAGTTACCGAAAACTCAGTAATGAAAGGGGAGTGTGCGGCCTCTAACTTTGATGAACCCGCTGAAGACCAAACACGGGTGGCAGAGATTGCCCTAGAGCGAGCCAAGAGACTGGTCGAGTTGGGAATGGACGTCGTGATCCTCCTAGACTCGGTGACTCGTCTAGCGCGCGCTTACAACCTCGCAATACCGACCTCTGGACGCACCCTATCTGGTGGTTTTGATCCGGCGGCACTCTATCCACCTAAACGATTCTTTGGAGCCGCAAGAAAAATGGAGGGTGGGGGATCGCTCACAATTATTGGAACGGCGCTAGTTGATACCGGGTCCAGGATGGATGAGCTCATTTACGAAGAATTTAAGGGTACGGGCAACATGGAGTTAGTGCTCGACCGCAGGCTCTCGGAACGCCGCATCTTCCCGGCGATTGATGTTTATAAATCAGGGACACGCCGCGAAGATTTACTATTTTCCGGGGTTGAGTACCAAAATATTGTGGTGATGCGACGGATGCTTGATATGCTCAACGATGATGAGCGCACCAGTGTCCTCGTGGAGAGATTGAATAAATCAAAGAGTAACAAGGAATTTTTGGCGATGTTGAAGGAAGGGTAAAGCGGGCGAATACACGGATTCGCCCCTACGTATGTAATTTATCGACATTCCAATTTTTTGGGTTATCGGCAATGTATTGCCTGATATGTTCGATTTCCCCATCGTCGCGAATAATATGTTCGTAATAATTGCGTTGCCATAGGCGTTGATTGAAACGAGGCCAATTATTTGTTTTGACGTTGTTGATATATTCGTTGGTGGACATGCGTTTGAACCAAGAAATGATTTGTCCCAAACCATCATACGTATTGATTGGTAGGGGCGAAACCATGTTTTCGCCCACAGGGTCACACGGGCGATTACGTGGAATCGCCCCTACAGGTGGTAGATTGGTTTGCGTCAAGGGGGTAATTTTGGTAGGATAGCAGGCGCATGAGTGATTTGACGGGAATGGCAGAATTTAAGGAATTTAACAGACAGCTTTTACGCTACAGTACAAAGCATGCGTATCGAGCATTCTTTAAATTTGAAGCAGGGAAGGATATTGTAGCTGGAGCGCTATACCACCAGAGAGGAAAGTATGCACGACCATTTATGCATTCGTCGATGATGGCGATGATATTTTTTGGAATTACTCTGGGGCCAAAATTTGTACAACAAAGCTTTGGAGCAGAATCGGTGAAGGCAGACTCGGTCTCTGGGGATATGCTGGGGGTAACACTTGATTCAACGGGCATTGTGACGGTTGAGTCCAATAAGCCGTGGAACCAGACTTCAGAATATACTGTAAAAAATGGGGATACATTGTCTTCGATTGCGGCAAAGTTTGATGTGTCGATTGACTCTGTAAAATGGGCTAATCCAAGTATAAATTGGCAAAGAGTAAGACCTGGAGTAGTTGTGTCTGTACCACCTGTGACGGGGGTGGTGTATAAGGTAAAGCCAGGTGATACAGTTTATTCGATTGCTAAAAAAATGCAAACTGATCCACAGGGAATAGTCGATTTCCCTATGAATACATTTTTGGATGATGAAACATTTGCACTAGTTGCAGGGCAAACTCTGATAGTACCTGATGGAGTAATGCCAAATGAAGTTGCCCCAACTAACCATACGCTTGCAAATGTCTTAACGCCTGATGCGGGTTCGGTAAAAGCATCTGGGAGTTTTGCTTGGCCTACGTTTGGGCGCATTACTCAACCATTTCGTTATTACCACCATGGAATTGATATTGCGAATCATGATGGGGGGTCGATCCTAGCTGCTGACTCTGGAACAGTGGTTGTAGCGGGGTGGACCAATGTGGGTTATGGTAATCACATAATAATCGATCATGGGAATGGATTTAGAACACTTTATGCACATCTCTCAGTTATCTCAGTTGTTGCAGGACAGAGGGTCTCGCGTGGTTCTGTCATAGGACAAATGGGATCAACGGGGAGATCGACGGGGACACATCTTCACTTTGAGATTCGTACCACTACAGGAAATGTAAATCCTATGGGATATCTTAAATGATTCGGATAATCGGAAAACTCAGAGAATCAGTGAATCGGAGAATCAGATTGTCTGATAGTCTGACGTTCTGGTTATCAGAGTATTCTGATTGTCTGAAAGGACGGTGTGAGTAAATATCGTGTGGCTTTGTTTATCGGTCGGTTCCAACCTTTTCACAATGGACATTTGTATAGTTTAAAAAAATGTTTTGAGATTGCAGAAAAAGTGATAGTGGGAGTGGGGAGCTCGCAGGAGAGTGAGACCGAGAGTAATCCGTGGGATTATGAGATACGCAAGAAGATGGTGGAGTTGGTTATGAGGGAACCGATCCTGCGAGGATCATCCTCGCAGGTGGTGGCGATACCAGATACACCAAGCGATCGAGAATGGTTGGATGTAGTGAGACAGCTTGTGCCAAAATTTGATGTTGTTGTATCAAATAATGATTGGGTGTTGTCAATAATGCAAAAGGCGGGTTATAAAACAGTTGAAACTGGATTATTTAATAGGAATGAATTAGAGGGGATCAAAATCCGTGGGCTAATGAGGATAGGGGATAGAAGGTGGAAAGAGAGGGTACCTAAAGAGGTGGAGAAGATTATTTTCGATTCCCAAATCTTTCGATAACTTTGAGGATCTCAAAAAGTTTTAGTGACATAAGGAAAGTGTCATTTAGTTTTGAAGTTGATATGATAAGAACATATGAAGTTGAAAATAATGAGTGTAAATATTGAGGGGGAGAAACATTTAGATAAAATTCGAAAATTGAGATTGAGAGAGAGCCCAGATGTAATTTGTTTGCAGGAATACTTTCCTGAAACATCGGTGCAAATTTTTGGAACCCAATATCCCTATCAATTTTTTGTCCCGACGTATAAGGTAGATCAGGACGAAAAAGGGTTAAAATTTAGTACTACACGAGTGTGGGGAGAGGTGATAGCTAGCCGAACTCCTTTTGAAAAGACTAAAGTAAAATACACAACAATGGATGTGTATGGGTCAGATAATTTGCCGACACATGAAATAGACAATCACATACCGGCTGTACTGAAAGTTACCACTCATGGAATGCAAATAGGTACGACACACTTTACCTGGACACCAAACGGGATTGTGACGGATAGACAGAGAGCTCATGTTGACGAACTGTTAAAAATGATTGAAGGAGAGGAGATGGTATTGGCAGGTGACTTTAATATTCCCAGAGGAAACGAAATGTACCTGAAACTGGCTGAGAAAATGAAAGACAATATCTCGAGTGAGATAAAAACAACCCTGGATCCTTTTTTGCATTATGCCAACAAGAATACGCCGGGGAAGTTGGGATTGGTGGTTGACTATATCTGGTCCACTCCAAAATATCGCGTGCAAGATGTGCAGGTCGTATCTGGAGTGAGTGATCATTGCGCGCTACTGGCCACAGTGCTATTATCAAAATAATGAAGAGATTGATACTTGGAATTTTCTTTAGTTTTTTGATGGTGGGTGGGGTGGTTGCGCAAGAGATGATGTCACCAGACAAGAATGTCGTTCTTAGTTATCCCGTAAATTCCGAATTTGAGAATTATACATATTCGGTCAAAGATGATGGAAAGGCTCAGGTTTGGTTACGAGTAGACGGGGTGAACGTACCTGTAAATGGAGGAGAATATACACTAACTTTGCCAGAGAGTATGACTGGGGAAGTGAGTGGTTGGTACAGAGAAAATGGATGGAAAGCGGGGAAGATAGTAATGAATGGTAGAGAAATGACTATGACTATTCCGCCACGCAAAATATCCAAAATGGATGAAGAAACCTCTATGACACTAGGATTTAGCTGGGGAACAACTGATCTCACTACGAAAAAATGGTGGGGGAGAGAAGTCTCCATTGCCACTGCAATATCAAAGCAACAAATGGTTGCTTATATGAATATCGGTGTATTTATGCCTGATGGGGTATACTCTCGTGATATCCAGCAAGGACCAGGAGGCTGGGGACAGATGATGAGTGAGTTTACAAATAAGCGACTTGGGGTAATAGAGACTCCGCAACTACTTGGTGCAACTTGGGATTCTTCGACCATACTAGATATGGCGGGAAGCGGGACAATCTATAGATCCAGGGATAATCTGATGCCCGGTGAGCAGTATAGTTTTAGCTTTATCAGCTCTACTAGTATCTGGAAATTGTATCTAAAAGAGATTGCATGGGGTCTAGGATATTTACTGGCAATAGCTGTAGTCCTCACGCTCTTATTATTTATGATTATCGGGAAAAAATCTATCTGGTGGTATGCAAGCGTAGTGGTTCTAATTATGCTACTTTTTGTGCTCTTTGGTGGGTTATGGGTAGGGTCGAGGCTTGGTGTAACTGATGGTGGTAATTATCCTACTCTTATGAATTTTGATAAGGGGGCTGAGATGGATCCAGGACTCACTCCAGAACTTTTGCCTGCAAGTATCCCTAGTAACTGATCTGGTTTGTACTATTTATCTGCTATAATGAGGAGGTATGAAAGATCTTGCCAGAATTTACGTTAAAGCAGGTGATGGAGGAGATGGGAGCGTGCATTTTTTGCATGGCAAGTATCAGCCAAAAGGAGGTCCTGATGGGGGGGATGGGGGAGACGGAGGCGATATTATCCTGGTGGCGGATGAAAATATACCAAACCTGATAGAGTTTAATTTTAAAAAGAAGTTTATTGTCAAAAATGCTGACCATGGCTGGGGCAAGAATATGCATGGTAAGAATACGGATGATCTGGAGGTGAGGGTGCCTGTGGGCACGGTGGTGTATGAGATCTCAAAAGAATATGCCGAGGTCAATTTGCGAGATCGTGGCCTTTTTGAAAAACTGATGAAAGAACGTAGGTTCGTGGTAGATATGACCAAACATGGACAGAGATTTGAGGCGGCGTGGGGAGGGCGAGGAGGAAGAGGGAACTATAGCTTTAGATCGGCGACTAATCAGACGCCTAAGGAGTTTGAGCCGGGTCGCCCGGGAGACGCTAAGTGGCTGCTTTTGGAGATGAAGGTGGTCGCGGATATTGGGATTATTGGATTACCAAACGTGGGTAAGTCAAGTATTTTGAAAGCACTAACTAATGCCAATCCCAAGATTGCGGGATATCCTTTCACAACTTTAGAACCGAATTTGGGGGTGATGATATTGAGAACGGGCGGACACGGAGGTCCGCCCCTACATAATCATTTGATTTTGGTGGATGTGCCGGGAGTGGTCGAGGATGCGTGGGAGGGGAAGGGGATTGGGCCGTGGTTTCTCCGTCATATCGAAAGAACCCAGACGTTAATCCATGTCTTGGCTCCAGAATTTAATAACCAAGCATCAAATTCCAATAATCAAACAATAGTCGCACAATTAATAAAGGATTACAAAATAGTGCGGAGAGAACTGGAGAAGTATGGTAAGGGGCTAAGCGAGAAAAAAGAGATAGTGGTCGTAAACAAAATGGAGTTGGTAAATGAAGAGATGAGGAAAGAAATTGATATAGAGTTTGATAAATTGATATACAAGTCACTAGTTTGGGTGAGTGTTGGAATTGGGCAAATGGGAGAGTTGAAGCATATCCTGACATCTATCATCTTTTCTAGTTTTTAATATTTTCCTCTGGTGACTATGTTTTTACGGGACACTAATATTTCGTCATTCCGACCGTAGTGGAGGAATCTCTACCAGATTAGATCTCTGTAAAGAGTAAAATTGTGGACCCTAGCGGGATCGAACCGCTTACCTCTTCTATGCCATAGAAGCGCTCTACCATGTGAGCTAAGGGCCCTAGATGTAACTTGAGTGATTAAATTCACAATCTCCCCAAATTGGGTGAATAGGGACTACGGAGTGGGAGTGGGAGTGGGAGTGGGAAGATCGAGAGGGCCACCAGGAAGCGGGGAAGGAAGGGGAGAGGGAGCAGAAAGAGACCCACCTGCGCTTGGGGGTTCGACGGGTGAAGTAGTGGGAGAGGTTTTGGGTAGTTTGGTTTTGAGAGTTTCTAGTTCAGAAAGAGCGGATGTATAATCTGGGCTACTTGAATCTAGATTGGCAACGACTTTTTGCATAGCGAGATAACTATTTGGGTAGTCTTTAAGGGTTTCTAAGAGTTTGGCTAGGTTGTAGTAGGCATTGGCATAGGTGGGGCGCAACTGAGTGGCTGTCTGGAATTCGCTTGCCGCACGATTAAAGTAGTTTGTTTTGTCGGCTTCTTTGTCGGTACTTTGTCCTAGCTGATAAAAAAGGCCACCATAGTCTACGCGGAGGATAGGATTGCCTGGATCGAGTGCAATAGCACGGGCATAATAGTCAATGGCAAATTGATCTGAACCCTTGGCTACATTGATCAAATTGCGGTAAATCTTGGCTAAAGTGGACCAGGCAAGGCTGTAGTTGGGGTGAAGCTGGATGGCAATTTTGCTCTCGCTAATGGCTTGCTGAATAAGGGTAGAGATAGTCGTGCGCTCTTCTTCTGTGAGCTCTTTTTTTTGAGAAAGGGCAAGAGCTAGGTTTAAATTGGTCTCTGCAAATGAGAGATGATAGAGAGTAGAGCCTGGGTACCACGCAATAGCTTGGCGATGAGCGTCATAGGCCGTTTTGCCATCGTTTTGAGTGAAGGCTAGGAGAGCTTTGCGGAAATAATAATCACCGAGATAGGGGCGGAGGGAATAGGCGCCTAGAGTTAGAGTGAAAACTATGATTATAGAACTAAGGATAAGACTGATACGAGGAGTGAGGTGGAGAGTAAAATCACGCTCTTCGTCCAGAAGGGGGAGGATAGTAAAAAATAGTAAATAGAGTGGGAGAGAATTTGGAGTAAGAACTAGAGCTAGCACGATTATGATAAAGGTAGGAGTCAAGGGGTTATCTTTGTGCTGGACTAACTTGAGACCACTATAGATAAGAGCCATAAGAGAGAGAAAACCCAGAAGACCGGTGGTAGCTAAGATGGTTAAGAGCTCAGAGGTGCCAGTTTGAGGGAGAATATTCCAGAGAGAACCTAGATTGAGAGAGAGAGGTTTTACAGTTGTAAACAGGACAGCAAAATTGGGGATTCCCACGCCAATCAAAAGTGAGCGAGTGGATTTGAGAGCGTCTAGTGTGATGGACCAATTTGCTAGGTAAGGCATGAGGTTAAGTGCCATGGGTGATCCTGGGAGTATGAGTGAGATGATCGCTACGGAGGCAATGGTGTTTATGATGGTGATGACTAGATAGAGAGGTCGCAAGTGGGTAGAGGTCTGTTTGAGAGCAAAAATGGTCGTGAGTCCACCTGCAAGAATCAAGATGAGGGTGGTAAGGAGAGATCCAGTTGGGGTAAAGCCACGAGTTTGCATATAGCTAGGGAGGAAGGTCGCCGTGTGGAGATAGGTAAGTTGGAGGAGGGTATGGATAGCCAGAGTAAGTGAGCTACCTATGATTGCCACCGTGACAGCTTTGACCAGATGGATTTTGGGGGTGACTAAGAGAATAAGCAGAGAGAGAATGGGGAGAATAATAAGGAGAGCTCCTTTGTCTGCCAAGGCTTCACCACGTCCTTCGGAGATAAAAATTAAGTTGAGGATGATGGCAAGGAGCATACCTAGAAGAGGGAAGGTGAGAATGGAACGCGGAAGTGTGAGGTTTTTGCGCTGGATGATTGCTATGCCATAACTAACTAAAAGGAGGAACACAACAACTAGCAAAAATAATTGTTTTGGGGTGGCAAAAAAATTGGGGGTAAGAGTCCAAAATAAGAGGGGAGTGAGGAAAATAGTGAGGGGGATGAGGAAACGAAAAAATTTGTTTTGCATATGGATGTAAGTGTATAGGCATTCATTAATGATTGCAAGTGCTAACTGTTTGACAAAAGAGGCCACCACCAACTCGGTCACATGTACTGCTTGAATAGTTGGGGGTACAGGTATACCCTGCTGGAATGGTGCCACAATGACCAGAGCTGCCTTTACTAATTGGTGCTTTTGAACAATAGTAATTATTGGTTGGATTATCGGTAAAGAGGTAGAGGTCGAGGTTACTAGAGCTGACGGCGTAAGTACCAAGGAGAGTGCTTCCATCGTAAAATGGAGAATACTTGGCATCGTTGCTATTTTTGATAGTGGCGTAAAGGACAAAGGTGTCACAGGTGCTTGTCCTGAGCACATATGGGAGACCAGTCTTGCGGTCGCAAGGGAGAATATTTAAATATGGACTTAAATTGTTTGATCCGCAATCGGAGGCAGAGTCGAACCAGTCTAGGGGGGGATAACAATTTTTGTCATTATGATAATCTTCGAATGCAATCTTTAAATCATGTAAATCAGTTTTGATTCTAGAGTCTTCGGCTTTCATGCGTTGACTAACTACAGAGAAGAGAACGCCAGTAGACAAAATAGCTAGAACGGCAATCGTGATAAGTAGCTCTATTAGAGTAAAACCAGATTTTGTGATAGTAATTATTTCCCCCAATTAGTTATAATTTTATTATAATCGAAGATTGTATAGGGATTGCCGAATTTGGATTTTAATAAAGTGACATCTTTTTGATCAACTAGGTTATCGCGATTGAGATCTCCCTGACTAGTTGGTGTAGGGGTAGTACAAGCAGATCGAGAAATCGGCAGTTTCAGGAGATTTTCCAGATTGGTATTTCTAAACTGGCACGAAACTCCGGCATTATTATATAAGGTCGCAGGAATTCCGTTGACACCGTTGATAACATGATTGGCATTGGCTCCGGTTGTGGGGTATGTGTCTGGTCCACAGGCAGCCTGTGTAGTAGTTGCATCGGGGGTGCATAGATTTTGAAAGTAGCTGTTGTTAAATACTTGTGGATCTTTCCAGTAATTATTAATGAAGTTGTTGCTGCCGCCGTTGTCAAAGACGCTGCGATGATTATCTACCAGTCCGTTGTTTCGTACGGTGATGTATTGACTACCCTCATCTAAGTAGATCCCCCCCATATAATGTGTGGATTTGAGAATCACATTTTTCTCGATAATGGTACCTGGCTGTGGCCCCTGATTATAGATACCTCCACCATCAAAGAGAACTTGCATATGATCGACGATCAGATTGTTGCTAATGTGATTGTTGGATGCAAAAGAAAACCCCCTGTGGCCGATGCCAATGCCAGTGTAGGGGATGTCAAAAATGGTATTGTGTTTGATATTCATGTTTTTTGTGTAGCCAACGTATATTCCTGGGGCACCACGGAACTCTTGGCCGATTTGGGTGATGTAGTTATTGTTAATTGAAACATTTGTGGTTTGTTTGGAAGTGGAAACTGTTTTGGCCATTTGGCGGCCGATTTCGATGCCCATCCCAGATAGATCTCGAATAACTGAGCTGGAAATAATACTGTCTTTGGTGCCGTTTTTGTAGACAATGCCTGACCCTCCAGTGTGGGAGATTGTGAGACTCGTGAGAGAGAGGTGACTAATATACTCACCTTCGATGGCGCCGGAGGGAGATCTTGCTCCGAATGCTGAATAATTTGCCATACTCTGAAAAAATCCTTTATCGGATGAGGGTCCATTTTCGTCGTTCCAGGCCGTATGTTGTAAGGTGAGATTGCGGAAGTTGAGATATTGAACTGGACTTGATTCGGTGCCTTCGAATACTATGAGGTGTTCGATCGTGGGAATGATGAGATTGGAGGTAGTGATTGATTGACTAGAGCGAGGGATGTAGGTGATTTTGCGAGAACGAGGATCGGCGAACCATTCCCCTGGTTGGTCGAGGAACTCGGAGGCGTTTTCGAGCCAGGTAGGGACTCCGATAGGATGGTGGCCAGTTTGTGCACCGTTCCAGCAGGGTTGTTTCATGGTGATTTTGTTACCTTGTTTGCTTTGAATGCCACAACGCTCTTCGTGCCAACTTTTGTCATCTGGTATGGAAACTACCTCGATATCTTCTGCGTGTGTAACGGCGAGGGGAGAAGATGTCTGATAGCCATAATCTAAAACCTTGGTCCATCCAGTTACTGTTGTTTTCGCCCTTGTGGCGCGAGCACCATTGATAAAAAGTTGACGGGGAATGGGGTAGCCGGAGGGGATTGTGGTTTGCCAGTGGCCATTTGCTACTGTCCAACCTTCTAGTTTGAAACCACCACTCAAGAGAACCTTTTCTTCTTGGTAACCTTGATAGGTGATGGGGTTAGTTGCGGTACCTGAATCTTGAGGTTCAAAGGTTACGGGAGCGGAAAAAGCATAGGTGCCACTGCGGAAATAAATATTAATGGGTTCGTGACCTGCAATATTAAGAGATCGTATTTTATCGCGTGCTCCTTGAAGTGATTTGAGTGGTTCGCTTGATGTGCCAGAAGCGCTGTCATTTCCAATCGGAGAAACGTATAAATCTCGTGCATAAGCTGGATTAGCCATGTTAAATAGCACAAACAGTGTCGCAATCATCACTAGTCCACTCTTTTTTCCCATTATTACTTCCCCCAATTAGTTATAATTTTATTATAATCGAAGATTGTATAGGGATTGCCGAATTTGGATTTTAATAAAGTGACATCTTTTTGATCAACTAGGTTATCGCGATTGAGATCTCCAGGTTTTGATTGTGGGGATCCTGAAGGAATGGGTGAGCTTTGACTTGTGAGGGTAGTAATCATGTTTTTGATACCAAAATAAGCTGGTCTTTTGGTATAGGCACTATCAAATGTACCATTAAAAATACCTACACTATACGGACATTCCTGAGTAGAATTATCAAAAGTTTTGAAATAATAGAGGTAAGATACCCCAACTTGATTAAGACAAACGTAGCGATCAATAATTAAATTTTTTCTTTGCTCATCTGTGGCGTTAGTGATGATATTGCACGGATATAATGGTTCATTTGATTCAGTAATTGCCAGTTTAGCCTTTTGGGTAATTGTATTGCCTAAGTCACGTAAGTTTTGTTGGACTAGTTTGACAAGATTGACGGAAGTAGAAAGATTTTTGTATATATGTACATTCATTACGTCAAATTTGCCCTCTTTGGGAATCGGTAAACTTTGATGATGGTTATTTTTCTTTTTTGTATCCATATTTTAAGGGTAGCTTTATTTTTTTCAATTTGCAATAGGGGGGAATTGGGTTAAGTCAATATGTTTTTGATTTTGTTAAAAGTTGCATATCTGATTAAGGTTTGAGTTGTATGACCCACCAGTTGAAGGAAATGTCGGAGGATGAGGGGGCGTCGATCGCCACGGTAAAGCTCTTGTCGGATTTGGATTTGACAAAGAGTACTTTATTATCCGTGTTGGTCGTGGGGGTCAAATAAACGAGGGAAGTAGAGGTGATGTAGGGGGATGTGATTGTGAGTTCGGTATTTGGGGAGATGAGCATGGATTCTCCGGCGGTGGCGTTGCTTG